>WNGE01005122.1_pt1 | contig 38063 bp, 35 predicted proteins | sample 5400651 | NCBI WGS metagenome assembly WNGE01 (sample SAMN13153370, study PRJNA577476) | soil metagenome | isolation source: 60 cm soil or saprolite under grassland replicate 2 | place: USA:California | collected 2016-06-15 | reverse complement strand
CGCCCACGATGAACCGCTTCGGTCCTCGGTTACGCCCCCGATCTTCCCGGTTTGCCGCAGATCCCGCCACGCCGCCTCCTGGTCTCCCCCATTGCCACAGTCCGGCCGGGCTCAGCCGTGCGGACACCTTTCCGCGAAACAAGCATCCCGCACCCGGTTCGAAACTTCACTAGACCTTCGGGGGGGCGTCGCATGGACAAAGGTCAGGGGCCGAAAGCGACCGCCGCACCACATCCTGCCTTGGCGCAGCTATGTCCTCCTGCGTTCGACGGCCTCTTGTACTCGCGAGGCATGACCGTTCATCCGTGCAGCTTGGCCGTTCTAAGACGAACGGGGCCTTCCGGCCCCGCTCGTTTCACCCCTGTCCCCGAAGGAGCTACGCCTTGTGGATCACGATCGAGCCGCCGCCAATGTTCTGCGGATTCGCCGCGTCCATGTCCATCGACGCGCCGTTCCGGTTGTCGAAAACGGTCACGCCGTTCTTCGTGATCTTGATCCGGAAGCGGTCATAGCCGCTCTGGCCGGCGCCCGCGATCGCACCGTCGTATGCGGTCAAGGTGAAGTCGTAGCCCGAGATGCCGTTGACGGTGCCCGTGCCCTTGTACTGCGCCTTGTAGCCGCTGACGACCAGCCAGCTGTACGTGGTGCTGTGGAAGTTCAGGTTTCCGACCTGGAACTGGAATTCCGTCTCGCCGGTCGGAACCGTTGAGCCCTTCTTGTACTGCGAGTTGAAGCCGAAGTTCGCACGCCCGGTCAGCGTCGGGTTCGCCGGGTACGAGCCAGGATCGACAGTGATCCAGCCGCCGCCCGTGATGAATCCGGCACTGGCGTCATAGACGACGATCATGACTTCATCCGAGTCGCAGCCCTGCGGACTGAAGTTGTCACAGACCGTCACCACGATCGTGTAGACGCCCGCGGTGTTGTACGTGTGACTCTGCGCACACGTTCCCGGCGTCGTCGGCGTGGAGTCTGGGCTGACCGCCGGAGTGGTCGTGCTGCCGTCGTCCCAGCTGATCGAGCAGGTGTGAGTCTGACCAGCGTCCGGATCGGTGAACGAAGCGCTCAGGCTGACGTTCGCCGGCTTCGCGTAGAGCGAGTACGGAGTCGGGGACGTGATCGTCACTACCGGGGCCGAGTTCGTCGACACGGTTTGGTTCCACTGGACTGACGCGGTGTTCGACTCCGCGTTCGGGTTGCCGGCTGCGTCGGACACCGCGTTCGCGTCGACCTTGACGGTGATGGTTCCGGTCATCGTCATCCCGCTGACCGCGATGTCGTAGGTCGGCCCGGTTCCGGTGACCGTGCCCGTCGTCGCTCCCGCAGTGCCGCCGACGGTGATATCGCCATTGCCGATCGTGTCGGCCGTCGTTTCGCTCACCGTCGCGGTGAAGTGGACGGTGCTCGCCGTCTGCGGACTCGACGGTGCAGTAACCGTGACGGTCGGAGCGGTCTTGTCGATCGTGTAGACCTGGCCAGTGAAGCTGCCATCGCCGGCGCCCGAGGTGCCTGTCCCGCCGAGCTTGTTCCCTGCCGAATCGGTGATCGAGTCGTTATCGACGAGGTTCAACCCCAGCGTCCCGTTACCGGTACCGGTACTCGCGGTCACCGTGTAGGTCGCCGCGTTCACGCCCTGCACGACACTTGTGATCGAGGGCGAGCCACCCAGACCGCTGTTTGCGAGCTGGAAGTCGCCACTATCGACACCGCTCACGTTCTTCGAGAACGTGACCGTCCAGCCCACGCTCGCGGCGTTGCTCGGACTGGCGTCGGCCCTGTCGATCGATTGAACAGCGGGCGGGACTTTGTCGATGTTGATCGTCTGGCTGTTGACCGGCGTCTCGACGTTGCCCGCGTTGTCGACCGCCACGAACTTGACCGTGGTCGTGCTCGAGACGGTGAAGGTGTCGCCCGAGTTGACGGCCGTGCCGTGCGAAGCGGTCGGCGTCGAGCCGTCGGTCGTGTAGCGGATCTCCTTCAGGCCCGAACCCCCGAGGTTGTCGTTGCCGTCGAGCTCGGCGGTCACGTCCGCGTTGTAGTAGCTGCTCGCGCAGGGCGCACTGTTGCACTGGATCGACGAGCTCGGCGGCGCCGTATCGAGCAGGGTGCTCGAGTCCGCCACGATCGTCACGTTGTCGGGAGCAAGCGGGACGGCCTCGACGTTGCCCGCGTTGTCATAGGCGATCGAGTAGAAGTCGTAGGTGCCGTCGCCGTCGGCCGTGTACGTGAAGCTGTCGCTCGGAGCCGGGCTAGTGAAGGTATGCGCCGGCGTCGAGTCGTAGGTGCTCGAGCCGGGGGTCTTCACGTAGATCTCGACCTTGTCGAAGCCCGAGCTAGGCGACGCGTCACCTAGATCCGTGTAGCCAACCGAGAACATCGTCTGATTCGTTATCGCCGGCGAGGTGGCCTTGGACGTCGGCTTGACGGTATCGACGACGAACGTGTTGGCACTGCTGTAACCCGTATGGGTCGAGTCGTCACTCTGCCGCGCCTTCGCGGTGTAGGTGCCGTCGGCAAGCGTGGCCGAGTCGACCGAGTAAGCGCCGGTGCCGGTGTCCCGAGGCGTCGACAGGGTCTGCACAGGCGTTCCACTAGCCGTAGCGCCCGCGTAAATGTCGACGTAGACCGTCGCGGAATCGCCGAAGTGCGTCCCGGCAGTGCCGCTGAAGGTCGGCGTCGCGTCGTGCGTGTTGGTGCCGTCAGCCGGCTGATCGAGGCTGATCGACGGTGCCGTCACGTCGTTGACCGTGATCGGGACCGTTACCTGGGACGACGTCACTGGATCGTCACAAGGCTCAGCCGAGCAGCCGGCCGGATCGCCGGTGTCGGTGACCGTGAACTTGAAGTTGTCCGCACCGTGGTAGTTGGAGCTAGCGGTGTAGGTGACGTCCTGCGGACTGCCGGTGAACGTATCGCCGTCTCCCAGCGTCGTCGCGCCATGCACCAGCGTGCCGTGTGCCGGCGCATGCGTGATCGTGAACGTCAAGTCGCCAGCACCGGTCTCGACGTCACTGGCGCCCAGTGTCGTCGTGTCTGAGCCACCCTCGTTGACGCTGAGGCTGTCAGGCGTCGCCAGAGCACTAGGTTGAGACCGTGACCGAGACGGAGCCGGTGTCGGTCTTGAAGTCGTCGCTGCCGTTGGTGGTGCCGTTGTCGCGGACCGTGTAGTCGAAGCTGGCCGGGCCGTTGTAGTCAGCGGCCGGCGTGTAGGTGACGTCACCGGCGAGCAGGCTGACCGTGCCGTGGGTGTCCGGCGTCGCCGCGACGGCGGTCACCGTCAGCGTCTGCGAGCTCTCGTTGCTGGGGCCGGCCGAGTCGTTGCTGGCCAGGCCCGCCGCCGAGAAGGTCAGCGAGCCGTCCTCGGCCACCGGGCCGCGCGTGTCGTCGCCCGCGCTCGGGGCGTCGTTGACCTCGGTGACCGTGACCGAGACGGAGCCGGTGTCGGTCTTGAAGTCGTCAGCTGGCCGGGCCGTTGTAGTCAGCGGCCGGCGTGTAGGTGACGTCACCGGCGAGCAGGCTGACCGTGCCGTGGGTGTCCGGCGTCGCCGCGACGGCGGTCACCGTCAGCGTCTGCGAGCTCTCGTTGCTGGCCAGGCCCGCCGCCGAGAAGGTCAGCGAGCCGTCCTCGGCCACCGGGCCGCGCGTGTCGTCGCCCGCGCTCGGGGCGTCGTTGACCTCGGTGACCGTGACCGAGACGGTCGCCGTGTTGCTGTCAAAGAGGCCGTCGTTCGTCTTGAACGTGAAACTGTCCGCGCCGTCGTAGTTGGCGGCCGGCGAGTAGGTGACGTCGGCCGAGCAGTTCCTCGGTCCGGTGCCCGTGCAGGTCACCGGACCGACCGACCCCAGCGTCCCGTTGCTTGGGCCCGAGACGATCGAGAAGCTCTGGCTGTCGTTGTCGGGGTCGCTGCTGCTAAGCGTGACCACTTTCGGCGTGTCCTCGGCGGTCGTCACAGATTGCGCGCTGGCCGTCGGCACGCGGTCCCACGTGACCGTGTTGTCGGTCGAGGTCGACGCGACGTTGCCATTGCCGGCCGCATCCTGGGCGCCGCTTGTCGAGGGCGAGTTCGAGCCGGCCGGGACGGTGGCGATCACGGTCCCGCGCGAGCTCATCCCGGAGACGGCCACGTTGTAGGTGGTGCCGGAGCCAGTGACGGTCGCAGTGGTCGGGCCCGCGGTGCCCGAGAGGGTGACGTCGGAGCCCGTGAAGCCGGTGACCGACTCACTGAAGACGACCGTGAAGTTGATCGGCGAGGCGTTAGTCGGGTCGTTCTGGGTTCCGGCCTGGTTGATCGTCACCGTCGGCGGCGTCGTATCGACGGTGAATGCGTCCAGCACGCCCGGTGCCTTGCCCGCCCCGCCGTTGTTGTCCTCGAGCGCGACCTTCCATAGGCCCGCGTTCGTGGCGCTCAGAGCAGGACATGCAGCAGTGGTGGGTGTGTCATAGCTGCCGAGCTTGTTCCAGCTGTCGGCCTCGGCGTTGTCAGGCGCGTACCGAAAGTAATTGCCACCGCCACTTGGGGCCTGACCGCTCGCGTTCGATACGGCGCGATCCCCGGTGGCGGTGTTCTTGCAGGTCGCCGTCGCCCTAGTCTCGCCTGGCTTAAGCCAGAAGATTGAGACGTTGCCAACGCTCGGCTTAAAACCTGCTACCTGGAGGTAGACGGTCTGGCCGGCGCCGAAGCTCGACTTTGGAATCGTCAGCGCAGCATTGCTGAACGTTGAGACACTTGCCACGTAGAACGTGGAGACATCAGTGGCATTTGAACCGCCGCTGCAGTTTGCGCTCGGCTGATTCCACGTGATGAGTTTGTAGGTCCAGCCGTTCCCCCCTGACAGTGGGTCGCTTGGCTGGAGGACATAGCTGTCAGAAAGTTCAGTACTCGCGGGGGAAATACATGCACTTGTCTGTTTGACCGTGTTACTGGGATCGAGAACCTGGAATTCGTAGCTCTTCCCCGTGTTAAGTCCGGTTGCCTTCGCGTAGACCGTGTCACCACGTGAGAGCTGGAAGAGCTCTGCCACATTCGTCCGAGCGGCATCTGAATACGTTTCAACGGCCTGCGCGTCGAAGAAGTCCGTGTGCGCGAGAATCGCATCTCCACCGAGAACATCGATCAGATACTGGCCCTCGACAGGAGGCATGATCGGCAGCTGGTAGGCGTAAGAGAAGCTGCCAGCCAGATCCGTTGTCACGGTGTCGCTGCCAAGCGATTGGCTACCGTCACCCACTACCACGGCGCCGTCAGGCCGGGTCACCTTGACAACGACGTCGCAGCCAATCGAGTAGCCAGTACCCGACACATGCACGAGGCTACCGGGGGCATAGGCGCTCCGATCGGTCGAGACGGTCTCGTTACCCGTCTGAGGGCATGGGACTCCCGTCGAAGCGGATCCGGGCTGCGCCATCGCGAGCTGGACCGCGACGAACGCGAGCGCTACGAGTAGCGCTCCAACGAGTCGCGTCCTGGCCTTTTGAGTGCCCCTACCGTCCGCCGCGCATGTCTGCGCGTACGGATCTCCGGCGTCGATCGTCCCTGACTCCATCGAACTCTCCCCTCCTCAGTCGCAGCTGCCCCAACCCCCACGAAAAAGCCGCCGATACAGGCTGCTTTGACGATTACTTCTCTCGAGTCAGCCTTCAATCACTCGAACGGCTGAGTCGGGCAACCCGAACGGCTCATATGAAAGGCGGGCTCGAACTAGGCGCCAGACGCCGCTCGCATCCGCAAATCGCTGCAACCGCCGGCTTCTAGGAACTCAGACTGAGATCGGAGGAAGGCCCGACCGGCGTCTCCCGCTTGGTCTAGGTCCGGCGCCTCAGGCGTCGGCACCGCACTGGCCGCACCAAGGCCGGACCGAGCCTTCTTTGCTTCCGGAAAAGCTCTGCAGGTGTGGGGCGCCATTTGACAGTCGCTTTGCTTCCGTCTTTCGCTCTTTGCTCACTCGTACTTCGTAGTCGTCGGGCCGAACACCGCCGAACCGTCCGCGAGCCACTTTTGACGTTCAAGTGTCCGCTCTCCCGTTGGTTGCACCGACGATATATTACGCCCAAAGACTCGGCTCATTAACGTCGTCACATACTGCAAGCGCGAGTTACTCGACGCACCTCATCCTCCGACGGTACGCGCGGCAGCATTTACGCCTCCGGAGTGCATCGGGCGGCGGCAACCGTCCGTTCGGGCCGCGGGCAGGGTCTCACCCGCAGACATGGCCGGTTAGGCCAGCGCCCAGCGCCAACCTCACCCAAATGATCGCCGTTAAACCCGGTGACCCTAACCGCCCGAGCGTTGCGCGTCGAGCTTTGCTTGGGCCTTCTCGGCCAGCTCGCGCGTCCGCTGGGCGTTCGCCCGCATTCGTTCGAGGCGGGCGTCCATCTCTTCGCGTTCAGCTTTCGTCAGCTTCTTCTTCGCCATCGTTCTCTCCTCCGAGTAGTCGTTCGATGTTCTCGAGCGAGGAGGCTATGTCGCTCACGTTGAAGAGTAGGGCAACCACCTCGTCGCGATCAATTACGGCGTCGTCAGCCAAAGGGCTAGAGCTTGCGCAGCTAAACGACTGGTCGCAATCCGCGGTTTCGGCGTTGTCTTTTCAGGCCACAGCTTGAGCTTGCGGGCGGTTTACCGGCCTCGCGACGGTTATAGGGACAGACCCCTTCGGGGTCAGTCCGTCAGGGTCTTCAAAGCGTCGTTCAGTCGCTGCCGCGTCGTCAGCACGCCCTCGAAGAGGTCGCCGTGCCGGGCGACCCGCTGTTGCACAACCTCCATCGTGAACTGCGCCGGGTCGAGCCCCGGCTTCACCTCGTCCCAGCGGAGCGGGGTCGAGACCGGCGCACCCGGCCGCGGGCGGACCGAATAGGCGGAGGCGATCGTCTTGCCCTCCCCGTTCTGGTTCGCGTCGATCAGGACTCCGCGCCGCTTGGCCTTCGTCCACTGCGTCGTCGCGAGCTTCGGGTACGACCGTGCGATCGCGCCGGCGACGATCTCCGAGAAGCGGCGCGTGTCGTCGTAGGTGTGCCGCCGCTCGATCGGGACCAGCACGTGCATGCCGTCGGCGCTGGAGGTCTTCGCAAACGACGCGAGCCCGAGCGCGTCGAGCGCCTCCTTCACATAGAGCGCGACCTGCACGGTCTCCTCGAATCCGACGTCGGGCGAGGGGTCGAGGTCGAAGAGCAACGTCGGGCGAGGGGTCGAGGTCGAAGAGCACGAAGTCGGGCCGGTCGAGCTTGTCGACCCGCGAGTACCAGGCGTTCATGTCGATGCAGCCCATGTTCGCCATCCAGAGCAGGGCGAGCTCGTCGTTGACGAGCGGCGCGTTGATCCACCGCTGCTGGCGCGGCTTATCGCGCGTCATGACCTGGATGCGCGCGGTCGGGATCCAGTCCGGCATCCCCTTCGGCGCGTCCTTCTGGAAGAACGCCTTGCCGTAGGCGCCGTCGGGATAGCGCCGCATCGTGAACGGCCGGTCCTTCAGGTGCGGCACGAGCACCGGTGCCACGGCCTGGTAGTAGGCGAGCAGGTCGCCCTTCGTGATCCCCTCGTCCGGCCAGAACGGCTTGTCGAGGTTGGAGAGCTTGAGCACGCGCTTGCCGATCCGGATCTCCTCCTCGATCGGCCGTTCGCGGTGTACCTCGTCCGCCGCCTTGTCCTCACGCAGGCCCTGGTAAGACGGTGCGCGCAGGCGGCCGTCGTGCGTCCACTCCGCGAACTCGACCTCGCAGACGAGCTTCGGCTCAACCCAGACGACGTCACCCTTGCGGACCTTCGGCATCTTCGGAACCTCGTTGAACGGCGGCGTCTTGCGCTCGAGCGGGCGGAGCTTGGTGAGCAGCTTCTCGATCTCCTCGCCGGTGAAGCCGGTGCCGACGTTGCCGACGTACTCGAGGTTGGGGCCGCGGCGGACGGCAAGGACGAGCGAGCCGAGCGTGCCGGCGCGGCGCCCCTGCCCCTTCGTGTAGCCGGCGATGATGAACTCCTGCCGGCCGTGCGTCTTGACCTTCAGCCAGTCGCGGGTGCGGCGGCCGACCGCGTAGCGTGAGTCGGCGCGCTTGGCCATGATCCCTTCCAGGTTCTGCTGCTTGGCGGCCTCGTACAGCGCCTCGCCGTCTTCGAAGGCCTCCGAGAGCCGGACGGTCTTGTTGCGGCGCTCGAGCAGCTTCTCCAGCCGCTTGCGCCGCTCGGTCAGCGGCAGGTCGACGAGCGGCTCGCCGTCGAGCTCGAGCAGGTCGAAGACGAAGTAGACGATCGGCGTCCCCGGCTTGCCCTGCTGCATCAGCGAGAAGCTCGAGCGGCCCTGCTCGTCGAGCGCGCAGACCTCGCCGTCGAGCACGCAGTCCGGGGTCTTGACCGCCTTGGGGATCTCCTTCGTGACCGTCGCGAAGCGCTGCGTCAGGTCGTTGCCCTGGCGGCTCGTCAGCGTCGCCTCTCCCTGTGACACGCGCGCGAGGGCGCGGAAGCCGTCCCACTTGACCTCGAACAGCCAGCCCGGGCCCTTCGGCACCTCCTGGTCGCCGAGGGTCGCCAGCATCGGAGAGTAGTCGCGGGCTTGTTGCTGCTGCTCCGCGCCTTCCTCGCGTTTCTTCAGCAGCAGCCAGTTCTTCTCGTTGCCGTCGAGGTGTGCCGGGACGAGCGTCCAGGTGCCCTCGAGTCGCTTGCCGTGCAGGCGGACGGTCAGCCCGCCGTCCTTCTTCTCCTCGACGAGCTCGTAGGTGCCGCTGTCCCAGATCTCGACCGTGCCGGCCCCGTACTGGCCTTTCGGGATCTCGCCCTCGAAGCCCGCGTAGTCGAGCGGGTGGTCCTCGACGTGAACAGCGAGCGCCCGCTGCCCCGTGTCGAGCGGGACGCCCTTCGGCACCGCCCAGCTCGCGAGCGCGCCATCACGCTCGAGGCGGAAGTCGTAGTGGAGCCGACGGGCGTCGTGGCGCTGGACGACGAAGATCGGTTGCTTGCCGCGTTTCTTCGTTTTGCCGAAAGGCTCTGACGTCTTCTTCGGGTCGCGTTTGCGCCGATATTCCTTCAGCTTTTGCGTCGCCACGGCCTGGGTGCTACCCGGTAGTTGCGTTTATGGGATAACAACGCTACAAACATCACTTGTGGACCTTATTGATAGGAGCAAACACGCTTGCTGACTCGTTTCTCGGCCTGTGTCCAAAGCGGGGATAACCCTGTGGATTCTGTGGATTTACGGGGCCTTTACAGCTTCCAGCGCTCCCAGCGAGCGGAAGCGCGCCCGGCGCCGGCGGCGAAGCTCGTCGCCGGATAGTCCATTCAGCTCCTCCAGCGACTCGCCGATCGAGTCTTTCAGCAGCACGGCCGCGGCGTCGGCATCGGCGTGCGCGCCGTCGGCAGGCTCGGGAACGATCGCGTCGATGACGCCGAGCTCGAGGCAGTGGACCGCGTCGGGCTTGAACGCGGCGGCGGCCTTCTGGGCCTCGCCTGCGTCGCGCCAGAGGATGGCGGCGCAACCCTCGGGCGAGATCACCGAGTAGATCGCGTTCTCCTGCATCAGCACGCGGTCGGCGACCGCGATCGCGATCGCTCCCCCGGAGCCGCCCTCGCCGATGATGCAGGAGACGATCGGCGAGCGCAGCCGCGCCATCACGGCCTGCGAACGGGCGATCATGCCGCCCTGCCCGTGCTGCTCGGCGGCCACGCCCGGGTACGCGCCCGGAGTGTCGACAAGGGTGATCAGCGGGAAGCCGTGCCGGTCGGCCAGCTCCATGATCCGCATGGCCTTTCGGTAGCCCTCTGGATAGGCCATGCCGAAGTTCCGCTTCGACCGCTCCTGGATGTCGCGTCCCTTCTGGTGGCCGATCAGGGCGACCGTCCGGCCGTCGAAGCGGCCGAGGCCGGTGACGAGCGCCTCGTCGTCTGCGCGCCCGCGGTCGCCGTGGAGCTCGACGAAGTCCTCCAGCATCCGTTCGACGTAGTCCAGCGTGTACGGCCGGTCGGGATGGCGCGCCAGCTCGACGGAGCGCCAGATCTGCTCGTCGCTCGGCTCGGCGACGATCCGGTCGAGCTGCCGCTGCAGGCGCTCGAGCTCGCCGGACAGGCGCGCGCCGCGGAGAAGCGGCAGACTGCGGAGGCGGTTCAGCCGCTCGCGCAGTTGGACCTCGGCTTCACCCGGCATTGCCGAAGAGCCGCAGGAGGCGGGCGACGTAGTCCCTGAGCTCGGGCCGCGCGACGATCGCGTCGAGGTGTCCGAAGCGGTAGTTGGACTCGGCGAGCCCGAAGTCGTCCGGGAGCTTTTCCCTGGTCGTCTGCTGGACGACCCGCGGGCCCGTGAAACTCAGCAGCGCGCCGGGCTCGGCCACGATCACGTCGCCGAGGCTCGCGAAGCTCGCGAGCACGCCGGCCGTCGTCGGATGGGCCATGATGCTGATCATCGCGCCACCCGCGTCGTGCAGGTCCTCGACGGCGCAGACTGTCTTCGGGAGCTGCATCAGCGAGAGGATTCCCTCCTGCATCCGGGCTCCACCGGAGGCGGTGACGGAGACGAGGGGGAGGTTGTGCTCGGCTGCAGCCTCACACGCGCGCGTGAACTTCTCTCCGACGACGCGGCCCATCGAGCCGCCCATGAAGGCGAAGTCCATCACCGCGAGTTGGAAGGGAGCGCCGTCGAGCGTAGCGTGGCCGGTCACCATCGCGTCGCCAAGGCCGGTCGCGACCTCCGCCTCGGCGAGCCGCTCGGTGTACGGGCGCAGGTCGAAGAAGCCGAGCGGGTCGTCGGAGCGGAGCTCGGCGGCCTCCTCGGTGAAGCTGCCTTCGGCGGTAGTGCGAGCCGCAGGCCGGGCAGGTGTTCGGGTGCGGCTTTCCGTCCGCTTTGGCCTCCGGCAGCGCGTGTTTGTGCTCGATTGAGACGTCTATACGGGCCGCCATAAGCGCTTGAGTTTAGACTCGCCGCCCTGGGTCGCGGTTACAGGGGCAGCGGCTTCTCGTAGATGACTGCTTCGAACGCCTGGTGCATGCCTGCGCGCTCGTAGAGACGCGTGGCGCCGGTCGGGTTCTCGGCGTCGACGCCAAGCGCGATTCGGTGCTGGCCGCGGGCGTAGAGCTGGTCGAATCCATGCAGCAGCAAGGCGAAGCCGAGCCCTCGGCGCCGCCATGGCTTGCGAACGCCGATCGATGCGATCCAGCCGCTGCCGAAGCGTTCCTGGCAGAGGAGGGCTGCGGCGACCTCGCCCTCTCCTTGACGATGAACCAGAGCGTAGGGTCGAAGCCGCGGCGCTCGCGCCGGGCCTGCCAGTCGATCCCGCGCTCGGGCTCGTGCCCAAACTCCTCGGCGAACGCCTCATCAAGCGTTGCGTGGAAGGCCTCCGCTTCGTGCTCGTAGTCGACTGGCTCCGCGCGCAGCCCTGCGGGCCACTCCGCGGGGGGGTGGCGGGCCCTCGAACTCGATCGCCATTCGATAGAAGTGACGGAGCGCGCGATACCCGCGGCTATCGAGTAGAGCACGGGCTTGCTCGTCGGCCGCCAGGACCGCGTTGCGGATCGTTTGCATCCTGCGTGACCGTGCTTCTGCCTCCGTGAGCTCGACAATGCGCGTGCCCACGCCGCGGCCGAAGTACCGCGGATGGACGTAGCCGTCCGCGAACGTGTGCGGCCCAATGTGCAGCGAGGCATAGCCGGCCAACTCGCCGTCCAGCTCGAAGAGCCAAGCGTCCCGGTCGAGCTCGAGGTCGCTCCACTCGTCCTGGAGGTCTTCCTCCGTCAACTCGGGCGCGCCGACGAAGTGGGTGTCCATAGCTGCGATCAGCTCGGTCACGGCAGGGGCATCCGCCCCTGTCGGGCGACGAACGTTCATGCAGGGACGAGCTCGTCGAGGGCGTCGGCCAAGTGATCTAGATCACGAAGCTCGCGGGTGGGGCTCGGCCCGGGGGTCTCGCCGAGTCGGTTGATCCAGATCGTGCGGAGGCCGAGCTCGTTCGCGGGCGCGATGTCGTGGAAGAGGCTCGCGGCGACATGGACGTGTTGTTCCGGAGCGGCTTTCGTTTCGCTGAAGAAGCGTTCCCAGTGGCGGTGGGCCGGCTTGTAGGAGCCGATCTCGGAGGCGACGATCGCGAGCTCGAAGGGGACGCCGAGGCGGGCCTGCGAAGCCTCGATGAAATCGCGGTCGGTATTCGAGAGGATCGCCAGCTTCCAACCACGCTCGCGTGCTTCTTCAAGAGCGGCCGTCACTTCGGGGAACGCCTCCCAGTTGGGGAGCGACCGCGCGAGCGCGTCTTCTTCGTCTTCGGGAGCGTGGAGGCGGCGCATCGCTTCGGTCAAAACCTCGCGGTAGCTCCGCGTGCCGTCGGCCTGGAGCTGAGGCTCGAGCTCGTGGTGGCGGGCGAGCTTGTCGTCGGCGTGGTCCTCGCCGAACACGCGCGCGAGCTCGCGGCGAATGCCGCCGTTCCAGTCGATCAGCGTGCCGTAGCAGTCGAACGTCGCCCAGCGCTCCATGTCGCGAGCTTAGTTATGGGTCGACGCACTTCGACACGGTGATAGCGACTGTCCCGAGGGACTGTCCCTGATAGGGACTGTCCCTAAAAGCGCTCGCGGAGACCTGTCAGGCCTCGAACTTGCGAACCACGATGCAGGCGTTGTGGCCGCCGAAGCCGAACGAGTTCGAGACGCCGACCGTGATGTCGGCCTGGCGCGACTCGTTCGGGATGTAGTCGAGGTCGCACTCGGGGTCCTGCTGCTCGTAGTTGATCGTCGGCGGCAGCATCCCGCGTTCCACGGCTAGCACTGTGAAGACCGCTTCGACGGCGCCCGCGGCGCCGAAGCAGTGGCCGGTCGCGCCCTTCGTCGAGGAGACGCCGACCTTGGCCGCGTTCTCCTCGCCGAGAGCCTTCTTGATCACCTTGGTCTCGCTCGCGTCGCCGAGCGGCGTCGAGGTCGCGTGCGCGTTCACGTAGCCGACCTCGCTCGGATCGACCCCGCCGTCAGCCAGGGCCATCCGCATCGCCCGCGCCGGGTTCTCGCCCGTCGGGTCGGGCTCGGTCATGTGAGCCGCATCGGAGGAGACCCCGTAACCCACCAGCTCGCCGTAGATCTTCGCACCACGCTCCCGCGCGCCCTCGAGCTCTTCCAGCACGAGCACCGCAGCCGCCTCGCCCATCACCAGCCCGTCGCGGTCCGCGTCGAACGGCCGGGATGCCCCTGCCGGATCGTCGTTACGCCGTGACAGAGCCCGCATCGCGTCGAACCCGGCGATCCCGACCGGCGTGATCGGCGCCTCGGTCCCGCCCGCGAACATGACGTCCGCGCGACCGATCCGGATTGCGTCGGCCGCGTCGCCGATCGCCATGTTGGACGCCGCGCAGGCCGTGCACTCGGACATCAAGGGCCCCTTCGTGCCGAGCTCGATCGAGACCCACCCGGCGCCCATGTTCGGAATGATCGACGGGATCGAGAACGGATTGACACGATCGGGCCCGCGCTCCTTCAAGACGTCGTAGCAGTCCTGGAACGACTTCAGCCCGCCGATGCCGGTGGCGATCGAAGCGCCGATCCGCTCTTCCTGCCCGGCGACTGTGACGCCCGAGTCCTGCTCGGCCTGGCGCGCCGCAGCGAGGATCATCTGCGCGAAACGATCCATCCGCCGCGCGCGCTTGCGGTCGATCCAGGTGGTCGGATCGAAATCCTTGAGCTCGCAGGCGAAGTGGACGCCGTAGTCGGCATGGTCGAAGGCGGTGATCTCGGCCGCGCCCGACTCCCCGTCGACGAGCGACTGCCACGACGACTCGACGTCGTTCCCCAGGGGAGAGACCAGGCCGAGGCCCGTGATCACCACGCGCCTGCGGCCGTTGAGTGAAAAGTCGGTACTCACATTCCTAGCCCGCCGTCGACGAGCAGCACCTCCCCTGTGATGAAACCGGCCTCGTCGGAGCAAAGGAAGCGTACTGCCCCGGCCACATTCTCCGGGTCTCCGAGCCGCCCCAACGGCGTGTTCTGGAGCATCAGCGCGCGCATTTCCTCCGAGATCTCGTCTGTGAGCCTCGACGTGATGTACCCGGGAGCGACCACGTTCGCACGGACTCCGCGGCTGCCAAGCTCGCGAGCGAGCGACTTGGTGAAGCCGATGATCCCGGCCTTCGACGCCGCGTAGTTCGTCTGGCCGGGGTTGCCGTGCAGCCCGACGACGCTCGAGACGTTGGCGATCGCGCCGGCGCGCCGCTTCATCATCGGGCGAGCGGCAGCCCGGCAGGTGTAGAAGACCGACGAGAGGTTCGTCTCGATCACATCGCGCCAGTCCTCGTCCGGCATTCGGGCGAGCAGGCCGTCACGCGTGAGGCCAGCGTTGTTGACGAGGATGTCGAGCTCGCCCGCCTCGGCGACGAGCCGCGCTGCCTGCTCTGCGTTCGAGACATCTGCCTGAAGCGCCCGCCCCCCACACTCGCCAGCCACACCCTCGGCCTCCTCCTTCCCCGAGCGGTAGCCGACAATGACCGCGGCCCCGGCCCGCGCCAGCTCGAGCGCGATCGCGCGGCCGATCCCTCGCGAACCCCCCGTGACGAGCGCGTTCTTGCCCTCTAGCGACGCGAACTCGGCCACTCAGGTGGTCGCGAGCTCGTCCTCGAGCTTGGCCAGACCGGCCAGGTTGTTGACCGGGATCGCCTTGGCGGTCTTGTCGATCCGTCGCAGTAAACCGGTCAGCACATTGCCGGGCCCGACCTCCACGAATGTCTTCACGCCCTCGCGCGCGAGCTCGCTCGCGGCCTGCGTGAACTTGACCGGAGCGGTCAGCTGTTCGACGAGCAGGCCGGCCATCCGGTGAGCCGGCTCGATCTTCGCGGTCACCGTGGACATGAACGGCGCGGTCGGGTCGTTGAACTTGATCCGGTCGACCGCCGGCTTCAGGCGCTCCGCAGCGTGGGCGACGAGCGGGCTGTGGAAGGCGCCGGAGACCCGCAGCTTGACCGCGCGCCGGGCCCCCTCGTCGACCGCCTGATCGCAGCACTCGTCCACAGCCGGGTTCTCGCCGGAAACGACGATCTGGCCGGGGCAGTTGTAGTTCGCAGGCCAGACGCCGATGATCTGTCGGCAGAGCCTCTCGACGACCGGGTCGTCGAGGCCAAGGATCGCCGCCATCGAGCCGGGCCGCTCACGAGCAGCTTCCGCCATCGCCAGGCCGCGCTCTCGCACGAGCGCCAGCGCCTCTTCAATCGAAAGCGCGTCGGCCGCTGCAATCGCCGCAAACTCGCCGACCGAATGGCCGACCACGTAGTCGGGCTGGATCCCGCGCGCCTTCAGCGCAGCGAGGATCGCAAGGCTGGTCGCAACCAACGCCGGCTGCTGGACGGCGGTGTCGACGAGCTCATTCTCGGGCCCCTCGAAGCAGAGACGCTGGAGGTCAAGGCCGGAAGCCTCACTGCCGACGCGGAAGACCTCCATCGCCTCCGGAAATGCCTCCGCGATCTCGCGGCCCATGCCGGCTTCGAGGGACCCCTGCCCCGGAAAACAGAACGCGATCTTGCCCATCACTTCCTCCCGTTCGTCCATTCGATCAAACCAGAGCCCCACGTGAGACCGGCGCCCATACCGGTCATCAGCACGAGCGCGCCCTCTTGTAGGCGTCCTTCCGCCTGCGCCTCCGCAAGCGCAAGCGGAATCGAGCCAGAGGACGTGTTGCCGTACCGTTCGACATTGACCACGATTTTCTCCTTCGGGATACCCAGCTTCTCAGCGGCGTGGTCGATGATCCGGACGTTCGCCTGGTGAGGGATGTAGACGTCGACGTCGTCGATCGTCTTGCCGCATTCGGCGAGCACCTTCTCCGCTGAGGTGACGAGCACGCGGGTCGCGAACTTGAAGACCTCGCGACCGTTCATCTGCACGTAGTGCTTGTGCTCGGCGACCGTCTCCGCCGTCGCGGGAGACCGCGAGCCGCCGGCCGGCAGATAGAGCTGCGGCCCGCCCGAGCCGTCTGCGCCGAGCTCGAAGCCGAGGAAGCCACCCTCGGAGACGCGCTCGAGCACGACCGCACCGGCGCCGTCGCCGAAGAGGACGGCGGTGCCTCGGTCGCTCCAGTCGAGGATCCGCGAAAGGACGTCGCCCCCGACGACCAGCGCGTGGCGCGCCAGCCCGGCGGCGACCATCCCGTAGCCCTGGGCTACCGCGTACATGAACCCTGTGCACCCCGCAGACAGGTCGTAGGCCGCAGCATCTGGCGCACCGAGCTCGTCCGCAATGATCGCTCCGGCAGAGGGAAAGGCCATGTCGGGCGTGACCGTCGCGACGATCACGAGGTCGATCGTCTCGGGGTCGACGCCGGCCTGAGCCAGCGCGTCGCGTGCCGCCGGCAGCGCCAGGTCGGAGAGCGCCTGGTCGTCGGCCGCGATCCGCCGCTCGTGGATGCCTGTGCGCTCGACGATCCACTCGTCCGAGGTGTCCATCATCTTCGACAGGTCGTCGTTCGTGATCACGTGCTCGGGCGCGTAGGCGCCGATGCCCGTGATCGAGATCGCCCCGTTTGCGGTTCCGATCACGACTGCTCCACCGCGAAGGTCAGCGTTCCGCGGGCGGCGAGCTGCCCGTCGACCGTCGCCCGCGCCTTGCCCTTGCCGATCGGGCCGCGCACCTGCTCGAGCGTGCACTCGAGCTGAAGCTCGTCGCCCGGCTCGACGATCCGCTTGAAGCGGGTGTCGTCGATGCCCGCGAAGAGAGCGATCCGGCCGCGGTTTTCCTCCTCCGAGAGGACGGCAACCGCGCCCGTCTGAGCCATCGCCTCGACGATCAGCACGCCGGGCATCACCGGCCGGCCGGGAAAGTGGCCGCGGAAGAACCACTCGTCCCCGCGCACGCGCTTCAGGGCGACCACGCGCTCGCCGGGCTCGAGCTCGAGCACCTCGTCGATCAGGAGGAAGGGCTCGCGGTGCGGAAGGATCGCCTCGATGGCGGTGCGGTCGAGGGGTAGCGCGGTCGTCACGCCACGTCGCGCTTCAGCCGTGTGCGCAACCCCGCACGCGCGCGATGCGCGTAGCACTTCGCCGTCCCGACAGGCATGTCAACGGCCTCGGCGATCTCTGCGAAGGAGAAGTCGAGCGCGTCCTTCAGCACGACGACCTTGGCCTGGTCGGGCGAGATTCCGGCGAGACCCGCATTGAGCTCCGAGCGGAGCTCGGCGAGACCCGCCTCGCGGGCGGGATCGGCATCCTCGGCGACTCGCTCGTCCTCGCGCAGCGGCTCGCAGCGGCGCACGCGCTGGCGCGCGGCGACGTCTCGGCAGGTGTTGACCACGAGCCGGTGGAGCCAGGTCGAGAACTGCGATTCGCCACGGAACTGGCCGATCCGCACGCACAGCTTGGCGAGTGCCTCCTGAGCAGCGTCGCGGGCGTCCTCGGGGTCGGAGAGCATGTGACCGGCGAGGCGTTCGACCTTCGCCGCGTGGCGCTCGCAGAGCGCCTCGAGCGCCCGCTTGTCACCGTCTTTTGCTCGCTTGACGAGGATCGCATCGCTTAGCTTCTCGTAGACGAGCGGTCGCTCGGACCGGGTCGTCTGCGGAATCTGACGGCGCTTGCGCAGGGAGGGTTGCACGGCGGCGTTAGTCTAGTTGTCGGTGGAGGACACGCCGACGCGCGAGGCGGTCGTTCCGCGACTGCAAGGCCGCTTCGGACGCGAGTACACGTACGTCGAGAGCTGCCCCTCGACGCAGCGCTTGCTGGCTCCGGACGCACCGGAGGGAGCAGTTGCCGTCGCCGACGAGCAGACCGAAGGCCGCGGACGGCTCGGCCGGCGCTGGGAAGCGGCTGCAGGCACGGGCGTCCTCTGCTCCGTACAGCTTCGCCCGGCGGTCGATCCCGCACAGTTCCCGGAGCTGACGGTCGTCGGCGCCGAGGCCTGCGCCGAGGCCATCCGCACCGTGACCGGGCTCCAGCCGACCTTGAAACACCCGAACGACGTCCTGCTCGGAGGCCGCAAGGTGGCGGGCATCCTCGGCGAGGCCGGCGAGGGCCGCGTCGTCCTCGGCACCGGCATCAACGTGAACGTCGCGGCCGACGAGCTGCCGGTCGACGTCCGAATCCCGGCAACGTCCCTGCTCGCCGAGACGGGAGGACCGGTCGACCGCATCGAGCTGCTGGTCGAGCTGCTGGCCGCGCTGGAGCGCCGCTACGACTCATGGCTGGCGACCAAGTGACTAGGGGAGTTTGGCGAAATAAAGCCTGTGCCCCCCGGCGACGAGCGGTATTCCGCCACACCCTCCTAGCCGCGCAGCGCCGGCGTCTTGTTGCCAACCGCGTCGGTCGCAACCACCGAGAAGTGCTTCGCGCCGCGCATGGATGGCACGCTGAAGTAACCGGCCTTCACGCGCTTGGTCACGCGCCGAGTGCCCCAGGTCGCCGTCAGCGTCGCCGGCTCGTTCGTCCAGAATTGCATCCGTGCCCGCGAGACGAGCCGTAAGCGCGGCGCCGTCGTGTCGACCACGACGGGCAGCTTCTGCGTCACGGTCGTCACCGAGTCCTTCGCCTTGAGCATGAGGTCGTAGCTCCCGTCCGCGACGCGCTTGCCGCCGACGGTTCCGTCCCAAACGACCTCCCCCGGCCCAACGCCGAGAGTCTGCGCCAGCAGCGTCCCGACGAGCGTTTGAGCGCGCCAGAGCTCAACGCGAACGGCTGCGACAGCGTTGAGCTGGAACGAGACCGCTGTCGAGTCGAAGAGCCCGTCGCCATTCGGGGACAACGCCGGTGCGGACAGCTTCGTCTGCGCAAGGGTTCGATCGACGTAGAAAGTCGTCTTGGCCGTGACACGCTTGCCCGTCGAGGAGCCGGCCGTGATCGTGATCGAGTACTTGCCATCAGGGACACCGATCTGCTTCCAGGGAAACGACTGCGCGCCCTGCGCGACGATGCCGCTGAACAGCGTCGCGAGCGGATGCCCTGCCGCGTCCGAAAGCGTGAGGGTGATCGGGGCAGACGCACTCAGGAAGTAGAGAATCCGCGCCGTGTCCCCAACCCCATCCCCGTTCGGGCTGACGACGGAGGGATCCACCCGTAGCTGTGACACGGCCACGGTCGGCAACGTTGTTCCGATCGTGCCCGTCACCGGCCGAGCCGCCGCGGTACCCAGGCCGCCGGCTGCGATCGTGTACCTGTAGGCACCGGGCACGGCCAGGGTGGCGTCCCACGTCCAGTCGATGCCGGTACTCGTCCCGGTCCCCGTCGCGACGGTCCTGTTGAGCGAGTCGACGACGGTGACCGTCCACGGAGCGGCCGAGGAGAGCCTCGCCGTAAAGCGCACAGTGCCGCCGACCCCGCCGATCACGATCGGTGAGTAGATCTTCGGCAGCCCGGTCGAAGCGACCTGGCGGGTGATCGAAGGAAGCTGGGCATAGACGCTGTTGCCCGGGCAGCTCGTGTTGTAGGTGTCGCGGTGGCCGGAGACCGCGCGCAACGAGACGGCGGTCCCCTTGCTGTACTCGGGATTTCCCGCCGAAACGCGCGTCACCTTGGAGAGCGGGTCGACATGGGCGAGGTCGAGCCGCCACGCCAGAAGCTTGACGAGCGACGCGCGTTCGGCCGCCGTCAGGCCCGCGCCGTTGTAGTTACCGAGGAGCGCCACACCGACAGAACCGAAGTTGAAGCCCATCGCGTGGGCGCCGACGACCGCCTTCTCCATCCCGCCGTATCGGCCCTCGAAGACCTGGCCGTACTTGTCGACGAGGAAGTTGTAGCCGATGTCGTCCCAGCCGTTTCCCCGCACGTGGTAGAGCTCGATCCCGCGGACAATCGCGGCCGACTGCGAGCGCGAGTAGTTGTTCGTGCCGGCCGTGTGGTGGACGATCGCGTTGTGCACGTTGTCGGCGATCTTCGGGCCTTTCTTCAGGTTCCGCCGGATCGCCTCGTTGGCCCCCCACTGCGCCCGCGTAATGATCGTCGGCGCGTTCGCGGCGAACGGCTTCACATGCTGCGGCGTCGCCCGGAGCAACGGAGTGCGGACGAAGAAGGCCCGCAGCCGGGTCACCCTCTTGCCGACGCGGTACTGAATCCGTTCCGAGCGCCCGACCCAGAAGGGGTTGCCCAGATGCCAGCCGCGGCTTCGCTTCGCCTCGGCCGTGTTGCGGTCGGGGAGATCGTCGCCCTCCGGCGCCGAGAGGCGCCACTTGCTCCAGGCCCCCTCGGCGCGCTGCGTCCGAAAGCGGACGACTCCGGATCCCTTCCAGTGCAGACCGACGAGATCGAATGCGTTCGGCGCCTGGGCGGCGAGGCCGCTTCGAACAGACAGGTCGCGGGCGACGACGCTCGGCGCCGCCACCGCAACTGCAGGCGCGGCAAAAAAGACGGCGATTGCGGCAAGAAGAAACTTCACGCGCGTGCGACCCGCTCCCGAGAGTGGCAGAGCCCTGACTGGGGCGCAAGGCCGGAGCGGGTCACCTTGCTAAAGTCTTTACAGTCGTGAAAGGGCGCGTTCTGCGGGCATTTCTCGGCTCGCTGGCCGTGGCTCTCGTGTTCGTCGCCTCGGCCAACGCAGCCTCGAGGCCGCGCGTCCTGGCGATTCACTTCGCGCTCGACATCAACCCGGTTACGCAGGACTACGTCAACCACCAGCTCGACCGGGCGCAGAACGACCACTACGACGCCGCCGTGATCCTGCTCGACACACCCGGCGGACTCTCGAGCTCGATGGAGGCGATCTATAAGAAAGAGCTCGCCTCGAAGATCCCGGTGATCGTCTACGTCGCACCGAAAGGTGCAGCGGCCGCGTCGGCCGGCGTCTTCGTCGCGCAGGCCGCCGACGTGCTCGCGATGGCGCCCGATACCAACATCGGCTCCTCGACCCCGATCGACCAGAGCGGGGGCAACCTCGGCTCCGATCTGAGGCGCAAGGTGATCAACCACTTCGCCGCCAAGCTGCGCTCACTCGCCGAGAACCACGGCCGCAACGGCGACTGGGCCGACAAGGCGGTACGCCAAGCCTCCAACCTGACCGAGCAGGAGGCGCTGCGGATGAACGTGATCGACGTGGTCGCTCCCGACCTGCCGACGCTGCTGAACAAGATCGACGGCCGAGTGACGATCCCGAACCACTACAAGCTGCACACAGCGAACGCGCAGATCACCTATTCGAGCCCCTCGTTCTTCACGCGCCTGCTGAACACGCTGATCGACCCGAATCTGATCACGCTGCTGTTCCTCGCCGGGATCGCGGGGATCGGCTACGAGATCTTCCACCCTGGGGTCGTGTTACCGGGAGCGCTCGGCGCCGTCGCCCTGGTGACCGCGCTCTTCGGCTTCTCGGTGCTCCCGATCAGCTGGGCCGGGGTCGCGCTGCTGCTGCTCGGGATCGCCTTACTCGTGATCGACGCCCACGTGACGAGTCACGGCGCACTGACGGTCTCGGGCCTGATCGCCTTCGTGATCGGAGCGCTGATGCTGTTCCGGAACGCGCCCTCGCCGTACCACGTGAACGCCTGGCTGATCGGCACCTTTGCGGTCGTGCTGGGCTCCGCCTGGCTCTTCGCGATGACGAAGGCCGTCCAGGTGAGCCGAAGCCCTGTCTCGGTCGGACCGCAGACGATCGTCGGCGAGATCGGCGAGTTCCGTGGTGACGGCCAGGTCTTCGTCCGCGGCGAGCTCTGGCGCGCGAACACCCCCGAAGGTCTATCCCTCAGGCGCGGCCAGAAGGTGCGCGTCGACGGCATCGAGCCGGGACTCGTCCTCGACGTCGAGCCGCTCGAGTCCACCGAAGAGGCCGCCGTCTCTTAGCAAAAACGTTGCAGAAAACCTCTCTCACAGTGGCTTTGCCAACCGGGATTAGACGGACGTCCCGGCAAAGCCGGGACATCCTCCACGTCGGCGTTGCAAGCGAACGCCTTAGGATCGTGTTCCTCCCCGCGAAAGGACGCCCATGGCCGCCGCGCTGATCATCATCATCGTTCTCGCCTTTCTGCTGGTCCTCTTTCTGATCTCGGCGATCAAGGTCGCGCGGGAGTACGAACGCGGCATCATCTTCCGGCTCGGCCGGCTGCTCCCCGAACCGAAAGGCCCCGGCCTCTTCATCCTGATCCCGATCGTCGACCGAATGGTCAGGGTCGACCTGCGAACGATCACGCTCAACATCCCGCCGCAGGAAGTGATCACGAAGGACAACGTGCCGGTGCGCGTCAACGCGGTCGCGTACTTCCGGATCGTCGAGCCGAAGGCCGCGATCGTCCAGGTCGAGAACTTCATGGTCGCGACCTCTCAGATCGCGCAGACAACGCTGCGCTCCGTTCTGGGACAGCACCAGCTCGACGAGCTGCTCGCCGAGCGCGAGAAGATCAACGCGATCCTGCAGGGAATCATCGACGAGGCGACTTCGCCCTGGGGGATCAAGGTCTCGATCGTCGAGGTCAAGGACGTCGAGATCCCGTCGGGGATGCAGCGCGCGATGGCGCGTCAGGCCGAGGCCGAGCGCGAGCGGCGCGCGAAGGTGATCAACGCTGAGGGCGAGTTCCAGGCGTCCGAGCGACTGAAGGATGCGGCGGTCGTGATCGCCGACCACCCGATTGCCCTGCAGCTCCGCTACCTGCAGACGCTGCTCGAACTGGGCGGCTCCCAGTCGACGACGATCGTCTTTCCGGCGCCGATCGACCTGCTCAGCCCGTTCCTCGAGAAGAAGAACGGCGGCGGAGCTTCGAGCTGACGGAAGGGGGGCGACGAGAGCTCCGGCAGGACCCGGTCACTCGCCAGTGGGTCGTCGTCGCGCCGGGCCGGGCGCAGCGGCCGGGAGCAAGCGCACGGGCAGACCTCGACCTGCCAACCGAGGAGGAGCTCCTCTCGTGCCCGTTCTGCGAGGGCCGGGAGGACCGGACACCGCCGGAGACATTTGCGATCCGTCCGGGCGGTGGCGAGCCGGACACGCCCGGCTGGACGGTCCGGGTCGTTCCGAACCTCTACCCGGTCTTCGAGCATCACGAAGTCGTCGTCTCGACACCGCGGCACGTCCGCTCGTTCGCGGAGCTGAGCGAGGACGAGGTCGCCGGAGTCGCGGTTGCCTGGCGCGAGCGGTCGCGAGCCGCGCGTGAAGCGGGCTTTCCTTACCTACATGCGCTCCTGAACGAGGGGCGCGAGGCCGGCGCGAGCCTTCCGCACAGCCACACGCAGCTCGTCTGGCTCGAGCAAGCGCCGCCAGCCGTTCGAGCGGAGGAAAACGGCGGCGAGTGCTCAATCTGCCGTCACCTCGAGGCAGAGCTTGCTGCGGACGAGCGTCTCGTGCTCGAGCGCGGCGGTCTCGTCCTGCTTGCCGCGTACGGCGGCCGGCTCCCGTACGAGCTCCTGATCGCGCCGCTCGAGCACCCGAGCGAGAGCGCGTTCGAGAGCGAGCTGCTCGCGCCGGCGCTCAGCCTACTCTCGGAAGCGCTTCGCCGGCTCCATGCGCTCGAAGGCCCGGCGCCGGTCAATGCATGGCTCCACGACACCGGCCACTGGCACGTCGAGGTGCTGCCGCGCCTGACCGTCTTCGCCGGCATCGAGCTCGGCGCCGGCATCTACGTCAACTCGCTGGCGCCTGAGGACGCGGCCGCGGCGTTGCGGGACGCCTAAGGGACTGACGCCGTCGGGGACTGTCCCTGAAACGGTCACGGCCCTAGAGCCACTTTAGGGACAGTCCCCCTGCGGGGACAGTCCCTAGCCGACCCTAGGCCGGGGTCTTGGCTCCAGCCTCGCGAAAACGCCGGGCGGCGTCGATCGCGGCGCCGAGGTTGAGGCCCTTGTCCTTGGCCTGCTTGATCAGCATCACGGTCTCGAGCGCGTCGATGTCGTAGATCCGCTGCTTCTTGCCCTTGGTCGGGATCTGAGCCTTGTTCGTCCAGTAGTCGAGCTGCATCTTGGAGATGCCGGCGATCTGGCAGACCTGGCCGAGGTAGAGCTCAACCTTGTCGAGATGTTCGGAGAGGTCGATCGGCTCGAGGAGTTCCACGTTCTTGCTGTAGTTCATGACCACCTCTCCTTGCGGCTCGCCGCTTTTTTGCGGCTGGTTTCCTACTTTGAACGTATAGCGCCCCGCTTCCAGTTTGGAAAGGGCCGCAGTAGGAAACTATTGCAAAATCCGCGTGCTTCTACCAGAACCTACTCTTCAGGCGCCACAGAAACGACTTCTGAAGCAGATTCTTCGGCGACAGCCTCGACCTCGTCGGACTCGACCACCGGGGCCAGCGCAGAGACGCGTTCGTCGTCGGTCTTGAAGCGCATCACGATCACGCCCTGGGTGGAGCGGCCCGAACGCTTGATGTCGTCCACCGGCATCTTGATCACGGTGCCGCCAGTCGAGATCAGCATCACCTGGTAGCCCTCGCGGACAACCCGTGCGCCTACGAGCCGGCCCTTGCCTTCGACGAGCTGGGCCGTCTTGACGCCAAGGCCGCCCCGGCCCTTGCGCGGGTAGTCGGCCAGCTTCGTCCGCTTGCCGTATCCGTTCTCGGTCACGACGAGCAGGTCGCCCTCGTTGACGCCGATGACATCGGCGGAGATCACCTCGTCGCCCTTGCGCAGGCCCATGCCTTTGACGCCGCCGGTGTCGCGGCCCATCGGGCGCGCCTGCTTCTCGCTGAAGCGGATCGCCTGCCCCATGCGCGAGACCATCAGGATGTCGTCGTCGCCCGTGGAGTGCTGGACGGAGACGAGCTCGTCGTCGTCGCGCATCTTGATCGCGATGATCCCGTCGGCCTTGAGCGGCGTGTTGTACGCGGCGAGCTCAGTCTTCTTGACGATCCCGTCCTTCGTCGCGAAGACGAGGTACTTCGACTCCTCGAAGTCCCGGGTCTGAATCACGGCGCGCACCTGCTCGCCGTGACGGAACGGCAGCAGGTTCTGAATCGCGCGGCCCTTCGACTGCCGGGAGCCGAGCGGCAGCTCGTGCACCTTCAGCCGGTAGACCTTCCCGACGTTGGTGAAGAAGAGAACGTAGTCGTGCGTCGAGGCGACGAACAGGTGCTCGATGTAGTCGTCCTCCTTCAGGTCCATCCCCATCACGCCCTGGCCTCCGCGCTTCTGCTCGCGATAGGTCGTGACCGGCAGGCGCTTGATGTAGTTCGAGCGCGTGATCGCGATCACCATGTCCTCCTCCGCGATCAGGTCCTCGAGCTCGAGCTCTCCCTCGGCGGCGACGATCTCCGTGCGGCGGTCGTCGTGCTTCCCGTAGATCTCTTTGATCTCGAGCAGCTCCTCACGGATCAAGCCGTCGATTCGGGACTCGTCGCCGAGAATCGCGCGGAGCTCTGCGATCCGCTCCTGAAGGTCGGCGTGCTCGTCCTCGACGCGCTTGCGCTCGAGCGCCGTCAGCGCCCGCAGCCGCAGGTCGAGGATCGCCTGAGCCTGGATCTCGGAGAGGTCGAACTCGCGCATCAGCCCCTCGCGTGCCGCGTCGGTGTCGTCCGCCGCGCGGATCAGCGCGATCACCGCGTCGAGGTTGTCGAGCGCCGTCAGATAGCCCTGGAGGACGTGCGCCCGAGCCTCAGCCTTGCGTAGCTCGTACTTCGAGCGCCGGGTGATGACCTCGCGCTGGAAGTCGAGGTAGTGGCTGCGACCTGCGGGATCGCGTCCCGCTTCAGCTCGACCTGGATCCGCATGCCGGTCTTGTCCGACAGGTCCTTGACGTCCGAGATCTCAGTCAGGACCTTGTCGTTGACGAGATCGGCGATCTTCATGATCACGCCCGTGTCCCCGCCCTTCTTGACCCCGAACGGGAGCTCGTTGACGATGATCGCCGTCTTGCCGCCGCGCAGCTCCTCGATGTGGGCGCGGCCGCGCATGACGATCCGGCCCCGGCCCGAGCGGTAGGCCTCGCGGATCCCTTCGCGGCCGACGATGATCCCGCCGGTCGGGAAATCCGGACCTTTGATGTGCTTCGTCAGCCGGTCGACGTCGATATTCGGGTCGTCGACCATTGCAACGAGCGCGTCGATCACCTCGCCGAGGTTGTGGGCTGGGATGTTCGTCGCCATCCCGACCGCGATCCCCGACGAGCCGTTGACGAGCAGATTCGGGTAGCGAGCCGGCAAGACGTCCGGCTGTCTGCGCGACTCGTCGTAGTTGGGGACGAAGTCGACGGTGTCGGCATCGATGTCGCGGAGCAACTCTGTCGCGAGCCGCGTCAGGCGGCATTCGGTGTAGCGCATCGCGGCTGCCGGGTAATCGTCGATGTTGCCGAAATTCCCCTGCCCGTCGACGAGTGGGTAACGCATCGAGAACGGCTGCGCGAGGCGAACCAGCGTGTCGTAAATCGCCACATCTCCGTGCGGGTGGTACGAGCCCATCACGTCACCGACCACGCGCGCGCACTTGAGGCGCGGCCGATTCGGCTGCAGGCCAGCCTCGTGCATCGCGTAGAGCACGCGGCGGTGCACCGGCTTCAGGCCGTCGCGGACGTCCGGAAGCGCCCGCGCGACGATGACGCTCATCGCGTAGTCGAGGAAGCTCGAGCGCATCTCCTGCTCGAGCTCGCGGGATTCGATTCGCCCCGGGCCCAGGGGCTCAACGTTAGACATCGAGGAAGCGCACGTCCTTGGCGTTGGACTCGATGAACTCTCTGCGCGGCTCGACCTGATCGCCCATGAGCATCGAGAACATCCGGTCGGCGGCGGCGGCGTCTTCGACCTCGACCTTGACCAGCATCCTGTTGGCCGGGTCCATCGTCGTCGCCCAGAGCTCCTCCGGGTTCATCTCGCCGAGACCCTTGAAGCGGCCGACGTTGATGCCCTCCTTCGCGAGGTCGAGCGCCTCGTGGCGCAGCTGCTCGTACGTCTCCGCAGTGCGCTCTTTCTTGCCGAGCGTGAGCTCGAAAGGCGGGGCGCCGACCATGTCCACCAACCGCTCGTACGTCTTTCGCAAGCCTGCATAGACCGGCGAGGCAAAGAGATCGGCCGGCAGCGTGATGTGGCTGGCGGCGCTCGTCTCGCGCTCGATGATCTTGATGCGCATCCCCTCCGGCGTCTGCTCGACGACCGAGAGCTCGTGGCCGTTCTCTGCAACCGACTTCAGGCTCTCTGCCAGGTCCCCAAGACCTTCGGTCTCCGTCTCGACTAGCCGGTGCTCGATCACAAAGTTCGCCGGCGCGGAGCCGAAGTCGGCGCGTAGGCGCGAGCTCCAGCCCTCGAACTCGTTCAGCGCCCGCGTGAAGCGGTGGTAGCGGGCCTCGGTCAGCTTGTGCGTCTCGCCGCTCCGGTCCTGAACGTCGATGTCCTTTACCCGCTCGCGCACGAGGAGATCCTCGAACTGCGACTCCTTCTCGACGTACTGCTCCCGCCCGCCGATCTTGACTCGGTAGAGCGGCGGCACGGCGATGTAGATGTAGCCGCCCTCAACGAGCTCCTGCATCTGCCTGTAGAGGAAGGTGAGGATCAGCGTCCGGATGTGAGACCCGTCCACGTCGGCGTCGGTCATGACGATGATCCGGTGGTAGCGGAGCTTCTCGAGGTCGAACTCGTCGCCGATGTTCGTGCCGATGGCCGTGATGATCGACTGGATCTCAGCGTTCGAAAGCACCTTGTTGATCCGGTTCTTCTCGGAGTTGATCACCTTGCCGCGCAGGGGCAAGATCGCCTGGAAGGTGCGGTCGCGCGCATCGATGGCGGAGCCGCCCGCCGAGTTGCCCTCGACGAGATAGAGCTCCGCGGATGACGGGTCGTTGATCGAGCAGTCCGCGAGCTTGCCCGGGAGGGACATGCTGTCGAGCGCGCTCTTACGGCGGGTCAGCTCGCGCGCCTTGCGTGCGGCTTGGCGCGCGTTCCGAGCCGCGAGGCCCTTGTTGATGATCTGTTTGGCCTCGGCCGCGTTCTCCTCGAGGAACTCGGCGAGCTTGACATTGACCGTTTGCTCGACCAGGCCTCGAACCCAGGGATTACCGAGTTTCGTCTTCGTCTGACCCTCAAACTGGGGCACCGCGAGCTTGACGGAAATGACGGCGGCGAGACCCTCGCGGACGTCCTCGCCCTCGAGGTTCTCCTCCTTCTCCTTCAGGAGGCCGTTCTTCCGCGCGTAGTCGTTCAACGTCCGCGTCAGCGCCGACTTGAAGCCGGATAGGTGTGAGCCGCCCTCGTGGGTGTTGATGTTGTTCGCGAACGAGAAGACGGACTCGACGTACGAGGTGTTCCATTGCATCGCCACCTCGACCTGGCCCTGCTCGGCCGAGTCGCCGTTGGAACTCCCCTCGAAGTAGACGATGTGCTTGTGGACTGGGTCTTTCTGGTCGTTGACGTAGGCGACGAAGTCCCGGATCCCGCCCTCTGCGTAGAACTCGTGCCGATCCTCGCCCTCACGCTCGTCGATCAGGACGATCCGCAGCCCCTTGGTCAGGAAGGCGGTCTCGCGCAGGCGCTGGACGAGGATCTCGGACGACCATTCGAGCTCGTCGAAGATCTCGAGGTCGGGAAGGAAGGTGATCGTCGTCCCGGTCTCTTTCGTCGGGCCGGTCTTCTTCAGATCGGTCGTCGGCTCGCCGCGGGCGAACTCCTGGTGGAAGACCTTGCCATCACGCTTGACGTCGACCTTCAGCCACTCCGAGAGCGCGTTGACCACGGAGACACCAACGCCGTGCAGGCCGCCGGAGACCTTGTAGCCGTCGCCGCCGAACTTGCCGCCAGCATGGAGCTTCGTCAAGACGACGGTCACAGCCGGGAGGCCCTGGTCGGCCATCACATCGGTCGGGATGCCCGAGCCGTTGTCGCTGACCGTCACCGAGTTGTCCGGATGGAGGGTCACCTCGACAAGGTCGGCGCGCCCCGCAAGAGCCTCGTCGACCGAGTTGTCGACCACCTCGAAGATCAGGTGATGGAGCCCCCGCGAGCCCGTCGAGCCGATGTACATGCCCGGGCGCAGCCGGACCGGCTCGAGGCCCTCGAGAACGGTGATGTCTTTTGCGGTATAGGAAGCTTCAGTCAATAAAAAAGCCCTGCAAACGGGCCACGTTGGACGTATCCACAGTCTACCAGAAGGAGCGGTCGGAAATGCCCTTCGCAAGGCTCGCCGCGGCCGCTCGTGCAACGATTTTGCGCAGATTTTCGTCCTCGATTCCGGCGGCCAGCCGGGCCCCCTCTTGGCGAAGGCTCTCGGAGGGCTGCGGCGGTCCCGATCCGGCCTCTTTCGCGTCCGGTTCGTCGGCCTCGGGAAGACGTCCGGGGGCGAAACGAATGCGCTCGACCCCGAGTCGCTTTGCGATATCCGCCGCTCGGCTCGTCAACTCGAAGGCCCAGATCGAGTCGGCCGTGTTGACGTGCAGGGTGCCATCGCGGGCAACGCGCGCCGGCCACGCACTCCGGGCGATCGTCTCGCCGACCGCAGCCGGCCACGCCTCGACGAGCGCGCCGATGCCGCTTTCCGGCCCGAAGCGGCCGAGCTCGCGCTTGACCTCGTCGCCGAGGTGCTTCACCGTACCACCGTCCCGGCTTCCCCGGCCTCGACCTCGACCAGCTGGTTCGGCTCAACCGGCAGAGCGGCTGCGCTCGTGGTCGTGATCAACGCCTGGCCGTACTTCGGCAACCGTTCGGCCAAGATCCGGCGGCGGTGGGGGTCGAGCTCGGAGAGGACGTCATCGAGCAGGAGCAGCGGTGGTACCCCGCGCCGTTTGCGCACGAGCTCCGCCTCGGCGAGCAGCAAGGCCAGCACCGCGAGGCGCTGCTCGCCCTGGGAGCCGAAGGCCCGGAGGTCGCGGGTGCCGGCGAGGATCTCGATGTCGTCGAGATGCGGCCCCGCACCGGTGGCGCCGCGGTCGAGATCGCGGTCGAGGCGAGCCTCGAGCGACTCCACCGACGGAGACTCAGCCTCGTAACGCAGCGCGGCTTCCACAAGCCCGAGCTCGCCGGCGCGCGCCGCGAACAGGGGCTCCAGCGCAGCGATCACATCGCGTCGCGCGGCAACGAGCTGCGCTCCAAGGTCGGCGACCCGCTCTGTCCACGGCCGCAGCGCCTCGCGCGTGCTGTAGCCGAGCGAGATCCCGCGCAGTGACGCGTTTCGCTGCGCAAGCGCGGCCCCATATTCAGCCGGCAGCGCGGCCTGCGTCGGCGTTCCGCGGCCGAGCGCGCGGTCGAAGTACGCCCGCCTCGCCGACGGCCCACCTTTGACGACGACGAGCCGGTCGGGCGTGAAGACGAGCGTTGCAACCTCTCCGCGAAGCTGCTCGGCGGTCTGCAGCCGCGCGCCGTTCAGGCTCGCGCGCTTGGCGGCGCCGACCCGGAGGACGACGTTCAGCTCGACCGGCGAGCCAGCGCGGTCACCGTGCAATGCGATCCGGGCGCCCTCGCGGCCGAAGCGGATCAAGCTGGCATCGTTGCGCGTCCGCGGCGAGAACCCCTGGGTGCCCACGTGCAGCGACTCGAGCAGGTTCGTCTTGCCGGCCCCGTTCGGACCGACCACGAGCACGAGCCCGGGCTCCAGCTCGAGCTCGAGCCGAGCGTACGAGCGGAAATCTCTCAGCGAGACCTTGTCGACGATCAGCCGGCCGAGGGCGTCGTTTGCGATGCCCGTTTAGAGGGCGTGCGGGCTTCGCCCGTGCGCCCGTCTTTGCTAAGGGATGTAAAGGCGCAGCGCGACCTCATCTCGCCATCAGCCCGCCAAGCGGATAGGCATGATCAGGTACAAGAAGTCGTCGTTTCCTTCGGCCTGGAGCACACAGGGCCGCAGCGGACTGATCAGCCGGAAGCGCACTGTCTCGCCGGCCACCGACTCGATCCCGTCGCGGAGGAACTCGGCGTTGAAGCCGATCTCGAGCGCTTCGCCGGCGAAGGAAACCGGCAGCGACTCCTGCGCCTCGCCGACGTCCTGCGTCCGCGCCGATACGGTCAGCTCGCCCTCGGCGAAGCGGAGCCGAAGCGGCGAGTTGCGCTGCGCCATCACCGCGATCCGGCGGACGACGTCGAGCACCTCGTCCCGCGGCAGCGGCACTTCGTACTCGAAGGCCTCCGGAATGAGCTGTTTGTAGTTCGGGAACTGCCCGTCGATGCGCCGTGTCGTCAACCAGATGCCGTCGACACCGAAGACGACTTGGTTCTCGTGCACACCGAGCTCGATCTGCTCGGCGCCCTGCCCGATGCGCGCGAGCTCCGTGAGAGCGCGCGCCGGAACGATTGCCTCCAACTCCGGCACCGTCCCTTCGAGCGCGGTTTCCTTGACCGAGAGCCGGTAGGAGTCGGTCGCCGCCATCACCAGCTTGCCGGGCTCGAAGCGCACGAGGATCCCGGTGAGGACCGGGCGCGACTCGTCACGCGACGCCGAGCGGCCGACCCGGGCGATCGTCTCCAGCAACGCGTCTCGATCGACGGTGTGGCGCTCGAGACCCTCGGCGTCCGGCAGTCGTGGGAAGTCGTCCGCGGTGTAGGTGTTGAGCCGAGACTCGAAGGAGCCGCTCGTGATGTGGATCACGCCTTCGTCCGCGCGCTGCTCGATCGAGACCTCCGTGTCAGGCAACAACCGCGCGAGCTCGACGAGGAGCCGACCCGGCACGACAACCGCGCCCTCGCCTTCAACGCGGGCCTCGAGCGAGGCACGCAGCGAGAGCTCCATGTCCGTGGCGGCCAGCGTCAGGTGTCCACCCTCCGCGTTCAGAAGGATGCCGCCGAGAATCTGCACGGCAGTTCGCGTCGAGACGCCGCGTGAGACGACAGCAAGTTTCTGGGTTAACTCTTCGCGCGAACAGGCGACCTTCATCGTCCCGGAGCCAACCACGGTTTCTGCATCAAGCATTTAGATAAATCCTCTCGTAGAAGTCATAGGGAGTGTGGATGACGGGGACGACGGTGCGGAAGCGCATGGTTCCACGGTTTCGAACGGGGAAGCCTGTTGGGGAGAACGAGCAGTTTTCGACACGGTTGAAGGCTGGATCGTCACACTTCCACACTTCTACCGGACTTGTTTGATGCGTGCGGTCAACTCTTGCACGAGGTTGTACACAGAGCGGTCCTCGCGAATCATCCGGGCGATCTTGGAGGTCGCGTGAATGACCGTCGTGTGGTCGCGGCCGCCGAACTGCTTGCCGATCTTCGGTAGCGAGGAGTCGGTCAGCTCGCGGGAGAGGTACATCGCCACCTGGCGGGGGTAGACGATGTTCTGCGAGCGCCGGTCGCCGCAGAGCTCGTCGAGGGAGAGCCCGAAGCGGTCGGAGATGATCTCCTGGATCCGCTCGATCGTCACCTGAGGGAGGTCGCCCTGCGGGAAGACGTCCTTCAGGACGTCCTGTGCGAGCTCCTCGTTCATCGGCCGGCCGGTTAGGGAGCTGAATGCGACGACCCGGGTGAGTGCGCCTTCGAGCTCGCGGATATTGGTCGTGACCCGGCTGGCGATGAAGGTCAGCACCTGCGGGTCGGGGACATTGATGTTGTCGGTCTTGACTCGCTTACGGAGGATGGCGATGCGCGTCTCGAGGTCGGGCGGCTGGATGTCCGTGATCAGACCCCACTCGAAGCGGGAGCGGAGCCGCTCCTCGAGGGTCGCGATGTCGCGCGGCGGTCGATCGGACGACATCACGATCTGGCTGCCGCTCTCGTAGAGCGAGTTGAAGGTGTGGAAGAACTCCTCCTGGATCCGCTCCTTGTGCTCGAAGAACTGGACGTCGTCGACAAGCAGCAGGTCGTAGGTGCGGTAGCGCTGCTTGAAACCCTCGATCCGCTTGTCGCGCAGCGAGTTGATGAAGTCGTTCATGAACGTCTCGCTGGTGACGTAGCGAACCGAGAGGCTCCCGGGGTGCTCGCCGACGTATTGGGAGATCGCCTGCAGGAGATGCGTCTTGCCGAGCCCGGTCCCTCCGTAGATGAAGAGCGGGTTGTAGGCCTGCGCCGGTGCCTCTGCGACCGCGAGCGCGGCCGCGTGTGCAAAGCGGTTTGAGGAGCCGATCACGAACGAGTCGAACGTGTATTTCGCGTTGATGCTGAGCCCCGGGCGGGGCGCCTGCTCGCGGAGCTTTGGCTCCGCCTGCGCCGCCTTCGGAGAGCGCTCGGCGATCTGAAGCTTGACCGAGCGCTCGCCGGCGACCTCCGCCAGGGCGGCCTCGATCAGACCGAGGAAGTGCCCCTCGATCCACTCGCGCGTGAAGTCGTTCGGAACGCTGAGAACGAACTCGCCGTCAGTGATCCCGACAGCTTCGACCTCGGCGAACCAGGTCGAGAAAGTGTTCTCGTTGAGCGCCTCCCGGAGCCGACCCGAAATCTCGTTCCAGACGCGGTCCGCAGTCAGCTCGATTGGCTTCTCCACCCCGCCGGGACACTCCCTTGCTCGACCGAAAAGAAGGGCGAGCATAGCAACGTCTGCCTCGGTACTCAACGCCCCCTCCGGGGGGATTTACGGTGAGGGAAAAGTGCCGTTTTTGCAGGCGATTAGTGAGTGCCCCACATACATATCCACACCTGTGGATTTGTGCCTGAACGGGCGACGCAAAGTGCCACGGTTTGGCTCAGCCGCGCCGCTTGGCGTTCACCTGGCCGACACAATTGTCTGTGGACAAGCCACCCTGAGTCGCTCGCTATACTGGCCCGCAGCGCGTGAGCTAGTCGCGCTCTTGTTCGCCCTTTCAACCTCTCGTGAAGCGGACCTACCAGCCCAACGTTCGTCGCCGGAAGCGCAAGCACGGTTTTCGCGCCCGGATGGCGACGCGTGCCGGTCGCGCGATCCTGAAGCGTCGCCGCGCCCGTGGCCGCAAGCGTCTCTCCGCATAGGCGCGCCGCCGAAGTGCAGCGCCGCCACCGCCTCTCGCGATCGCGGGACTTCGATGCGGTCTACCGACACGGACGCTCGGTTTCGACCCGTTTCCTGACGCTCTACTGGTTCGCGCGCGAGGAAGAGGGCGGCGAGCCGAGGCTCGGGCTCTCGGTGCCGAAGAAGGCGGTCTCGGGAGCGGTTGCACGGAACCGGATCAAGCGCCGGCTGCGCGAGCTCTGGCGCGCACGGCTCGAGACGCTTCCTCCCGGCCGGGACTACGTGCTGATCGTCAGGCGCGGCCTGATCGAGGCGGCCGAGGAGCGCGGAGCCGAGTGGCTCGGCGATCGCGTCGACGAAGTGCTCGGGAAGGCTGCTGCATGAGCTTGCTCAGTCGGATCTGGCGTTCTCCGCGGTATGGGGCGATTGCTCTGATTTGGATGTACCGCTGGACCGTGAGCCCCCTGCTCGGCAACCGCTGCAAGTACCACCCCTCCTGCTCGCAGTACGCGCTCGACGCGCTCCGTGAGTACGGGTTCGTGAAGGGCTCGATCCTCGCCGGCTGGCGGCTCCTTCGCTGCAATCCCTGGAGCCACGGCGGCGTCGACTACGTCAAAGACCAGAGGCTCTTCGCGTGATCCTCTTCAGCCCGCTCTCGCCGATCGAGCACCTGCTCCGCGACGTGCTCAACTGGATCCACGGGACGATTGGTCTGCCGTGGGCCTGGGCGATCGTGGCGCTGACGATTCTCGTGCGCGTCGTCCTCGTGCCGCTGACGGTGCGGCAGATCCACTCGATGCAGTCGATGCAGCAGCACATGCCCGAGATGAAGGCGATTCAGCAGAAGTACAAGACGGACAAGAAGCGCCAGCAGGAAGAGCTGATGAAGTTCTACCGCGAGAACCAGATCAACCCCGCCGCGTCCTGCCTCCCGCTGGTGGCGCAGCTACCGGTCTTCTTCGCGCTCTACTTCGTGTTGCGCGAGTTCTCGAAGCACCCACCCGCGGGATCGCTGTCCTGGCTGCACATCGTCCCGAACATCGCCGACCACGCGAACGCGCACTGGTCGGGATACCTGTTGCTCGTCATCTACGCGGCGAGCCAGGTCTCCTCCACGTACTTCATGTCCGCGACGATGGACAAGACGCAGCGCTACCTGATGATGGTGCTGCCGATCTTCTTCATCACCTTTCTGCTCCAGTTCCCGATGGGGCTGGTCATCTACTGGGTGACGACGAACCTCTGGACGGTCGGCCAGGGCCTCGTGACGCGCCGCTTGACTCAGAAGACCCCGGCGGCGGCGCAGCCCCAACGCCGCTCGTCGCGAACGCCTCCGAAAGAGGAGCCGGCCGGAGACGGGGCTGCGAAGGAGCCCGCACCGGCACGCGTCGCCCCCTCGCAGCCGCGCAAGGTCAAGCGCAAAAAGCGAGCGCGGCGGTGACCACGCTACGGGTCCGGTTTCGCCGGAGAAAGCGGGCCTTGAGAAACCTGCCCGCGTCGCAGAAGCTACCGCGGTGATGGGAGAGAGCGGGCGGCTCCAGATCGAAGCAACCGGCGAGACCGTCGGCGAGGCGAAGTGGTCGGCGTTGCGGGAGCTCGAGAAGCTCCAACCGGGCCTCGACAAGGCGGCGGTCAAGTTTCAGGTGGTTTCCGAGGGCGAGCGAGGCCTGCTCGGCGTCGGTTTTGCTCCGGCCCGCGTGATTGCGACGGTTGCCGCGCACGGCGACGCGGATGGAGTCGACGAAACTGTCGACGAGAGCGAGCTCGCCGCCACCGTGCGCGAGCTCCTCGGACGGATCGTTCGCGAGCTCGGGGTGCACGCGCAGCTGACGATCGAGGAGGACGACGAGACGCTCACGGCTGCGTTCTCAGGGCGCGACCTGGGTCTGCTGATCGGTAAGCACGGGCAGACGATCGACGCAATCCAATACCTCGCGAACGCGATCGTCTATCGCGGCCAGGTCGAGGACCGGAAGGCGATCGTCGTGGACGCGGCGGGCTATCGCGAGCGGCGCAAGGCGACGCTGGACGCGCTCGCGGTACGGAGCGCCGAGCGCGCGGTCTCGACCGGGCAGCGTGTCGAGCTCGAGCCGATGACCGCGGTCGAGCGCAAGGTCGTGCACTTGCGGCTGAAGGACTATCCCGGCGTTACGACCGCCAGCGAGGGGACCGAGCCGAACCGGTTCGTCGTGATCGCTCCGGGTGGATGACGGTGATCGTGGAAGCTTGGGGAACCTCCCGGTTCCCCCAGACCCCCTCCACTGGTCCGCCGACGCGGACAAGCGGCTTCGCCGCTGGCTAGCCGCTCTTCTGGCGACACCCGGTCTGACGTCGATTCGCGAGCGCGACGAGGCGCGCCGCGTCCACGTGGACGAAAGCCTTGCGGCACTTGACGCGTTGCAACGGTTCGAGGGCCCGATCGTGGATGTCGGCTCAGGGGGCGGCGCGCCGGGCATACCGCTTGCGGCCGCTTTGCCGGACCGCGACGTGACGCTGCTGGAGGCGAACGGTCGCAAGTGCGCGTTCTTGCGCGAGACCGCGCGTGAGTTTCCGAACGTGACCGTGGTCCAGGGCCGGGCGGAGGAGCAGGAGACGGACCGCTTCGGCGTTGCGGTAGCGAAGGCGCTGGCACCGCCGCCGGTGGCCGCTGAGTGGTGCCTACCGCTGGTCGCGCCCGGCGGTGCTGCGGTTCTGTACGTCGGTCCAAGCGTCGACGCGGCCGCGGTCAGCCGAGTCTCCGAGCGTCTCGGGGGCGCCGCAGCCGAAGAGACCCCCGGTTTGCTCGTGCTTCGCAAGCTCGAGCCGACGCCTGCAGGCTTCCCTCGCCGCCCGGGTGTAGCCAAGAGGCGGCCGCTTGCGTAGGCCGAGGGCCTGTCACCAACGGGGACTGTCCCTGAAACGGCAGCGTTGCCCGGAACCTCTTTAGGGACAGCCCCTTCGGGGACAGTCCCTAGACGTCCGCGGCCACCCGTAGGCTCGTGGCGTGAGCAGCCGTATCTTCGCAATCGCAAATCAGAAGGGCGGCGTCGGCAAGACGACGACCGCGATCAATCTCGCCGCCTGTCTTGCCGAGGCTGGGGAGCGGTCGCTCGTTGTCGATCTCGACCCTCAGGCGAACGCGACGTCCGGGCTCGGAGAGCGGGCCAACGGCAGCTCGAGCATCGACCTGCTCGACGGCGTTCCCCTGCGCGAGCTCGCCAAGCCGACCCGCTTTGCGAATCTCGATCTCGTCCCCGCGAAGCCGGATCTCGCCGGCACGGCAGCGGAGCTGTCGCGGCGAGGCGACGGCGAGCGTTATCTGAACGAGGCTTTGGCCGCGGCGAACAGCGGCTACTCGTTCGTCTTCGTCGACTGCCCGCCGTCGCTCGGCCCGCTGACTGTGAACGCCCTGGCCGCCGCGGACCGTGTTCTGGTGCCGCTGCAGGCGGAGTACTACGCTCTCGAGGGCCTGGCCCAGCTCGTCCGCTCGGTCGAGCTGATCCGCGCCCGCTTGAATCCGCGGCTCGTGATCGCGGGCGTGATCCTGACCATGGTCGACCGGCGCACGCGGCTCGCCGCGGATGTCGACGCGGAAGTGCGCCGGCACTTCGGCAACCTCGTGTTCAACGCCAGCATCCCGCGCTCGGTGCGGATCGCCGAGGCACCCAGCCACGGCTTGCCGGTGACTGCTTACGACCGCCGCTCGGCCGGCGCCGACGCGTACTGGAAGGTGGCGATGGAGCTTGTCGACCGCAGCTGAACAGCCACGCCGAGGTCTCGGCCGCGGCCTCGAGGTCCTGATCGGAGGCGCGACCGAGCCGGAGCTCGCCCACCTACCCGTCGAGACGATCCATCCGAATCCGCGCCAGCCCAGACGGCGATTCGATGCGGAGGCAACGACGGCGCTTGCCGACTCGATCAAGGCGCAAGGGATCGTGCAGCCCGTGCTCGTGCGGCCGCGTGCGGCCGGTGGCTTCGAGCTGATCGCCGGCGAGCGCCGCTGGCGAGCGGCGCAACAGGCAGGCACGCCGACGATTCCGGCGCTCGTCCGGGAGACGGACGACCGCGACACGCTCCTGCTCGGCATCGTCGAGAACGTCGCCCGCGAGCAGCTCTCCCCTGTCGAAGAGGCGCGGGCGTACGCGCTCCTGATCGACGAGTTCGGGCTCAGCCTCGGGGAGATCGGCGAGCGCGTCGGCCGCTCAAACCCCGCGATCTCGAACCGCGTCCGCCTGCTCGAGCTCTCTGAAGACGTGCTCGGCATGGTCGAGCGGGGCGAGCTGACCGATGGTCACGCGCGCGCGGTCCTAGCCGTTCCGGACAACGAAGGCCGTCGCCGGCTTGCCCGCGAGATTGTCAGCAAGGGCCTGACCGTCCGCGCCGCGGAGCGCGCAGCGCGCTGGGCTGGCGCGAAGCGCAAGCCGCGCCGGGAGCCGGCCGGCAAGGTCGATCCCGCTCTCGCCGAGCGAGTCCGCGTCGCCTGTGAGCGCGCAACCGGCTTCCGCCCGCGCGT
>WNGE01001560.1_pt1 | contig 38066 bp, 38 predicted proteins | sample 5400651 | NCBI WGS metagenome assembly WNGE01 (sample SAMN13153370, study PRJNA577476) | soil metagenome | isolation source: 60 cm soil or saprolite under grassland replicate 2 | place: USA:California | collected 2016-06-15 | reverse complement strand
GCGCTTCCCCCGAGTCGGAAGTCCTCCAGCGAGAACTGCTGATTCAGGAACCTCCCCGTCGTGTTGTTGTCGTCGATCGCGAGCCGCGCACCCGCTATTCCATCGTTGTTGGCTGGCGTTTGGATCAGTGACAGGGTCGGCTTGGGGCCAGTGCCGCGCAGATAACCGATGTTGATCTCGGCAGCATCGGTGGAAGCGGACATCCACGCAAACAGGAAAGTCCCGGCTAACAGGAGACGGATCAGTGAAGCACTCCAGTCGGAGTCAGAGAACTCGAACAAACAGCCATTCTTTATTTAGATCATGATCTTGTGCTTTCGTCCATCTAGCCTAGGACCTGAACGAAGTCAGGAATCAAATCAATGAGCGGGAACTCATAGTCGGGAGCGATCACAGCTTCGCCCGCAGGCCGACATAGACCGAGAGCGGCTGCGCCGGCGTAATCATGCGATGGTCGGTCGGTGGATTGGGAATAGCGTTTGCGATCACCTGCGGGTCGAAGTAAGTACCAAAAGTCGCGAACTTGCGATTGAACAGATTGTTCACGAAGCCGTAGATCTGCAGCTCCTTGGTGAGCTGATACGACCCATGTAGGTTCGCGACCCAGTAATCCGCCAATTTGACATTCTGGTTGGCCTGGTCGCCGATATACCACTGGCTGCCGACCCAGATCACATCGGTGCCGAGTTTGAAAGCCGGCGTCACCGCATAGTCGGCGCCGGTCTTGATCTGGTGCAGCGGGATGCCGGGAATGTGCTTGCCAGGCGTAACCAAGACATTTCCATCCGCATCCGCCGACGGGTTGTTGGGCGAAGCAAGCTTGCCCGTGAACTGATAGGTGGCGTCGACGAGGGCATAATTCATGTAGAAGAGCCATGGTGCCGCCTGATACTGCGCTCCTGCCTCCAATCCCTGTCGACGGGTGCCGGGGACGTTCTGGAACACGCCGCGGCCCTGGATGACGCTTGAGACTTCGATGATGTCGTTTTGGCTGTCGGTTCGGAACAGCCCGAGCTTCCAGTCCAGCCCACCGCCGTTGACCTTCACGTTGCCGCGCAAGCCGGCTTCGCGCGTGCGCGCAACGACCTGCTGGAGCGGCGGATCGGATACCAAGAATCCTTCCAGCAGGCAGGGTTTCGCGGGATTGGCGCAGCCGAGCTCGAGGGGGGTCGGCGCGCGGTTCGCTTCCGAATATCCGGCATAGAAACTCATCAGCTCCGGAAGGATCTTATAGGTGAACCCAAGCACCGGGTTGAAGCGGCTGAAGGTGTAGTTGCCATTGATGTCCGGGCTAGTGCCCAGGAGATCGTTCATGGCGATCTTGGCGACGTTGTAGCGCCCGCCCGCGGTCAGCGACAGCCGCGTGGTGACGTCGAACGTCTCATTGGCGTAGACGCCATAGTACGTGTTCTGCGCATCGAGACTGACCGGGCTGAATCCGAGATTCGCGGCAGTGTGGATGATCTGTCCGGTTCCCGGCACGGCGGAATTGGGTCCGACGAACAGGTCGGGGAAGACGTAGCCAAGCTCGCTGTTGGCCTGAAAGCCGATCTTGCTGCGGTCAATGCTCCCGCCGATGGTGAAATAATTGTTGTGACCGAGGATCTTGTCATCGTTGGTAGCCTGCAGGGTTCCGCCGGTAGTAAGCGCATTGGTCCAGGTGCGGTCGAGTGTCGCCCAGGGTGTCGTGGCGCACGTGTTTCCGCTGCCCGGCGGGCAATTGATCGGCTGGTTGTTGGGGTTGAGAATTTGAAAATTTGCCTTCGGCTGGCTTGGAAATCCATCATCCTCCAGGCACAGCGTGTTGAATAGAGGGTTGCCCACCGTGCCGCTGCAGCGCTCGACTTCGGTGCCGTTGCCGTCGACGTGGGCCTGCTGAAACTTGCGCACATAGAGATTGCTCTGGACGGTCCAATGGTCGGTGACGGCGTAGCGGCCGTTGAGGGCAAGGAGCTGCGCCTGATTTCTCGTGGTCTGCGGCCAGGTGAAGATCGCCCGGTAGTCGTTGATGAGGAGTTCGACCGGGGTCGGCCCGATCACGCCGAAGAAATTGTCGGCGGCGCTCGCGACCAGATGGACCTCCGCATCCGTGCCTTTCCAACCGACATCACCGTAGAAGCGGGCGATGCGCGACGGCGACTGGTAGCGCCAGCCGTCGTCCTTGAGTCCCTGGCCCGCGATATAGAGCGCCCATTCCCCATTCCTGATGCCATATTGCAGCCAGCCACCGACGCGGCCGTAGGAGCCGCCCGAGGCGTCGAATTCCGTGCCGCGATAGGTGAAGCCGTCCTTCATCTGGAAGCTTATCGCTCCGCCGAGCGCGTTGAGACCGAAGGCTGGATTATTGGTCCAGATGTCGGCGCGGCCGATGGCAATGGTCGGGATGAGGTCCCAGTTGACAGTGTCGCCGAAGGCTTCGTTGACGCGGACACCTTGCATATAGACGGCGAGCCCCTGCGGAGTGCCCTGCAAGGGTGAGGCGGTGAAGCCGCGATAGCGCAAATCCGAGGTGAACTCGTTGCCCTGCGCGTCGCTCGTGAAAACGCCCGGAACGCGTTGCTCCAGCGTCTGAGTAACGTTTGGCGAATAAACGCGCGAGAAGTCGTCGGCGGGGAGCGTCTGCACCATGGCCGGAACTTTGTCGCGGTCGAAGCCGAGCCCAGTTATCGGCGTGGTGGCGACAACCTGGAACGCGGGAATTTGGGCCGCGGGTGGCGGTGGGGAAGTGGGCGGCGAGCCACGCGCGGATCGACCCGCACGGGTGGGCGTGACAGCGCGAGCCGCCCGCCGCACCGGCGGCGGGCGCGGGGCCGTGACGGTGACTTCGGGCAACGTCGCCGCCACCTGCCCAGAGGCCACGTCCGCCAACATCAAGGCGCCAGGCAGTGGCAACGCGCCGATCGCGGCGGCCTGCAACAAGCGGCGTTTCGCGGTCGCAAGCCGCGACGCCCCTCGACCACATCCCCCCGCCCCACGCATGGCACCGACCGGCGAATTTCCCTCCAATTCTGGAACATTCGCCAGCTGCGGGTCTCATGACGTTTTGCCAATTCGGATCGGGAACATTTGGCAATGTGGCCCCGGGGACACAGGCTGCAAACCACCACCGCGTGCTCTCGTATCCGGGCCGGAACCGCCAGCGCGCACGTCAGGTTTGTGGAGAGTATTATGTGATCTCCATCGAATCGGAGGACACGAACATGAGCATTCGAGGGAAGAGCGTATTGACTACCCTTGCCGTTACGCTGATCGCCACCACGCCGGCATGGTCGCAGAGCCTGCTAAAAACGCTTGATCCGGATAATGACGGCACGGTCGATCTGGCCGAAGCGAAGAATGCAGCCTCGAAGCTATTCGAGAAGCTCGATCGCGATCATGACGGCACCCTCGACAAACGCGAATTGCGCGGCCGGGTCAATGCCAAGGATTTTGCCGCCGCCGACCCCGACAACGACGGAACACTGGACAAAAATGAATTTCTCGCGCTCGTTGAGAAACGCTTCAAGGCTGCCAACCCCGACAATGACGGCACGATTGACGCCAAGGAGCTCAGGAGTGCTGCAGGCCGTTCCCTCGTGCTACTCCTGAAGTAACCGCCGCTCGTCGCGGAGCTTCAGCCGCGCCGATGTTTGAAATGATCGAGTGGCGCTTCACGCGTGGGTCAGCATCCTCATGACTCGGCCGACACCAGCTGAACCGCCGCGCGGATCAGCTCTGGCAGGTTCTTGGCGTTGAGCTTTTGCTTGAGCTGGGAGCAGGCATTGACCACGGTCTTGTAGCTGACATTGAGCTCCTCGGCGATGCGGCCATAGGGCTTGCCTTCCGCCAACAAGGACAACGTCTGCAATTCGCGCGGGGTGAGGTCGGCGAGCGGATTTGCCCGCACGCCCGTGCGGACCAAAGCGACCTGCATGGCGAGATCATTGCTGAGATAGGGCGTGCCAGAGCGCACCTGGTCAAAGGCCTTCATCAGCTCGTTCGAGTCCTTGAGCACGTAGCCGGTTGCACCGGCCTCGAGCGCGCGCGCGGCGATAATCGGATCGCTGTGCATACTGAACACGAGAATGCGCGAGCGCGGATCGTGCGACCGCATGCGCCGAATCACCTCGAGGCCCCCAAGTCCGCCCCCCTGCATGGCGAGGTCGACGATTACTACGTCGGGACGATGGCGGCGGTAGAGGCGATAGCCGGAGGTCGCGTCGCGAGCTTCGAGTACGGTCTTAACTCCCGCGTCCTCCAGCATGCGGCGGCATCCTTGCAGCACGATCGGATGATCGTCGATGATCAGGACGCTGGTCATGATCTCCTCTCGTACAGCGGGATCATGATGTGGACCGAGGTGCCGCACCCGGTTGCGCTGTCCACCTTACAGCTGCCGCGTAGGGCTTGCACGCGTTCCTGCATGCCACGGAGGCCGAAACCCGGCGCCGCAGCGGGATCTATTCCACGCCCGTCGTCGCGGATGGTGAGCGCAAGCTGCGATGTGCTATTCGCGCTCGCGTTCGGCTCGCTCATGGCTTCGCCGAGCTCGATGGCCACATGCTTCGCCTGCGCATGCCGAATCACGTTGGTCAGGCTTTCCTGCAAGCAGCGATAAATCGTGAGGTCGATCGAGTCGCCGTAGCTGCGCATAAGGTTGTCGGCAGAGAGGGAGAAGTCGATCTGTGGATGCTGCCGCGCGCGATCGCGCACCAACTCGCAGAGAACATCGCGCAAGGGAACGTGGCCCAGGGACATCGGACGCAGACGGTTCAGCATGCTGCGATTGATGGTCTGCAATTCCTCGATGATTGCGAGCATGTCGCGCACGCGCTCGGTCATTTTCCGTGCAGCCTGATCTTCAAGCTCCGCCGCCGCCGTAGCGATCGAAGTTGCATTAGCCTTGAGCCCGAACAAGTTCGGACCGACCTCGTCGTGCAGCTCGAGCGCGGTGCGTCGCCGCTCATCGTCCTGCGCCGTGATCAGACGATGGTTGAGCGCTTCGTTCTCGCCGCGCAAGGCGTCAAGTGCTTGCGCCAGCGCATTGAACCGGTCGGTGATGGCGGCGAGTTCCTGTGCTTGTGGCCGCGGCAGCCGCACTCGGTAATTGCGCCGCTCAAGGTCGGCGAGGCCGCGGGCAACGCCGGTGAGGGGGTCGAGCACCCGCCCGAAAAGAATATAGAGAATACCGATGACGGCAATGTTCACGCTAAGCGCAACAGCCCCAAGCGCGACGGTGTTGTCCCACACTTCCGCGATCTCGTCGCGCGGCTCCGCCACTATCTCGACCGAACCGACGCGCGCCGCGTTGACGATCACCGGCACGTCACGGCTTGCGATCGGAGCAGCGATCAGCGCCGCGAACCACGCCGGTACACGATTGTCCCGTGTGGTATGGGAGGCGCCAGCAGGGGGACGTGGCGCAAGCGGAGAGCCGGCAGCGTCCTTTACAACGATCCGCACATGGCGCACGAGCCGCAATTGCGAGCTGAGATCGGCGAGGAATTTTTCCGCCGGCACCTCTTGCTGCATGAGGAAGACCGCCTCGCTCACGAGCAGCTCGGCCAGCTCCATCGACGCGGCGATCTCGACACGGGTGGACGCGCGCGCCTGGAGGATCGTCACGGCGCCCGCCACCAAACCCGCGATCACGTCGATCACAACGAAAACAATGAGGAGCTGCGCGCGCACTGAGCGACCGTGCCACAACACATTTGACAGGGCGCGCGCCGACGGCCAGGTCAGCGGCCGAAGCAATGGCATCCGGCTTTCGGATGGGGCGCTGATGAACGGTCCTCCCCGTGGCAGATTTGCTGCGATCAGGCCCCAGGACAGAGCCTGGGGCAATGCTAGTTTAGCGGCACTTCCGTGGCGTCCGCGCCGCGGACCGGTACGCGCTTCGATGATGCTTTGGCGGCCGATGCGCCCGCCTGCGCCTCCTCTTCCAGCTTGCGCTTGATGATCCGCCGCGCGGCGAGGGCGGCGCGGTCGAAGGCGAGACTGACGAGCGGCGTGCCGGAAGGATCGCTGTCGATCAGCTGCTGCTGCAATTCGACGATGCGGGCGTCCTCGGCAAACGCAAGATCGGTCATGTCCTTGTAGATTTTGGACACGTTGGCATCGTCGAGCCCCCAAGAGCGCACCGTCGACCAGAAATAGTGCGTCGTGCGCTCGGTCTCCGGCGTGAAGCTATTGAGCACGACGTGAGTCGGCGTGCCGAAGGCAAGGTCGCTCCCCGCCTCGCGGGCGCCGAGCGTGATCCGCGCGTAGATCGGGGGCCGGAACTCGAGGAACTGCCAGCGGTCGATCTTGCCGTGGAGATTTCTCGCCGCTTTGTAGATCGGCGCGGTATCGACGTTGTGCATCAGCCGCTGCGCGCGCACGACGTCGTCTTTGACCTCCACTTCCAGCGGTGTCTCGGCGACTCCACCGCCGGCGAGCGTCGTCTTATGGACGAACACGACGTGCGTGAGGTCGAGAATGTTGTCGATCAGCAGCTGATAGTTGGCTTTGACGTGAAGCAGCCCGTGAACGCCAGTCCAGCCTGGCTTGACGTTCTCGCCAAAGTCGGGGATCAGCGCTGGATCGGCAAGCGAAGGCTCGCCGGGCCAGACAAAGACAAGTCCATGGATTTCGCGCGCGGGGAAATAGCGAGCGCGGAAATTACGGCCGATGGCGGCATTGCCGGGAACGTGGGTGCAAGTGCCGTCGGCGGCGAAGCGGATGCCGTGATAGCCGCACTGGATGTCGTTGCCGACGACCTCGCCGGAGGAGAGCGGCGCCTTGCGGTGCGGACAGCGGTCGCTCAGCACGGCGACATTCCCGTCCTGCCCGCGGAAGATCACCAGGGGCTCGTTGCAGATCATCCGCGCCAGCGGCTTCTCGCCGAGTTCGACGGAAGTCTCGGCGGTGTACCACTGATTGCGAAGGAATGGGGCCATGTGTGCTCTCCCGGCGCGGTAGCGACCCATGATAGCGCTCTCGCCGCAGCAAATGGGAGAGGGATCACTCCCGCTCCAGCGCCACGACACGGCCTTTCTCGATCGCGAGCGAGAGCCGCCCTTGCTTGAGCGCAAGCGCCTTGTTGCCAAACAGCTCGCGCCGCCAGCCGGAGAGCGCGGGTACATCGGCCTCGTCATCCGCGGCGATACGGTCGAGATCGTCGACGGTTGCGATCACCTTCGCGGCGACCCCGTGGCGCTCCGCGGTCATGCGCAGCAACACCTTGAGCAGCTCCACCGTCGCCTGCCCATTGAGCGGCGGCTTGGGGCGCTCGAGCCGCGGCAACGTCTTCGGATCGCGCGCGAGCCCGCGCCGGACCGCCTCGACGATCGCCTCGCCCCATTTCGACCGCTCGAATCCTCTGGGCAGGGAGCGCAGCGCCGCAAGGCGCTCGATGGTGATGGGCGCCTGCACCGCGATATCGCCGATGACGTCATCCTTGAGCACGCGCCCGCGCGGCACGTCGCGCTCCTGCGCCTCACGCTCACGCCAGGCGGCGACCTCGATCAGCACGGCAAGTTCCTTGGGCTTGCGTACCCGCGTCTTCAGGCGTTCCCAGGCGTGCTCGGGCTCGAAACGATAGGTCGCAGGCGAGGTGAGCACCTTCATCTCTTCACGCATCCACTCGGTGCGTCCGCGCTTCTCCAGATCGGCGGAGAGCTTGAGGTAGACGTCGCGCAGGTGGGTGACGTCGGAGGTCGCATAGGCGAGCTGCGCCTCGCTCAGCGGCCGACGCGTCCAGTCGGTGAAGCGATGCGACTTGTCGAGAGTGTCGCCGGTGACGCGCTGCACCAGCTGGTCGTAGGAGATGGAATCGCCGTAGCCCAGCACCATGGCGGCAACCTGGGTGTCGACGATGGGCGAGGGAATGATGCCGGCTTCGTGCCAGCAGATTTCAATGTCCTGGCGGGCGGCGTGAAATACCTTGATGACGTTCTCGTTCGCCATCAGGGCGAAGAACGGAGCGAAATCGATCCCTTCGGCGAGCGCGTCGATCACCATCGCCTCTTCGGGGCTCGCCATCTGCGCCACGCAGAGCCGAGGATAGTAGGTGCTTTCGCGCAAGAATTCGGTATCGACCGTCACGAAGGGGTGTCGCGCCATCCGTGCGCAGGCGTCCGCGAGTTTTTTGGTCGTCGTGATCGGCTGCATGGGGGCTAAATAGCGCAGACCGCTGGTTTTGTCAGGGGCAGAGGCGAGGCCCCGGCGGACGGGATCGACGTTGTCCACTCCACAGTGCAGATTGCGGCGCCGGCCGACGCCCTTCGCAGGTCCGAGCAGGCGTGCGCCTTACCTCGCGCCGCGCACGCGCGGCATGTGGATGAATTCCCAAGGCGAGGGCATTTGCGGGACCGGCACTTCGATGAGGGTCGGTCCGTCCCGGCGCTTGAACGCGCGCTGGAGCGCCGCCCGCAGCTGTTGCGGGCTGTGCGCACGGTCGGCTTCGGCGCCGAAGCTCTGCGCATAGCGCATGAAATCGGGATTGGTGAGATCGCTCGCGATCACGCGGTTACCGAACTGCTCCTCTTGCGTGCGCCGCACATTGCCGAAGGCGCCATCGCTGAACACGATGACGGTCAGCGGAATGCGATGGTGGACCGCGGTGGCAAGCTCGTTGGACGTGAAGAGAAAGCCGCCGTCGCCCGCAATAGACAGCACCGGAACGTCGGGGCGCGCGTGCTGCGCGCCGAGCGCGGTGGCGTAGCCCCAACCGAGGTTGTCCTGATAGCCGGGCGACAGGAAGGTCCTCGGCCTATAGACCGGAAACAGGAGCCGGGCGGCAAAGCCGATCTGGGTGACCTCGTCGACGAAGATGCCGTCCTGGGGAAGCTCCGCGCGAATCGCGTCGAGAAAGGCGATCTGCGGGGCAAGCTTTTCGAGTCGCCGGCGCATCTTGGCTTGGCGCTCCTCCATTTCCGCGCGGCGGGAGGGACGATGGTGCGCGGAGAGCGCATCGATCAGATGACGCAAAATCGGCTTGGCGTCGCCGATCAGTGCCACCGTGGGGCGGGCAAACCGTTCCGGCTCATCGGGATCGGCATCGATGCGGATGACCGCGAGCTCCGCATCGATACCCCAGTGCGCGTAGCCATAAAAGAGGCGCGTGCCGATCCCGAGCACCACGTCGGCTTCGCCCCACAGCTCGCGGCCGAGTGGCAGCGTCACGCTCAGCGGATCGCGGCTGTCGAGCACGCCGCGACCGCGCCGATAGGCGAGCACCGGCGCTTGCAACAGCCGCGACACATCTTGCGCGCCGCCGCCGACAACGATCAACGGTCGTTTGGCGCCTGCCAGGCGGTGGGCAGCATCGCCAATCTGCTCCTCGTCGATCGGCGCCTCCGACACGGGAAGAACCGGCGCGGCCGCAGGGACGGGCGCGCTGCGGCCCCAAACATCGATCGCGCATTCCAGAACGGCCGGACCGGGGCGGCCCATGCGCATCGCGCGCAAGGCCCGCGCGACGAGCGGCGCGGCTTGCGTCGGGGCGCGGATGCGTGCGGAGAAATCGACCAGACGGGCGATGATGCCGGCCTGGTCGCGAATCTCGTGCAGGTGGCCGAGCCCGCGGCCGATCGCGGATTGCGGAATTTGCCCGATCAGCGCGAGCACGGGCGCGTTCATTCCGTAGGCCGTGAGCAACGCGGCCGCGGAGTTGAGCAAGCCGGGTCCGGGCACCACGGAATAGACCTGCGGCTTGCCGGTCGCGAGCGCCGCGCCGAGCGCCAAATAGGCTGCGCCTTGCTCGTGTCGCGTGTGAATGGTGCGGATGCGCGCTGCGGCCTGGAACAGCGCGTCGAACAAGGGATCGTTATGCACACCCGGCAGCGCGTAGATCGTGTCGATGCCGTGCGCGATGAGCGCTTCCACCGTCGCTTCGGCGGCCGTCATGCGCACGGCCGCATCGGCGGCAGGTGTTTTGGGCTGCTTCACCTTGCTCATGATGCTTGAACTTGTGCAGATCGATGCCGCGCTGTCGAGACCTCCAGGATCGATGATGCGTGAGCAGCATCATCGAGGTTGAACCTCATTCCGGAAGCCGCCGACTAATGGCCGAGGCCCAAGCGGAAGCTCGCAATGATCAGGAATTTCATCATTGGTATAAGCCTTGTCGCCCTCGGCGTAATCGTGGTCGGCTCGCTCGAGGCAGCTAGGACTGCGACCTCTCAGTTTGCCATTACGAACGGGTGCAGCCCGATCCACGCAGAGCGCACGGTCCGGCAAATCGGTTGGCAGCGTGATCTTGCGCTCCCGCAACGGGGCGGAGCGGCGCAGCCGGCGCGGATGCCGGCGATCGTCTCGCGGAACTAGCTCCAGCTCGCGGCCCACTCTCCTGAACTCGACGTGGCGTGCCGTTGCAACGGCTGGCGCCATCGCAGCCGCCCGTTCTTGACAAGCGAGCTCGCGCGTGTGCCTTTCCGCGCGGCATCGAGGATCGAGTCATTATCATGCACCGCTATCGCACCCACACCTGCGGCGTCCTACGCGCAGAGGACATCGGCAAGGAGGTGCGCCTTTCCGGCTGGTGCCACCGCATCCGCGACCACGGCGGCGTATTGTTCATCGACCTGCGCGACCATTACGGCATCACCCAAGTGGTGGCCGATCCCGACTCGCCGGCCTTCAAGACGGCCGAGACGCTGCGCTCGGAATGTGTGGTGCGGATCGACGGCAAGGTGCGCCGGCGCCCCGCCGGCACCGAAAATCCGGAACTGCCGACGGGTGCCGTCGAGGTCTACATCAACGAAATCGAGGTGCTGGGCCCGGCCGGCGAGCTGCCGATGCCGGTCTTCGGCGAACAGGAATACCCGGAAGACATCCGGCTGAAGTACCGCTTCCTCGATCTGCGCCGCGAACGGCTGCACCGAAACATCATGAGACGCGGGGCGGTGATCGATTCCATCCGCCGGCGAATGAAGGAGCAGGGCTTCTTCGAGTTCCAGACGCCGATCCTGACCGCATCCTCGCCCGAGGGCGCGCGCGACTATCTCGTGCCGTCGCGGCTGCATCCGGGCAAGTTCTACGCGCTGCCGCAGGCGCCGCAGCAATTCAAGCAACTGATCATGATCGCGGGTTTCGACCGCTACTTTCAGATCGCGCCGTGCTTTCGCGACGAGGATGCGCGCGCCGACCGCTCACCCGGTGAATTTTATCAGCTTGATCTGGAAATGAGCTTCGTCACCCAGCAGGACGTCTTCGACGCGGTCGAGCCGGTGATGCGCGGCGTGTTCGAGGAGTTTGCAGAGGGAAAGTCGGTGACGCAGAAGTTTCCGCAGATTCCCTATCAACAGGCGCTGCTCAAATACGGATCGGATAAGCCGGATCTGCGCAACCCGCTGGTCATTGCCGACGTCACCGACGAGTTCAACGAGGCGACTGTTACATTCAACGCTTTCAAGAACATCATCAAGGCGGGGGGCGTCGTCCGAGCGATTCCGGCACCCGGCGCGGCGAGTCAGCCGCGCTCTTGGTTCGACAAGCTCAACGAGTGGGCGCGTTCCGAAATGGGCGCAGCCGGGCTTGGATATATCGTATGGGAGGGCGAGGACGGCAAAGGTCCGATCGCCAAATTGGTGCCGGCCGACGTTCAGCAAAGGCTCCGCGTCAAGACGGGCGTCGGGCCGGGCGATTGCGTGTTCTTCGCCGCCGATAAACCGGCAGGGGCCAGCAAGCTTGCGGGAGCCGCGCGCAGCAGGATCGGCGAGGAGCTCGGACTGATCGCCAAAGGCCGCTTTGAATTCTGCTGGATCGTCGATTTCCCCATGTACGAATGGAACGAGGAGGAGAAGAAAATCGACTTCTCCCACAATCCATTTTCCATGCCGAACATGGCGGTCGAGGACTTCCTCGCGCTCGACCCCGCCGACCGCGGGACGATTTTGTCCATCAAGGCGATCCAATACGACATCGTTTGCAATGGCGTGGAGCTGTCCTCGGGCGCGATCCGCAATCACCGCCCCGACATCATGCGCAAGGCGTTTGCCATCGCCGGCTACGGCGAGGATGTGCTGGAGCAGAAATTCGGCGGCATGCTGCGCGCGCTTTCGCTCGGCGCGCCGCCGCACGGCGGCATCGCGCCGGGCATCGATCGCATCGTGATGCTGCTGTGCGGGGAAGAGAACCTGCGTGAGGTCGTGCTCTTTCCAATGAATCAGCGCGCCGAAGATTTGATGATGGGCGCGCCGTCCGAGGTCTCGCCGAAGCAGCTGCGCGAGCTCCACATCCGCCTGGCGCTGCCGGAGAAAAGCAACTGAGCGCAGCCGCACGAGCGCTGCTGATTGGGCTCTCCCGCAGCTCTGCATCATCCGGTAAAATCGGACCGCCGCTCATCAGCTGGGTGTGTCGAGGGGCTCGCCATGTCGGGGTCTGCTGTCATAACGCGCGTCATCGTCGCTGCGCTCATTATAGTCGCCATACCTGTTGCGGGTATTGCCCAACAGCCGGTGAAAATCTTCGACGCGCATCTGCACTACAATCAGGAGCCCAATCCCTTTTATCCGCTCGAGCGCGTGCTCGATATTTTTCGCCGCAACAATGTTGCCGGTATCCTGGCGAATAGCCGACCGAACAAGGGTACGCATCAGCTCGTCGACGCCAAAGCTCCCGGACTTTGGGTCGTGCCGTTCATCCGTCCTTATCGCACGCGCGACGACGTACAGAATTGGTCGACCGATCCCGCGATCTACGATCTGATCGAGGCCGAGTACAAACGCGGCTATTTTCGTGGCGTCGGCGAGTTTCACATTTACGGTGAGGCTGCGCAACGACAGCTGGTCAAGCGGGTCGTCGACTTTGCCGCTGAGCGCAACCTTTATCTTCTTGCCCATTGTGACGAGGCGGCCCTCTCAATTTTGCTGGCGCACAATCGAAGTGCCAAGATCATCTGGGCACATACCGGATTTTCGACGCCGACGGCGCGGGTGAGGGAGCTGCTGGAGACATATCCTGAGCTGGCAGGCGAACTCTCCTATCGCGGCGGGCTCACCGACGGCGAGGGCAAGCTTGCCGCCGAGTGGCGAGAGCTGTTCACCCGTCATTCCGACCGCTTCCTGCTCGGCTCCGACACGTGGATCAACGAGCGCTGGTTTGGCTACGACGCCATCGTGCAGACCTATCGCGGCTGGCTCGCGCAGCTTCCCGAAGCGCAGGCGAGGCGCATCGCCCACGGCAATGCCGAGCGGTTGTTCGGCGGCAAGATCGAGTAAGCCTCCCGCTGAGGCTAGGCCGCGCTGCTTGATTCAGTTGTGAAATCGGCGTTGAATTTTGTGTCCATTTCAGAAGACCGCGATCCTCTCCAGTCACTGGCCAGTCTTGCCGGCGATGGGGAGCGGGCAATCGGGGCGCTAGGGAGGAGATCATGCACGACATGGAACGACGCGCCTTTATGAAGGGCGCGGCAACCGGCGCGCTTGCCTTCACGATCGGCGGCGCCGAAGTACTGCTCACGCCGCGTGCGGCGCGCTCGCAAGGCGTTGCGCTGCGGACACTGACAGCCGCGCAGGCCGCAACCCTCGATGCGCTCGGCGAGACGCTCGTGCCGGGCGCGCGCCAGGCCGGGATATCCCATTTCGTCGATCAACAGATCTCGATTCCGGCGGAGGAGGCGCTGCTCGAGGCGCGCATCCTCAACGTGCGTCCGCCTTATGCGAATTTCTATCGCGCCGCACTGGGTGCGGTCGACCGCGCAAGCCAGGCACTCAACAACGGGCGGCCTTTCGTCGAATTGAGCGAAGCCGAGCAGCGCAGCCTGGTCGACAATATGCGCCAGAACAAGGTCGAGGGCTGGCAAGGTCCCCCGGGGCCCTTCGTGTATCTGGTGTTGCGCAGCGATGCCGTCGACGTCGTCTACGGCACCATGGACGGCTATGCCGCCCTCGGCATTCCTTACCGACCCCACATCGCTCCGAGCAAGAGGTGGTGACATGGCGAACGAAAAAGTCGACGTTGTCATTGTCGGCGCCGGCGCATCGGGCTCGGTCTTCGCCGCGGTGCTGGCGAAGGCCGGCAAGAAGGTTGTCGTCCTGGAGCAAGGACCGGACTGGCAGCTCGCCGATCTGATCAGCTCGGATTTCTGGGGACGGCGGATCAAACCCGCGAGCGGTCCGTTCCTGCTCGAAGGCAAGAATCCCTTCGGCTACGTCTACCAGGCGGGCTGGGGCGTCGGCGGTGCGGCGCTGCACTACTTTGCCAACTTCCCGCGGCTCCTGCCGAACGACTTCAAGATCAAGAGCGAACATGGCCGCGCGCTCGATTGGCCGATCTCCTACCAAGACGTCGCGCCGTATTACGACAAAGTCGCCCAGGACGTCGGTGTGTCCGGCGATGCCAAGGCGGAGGAAATCTGGCGGCCGGCAGGGGCGCCCTATCCCATGCCGCCGATGAAGACCTTCCGGCACGGCGAAATCTGGCTCAAGGGTTGCGAGTCAGCCGCCATCCGCATGGTGCCGGCAGCGGTTGCCATCACCTCGACCGATTACAAGGGTCGGCCTGCTTGCATTCATGACGGCTGGTGCCACGTCGGCTGCCCGACCGGCGCGCTCGCCAATCCCTTGGTCACCTATCTCGGTGACGCCAAGAAGGCCGGCGCCGAGGTGCGCCCGCGCTCGACCGTTACGCGTGTGCTGAGCAACGCGCAGGGTAACAAGGTGATCGGCGTCGAGTATTACGACGCCAAGAAGGAGCGGCAGGTGCAGGAGGCGAGCGTCGTGGTGCTGGCCGCCTGGTCGGCACAGAATCCGCGCCTTCTGCTCAACTCCGCAACCGATAAGCACGCCAAGGGGCTCGCCAATTCAAGCGGCCTCGTCGGCAAATACATGATGGCGCATTTCGCCTCGGGCACATGGGCGCTGTTCGATGAGGACGTCCAGAATCATATGGGCACGACCGGCGCGCAATTCATGTCTTACGACCGCTACGGCAAGACGAGCCATAAAGGTACCTTTGGCAGTTCGTTCATCGTCGCGGGCTCCGCGCTCAAGACGAGCGACCTGGGCGGCTTCGCCAACGCCCGCCTCGACTTGTTCGGTCCTGATCTCGCCGCGTTCATGAAACGCGCGGCGCGCGGATTGACCCGCATCAATGCTTTCGGCGAAGCATTGCCGAGCATCGAGAACCGCATCGAGCCTGTGAGCGACAAAGACGAGTTCGGCATGCCGCTCGCGAAGATCGTCCATAGCTACGACCCCGACGCGGTCGCGCTGTGGAACGCAAACTTCGAGGAGGGCCTCCAGGTCGCCAAAGCCACGGGCGCCAAGGAGGTCTGGTCGGGACGCGGCAACATGCCGACCATCCACTTGATGGGCGGGACCATCATGGGCACGAACGCCGGCGATTCGGTCACCAACAGCTTCGGCCAGACCCATGAGCTGCCAAACCTCTATATCGCGGGGCCGGGCATTTTTGCGACCGCGGGCGCATCGAACCCGACCTACACGATCCTGGCGCTTTCGCTGCGCGGCGCCGAGCAGTTGGCGGCGAATTGGAGCACGGTGGCCGGGTGAGCCGGTAAGATCGGGAACCTGGGTCCCGGCTCTTCAGCTTGCTCATCCGGGACCCAGCGCAAAAAGCGTGAACTAGTAGGACAGCGCAGGTCAGTTCGCCTTGAGGCGCGGCAAGAGCCTGAGCGCGCTGTCGCGCTCGATGGACTGCTGCTCGGCTGCTGCGAAGCCCCACTCCGCAATGCCGCGGTTGACCTCCGCGCCGTCGCGGAACGGATAATCGGTGCCGTACAGCACCTGCGAGATCGAGACCATCTTCAAGAGCGCGGCGATCTGGCCCGGCGTGTTTCCCTGCGCCAGCTCGTAATAAAACTTCCTGAATTCGGGAAGCGGCCCATCGGGTAGGTTCGCCGGCTTGCGCTCCTCCGCGAGGCGGATGAAACGACCGGTCAGGAACGGCAGCGTGCCGCCGCTGTGGGAGAAGATCCAGCGAATGTCTGGAAACTTCATCGCCGTTCCGCTGAACACGAGGTGCGCGATGGTACGCGTCGAATCGGTGGCGTACTCGATCGATCCAGGCGGGATGCCCGGAACGAGGCCGCGGCAACAAGCGGGCGTGGTCGGGTGGACATAGATGACGGCCTTGCGCCGATTGAGCTCCTCGTAGACCAGAGCAAATGAAGGATCGCCGAGATATTTGTCTTGGTAACTGGTCAACAGACCGATGCCATCCGCCTTGAGCGTGTCCAACGCGTATTCGATCTCCTTTAGGCTTCCCTGCACGTCGGGGGGCGCGATCGCGGCGAACAGGCCGAAGCGGCCGGGATGGTCTCGCACGAGCCGAGCGCCATACTCGTTGAGTTCCCGCGCCAGAGCGCGCGCCTCCTCGACATTATCTCCGTACCAGACCCCCGGCTGCGCGATGGACAACACCGCGGTCGCAATGCCGCTCTTTTCCATGTCGTCAAGCGACAATGCGGGTGACCACTTTGGCGGGGGCCCGCTCGCGCGTCGTCCCGGCGCCATCATGGCATCGACGTGAAATTTCGGAAGGAAGTGGTGATGCACGTCGATCCGCGTCTTGGCCGAGGTCTGCGCGGCCGCAGGCGCGAGGCGCCCAATGGCCGGCAGCAAGCCCAGAGCAGCCGCCCCAGCCAAGAAGCCTCTCCGCGCGGCGTTTGCCGGCGCGTGCGGCGGCTCGCAGCACGTGCAGCGCAAAAACGTGCGTCGTTTGCGATTGGCACTCATCCCTTCCTCGCGGTTCGTCTGACCTTAGCGTCTGCTGGAGCCGTGTTCTAGGCTCAGCCCGGTGCATCGGCAGCCGCGCCGGGGCGCATTAGCAACAGCAGCACAGTCTCGCGAGTGATTCGCGCAGGCGCTGACAATCGCGTTCGCCATTGCCGCGCGATAAAAGGCGGGGCCACTCGCGCGAGTGCGCGGACTTCGGCGCAGCGACGGGTGTGCGGCCGTCTGAGCGCTGCAGCGGCCTGTGCTAGGGGTTTCTAAACCTCTGCGCGGCAGAATCTTCTTGACTCCCGGGGTTTGGGCCTTATGTGGGGGCAACGCCGCTGTGATCTGTCCCCGCTTACGGGCTGATCGGGCGGCATTCGCTTGCCTGACGCCGCCTGTCGGCACTCGGGTTGGATCACTCGGTTGGGGAGGACGGCAATGCGCCAGAACGCCCTCTTGCGATCGGGGAAGGGCTTGGCGACGCCAGGCACCGCCCGCAAGAACGTCTCTCATGTTAGCGTCGTCAAGCCCGCGGCCATCGAGGGCCGCGAAGGACATTTTGCCGTGCGCAACGGCGTGCATTGCGCCGGCGTGCATCTGATTGTCGATCTGCACGGCGCTGAGCGTCTCGACGACATCGAATTGGTCGAGGCGACGCTGCGCCGCTGCGTCGAGGCGGCACAGGCGACCCTGCTGCACATCCATGTGCACCACTTTCATCCCAATGGCGTATCGGGCGTGGCGGTGCTTGCGGAGAGCCACATTTCGATCCATACCTGGCCCGACATCGGCTATGCCGCGCTCGACGTGTTCATGTGCGGCAAGGCCAGCCCCGATGCCTGCATCCCGGTGCTGCGGAAGGCTTTCAAGGCCAAGCGCGTCGAGGTCAACGAGATCTTGCGCGGGCGGGACACGTAGTCAGAGGACACGAGCGCGGATCGGCGGCCTCTTTTTCGATCTCTGCCGCCCGCCGGCTGTCGTCTAGTTTTCGACCATGGCCGAAAAACGCTGGCTTCCCGAGACCCTGTTCGACGATCTCGGCTTCCGCATGACCTACGAGGTCAAGCGGGTGATCTATGAATTGCACACCGAGCATCAGCATCTCGTTCTGTTCGAGAATCCGTTCTTCGGCAAAATGCTGATGCTCGACGGGGCGACTCAGGTCACCACCGCGGACGAGTTCGTCTACCACGAGATGATGAGCCATGTGCCGATCCTGGCGCACGGCCATGCGGAGGAGGTGCTGATCGTCGGCGGGGGCGATTGCGGGGTCGCGGAGGAGGTGCTCAAGCACAAATCGGTCAAGCGGCTGACCCAGGTGGAGATCGATGCCTCGGTGGTCGAGTTCTCCAAGCGGCATTTTCCGGAATTCACCAAGCCGGTCTTCGCCGACAAGCGCTTCGATCTCGTGATTGCGGACGGCATGACATACGTCGCCAAGACCGATCGCCGGTTCGACGTCATCATTGTCGATTCCACCGACCCCCAGGGACCAGGCAAGGTTCTCTTCAGTCAAAAATTCTACGCTGCCTGCAGCCGCTGCATGAGGAAGGGCGCGGTGATGGTCACGCAGAGGGGCGTACCGATATTCCAATCGGGCGAACTCACCGCAGCCATCGCCGGTTTTCGAAAACTGTTTGCCGACGGCTATTGCTACGTCGCGGCGGTTCCGACGTACGTGGGCGGCCATTTGGCCATGGGCTGGGCCACCGACAACGTCAAATTGCGCCGCATCCCGGTCGGGACCATTGCCGATCGATACGACAGGGCCGGCCGCTTCCCCACCAAGTACTGGACGCCGGAGGTGCATGTCGCCGCGTTCGCGCTCCCGCGCTTCATTGCCGAGAAGGTTGCGAAAGCAACGCAGCGCCGCTCGGGCGCTGCGCCGGGCGCCGCCGCGGTTGGAAAATTCAGCGGGAAGGCGTCTCCTTCCCGACGTCGAAATTAAGCTCGATCAACACGTTGTTCGGATCGGTCACGAAGATCTGCCGCCGCGTGCTGTTCGGCACCTCGTTGACGCGGAACGGGACGCCTTTGCCCGTCAGATGCTGCTTGATGTCCTCGAAACCGCGGCTGCCAAAGGCGATATGGTCGATGACCCCGGAGTCCGGCCGTTGCGGCTTGTCGGTGGGCGAGATGTCGTTGAGATGCAGCACCGGATGGCCTTCGCTATAGAGCCAGGCGCCGGGAAAATCGAACGGCGGCCGCGGCCCGTTGACTAAGCCGAGCACCTCTTCATAGAAGCGCACCGTCTCGCCCAAATTACGGGTCGAAACGTTATAGTGGTCGAGCACACCCACGCTCATGCTCATCTCGCTTCTCCTTCCGGCTTTAAATCTGGCGCTGACGCCTGTTAACCAGCTTAGCGCGAAAGCCGCGTGCTGACGAGCCGTCGCTTGGTTCGCGGCATGGACAAGAAGGATCCGTCTCGCGCGCGCTCGCTCCTAGCGCGGCCATGCACGGCGCCCAAACGGCGCGCGTGCGAAACTAAAATGGGAACACGGCCAAGTACTTCAGCAGCGAAATCACGCCGAGAATGATCACGATCACGCGCACGATCTGTTTGGCGCGGCCATCGATCGGCAGCATGTTGACGAGATAAAGGACCAGAATGACCACAAGGAAGGTGATGAGCACGCCAATGAGGACGTTCATGCGTGTTCCCTCTCGATATGAAGCCTTTGGGGATAGAATCGGCTTAGAACGGGAACCATAGCGGGATTCGGCGGCGCTGGCACCGGGGTCGGATCACCAGCGCGGCGTGCCAATACCGACGGCGCCCTGATCTGAGAAGCTTGGGCGGCAGCGCCTAGCCGCGCGCTTGCGCTCTATGGCTTGCGCTGTGGTGAGCGCGGCTCCCGCGGCAGCACGCCCATGCGCGCGGCGACTTCGTGCGGCACACGGTAATCGCGCAGGACATAACGCAGGTCACGCAGCCCGCAGGCCTCGCGCTGGACGACGAAATGCCAGAGCGCAACGCTCGCCTCGGCAACCAGTGATGCGCGCAATTGTCGCTCTTCGGCAGTCGAGGCGGCGTGGCTGTCGGCATCGAATTGGGCCAAGGCAGCAAGTCTTGCTTCAAGCGCGCGTCCCAGACGGCCGAGCGCGGCCGCGCGCTCCTGGCGGAACTCGTCCGCGAGTGCGTCGGCGGATGATTGCCTGGTCTTGCGCTGCGGCATTGCTCGATCGCTCTCGCCTCGGATCTGCATCATCCGCCAGCGGTCTGTCGAGTCCCGCGCGCGAGATCGCTTGATGCGCTTGCCGCGATCGGTTCATATGCTCGCTGCCGGCGCTCAAGCGGAGCGCGACCACGGGAGGAGAACAACAATGCCGAGGGCCAGCTTGATCACCACGCTTGCCGCGCTCGCGATCATCGCCGCCGCAGGCCAAGCCGCCTGGTCACAAGAGACGCTGAAGGTTGCGATCCCGCAGCGCGGAGCCTGGGACGCCGGCGTTGCCGAGCTCGGCCAGCGCGGCGGCATTTTCAAGAAGCACGGCCTCAATCTGGAAGTCCTCTATGTCCAGGCCGGCCCGGAATCGATCCAGGCGGTGATCGGCGGCAGCATGGACATTGCAACCGCGGCCGGCGTGTCGGCCGCCGTGGGCACGTTCGCCAAGGGCGCGCCGATTCGCATCATCGGCAGCGAAATGATCGGGGCGCCCGATCTTTACTGGTACGTGCCGGCCAACTCGCCGATCAAGACGATCGAAGACTTCAACGGCAAAACGGTTGCGTACTCGTTGACCGGCTCATCGAGCCATGCCGGACTGCTGGCGCTCATCGCGCAATACAAACTTACCGCGAAACCGACTTCGACCGGCACCATCGCGGCGACCATCACCCAGACCATGACCGGGCAGGTCGACGTCGGCTTCGGCGCGGCACCGTTCGGACTCGATCTCGTGGAGGACGGCAAGATCCGCATCATCGCCACCGGCAAGGACGTCGCCTCGCTCCGCACCCGCACGGTGCGTGTCAACCTGACCAATGTGAACACGCTGCAGAACCGACGCGACGCGATCGTTCGTTTCAATCGCGCCTATCAGGAGACGGTCGCATGGATGTATGCCGATCCGGCCGCGCTCAAGATCTACGGGGAGTACTCCAATTTGCCGGAGAAGATCGTGCTGCGGGTGCGCGATCTCATTCCGAAGGAGAGCATGGCCACCGATCGCGTCGAGGGGATCGACCAGATTATGGCGGACGCGGTGGCGGGGAAATTCATCCCGGCGCCGTTGACGGCCGAGCAGGTGAAGGAGCTGGTGCAGATTCCGAAGTGAACGGGCGCGGCGCCAAGCGCCCCGCTCCGCCCTCCACCTGGCTCAGCGGAATGCCTTGGTCGGCCTCGCCGTAGAGAGGCCGAGCACCGGCGCCTTGATCTCCGCCGCCAGCTCAGAGCGATTTTTCGGGCATCGGCTTGGGTTGGGCAGACAAACCTCCTCTTGCAGCAACCCTTGCTGAGATAGTCATGCGCCGAGCACATGACGGTTGTCGAAGCTCGCCTCGGCCCCTTATTGCGCGCCTGCGGCTCGTTCATGCGCGTGCCGACGAGCCGCGACGAGCGCGTCTGCTGCCTGCTTGAACGACATGCCCCATTCCGGCATGTCGGGTCTGGATTACCTCTGCGTTCAGCATTGATTGATCGCAAGAATCTCCAAAGGCGCACGTCCCCTATCCGAGCACCATTGGGCGGACAAGCCGATGACCGAAGGAGGTTGTGCGGCGAGCGTCTTGCTTTGCTCAACCAAGCGAGGAACCGGTTACGTCATTCCAGCGTTCTTCGCTCGCCTCCCAGCGGCCGAAGGAGGGGATTGTGGCTTGGATCAGCGGCGAGCGGTCGGGATCCGTGGCTGATAAAGCCTCTCTCTTTAATGCGATGACATGGCGCATGCCGGCAAGTCGCGACACAGTCCGACAAACGACCGCTGCCATGGGTCCGGCGGCTTCGCTGAGGAGCAATCCGACTTCTCACAGGAAAAGGAGTTCCTCCGATGTGTGACTACAGTCTGCACCACGTCGCGACCCGACCTGCCAAGGTCGGGGACAAGCTGATGGCGACCAGGTTCCCTAATTCGATCACGCGCGGTTTCGCGGCGGTGGGTGAGCCGCACGTTGCGGTCTGCCTGCTGCCCGGCACGGAAATCGCGTTCGACCAGAACGTCGAATGCGAGCCGTCCTTCGGCATCGGCATTCTGCCGAACAAGAAGATCGGACAGCGGCTTGCACGCTTCCGGCAGATCAACATGGACAATGCCGTGACCCATCACGACGCGCTGGAATTTCCGGACGGACAGGTGGTGCTGGTCACGCGCCTGTGCGAGGGCCAGCACGCGACCGTGCTGCAGTTGCCGGCCGGCGCGCGTCCTGCGAGCCCCGAAAAGGCGGAGCCGCAGCCTCGCGAGCTTTCGTCTTCGCTCTAGCCGGCCGCCCTACCGGACGGCTCACCGCTGCCGCGACCGGAACGGTGACAGCGAATTGGCGCCGTTCTCGGGTCGATCCGCCGTCGGGCGCCAAGTCGGAGAGCGAGTTGCGTTGAATGCAAGAGCCCCCGGCGCCGGCCGGGGGCTCTCCTTGCGGCAGAATGCGTGCGGAACGCAAATACTAGCGGTCGGGAAACGTGACCAGCGTCTCGAACTTATAGCCGCACGCTTCGCATTCCCACAAATGCCGAACGCGGTGTCGGTCCAGGTACTCGGACCATTCCGGCAGGAAGATCGTCTCCCCGCATTGGGCACAATGATTGACCAGTCTGGTCTGAACGTGTTTTCGGGGGCTCGCGGCTCGGAGCTCCATGACGCGTCCTCTGCGATGCTAGCCCCTCCCGCAAGGGCGCATTTTATCGCAATGGCCGCACCGTTGAAGCAGGAGCGCTGACCTAAGACGGCCCGCGCCCGAAACCTGCGCTTGCGCTCTCGTGGCGCGATCCGGCTTAGCGTGATGCGCCTTGGCGGCGAGAGGTACGCGCGGACGAGTGGGGCGCGCGCGGCTATGGCGGGAGGTGAGCGCGATTTTGGGCGCGGCGGATATCTCCAAGAGGGCTTCTTCGACTACATGCGGTGAGCCGCCCCTGCTGCCGCCGGCGTCTTCCTATGTTCGGCTCACTCGCTATAGTGGCCGGGTGCGACGCACAAAAGGGAGACCGCCATGCCTGAAATCTATGTCCACGCCGTCAAGGGCCGCTCGCTTGATCAAAAACGCGCGCTGATCAAGGACATTACCGACGCTGTGGTGAAGAATTTCTCCGTTCCGGCCGAGGCCGTAATGGTGGAAATTGTGGAATCCGAGCCGACTGCCAAGGCAAAAGGCGGCGTTCTGTTCAGCGAGATGCGTCGCTAAGCCGGACCGCCGCCAGCGTTTCGCCCGGTCACGCCCGGGCGAAACTTTTTCCGGGCTCGGCCGAGCATGGGCGACCTCGAAGGCAAAACCGCACTGGTAACGGGCGCAGCATCGGGCATCGGGCTGGCCACGGTCGAGTTGTTCGCCCGGCGCGGCGCCAAGGTCGCCCTCAATCACCTGCCGGACGATCCTCGCGGCCCCGCGGCGGTAGAGCGGCTGTGCGCCCACGGCTTTGCCGTGATCGGCGCGCCGGGCGATGTCTCGAAGGCTGGCGCCGCAGAAAAGATGGTAGGCGATGCCATCGACGCGCTGGGCCGGCTCGACTTTCTCGCCAACAATGCCGGCACGTCCGCCACCGTCGCGCCGATCCCGCCGGCCGATCTCGACCGGCTGACCGAGGAATTTTGGGCGACCATCCTGGCCACCAACCTGCTCGGGCCGTTCCGTTGCACCCGCGCGGCGGCGACGGCCCTTAAGGCAGCGCGCGGCGCGGTTTGCAACACCGCTTCGGTCGCCGGCCGCAACATGGCGGGCTCCAGCATGGCCTACGGCGCGAGCAAGGCCGGCCTTATCAACCTCACGCAGAATTTGGCCCGCGCGCTCGCGCCGGAAGCGCGTGCGAACGCGGTCGCGCCGGGTTTCGTCGATACCGACTGGACACGGCCATGGCCGCAGGCACGCAAGCAAGCGGCCATCGAGCGCTCACTGCTCAAGCGCGCCTGCACGCCGGCCGATATCGCCGCCGCGATCGTATTTCTTTGCGCCGACACCAGCATGGTGACGGCGCAGACGCTGGTGGTGGACGGCGGCTACTCGCTCTAGCCGCGGTTACGCTCGCGCGCGGATCGGCCAGCTCGGCCAAGCCATTCTATTTCAGCAGCAAATGCGGCAGCCAAAGCGACAGCGCCGGTACATAGGTCACCAGTGCGAGCACGATCAGCATCGGCACATAGAAGATCAGGATGCTGCGCGATACCGCCTCCATGCTCACGCGGCCGATCGCGCATCCCACCACCATGGTCGGCCCGACCGGAGGCGTGAGCAGGCCGATGCCGAGATTGAGGATCATGATGATCCCGAAGTGCACGGGATCGATTCCGAAAGTGTTGATCACGGGCAGGAAGATCGGCGTACATATGAGCAACATCGGCGCCAGATCCATGAACGTGCCGAGCAACAACAGCAGAACGTTGATGTAGAGAAGGAACGTGTATTTGTCGCTCGAGATCGCGACGAAAAACTCCGTGGCCTTTGCCGGTATGCGCATGATCGCCATCATGTAGCCGAAGGCGATCGAGAAGCCGATCATGATCATGACCATGCCGACCGTGCGCACCACGCGCGCGATCAGTTGCGGCAGATCGCGCCACTTGCAGTCGCGGTAGACGAACATGGTGACGAGGAACGCGTAGACGCAGGCGACCGCGGCGGACTCGGTCGGCGTGAAGACACCGGTGAGGATGCCCCCGAGGATGATCACGATCGTGATCAGGCCCCAGACCGCGTCGAGCGCGATCTTGAGCGCCTGGCGCAGCGGGACCATTTCGCCCTTCGGGAAGTTTTGCCGGTGCGCGATGATGAGGACGAGCACGATCAGCGACAGGCCGAGCAGCAGCGCCGGGATGATCCCGCCCATGAACAGCTGCGCCACCGAAATCGTTCCGCCGGCGGCGAGCGAATAGATGATCATGTTATGCGAGGGCGGCAGCAGCAGCGGCTGCAGCGAGCCCGAGATCGTGACGTTGACGGCGAACAGGCGCGGATAGCCGTGCTTGATCATTTGCGGAATCATCACCGAGCCGACCGCCGCGGTATCGGCCACGGATGATCCCGAGAGGCAGCCGAACATCGTGGAGGCGACGATGTTGACGAGCGCCATCCCGCCGCGAATGAAGCCGACGAACACCTTGGCGAGGTTGACCAGGCGCTCCGCCATGCCGCCGACGGCCATGATCGCGCCGGCGAGAATGAAGAACGGAATGGCGAGCAGCGAGAAACCGCTCATCCCGCCCGAGACCTTGAGCATCACGGCTTCGAGCGGGATGGTGGACCACAGCGCAGCGAGGATGGCGGCAAGTCCGAGCGCATAGGCGACCGGCATGCCCAACAGACAAACGATCGCGAAGCTGCCGACCAGAACGAGGACGTCCATGCCGCGCCGCTCCTACTCGGTCGCGATCTGGCTGACGGTGTCGGGCTCGGGCTCCTGGAAGAATTGTCCTGTCAGGAAGCGCTCGATGACGAAGGCGACGGTGATTGCGCCGCCGATCGGGATCGGCAGATAGGCCATGCCGGCGGTGATGATGGGGAATTCCGCGATGCTCTGGTACCAGGTCGTCTGTACGAGCTTGATGCCCCAGACCACCATGAAGAGATTGGTCGCGAGCATGCAGATTTCGAGAAAAACGCCCAGCACCGACTTGGCCCGTTCCGCGAGAAAGGCCGGCACGATGCCGACGCCGATATGCAGATGCTCCCGGTAGCAAACGACAGCGGAGAGGAATGAGAGCACGATCATCAGCAGCACGGCCATCGGCTCGGGCCACGATGCCGCACTGTTGAGCACGTAGCGGGTGAATACCCCGTAGGGAACGATGATCGTGATGACGACGAGGCAGGCGCCGGCGACGAACAGGCAGACACCGTGGAGCGCGTCCATTGCCCGGATGTAGTGCTGCTTCATTGATGCCTCGCTCCAGCGGGGTCATGCGCGGGCTTGACCCGCGCATCCATCTTCTTCGCAAAAACGTTCTCGCGAAGGCGGATGGATTGCCGGGTCAGAAGCGCGTTCACGCGCGTCTTCCGACGCGCTATGCCCGGCAATGACGACCTTCATTTGACGTGCATACAGTTGCGCGGAGACGACGGAGGGTAGCAACAATCGGCCTGCGAGTTGGCGGATCACTTCACGTCTTGAATGCGCTTGATCAGTCCGGCGTGTTGCGTGGCGTATTTGTCCCAGACCGGCTTCACCGCTTCTTGGAAGGGCTTCTTGTCGTCGATGTTGACGATCTCTACGCCCGCCTTCTCCATCTCGCTCCGCGACTTCTCCTCCATCGCGTACCAGAGCTTACGCTGCTCTTGTTGCGCTTCCTTGGCAAACTTGGCGATCAGCGCCTGGTCGTCCTTCGAGAGCGTGTCCCAGGTCTTCTTGGAGAACACCAGGATCTCCGGGATCATCAGATGCCCGGTGAGTGAGTAGTATTTGGCGTAGCGGTAATGCTGCCCGGTGGCATATGTCGGATAATTGTTCTCGGCGCCGTCGACCACCCCGGTCTGCATCGCGCTGACAAGCTGGTCGAAGCCCATGGCGACGCCGTTGCCGCCCAGCGCGTTCATGGTGTCGACGAAGACCGGATTGCCCATCATCCGGATCTTGAGCCCCTTGAGGTCGTCGATCGATCTGATCGGTCGCTTGCTGTTGTAGACGTTGCGGGTGCCGGCATTCATCCAGCACAGCCCGATCAGCCCTGCCGTGGGATGGTCGGACAGCTTCTTGAGAAGTTCGTCACCGATGGGACCATCGATCACCTTTTCCATGTGCGCGTCATCACGGAACATGAAGGGCAGATTGAAGACGTTGAGTTCCGGAACCAGCGGGCCCATCGGGCCGACGCTGATACGCGCGATGGCGAGCGCGCCGACCTGCGCCTGCTCGATCATCTCCTTCTCGCCGCCGAGCTGCATCGACGGGTACATCTGGATGCTGATGCGGCCGCCGCTCGCCGTTTCGAGTTTTTTGCCCATCGCCACCACCGCTTCGACGGTCGGATAGCCCAGTGGGTGCACGTCGGTTGCCTTGAGCACGAGCTTTTGCTGGGCGAAGGCGGGAACACCGGTCGCGAGCGCGCCAAGCGCGCCGGCAATGCCGAGGCGAAGCATGATGCGGCGGTTCATGATTTTCCTCCTGAGCCGGTTTTGGTTGCATGCTGGCGCGGGCCGCACCCGTTGATCCAATCGGCCGGCTCGTGCTAGCACTTATCATATCATATGATGACCCTCGGGCAGGGGGTGTCAAGGGCATGAGCAGATCCAGCCTTTCGGTCAGCCAGCCGCTGCCGGCGCCGCGCTCTCTCACGAGCGAGCTGGTTGCGCGTCTCACCGACGACATCACCAGCGGCAAGATCCCGCCGGGGTCGCGATTGCCGACCGAGCAGGAATTGATCGCGGCGACCGGCGTGAGCCGCACGGTGGTGCGCGAAGCGGTTGCGGCCTTGCGGGCGGATGGACTGGTGATCACGCGTCAAGGCGTGGGTGCTTTCGTCCCGGAGAACGCGCGCCGGCCGCTGCGTATCGACGTCGACCCGCTGTCGCCGCTTCGCGCGGTGCTCGATGTGATGGAGTTGCGCACCGGCATCGAGATCGAAGCCGCCGGCCTGGCCGCCGCACGCGGCTCGGCATCACAGATCCGCAAGATCATCGAGTGCTTCGAAGCCGTCGACGCCGCGCTCAAGCGCGGCGACGACGCGATCACGCAGGATTTTGCGCTCCATTGCAGCATCGCCGACGCAACGGGCAATCCGCAGTTCAGGCGCTTTCTGGAGCACCTCGGACGCTTCATCATCCCGCGTCAGACCATTCGCGGCGGGCCGGGCATACCGAAGCGTGCATATAGCGAGACGTTCCAACGCGAGCACCGCGCAATCGTGCAGGCCATCCGCAGCGGAGGCGTTCTGCGGGCGCGCGCGGCAATGCGCCGGCACCTCGTCAATAGCCGCAAACGCTACCAGCGGCTCGCCGCCAAGCTCCGCAGCGAGTAGATCATGCAGACGGTGTTGATCACGGGCGCAGCTGGCGGGATCGGCACGCGTCTGCGCCAATTGCTCAAAGGCGCCTATCCCAATATTCGGCTGAGCGACGTGAGGCGGCCTGCCGATCTTTCCGCGGACGAGACCTTCGTCGAAGCCGATCTCGCCAGCATGGCACAGGTCGAAAGCGCGGTTGCCGGAGTCGACGGCATCGTGCATCTCGGCGGCTTCTCGGTCGAGGGACCGTGGGACACGATCCTGCAAGCCAATATCATCGGTTGCTATAACCTGTTCGAGGCGGCGCGTCGTCACCGCGTCGAGCGGGTGGTGTTCGCATCCTCGAATCATGTGGTCGGCTTTTACCCGCGCCAGCGACGCATCGGGGTCGATGCTGCGCTGCGTCCCGACTCCCGCTACGGCGCCAGCAAGGCATTCGGCGAGGCGGTGGCGGCGCTGTATGCGTTCAAACACGGGCTGCGCGTCACCTGCATCCGTATCGGCAATTTCGGCGATGTTCCGGTCGACCGGCGGCGACTCTCGATCTGGATTGCACCGCAGGATCTCCTGCAGCTCATCCGCATCGGCCTCGAGCATCCGGAGATTCGCTACGAGACATTCTACGGCGTCTCCGACAATGCGCGCGGCTGGTGGGATAACAGCGCCGCCTTCCGTCTCGGCTATCGCCCACAGGGCCGCTCCGAGGAGCACAGCGCCGCCGCGCTCGCGGCGCAGGCGAAACTTCCGCCCGATTCTGTCGGCGAATGGTATCAGGGCGGGCCATTTTGCAGCGAGGAGTTCAGCAACGGCGTCGAACGCGCGCCGTTGTGATGGAGCCCCGGCATGGGTGGAGCCACACCCGTTAAGCTAACGCATATGAGGCCGGGAACGGCTACAAGCCGCGGCCGTCGAAGGGCGTGGGTTTGAGCGCTGCGACGTCGACCTCGTCCAGGCAGCGCACATTGACCGCAATCATATCATCGCCCTTCGGATTCGTTCCGCGCGAGAACGCGCCTACGCCGCACTGCGCACAGAACAGGTGATGGATGGATTTTTTGCCGAACTGGTAGTCTTTGAGCGCTCCCGCGCCGGCGCGCAGCGCGAAGCTTGCCGGTGGCACGAACGACCAGAGCACGCCGCGCTTCTGGCAGATCGAGCAGTTGCAGGCCATGACGCTGCCGAGGTCGGTCGTCACCTCGAACCGCACCTCGCCGCAATGACAGCCGCCGGTATAGGTCTTGGCTCCGGCCATATCGCCTAGTCGCTAATTTCGTTGAGGTCTGTTTCGGGACTGCCGGTGACAACGTAAATCGAGCAGCGGACTCGAATGCCCTCTCCCCTTGCGGGAGAGGGAGCGCGCCGCTCGAGCGAAGGTCCGCAGCATTGATCTATGATCCGCTAGTCCTGAAATTCGATGCGCTTGTCGGGCCGCTCGAGGTCGATATGCAAGGCCTCGCATAGCCGGTTCGAGTAGTTCCACATGCCGCAGAATACGGTCAGCTCCACGATCTGCTTCTCGCTGAAGTGCTGCCGCATTGCCGCGAATGCGTCATCGTCATCGCGCGCGGTGAGCAGCGTGACGGCTTCGGCCCAGCGGATCGCCGCTTTCTGTCGGTCGTCGAGGTCGGGGGAGCGCATGTAGTCGCTCCCTTGCGCGGCTTTGATCTGCGGCTCGGTTAGTCCGATCTTTCTGCCCAGCGGAACGTTGTGCGACATGCAATAGGCGCTCCGGTTGAGCGCCGAGGTCTTGATGATCACGAGCTGCTGGATCTTCACGTATTCCGGATCGGATTTGACGTTGTCCAGGCGGATCGCTTCGTTGGGCAGCATCCAGCCCGCAAGCGCGGCCGGCTGATGCGCCAGCACCTGCGAGAAATTGCTGATCCGCCCCCATTGCTGGAGCACGCCGTCGTAGACCTTGCGGGTATCGGCGTCCGCCTCCTCCGGCTTGATCATTCGCACGCGCGCCACGGCAACCTCCGGCTGCCGGAATCTAGCGCAGGCGCCAACGACGCGCGAGCCGCAACATCTCGCGTTCATCCATGCTGAAACTCGATATTGCAGCCTTTCTCGATCGATACCTGCTCGAGCGCCTCCATGGTCCCTTTGAACAGCCCGACATCGGCGGCATCGGCCGGTTTGCCGGCCTGCGTGCTCGCGGCCTCGGCGCGCGTGACGCGCTTCACCTCCTCGCCGAGCTGACGACACGTCAAATTTTCATATGTCGACGGCGAAACGTAGATCGGCGGGATGGTATCGGGCTGGCTCGCGCAGGCGCCGGCTAGCGCGGCAAGTCCCACCACAAGATACGTGGTGCCAGAACGCATGGTTCCCCGCGTTAGGGTGGTTAATGTGGGGGCGACATTTGCCACGTTGCCATTTGGGGTGCAAGTTCGCGGGCGGGCCGGCTGGCGAGCGGCGCGGCGGGGAACGCGCGAGGGCCGGGGAGGAAATTTCCAACGGCCAAATTGTTTGCAAACTTACGGCCGGTCTCGAACGCGCGACGAGGGTTGACACACAGAGCCGGCATACCGGCAGATTGTGGGGCTCCCGCTCCAGCATATTCCCTGGCCCGGTGCGGGGGGCAGACCCAACACGGAACCTCAGGTGATTCGAGCCTCGAGGGCGATGCGCGGGAGTGCGTCCGCCAGCCCCGTGAGCCTGCTCCTCGGACGGTAGCGGGATCAAAGAGTTTGCCGGCCCTAGTGGACGCATTCGGCTCGAAACGTGCTATCATTATTTCAAACGGGCACGAATAAGATCCCGGCCGGAGGGACGCACCCCCTGTTCGCCAGGCGAAAAGCCATAACAACGCGCAGCTGCGCGGCGGATTGGCCGCGGAGGGACATGCGCGCCCTGCCTCAGGCCACGAGCAGACATTGCCAGCCGCTCGGAACCGATATGGATCGCCAGCAGCGCCGGCCTGAACCGCCGTTTTGGCGCGTGGCAACATCTTGCCCCGCTGTGTTCGATCGCCGCGAGGCCATGCCATGAAGCTGTCCACGCGGTTGACGCTGGCCATGGTTGGACTGGTTCTGTTCACGACCGCGGTGACCGGCATTCTCGCCTACCGCAATCTCTTGGGGATCGCGCAGCCACGTTCGTTGGAGCGCCTCGACCAACACGTTCGGCTGCTTGCCAGCGAGCTTGAAGCCGTCGTTCGTGGTGCGAGGGCGGACGTGCTGGCCTTCGCAGTGGATGAGATGGTGATTGGAAGTTCGGGCGATCTTGCCGATCGCTCCAACGTCTTCGCGGCGGCCGAGCGGCGCCGGCTGGCATCGCGGTTTTCGGCGGACCTTACCGCGAAGCCCTGGTACGACGAATGGCGGATCATCGGCATTGCCGATGGCGGGCGCGAAATCATTCGCGTGGACCGTTCAGGAGCAGGCGGCGCAATCCGCGCGCTACCCGACGCGCAACTCGAGCGTGATGGCGATCGGGACTACTTCCAAAAGACGATCGCACTTGCCGCTGGCGACGTTTACATCTCGCCGATTGAACTGGAAACGACGCGCGGAGTGGTCGACACACCCCGTGTTCCCACCGTGCGGGTTGCTGCGCCGCTGTTTGCGCCCGATGGTCGGCGGTTTGGAATTGTGATCGCAAACGTCGACTTGCGGCCGGTATTCGACCGCATTCGCTGGGCCGTGCGCCCAGGTAGCCATATCTACGTCGTAAACGACTCGGGCGATTACCTCCTGCATCCCGATGTAAATCGCGAGTTCGGCTTTCAGCTCGGTTCGCCGGCGCGTGTGTCGGACGAATATCCAGGTCTCATGGAGCTGCTGCAGAGCGATGATTCGAAACCTCGGATCGTCCAGAACCGCTCCGGTGAGCGCGTCGGCGTAGCGTGGCAAAAGCTGCGGCTGGGAGGTGGCCCGCGGGTCGCTGCGATTGAAACCCTCTCCTATCCCGCCCTCATTGCCGGAGCGACGACCATTCGCGATTCGAGCGCGGTCGCTGCGCTTGCTGCGGTGCTCGTTGCCTTCGTCTTGGCGGTGTTTATTGCCCGGTCGATGACCAAGCCGTTGGCGCAAATGACGCGGGCGGTTGAAGGCTTGGCCGACAACGAACCGATCGCCGTTCACACGGCCGCCAGTGGCGAAATCGGCACGTTGGCCAAAGCGTTCGCCCGGATGGACGCTGAGGTGCGTGAGAAGACCGCGGCACTGACCCGCGAAATCGAAGAACGCAGTCGCTTGTTCGATTTGTCACCGGATTTGATTCTGACGACGGACCACCAGGGCAAGATTCTTCGGGTCAGCCCGAGCTGCCTGGCCATTGTGGGGTACGAGCCGAAAGAACTGGTGGGCCGCAACGGAGCTGAGTTCGTTCATCCCGGCGATCTCGAAAATGCGCGGGCGGAAATACGCATGGCGCGTCGCGGAGAGCAAAGGCGCAACTTCGAGACCCCCTGGGTTCACAAGGACGGCCGCGTGATACCCATGGCCTGGAGCTGCGTGTGGTCCGATGCCGAGCAGTGTCATTTCTTCATTGGCCGCGATATGACCGAGGCCAAGAAGGCGGAGGAGGCGCTCCTCGACAGCGAGCGTATGGCGCGCACCATCATCGATACCGCGCTTGACGCCATCATCCAGGTCAACGAATCCGGCGAAGTCTTGGAATGGAATCCCCAGGCGGAGTCGATCCTCGGCTGGACACGCCAGGAGGCAATGAGCAGACCGATTACGGACCTCTACCTGCCCAAGGGCTATCGGCCCCGCTATCTCTCGATGAACGAGCTCTTGCGGCAGGTGGGGCGGGTCGAAGGCGAGCGCTTCGAAATCGATGCGCTGCGCAAGGACGGCCACAAGATCAAGGTGGAAATATCGATGAGCGGCGTGCGCCGGCGGGATGGCAACATCTACAACCTGCTGCTGCGCGACATCACTGGCAAGATCGCCGCCGAAGAGCAGATGCGGCAGTCGCAAAAGATGGAAGCCATCGGACAGCTAACAGGCGGCATTGCGCACGACTTCAACAATGTGCTCACGGCGATCACCTCCATCATCGGTATTCTGGCTGACGGGGTTGCCGAAAAGCCGCAACTCGTGGAGGCCACCAAGTTGATCTCGGCCGCCTCGCGGCGCGGGGCGGAGCTGACCAGACGTCTTCTCGCCTTCGCACGCAAGCAGCCGCTGGAGCCGCGCGAAACCGATGTCAACGCGCTGATCGTCAATGCTCAGAAGCTGTTCCGACCCGCGCTCGGCGAGCAGGTCGAGGTCGAGGTGTCGCTCGACGAGCATGCCTGGCCCGCGCTTGTCGATCCCACCCAACTGACCACGGCGCTGCTCAACCTCGCGGTCAATTCGCGCGATGCCATGCCCAAGGGCGGAAAGCTCACGCTCGAAACCCGCAATGTCGTGCTCGATGAAACGTACACCGGCTCGCATGCCGAGGTTACGCCGGGCGACTATGTGATGATCGCGGTGAGCGATACCGGCACCGGCATTCCGGCGGCCATCCGCGACAAGATCTTCGATCCATTCTTCTCGACCAAGGGCGTCGGCAAGGGCACCGGCCTCGGGCTGAGCATGGTATACGGATTCGTCAAGCAGTCCGGCGGGCAAATCGACGTGTACAGCGAGGAGGGACAAGGCACGAGCATCAAGCTTTATCTGCCGCGCGCGAGCGCGCCGGAGGCGGTCGTCGAAGCGGCCGCCCCGTCGTTGATCGAAGGCGGCATGGAGACCATTCTGGTGGTGGAGGACGACGCGCTGGTCCGCAGATCGGTGACCACCCAGATCGAGAGCCTCGGCTATCAGACCATCTCGGTGGGGAGCGGCGCCGAGGCGCTGGCGGTTGTCGAGCGCGGCGATTCGTTCGACCTGCTGTTCACCGACGTGATCATGCCGGGCTCGATAAACGGTCGAGAGCTTGCCGACGAGGTGCTCAAGCGTCGGCCCGGCATGAAGGTGCTGTTCACGTCCGGCTACACCGAAGACGCCATCTTCCATCACGGCCGGCTCGATGCGGGCGTGCTGCTCCTCGCCAAGCCCTACAGCAAGGCCGAAATTGCGCGCATGATCCGTCAGGCGTTGACGGCCGGATGAGGCGCGCTGCGCTCGCGCTCACTTCTTCTCTTTCAAGTGGCGCAGCTCCGCCAACAGCTCGGGGAACGGCTGATACGCGGCGCCACTGCACTGGCCGCCCTCCGCGTCGATGAACTGGTTGATGCGGCCCGAGAAGAAAATCACCAGCTTCTCTTTGCGCGAATCCGGTGCGTTGGCTTGCACGCAAACGAAATAGCGGCTTTCCATGGCGAACGCTTTGAGCGTCGGGGCGGATATCGAGGCGTCGCGCGTGTTGACGAGCTCGCTGGGATGGGCTTGCACATAGGCCAGCACGTCCTTCTTGTAGTTTTCCGGAAACGTATTGGGATCGACGGTCTTTTCCGTCTGTCGTCCCAAACCGATCTCCGAGCAGCCGAGGAGGGCGGCCGCCAGTTGCATCAAAACGCACGGCCGAATTGCTCTCGAGATGACGGTCTTGAGCGCCATTGCGTCCTCGCCGGGCTCGCGCTTGCCGGTTTGGCGCAAATTTATGGCATGCAAGAGGCGCCGCACAACGTGGCTGTTACAGGCTTTGGGCGATGAGCCAGGCTCCGCCCGCGAAGAATACCGCGCCCGCGGTGCGGGAAATTGTGCGTCCGGCGGGGACGATCTTCTCGACCAGCACCAGCAGCGCGATCGCGGCGATCCACAGCACGTTCATCACCCCGCCCACGAAGAGGAGTGCCATCAGCGCCCAGCAGCAGCCGATGCAGTAACCGCCGTGACGAAGACCGAGCGCGAGCGCGCCCCTCGCGTCGCGACGAAATCCGCCGTGACGCTGAATGAACAACCATGGCGCCTGGCACTGGCGCAGGCAGGCGTCCTTGAGCGGCGTCCACTGATAAAGGCCGGCGCCGATCAGCACCGCGCCGCCGAAGACATCGCTTGCGCCCTCCATCATCGGGCTCAGCAACGCGCTGCGTTCCAGCGTCCATTGCGCCAAGCTGGCGGCAAGCGCAAAGCCGATCCACGCCACGAGATAGCCCGCGGCAAAATAGGCGCTCGCCGCCAATGGCTGTCCCTGCTGCGCCGCCTGCCGACCGACGCGGGCATAAAGCAGGATCATGAGCGTGGCCGACGGCGTCATCATGCCGATCATCATCACCGCCCACATAACGAACACAAAGGCGAGCTCCATGGCTGTCCACGGCGCAGTCGCCGGCATCATCAGGCCCATGCCAGCGGGAATCATCCGGAAGCCGGACATGTCCATGCCGCCCATCTCCATGTCGACGGCGAGCCACCACACGTAGGCCCAGGCGAGCGCCGTCAATATGACGAGTGCGGCGACTACGATCGCGCGATCACGCCGCAGCACGGCCTCGAGTGCCGCATCGGCCATGTCGGATCAGCGCACGATGCCGCTTTGGCTGAGATGAATCTCGGCGAATTGGCCGTAGGAATCGGCGAGCTCCAGCTGGAATGGGTGCGACGTCTTGGTCCAGCCGCGTCCGATTTCGGCAAGCGTGTATTCGAAGCCGTCCACCATGTCGATGCGCACGCGGTGTTGCGCGCCGGTCACCGGATTGAGGATCGGTTCGCCGCGGCCTTCGCTCACGCCCGGCACCACCAAGCGCGCCCTTCGCGCGGCGATGTCGACCTGGAATTCTATCGGCGCGAAGATCGGTTCGTGCACCTTTTCCAGCGTAGACGCGAACACGTTGAAAACCGTCGCCCCTGGCTCGGTATCCTGGCCGCTGAGAATGCGAAGTAGCGCCCCGCGCTGCGCCTCGGTTGCGCGTTCGTCGATCACCACCGCCGCTTCGCCCTTGCCTTCGTGAATGGCCCCCGGCCAGCGGAAGATTCCCACGAACTTCAACCCATCGAGCGCGGTCGACCCGTGATGGCCGCGCTCGATCTCGAACCCGCCCACCGCTTGGCAATGGCCGTGTGTGGGCAATCCGTTGAATTGGCAGGGGCAGCCATAGGAGCAGTTGCAGTTGACGAACTCACGTCCTTTGATGGTCCACTTGGTGTCCGCCATGGTCGCCTCCTGACAGAACGCTCGGCGAGGCCGTACGTACTCAGCCAATGTCTATCTCAATGCTACCAAGCCAGCGTCTCGTTCGAAAGCACGCCGGCGAAGCCGCATGCACCGCGCGCTCTTCTATGCCCCTTCTTCTGTGAAGAACTTCTCCCCGCGGGCAAAACGGTTGGGCTTGAGGAAGAAGCCGAGAATGAGGGCGCCGTTCGGCGCCACCGCCTCATGCTTGTTGCCGGCCGGCCGCCAGACGAACTGACCCGGTCCGCAGACGCCCTCGTGATCCTCGAGCGTGCCCTCGAGCACGAACGTTTGCTCGAGCGCGGTGTGCTCGTGCAGCGGCACGACGGCGCCGGGATCGAGCTTGAACAGCGCCGTGGTCATGCCGCTGTCGTCGGAATAGAGCACCTTGATCCGGATCCCTGCGAACTTGGTGGGCTCCCACGGCATGTTGGGGACGTCGAGATAGCGCGAAGCGAGCTCCGGCGTGTTCTCGGGCTTGATGTCGGGATGCACGACCTTGCGGGGTTGCGCTGACATGGGGATTCTCCATGGGTATCGGCGTTGAAAAGCCGGGTCGTGGGGTGGAGCGCAAGTATACACGCGCGCTGGAGATGTTTCCTCTCCGCTCGTCCCCGCGCAGGCGGTGAGCGGGGTGGCCCGAAAGTAACTGCTCTCGTGTCCCGGATGCGGTGCAGCGCGGAGCGCGTTAGCGCGGAACGGTGCACCGCTGATCCGGGACCGTTCCAGGTTCCGAGTTCGTAACGGTCCCGGGTCTGCAGCGCACCACAACGCAATCAAGTGTACGCAGATTGCGTAAACTTATCTGCGTTGCTGCGCTGCGCCCGGGACACACCCTCACCACGTATAGCGCACCGTGCCGGTGCCGGCATACGTGGAGGAGTGGGAGGCAAACTCGCCGTCGAATTTGGCGAGCAGCGAAACCCCTGTTGGCGAGGGAAGGTCGACAAGGAAGCGATGATCGATGGCCTCGAGGGACTGGAAATCAAGTCGCCCACAGCACGAATGACGATCGGCAAAAATCACCACGCGGCGATGACGCTGTTCTTGGCCAAGACCAAGGGGCGCGACCTCGTCACGGTCCGCGCACTCGGAGAGATCACGCCGGAGCCTGGCTGCAGATGACGAAATGAGACGGGTCCGTCGGCGCCCGGCTATCCTTAGCAGGCTCTCCATCGATCTGCTATCATGCGTGCCATGCGTTCGCGCGAATGAACTCGTCGAGAAGGAGGAATGCGATGAATCGGCAGAGATTTCTCAATGTTGTTGCGATGACTGCGGTTGGATTGGTGATGGCGCTGTGGGGCAGCGCTGTCGCTCAACACGCGGGTGAGCATAAGCTTATCTCGCCACAGGACATCAAATGGGGACCGGCGCCACCCTCCGTCCCGCCGGGCGCGCAGGCGGCGGTGCTCTACGGCGACCCGGGCAAGGAAGGGATGTTCGCTTTTCGGCTGAAGATGCCGAAGGGCTATCACATTGCTCCGCACACTCATCCCAAGCCGGAGATCGTCACGGTGCTGTCCGGTACCGCGCGTCTTGGCATGGGAACGACGGCGGATCGCGACAAGGCCCAGGTTCTGCCTGCGGGCAGCTTCTTCGCGCTGACCCCGGATTCGGCGCACTATTTCTTCGCCGACGAAGACACGGTGATTCAGCTCAACAGCACCGGGCCGTGGGGCATCAATTACGTCAATCCCAAGGACGATCCGCGCCAGAAGACGCAGTAGCGCGGAAGTGGTACCGCAATGTTGATCATCGGGAGGGCGGCTCAATCCGCCGTTCCGAGGCGATCCTTCCTTGAAATCCGGAGACTAGCAATGGCACTGCGCAAGTTCATCATCGAACGGGATATTCCGAAAGTCGGTACGCTCGAGCGCGAGCAACTGCGCGGCGCCGCGGCAAAATCGAACGAGGCCTTGCGTCAACTCGGCCCCGACATCCAGTGGGTCGAGAGTTACGTGGCCGACAACAAGACCTTTTGCGTCTATCTGGCCAAGGATGAAGCCATCATCCACAAGCACGCCGAGATCAGCGGATTTCCGGCGACAAAAGTCACTGAAGTGAAGAAGATGATCGATCCGACGACCGCGGCCGGGTGAAATTTGCAGCCGCGCGCGGTTTCCGTAGGTTGCTTCCACTCCAAGCGGCTTGCCCGCCAGGGCTGAAGGCGGCACCTTTTTAGTCGCGGCCGGGCTCGCGGCCGCCGGCCTCCGCCGTCGGAACCCTGATCACGATCCAGATCATCATGTCCCAGGCATTGCGGATCCCGGCGAGAAGAAG
>WNGE01001297.1_pt1 | contig 38069 bp, 42 predicted proteins | sample 5400651 | NCBI WGS metagenome assembly WNGE01 (sample SAMN13153370, study PRJNA577476) | soil metagenome | isolation source: 60 cm soil or saprolite under grassland replicate 2 | place: USA:California | collected 2016-06-15 | reverse complement strand
CTGATCGTCCGCACCCACGCCAGCATGGCCGGTGAGGCCGCGTGAACCGCGTCCCGGCCGCCGTGGCGACCGCCGCGCTGATGCTCGCCATCGCGCTCCTTCCGTACCTGACGGTCCGCCGGATTCGCAGGCGGGGGAGGCCGTCGGATGGCTGACCGCTCCCTCCCGATCATGGCGCGCGCCGGCACCGCTGAGCCGAAGGCGCTGCTGTGCTGGGCGCGTCAGGACCTCGCGCCGCCGTTCGACGTTGACTGGCGCTCATCGCCCTACGGCCAGATGCGCGCCGGCCCACCCGTCTCCGACTTCGGACTGTGCGCCCACCACCTCGCCGCCATCTTCCCGCAAGCCAGGAGTGCCACTGCATGAGCGACGCTATCGCCATCCAAAGGCACGCCGCGAGACGCGCCTATAAGTTCCTCTTGCGCCCAACCAGCCGACAAACCAGCGCACTCGCGGCGTGCCTCGAAGACCATCGGCAGCTCTACAACGCCGCACTGGAGCACCGCCGCACCGCGTACCGGATGGCAGGGGTCACCGTGCGCTACGGCGGGCAGTCCGCCGAACTGAAGGACATTCGCGCCTTCGACCCGCAAGAGCAGGGCCGCTGGTCCTTCTCCTCCCAGCAGGCCACCCTGCGACGCCTGGACAAGGCGATGGCTGCCTTCTTCCGTCGTGTCAAGAACGGCGGCACGCCCGGTTACCCCCGGTTCAAGGGTCGTGGCTGGTTCGACACCGTCACATGGCCATCCGACCGGGATGGCTGTCGGTGGAACTCTCAGCCACGCGGGCAGGCAACTCGGGTGTACCTCCAGGGCATCGGGCATGTGCGGGTCCACCAGCACCGCCCTGTCGCTGGAACGGTGAAGACGATAAGCGCGAAACGGGAAGGTCGCCGCTGGTATCTCGTGCTCTCCTGCGACGGAGTTCCTGCGGAGCCACTGCCGTCGACCGGCGCCGTCGTCGGGATCGACATGGGCATAGCAAGCCTGGTGACGACCTCCGACGGCGAGCACATCGCCAACCCCCGACATCTAGCAGCCTCGGCGGCCAGGCTTGCCAAGACGCAGCAGGTGCTCGCTCGCTGCAAGCGCGGCTCCAACCGTCGCCGCAAGACCCGTGAGCAGGTCGCAGCCCTCCACGGCAAGGTCCGCCGCCAGCGGCTCGACCACGCCCACAAGACCGCACTCGGGCTGGTACACCGCTACGACCTGATCGCCCACGAAGACCTGCGCATCACCAACATGACCCGCTCGGCCTCCGGGACCGTGAAGGCTCCCGGACGAAACATTGCGCAGAAGGCCGGGCTCAACCGCTCCATCCTCGATGCGGGTTGGGGGGTGTTGCTGTCCGTGCTCGCGTACAAGGCTGAAAGCGCCGGTCGCGTAGTCGTGGCAGTCGACCCTCGCAACACGTCCCGCACGTGTCCCAAGTGTGGGCACTGCGCGGCCGACAACCGCGTCACCCAGGCCACCTTCCGCTGCGTCGCCTGCTCGTACGCCGAGCACGCCGACGTGGTTGGAGCGACCAACGTTCTCAGGGCAGGGCTTGCCCTTCAGGTGACGCACACGCGGCCTGAGAAGCCTGCGGCTGAAGCCGTCAGAGGAGTCACCTTCCCGCCGGAGGTCCGCAATGCGCCACGCCCCTGACCCTGGCCAGGGCTCCCTGTTCGCGTCGACTGCCGAACCCGCACCGGAACGGCGGCGCGCCATGGCCCCCAACCTCCCCATGGCCAACCACGCCTTCGGGCGCCACGGCACGCGTCCCACCGCCACCGCAGCCGCGGTCGGGGTGCTGCCCCGCTCCGGCACCCAGCGCGCCCGCGTCCTGGAGGCCATCCGCCAGGCCCCGACCGGGCTGACCGACCAGAAGATCGCCACCACGCTCGGGCTGGCCGAGAACTCGGTGCGGCCGCGGCGGCTGGAGCTGTCCGACCCACCGAAGGGCCTGCCCCGGCTCATCGTCGACTCGGGCCGGCGGCGGCAGACCTCGGCCGGCAAGCAGGCGGTCGTGTGGGTCGCCATCGAGCACGCCGTCGAGGTGGCCGGGACGGTGGTGCCGTGACGGCCTCCTGCCAACTCTCCCTGGGCGGTCACGTGGCCCGCGAGGCGGCTACGGCCAAGCAGGTGCCAGCGCTGCCGCTCAGGCCTTACCAGCAGGAAGCGCTGGACGCGATCACTGCGGCCGAGGGGCGCGGGGTGAACCGGGCCATCGTCGCTTTGCCGACCGGCTGCCACCGAGCAGGCCAAGGCCTCCTGATGCACGAGGGCTCCGTCAAGGCCGTCGAGGACGTGCAAGTCGACGACCGCCTGATGGGCCCCGACAGCCAACCCCGCACGGTCCTCGCGCTCGCGCGCGGTACGGGCGCGATGATGGAGATCCGCCCGGTGAAGGGCGCTCCGTGGGTCGTCAACGATGAGCACGTCCTGACGCTGGTCGAGACCCAGGAGAAAGGTCACGGCCGCTACCCATCCCAGCGCGGCGGTGCCGTCCGCGACGTGGCACTGCCCGACTGGTGGCAGTGGAGCGCGAACCGCAAGCACCGGCACATGCTGTTCCGCGTCCCGGTGGACTTCCCCGAGCGCGAGGCACCACCGCTCGACCCGTACTTCCTCGGGGTCTTGCTCGGCGACGGCACGCTGGCCACGCCCTACCGGCTGTCAGTCACGACCGTCGACCCGGAGATCCTCGTCGCCGTCCACCAAGCCGCCCGGTCGTTCGAGCTCAGGGTGCACGACGAAGGCATCCAGCTACACCTCCGCGGCCGCGTCGTCCCCAACGCCAACCCAATCGTGGGCATCCTCCGCGGCCTCGGCCTCAACCCGGTCGGCTGTGGAGACCGGTTCATCCCTGACGCCTACCGGCTCGGCAGCCGCCAGACCCGCCTTACCGTGCTTGCGGGCCTGCTCGACACCGACGGCAGCTACCGGTACGGCGGCTACGAGTTCGCGTCGAGGTCCGAGCGGCTGGCCAACGATGTGGCGTTCATCGCCCGCGGCCTCGGCCTGGCTGCCTACGTGACCAAGCGGCCGAATGGCCACTATCGCACCTCGATCTCGGGTAACTGCTCGATCGTTCCGTGCCGCATCCCACGCAAGCAGGCACCAGCGGGCGCCCAGAAGAAGGACGTGCTCAGGACCGGCTTCCAGGTCGCCCCCACCGGCACCGTGGAGCCCTACTACGGGTTCACCCTCAGCGGCGACGGCCGCTACTTGCTCGACGACTTCACCGTCACCCACAACACCGGGAAGACCGTGCTGTTCGGCCATCTGCTCAACGGGCGCGACGGCCGTGGGCTCGTGCTGGCGCACAGGGACGAGCTGATCGGCCAGGCCGCCGGCAAGCTCCGCCAGATCGCGCCCTCGCTAGAGGTCGGCATCGTCAAGGCCGAGCGGGACGAGATCGGCGCCGATGTGGTCGTGGCCTCGATCCAGACCCTTGCGCGGCCATCACGTCTCGCGCGGCTGGAGGCCAACTTCCGCACGATCGTGGTCGACGAAGCGCACCATGCCTCGGCCGCCACCTACGTCGCTGTCCTGCGCGAGCTTGGGGCCTTCACCGAGGGTGGCCCGCTCACGGTCGGGGTCACCGCCACGCCGGAGCGAGCTGACAAGTCCAAGCTCGGTGCCGTCTGGCAGGAGATCGTGTACCAGCGCTCCATGCTGGAGATGATCGCCGCCGGCTACCTCGTCGACCTCCGCGCCATCCAAGTCGGCACTGATGCCGACCTCGGCCGCCTCCGGATCGTCCACGGCGACCTCCAGGACGCCGAGATCGCCGATGAGCTGATCGCCTCCGGCGCGATCCCGCAGGTCGCTGGCGCCTACCTCAAGCACGCCCGGGACCGCAAGGGCATCGCCTTCACGCCGACGGTCCGGGTCGCGCACCTGCTTGCAGGGGAGTTGGCCGCCCGGGGCATCCCCGCCGAGGCCCTGGACGGCACCACGCCCACCGATGAGCGCCGCGCGATCCTCGGCCGCCTCCATGAGGGCTCGACTCGCGTCGTCGTCAACTGCGGCGTGCTGACCGAGGGCTTCGACGAGCCGTCCGTGGACTGCATCCTGATCGCCCGACCCACCAAGTCGCGGCCGCTGTACTGCCTCGATGCCGCCACGGAGATTCTGACCGACCAGGGTTGGCGCGGGATTGATGATGCGCTATCACCTGATGAGCGGGCGGCGGGGTTCGACCTCTCCAGCGGCGGCGTAGAGTGGACGCCGATCCTCGGTCGAATCGAGCGTGCGCTCTCGCCTGATGAGCGCATGTACCGGCTGACCTCGGCCGGCCTTGATGTCCGCGTGACCGACCAACACCGGATGGTCCACCGCAGGCGTCTCGGCAAGGAGCGAGTCCGCTCCGATTGGATGGTCGACACCGCTGAGCGTCTTGCCGGTGGGCCAGCCTACGAAATCCCCGTCGCTGGCATCCAGAAAGCACCCGGAGTTCCGCTGAGCGATGATGAGATCCGCTTCGTTGGTTGGTTCCTGACCGATGGGACGATCAACAAGGCGAACAACGCGGTCACGATCTCCCAGGCCGAACACCAGCCACAGCGGGCGGACTTGGAAGCTTGCCTCCATGCCTGCCGCTTCAAGTACAGCGTGCATATCGCCAGGGCGGGCTCGAGCTACAAGCGGACTTCGCCCCTTTACCGCTACGCGATCAGCAAGGGGAAGCCGCGAGACGGCTCCATGTCGCCACGCTGCGGCTGGTGCGACACGGAGCTTCGAGGTTGGGGAGACCTTGAGCCCTACATCGACAAGAACCTTGCCCCGGCTCTTGAAGATCTTGACCACCGCCAGATCGGAATCTTGCTTGAGGCCATTCACCTTGGAGACGGAGCCAAGCAGCGAGGTCAGTCGTGGATGCGGCGCAGTTGGCATATCAGCACCGGCAATCTGGTGTTCGCCGAGAGGCTCCAGAGTCTCTGTGTTCGCCGTGGCTTCCGATGCAACCTCGCCGTGCAGCGTTACAACCGTAACCCGCTCTACATCCTTCACATCAAGCCAGGAACCGTCCGTGGTGTCGCAGGCGGCGCAGAAGCTAATCCCAAGAAGCTGACCGAGGACGCTGCTCGTCCTGGGGAGCGCCTGTGGTGCATCGAAACCGGCACCAGAACGATCATCACGCGCCGAAACGGCAAGGTCGCCATCCTCGGCAATTGCCAAATGGTGGGCCGGGGCACGCGCCCCTACCCGGGCAAGGCCGACTGCCTGATCCTCGACCTGGCCGGCGTCGCCGGCCGCCACGACCTGGCCACCGTCGCCGAGTTGGCCGGCGTCGACCCAGCCGAGCTTGAGGGCAAGACGATCACTGAGGCGCTCGGTGACCGGCAGCGGCGCGAAGCGGACGAGGAGGAGCCGGACGGCGATCGGGATCACGGCCTGCGGCTGCCGACCGTCACCGCGGTGGTCCCGCTGTTCCGGAGCCAGATGCACTGGCTCAAGGTGCAGCACGAGTACGTCCTGTCGATCGGCAGCTACACCGACCGCAACGGCCAGGACTGGGGCCAGGGGCACATCCACCTCGTCCCGACGCTGGGGGACACCTGGCGGGTGGAGGGCCGCCGTCGTGGGCGCCCGACCAAGGTGCTTGCGGAGGGGCTGTCGCTCGAGTACGCCCAGGGCCTCGGCGAGGACATCGCCCGCCGCTTCGGCGGGACGGTCGCCCGGGCCGACGCTGCCTGGCGTTCCAAGCCAGCCAAGCCCGCGCAGCTCGAAGCCCTCAAGCGCTGGCACGTGAAGATCCCCGCAGGCACGGAACTGACCCGTGGCGAAGCCGCTGACCTGCTCACGCAGGCCACGGTCAAGGCCCGGAACGGAAGGCGATGACGACCGGTCCATGCAGCATCCAGGAAGTCGAGCAATGACGGTCCTGCGCGTCCATCGCCACAAGCGGGACTTCACGATCACCGCCAACGTGACGCCACGCAACCAGCGACTATCGCTTCGCGCCCGCGGGCTGCTGTGGTTCCTGCTTTCGCAGCCGGATGGCTATCCAGTCAACGCTGCGAATCTGGCGGCAGCCATGGCGGCAGCGCGTGAAGAGGGCGCGCCTGCCGTCAAGGAAGGTCGGGAAGCGATCGAGACGGCCATCAAGGAGCTGGCCTTCTACGGCTACCTGCGTCGCCGGCGAGAGCAGAACCCTCGCGGTCAGTGGATCACCTACACCGATGTGTTCGAGGTGCCCGAGTTGACCTCCGAGCCCGACAACGGGTCACCCGTTGTCGGTGCGCGTCCAGCCGACAACGGCTCACCCGTTGTCGGGAAGATCCGCAGGTCAGCAGGCAAATCCGCAGGTCGAGCCGACAACGGGTCAGCCGACATCGGTTCACCTGTCGCTATGGACCAAGGACGAACCCATAAGGACAACAACCTAAAGACCTCGCCGGACCCTGACGGGTCCGTCAGTCCGTCTTCGACTCTGGGCGATGATTTTGATCTTTCACCGGGGAGCCATGGTTCTCCCTCCCCCCATGGCGGCGCCCCCCCTCCCTCAAAGAGATCGCAAAACGGACAGCAGGAACAGATATTTGAAATATCGCTAACGGATCAGCAGCGGTCAAAGACGGTGAACGCCGGGACGCTGGTCGACGAGTACGTGGCCGGCTTCGAGCGCGGCCAGCGGCCACCGAAGCAGCACATCGGCCACATCGCCAGCCAGACCAAGAAGCTGCTCGACGAGGGCATCACGCCGGAGCGCATCCGGCCCGGGCTCGCGCTCGTCCGTGAGCGTGGGCTCCCGCCCTCCGCCCTGCCGAACGCCGTCGTGCAGGCCGAGGCCCTAGCCAGGTCGCGAAACGGCCGGCGCCCCGCCACCAACGGCAACGGCCGCCACGTCGACCCGGAGGAGGAGCTGCGCCGGGCCCGCGAGTTCAATGCCCGCCAGGCGGAGCGCAGGCGCGCCGCCATCACCACCGAACGGGGCCGGCGGCTTGCCGCCGAGCTTGCCGCGAAGGGAGCTAGCCAGTGACGGTCACCGGCTTGAACGGCGGCCGCAACGGCCGCCGCCGGCCCGCTGCGATGCCGCTGGCCGACCAGCCGCCCCCGCACTCGATCGAGGCGGAGGAGAGCGTGCTGGGCGCCGCGCTGGTCGCCCAGCACGCCACCGAGTGGCTGCTGGCCAACCTGCGACCGGAGGACTTCTACCGGCCGGCGCACCGGACCGTCTACGAGGCGGTCGCCCAACTCGCGGAGGATGGCTCTCCGGTGGACGCGGTCACGGTGGGCGCCTACCTTCAGGCGACCGGGCAGCTCGGCGAGGTGGGTGGCCACCCGTTCCTGCTGCGGCTGGTCGAGGCGGTGCCGACCGCTTCGAATGTCGGCTACTACGGCCGGATCGTGCGGGACGCGGCCCGGCTGCGGCGGATCATCGACCTGGGCATGCGGGTCATGCGGCTCGGCTTCGAGCCGGGCCTTGAGCCGGAGCGGGCGCTCGGCCTGGCGCAGGGCTGGCTGGACGAGCTGGCCCGCGACGGCCAGGAGATCGGCCTGCGGCCCCCAGACCTTCTGGACGCGATCCGGGAGCGGCAGCGCGCCAAGGCCGCCGGGAAGGTCGCCTCCTGGGGCATCAGGGCGCTGGACGACATCACCGACGGGCTGGCACCTGGCAACCTGGTGCTGCTGGCCGCGCAGACCTCGATGGGCAAGTCGTCGCTGGCGATCCAGGTGGCCACCCACAACGCCGAACACGGCCACGTCCTGTACGTCACCTACGAGATGACCCCCGCCGACACCGGCAAGCACACCTGGGCGCAGGTCACCGACCTCGGCCTCAGCGAGGCCGCCGCGTTCCTCGACTCGGAGTCGCTGGCCGGCGCGCGCGAGGCGCACAACGTGCTGGACCTGACCGTCTACAAGCACTACCCGGACGCCGCCCGCCTGCTGCACGAGGTCCGCAGCCTCCACGCCAGGAAGCCGTTGAGCCTGGTCGTGGTGGACTACATCCAGAAGGTCCCGGCGCCGGAGGGCCGACGCTACGGCACCAGGGAGCAGGAGGTCGCCGAGGTCTCCCGGCTCCTCAAGGAACTGGCGATCCGCTGCGACGTGGCCGTGCTCGCCGCCGCGCAGCTAAACCGCGGCGCGGTCGGCCGCCGGCCTTCCCTCGCGGATCTTCGTGAAAGCGGCGCGCTGGAGGCGGACTCCGACCTGGTCGTGTTCATCCACAAGAACGAGCGGACCGACACCTGGGCAGACCTGATCGTGGACAAGAACCGGATGGGCCCGCTGGACGAGTGCCGGCTCCGCTGGCATCCACAGCGGGCCACCTTCGGGGATCTTTAGCATGCTGATTGTCTACTAAGACTTGCATGTTAGTAGCTGTTAGCAATATGATGTCTACCTTCAGCCCCACAGGAGTGCCTATGACCATCACCGCCGAGCGCCAGACCCAGGCGCCCGTGCAGCCGACCCTGGCCGACCAGCTCGAGCCAGTGCCGGCCGAGACCATCGCTGAGGCGGACTGCATGACTGCGGCCGGCTTCGAGGCCCGGCGGGGGGCGCGCCTGATCGAGGGCCGCCGCCCGGCCATGTGGCTCGATGACGCGATCGCCCGCGAGCACCAGATCACCCGCCGGATGGGTCTGCTCGACCCCAAGCCCTCCAGGGGAGGGGTCGCGAGTGCCTGAGCTGCCGACCCGCGACGAGGCACTGCGCAAGGCGGTCGAGTTCGCCGAGCGGGCCTCTGATGCCGAGGGCGTCAACCGGGCGGAGTACCTGGCCACCGTCGCCGCCTACGCCGCGGCCTCCCAGGCGTGGACCGCGATCGCTCGCGAGATCGGGGAGGGCGGCCGGTGACCACTCAGCCCGCGCTCGTCCGCGACGAGGCCCCACGCAAGGGTGACACCGCCGCCCTGCCGGCTTCCACGCTGGAGGTCAACCAGGCGCACCTGAATTTCTACGCCCCCACGGTGGCCGACCGGTTCGCCTGGTATCTCGTCATGCTCCAGCGTGCGATCGCCGCTGGCGAGCCGATTCGGGTCGACACCCTGCAGGCCAGCCTTGGCGGTGATCTTGTCCGCATCACCTACCCGGAGACCGGTGAGCAGCTCGCCCGCTGCGCTTACGAGCGGCTTCTCGCCCAAGGCGCCCCCAGGAAAGCGCTGCGGTACCAGGGGGAGGTTGCCCCGTGATCATCGAGCCCACACCGGTCCATGACGGGACGCGCGGTCACCGCGCGCAGACCTCTGGGACGGAGGCTGGAGGGGGTGCCGGTGCGGGGACCGGCGCCTCCGTCCCGGAGCACCACGCAGGGGTGCCCTGGCCCGTGGCAACCCCGGCGAGCGCGCCGGCGTCACCGGCTCGGCGCCCCGATGGCCCGACGCTCGCCGGCCCAGCACCTCAGCAGGAGATGGACCCGGCCGAGGCTATCGAGTGGCTTCGGGAGATTGCCGAGGTGAGTCTCGGCGCCGCGACGCTCAGCACCGAGCCGGAGGCCACGCGGACGCACTGCCGGCGCGCTAGGGCCGCCAACGCTGGCGTGGACGCGCTCAAGCGCTTGGCTGAGCTGGAGAACGCCATCGCCTGGGACACCCATTGCATCTCCTGCGCCCGGATCTTGGATGCCTCGATCTGCGACCACGAACGCGCCGAGAAGGCCGAGGAGCGGCTGACCGAGGTTGAGCGGACTGCGGCGCGCTTGCTGCGAGCCTCCGGCCCGGGCGCCTCCTGGGGCGAGCACTCCACCGCCGAGCGGGCGCTCCGCGACCTGCTAACGGCCCGCGGCCACGACCTCGGAGGGAAGGTATGAAGCCCAACGATGTGGACGCCGTGCTCGAGCTTGGCCGGCTGTCGCTGGCCTTCGGGCGCGTGGACCGGATCACCTACCACGAGGACGGGGTGACGCCGGAGTCCGACGCCGACCACACCGTCATGCTCGGCCTGGTGGCCTGCGCCTTCGCGGCCCGCCACCTTCCGAACCTTGATCTTGGCCGGATCGCGCAGTACGCGCTGGTCCATGACCTCGTTGAGGTCTACGCCGGCGACACGCCGACGCTGCGGATCAGCGCCCACCAGAAGGCCGTCAAGCGCGAGCGGGAGCGGTTGGCGCTGGAGCGGATCGGGCGGGAGTTCGCCCTGCGGCTGCCGTGGCTGCTCGACATGATCCACCGTTACGAGCGGCGTGCCGATCCTGAGGCCCGCTACGTCAAGGCGCTCGACAAGCTGCTGCCGAAGATCACCCACCTGCTCAACGGGGGCGTGACGCTCCAGCAGCACGCCATGGGCCATGAGGAGTTGGGTGCCCGCTACGCGGCGCAGGGGGTTGAGCTGCTCGGCTATGCGGCCGACTTCCCCCTGCTGCTGGAGCTGCGGACCGCGCTGGTCCGCCAGGTGCTGGCCATCGTCCGAGATGGTGATGCCGCGTGACCGGCTCGCCGTCGCCCCGGGTCGAGGAGGCCGCTACGGTGGAGGTCCGCCTGATCGGCGTGCCCGAGGCCGCCGGGGAGGCCGCCGACCGGCTGCTGGCGCTGTTCGCCTTCCAGCGCTGGAGCGGCCCCCACCCCTCCCGCAAGACCGCCGGCCAGGTCCGCTACTACCTGACCGGCCGGCCCCTGGACGCCGAGTCGCCGGCGCTGGCCGGCGAGGTCGAGCGGTTGGAGCGCCAGGTCGCTCGGCTGCGGGCGGCGCTGGAGTTGCTGACCTTCTGCGAACACGGCCTGGGCCTGGACTGCCCGGCGTGTGAGCCGGTCCCTGACCTGGTCCGCCAGGCCCTGGCTGGCGGGGCGGTGAGGCGGGCATGACCACCCCCACCAGCCCTACCGGCGCGACGGGTGCGGAGATTCGCTTGGCCGAGCAGTACGTGCGCGTACTGGACTTCGTCTCCCGCTGCGCCCAGGCGATCGAGGACGGCAACTGGCACTACCTGTGGGCGAAGACTAGCCAGCTCGAGGACGCCGCCAGCGGCCTCGCCCAGGCGCAGCGGGAGACCTGGGAGCAGGTCAGCGCCGGCGGGCTGCGGCCGCGCGCCGAGGTGATCCGGGCCGAGGTCGCCCGCCAGGGCCGCCACTACCGTGCTGGCCGGCTGCTGCACCCCGTCGACCCCGATCCCGCCTCGCCAGGGGGTGAGGGGCCATGACCGCCACCACCGCCCGGGTCTGCTGGGTTGACGAGGAGTGGGACCGCGCCAACGCCTCGGACCGGGTCAGCCGCTACGGCGCCTACCTGCGCGGCCACGCCGAGCTGTTCGACCCCTCGCACGACGCGCCCAACAACGTCACCGAGGATCCGGGCGAGTTCGCGATCGCCGCGTTCCAGGTGGCGTGTGGGCCGATCATGAGCCCCGGCTACGTGCGCTGGCACCCCCGTGTGCTGGAGCACACCGTGGGCTACGGCGAGGACCCCGACCCGAGCCGGCTGGTCGTCAAGGTTGCCCTGGCGACCTCCCTGCCGATGTGGCTGGGGTCGCCGTGGTGGAGCTGGACCACCTGGATGGGGCGGGACTGGTCCGAGCCGGAGGAGGCCAGGCATGCCGCGCTGGCGCGGCTGGAGCTGCGCTGGCCCCTGCCGGTCGCTTCTCTACCCCGGCCACGGCCGGCGGCCAGGCCAGGCCAGCCGAACCTTCGGGACGCGAAGGCGTCGGTGCGGGCGCTGGTCGCCGAGATCAACCGGACCGCCGGGCCGGTGCTGGCCAGGCTGGAGGGGGGCGACACGTGATGGCCATGGCTGGCGCCGCTCGCCCGGTGCTGGATCAGGCGATGGGCGACGCGCACTGGCAGCGCACCATCGTCGACCCGGCACGCGCGCGGTCCTGCGGAGGCATGCCCACGAGGTGCCACGTCGTCATGTTCTCCGGGGGCATTTCCTCCTGGGCCGCTGCTCGCCGCATCGCCGATGAGCATGGCACCGGTGGCCTGGTGCTGCTGTTCGCCGACACCAAGATGGAGGACGAAGACAACTACCGCTTCCTGCCCGAGGCCGCCGCCAACGTCGGCGCGCCGCTGGTCACGATCGCCGACGGCCGCGACCCCTGGCAGGTCTTCCACGACGAGCGGTTCCTCGGCAACACCCGGATCGACCCGTGCTCCAAGATCCTCAAGCGCGAACTGCTCCGCCGCTGGGTCACCCAGCACTGCGACCCGGCCGCCACGACCATCGTGCTCGGGCTGGACTGGACCGAAGGTGACCGGCTGGTGGCCAACCGGGACCGCTGGGCGCCCTGGACGGTCCGCTACCCCCTCGCCGAGCGGCCCTACAAGTTCAAGGCGCAGTGGCTCGATCAGCTCCGCGCTGAAGGGATCGAGCCGCCTCGCCTGTACGGGCTCGGCTTCGCCCATGCGAACTGCCTGCATCCCGATACACGGTTCATCACCGATGAGGGTATCCGGAGTCTCCGCGACTGCCTCGGTAAGACCGTCAAGGTTCTCGGCAAAGGTGGTGGGTGGCGAGACGCGGAGATCCGCTCCTTCGGCGACCAGCCGACATGGCGCATCCGGCTACAGCGATATGGCGATGAAAAGACAGTCATCGCGACAGCCGACCATCTATGGCCGGTCCGCAAGGCTGCTGGCCGAACCGATTACCGCTGGGTCGCTACTGATGCGCTTCGGTCCAGCAACCGCATCGCTGGCATGTATGGTCGGGTTCGACACAACGTCCGGCCATCTTCAGTCGGAGTCGCGGCAGGCTTCACCTTCGGCGATGGCAACGTCCCGAAGCACTCCTCCGGCCAGGTCACGCCAGCTCGTGCATTCCTTTGCGGCGACAAGGACAAGGCGCTTCTGCCGTATTTTGCCTCTTGTCGAATCACCACCGATGACCGGGGAGTCGTCACAGCTCACGATCTGCCGCGCGCATGGAAGCGTCACCCTGACCTCGACGAGTCGCAGACGTACCTCTACGGTTGGCTCGCAGGCTATTTCGCTGCCGATGGCACTATGGCTGGTGGAATGGCGCGACTGTCCTCGGCTCGACGGGAGAATCTCGAGGTTGTCCGAGAAGTGTGCGTTCGCCTTGGCATCGGCACTAACCCTATCCGTACGGAGATGCGTCGTGGCTATGGGGCAGAGGAAACAGCCCTTCACACCGTCTCGCTGCTTGTGAGCACTCTCCGTGCGGATTTCTTCATCATTCCGGAGCACCGCAAGCGTTTTATGAAGCGTTCTGACGAGACCCCACGACCGGCCGATTGGCAGGTGATCGAGGTGGTGCCGACTGGCCGGGTCGAAGAGGTCATGTGCGCCGTCGTTCCTGATGGCAATGTATTCACCCTTGAAGACAATCTGCTTACGCACAACTGTGGTGGCGCCTGCGTCAAGGCCGGTCAGGGAAGTTGGGCGCTGCTGCTGGAGGCCATGCCGGAGCGCTACGCCGACCACGAGCGCCGCGAGCAGGCGTTGCGCGAATACCTCGGCAAGGACGTGGCGATCCTCCGCGACAGGCAGGGTGGGGACACGCGACCGCTGACGCTCAGGGAGTTCCGGGAGCGGCGACAGGCCGGCTGGCAGTGCGACCTGTTCGACCTGGGTGGTTGCGGGTGTGTCGCATGAGGTGCCTGACGATCCTGGCTGTCGACCCGGGCGCCCGGGGGACCGGCATCGTCGTCCGCCGTGGTGACCAGCACTTCGCGCACGCGCTCATTGAGCGGGTCGGCCGGGATGCGCTTCCCGACGCCGCTTACCTCCGCCAGGTCAACGAGGCGATCCGGAGACTCCACGGGTACGAGCCGGACCTCGTCGCGGTCGAGGACCTGCACGAGCCGAACCCGCACGTGCGCATGACCGACGTGCTCGGCGCGCTCGGCGCCGCGATGGTGCTCGGCGCGATCCTTGACCGCTGGCCCCGGGCGGTCCGCGTCCCACCCGGCCGGCACGGCAGCGGCCCGCTGCTGGCCTATCCGGTGGAGTTGCGAGGCCTGCGTGAGCGCAAGGGCACGGGCGCCCGCCGCCATCTGCGGTCAGCGTGGGACGTGGCCGGCATGGCGGCGATCATGGTCCGCGTGCGGCAAGGGAGGTCGGCATGACCGCGACCCTCTCTCACCGCGTGATGGTCGAGTCGCTGGCCGCACACTTCGCGTCCCGCCAGCGGCCACCGCTGATCTTCACCGAGGTCGCCCTCGAAGGCTCCTACGGTAGCCACGGCCGCCTTGACGTGGTGACGCTGACGATCGGCCGCAACTACACCCACTTCCCGCTGTGGGGCTACGAGGTCAAGGCCACCCGCTCCGATTTGCTGCACGACCTGGCGGAGCGGAAGTGGGAGCGCTACCTCGGCCCGCTGCACCGGCTGCACTTCGCGTTCCCAGTCGGCCTGGCCTGCCTGGACGAGATCCCGGCGCCGTGCGGGGTCCTGCTGCTTGGCGCCAACGGCTGGCGGCACGCCCGCGCCGCCCGGGACCTGGACGGCCATGGGACCGGTCCGCGGACCGACACGTGGCTGCGGCTGCTGCTGCGCATGCACGGCGAGCTCTGGGCGGAGCGGCTGCGCGAGATCCGCAGCGACCGTCTGGCCCGCCTCGCGCAGACCGACCAGGACCACAAGTTGGCCAGTGAGCTCTCCGCGCGGTTCAAGAAGGCCCTTGCCGAGCTACAGAGCGCCCGGGGAGACCTGGACTGGCGCGAGCGGCAGGTGCGGGAGATGGAGGCGGCCGCCAAGGACGCCCCGGAGGTCCTGGACGCGCTCGGGGTGATCCTGGAGCAGGCGGCCACGGCGATGCACGGGCCGCTCGGCTACGCCCCCAACGGCCGCCGCGCCACCCAGGCCCGCCAGAAGATCCTTGATCTCGCCGCGAGCCTCCGACCCGACCGGCAGGCAGGTGGCCGGTGATCGACGCCGACCGGGTCTCCGCGATCCCCGAGATGCTGAAGCTGGGGCGCGTCGTCAACGGCGCCACTGGGCCGGGCGCGGTGGCCAACGACGACCAGCGTCTGGCCGCCCTCGCCGACTGCTGCCAGCGGCTCGGGCTGCCGATGGACCGCCAGACCGCGCTGGCGTACGCGCTCGGCATCCGTCATGCGCTGGACCGCTTCGACCACCTGCTCAGCGACTCCGACGGCGACATGGGCTGCGAGCTGGAGCTGTACGCCCGTGTCGCTTTGCTCCACGACCGGGCTGACCAGGAGGGGCGCCGATGAGCGTCACGATCGACCAAGGATTCGACTGGCTTGACTTCTTCTGTGGCGCCGGTGGCTCGACGACCGGGCTGATCGCCGCGGGCGCCACCGTGCGGCTCGCCGCCAACCACTGGCCGTTGGCGATCTCCAGCCACTCGGCCAACCACCCCGGTGTGGACCACAGCATCGCTGACCTGTGCCTGGTCGACTTCCACGCCTACCCGTCCACGTTCGCGCTATGGGGCTCGCCCGAATGCTTCCCTGCCGGGACGCTGATTCTTACCCGGCGAGGCCTCGTCCCGATCGAGGATGTTCAGGTCGGCGACCACGTGCTGACGCATCGACGCCGCTGGCGGCGGGTGACGGGTACGACGCGGCGTCGGTCCGATACCGTGATCGTCCGAGGCGCCGGCCATCATGGCGGGCTGGAGACCACCCCCGAACACCCGTTCTACGCCAGGACGGCGCGGCAGGTCTGGAACAACGACCTGCGGCAGTACCGCCGCCACCTCGGCGAGCCCGCCTGGACGGTCGCGAAGAACCTCACCGGTTCCTTCTGGTCGTCCCCGGCCCACTTCAGGGACCGGCTCCCGATCCCCGAGGTCGGCGGGGGCCGTGGAATCGAGTTCACCGGCGACCTGTGGTGGCTGGTGGGCCGCTGGCTCGGTGACGGCTGCCTGCGGCTCCGCTACTACACCCCGGAGCCGCTCCCGCCGATCCCGCGTCGACGGAGCCAGCCGGCCGGTGCGGCGTGCATCGTCTGCGGTGCGCCTGCACGACCGGACCGACGCTCCGCCAACGGCCGGGTGTCGCCCTACTGCGGGGCGGACTGCAAGCGCGTCAACAAGCGTCCACACAAGCGGAACAAGCGGACCTCCCGGGGTGAGGTGCAGATCACCTGCGGAGCACATGAGGCCGAGGAGGTCGCCAAGCGGCTCGCCGCCGTTGACGGACTCCGCTGGCACCGTCGGGATCAGCGCACCGCCGTGGTCTTCACCGCCGCGCACATCCGCTTCGCCCAGTGGCTCCGCGAGCACTTCGGCGAGTACGCCCACGGCAAGCGCGTCCCGGCCTGGGCGCTGACCATGCCCGAGGCGTGGCGGGCGGCGCTCCTGGACGGCTACCTCTCCGCTGACGGGGCGACGCAGAAGCTCATGACGAGCGCCAGCACGGTGTCAAAGCAGCTCGCGCTCGGCGTCCGGCTTCTCGCGCTCTCGCTCGGCTACAACGCCTACCTCGCCGGGCCCCGCGCACAGCACAACACCATCATCGAAGGCCGTCGCGTCACGACCCGGCCGGTCTGGAGCGTCGCATGGACCGCTGAGCCGCACCCCAAGCACGTGCAGTCGGTCATCGACGCCGGGCTGCTGTGGTCACGGGTCCGCTCGGTCGCTCCCGGCCGCCGCAACGTGGAGGTGTTCAACCTGTCCGTCGAGCAGGACGAGTCGTACGTCGCCGACGGGATCGTCGTTCACAACTGCACCTGGGCCAGCCGCGCCCGCGGTGAGGCGTTCGAGATCCAGCAGATGAGCTTGCTGGAGAAGGCCCGCCACGATGAGAAGGCCCGCTCCCGCGCCACCATGTACGACATCTGGCGCTACGCCGAAATCCACCAGCCCGAGATCATCGTCGTCGAGAACGTCAAGGAGGTCTACACCCGCTTCCCGGAGCACTGGCGGCAGTGGTGGTACGACGGCGAGAAGCTCGGCTACCGGCTCAAGGTCCTATCGCTGAACTCCATGATCTTCGGCGCGCCACAGAGCCGGAACCGGATCTATGTGGTCGCGGTCCGCCGCGGCCGTCCCTGGCCAGACCTCGAGTTCCGCCCAGCCTGCTGGTGCCCGACCTGCGAGCGGACCGTGAGAGGCGTCCAGTCGTGGCGGAACCCCAAGAGGATCCAGATCGGCTGCTACGGCGAACAGTACGACTACCGCTGCCCGACCTGCGCGAAGCTGTGCTGGCCCTGGGTCCGCCCCGCCGCCAGCGTGATCGACTGGAGCCTGGAAGGCGTCCGCATCGGCGACCGCCCCTCGCTCGGGATGAAGCCACTGGCGGACGGCACCATCGAGCGGATCAGCAAGGGCCTGGTGAAGTTCGGGCTCCGCCAGGCGGTCGTCCCGACCGACCGGAACAGCATCCCGGATTCCAAGCTCGTCCGTCCCGTCGGGTTGCCGCTGCCAACCCAGACCGCCCGGGCAACCATGGGCCTGTACAGCGTGCCGTTCCTGACCCAGGGTGCCGGGAACACCTTCGAGCGGCCCGGCTCGACTTGCCGGTCCCGCGGCGTCGACGAGCCGATGCGTACCCAGACCGGCACCGTGTCCGACGCGCTGATCGAGTTTCCCGTCGGTCGGCGCCTGGCCGAGGTGGGGGAGCCGTGGGTGCTCAAGTACTACGGCACCTCCACCGGCAGCCGGGTCGACGAGCCGCTCGGCGCGGTCACCTCGGGCGGCAACCACCACGCCATGGTCGTCCCTCCTGGCGTCGACCCTCGTCACGTGTACGTGGTCGCCCACTACAGCCCCGGGTGGACCCGCCGGGCCACCGACGAGCCCCTGGGAACCATCACCAGCCACCTCGACCACCACTCAATCGTGGGCGTTCGGCCGGCGATGCTGGTCCCCTCCGGTGGGACCTGGCGCCGCGACCCGGCCCCAACGATGGCGCCTTTCCCGACCCGGACCACCAGCGAGACCGACGGGCTCGTCACCGTCCCGCTGCTGGTCCCCTACTACGGCAACGGGCGGGCCCGCCGGGTCGACCAGCCAATGAACACCATCCGCTCGGTCGACACCAACGCGCTGGTCGAGGCCGGCGTCAACGTCAATGTCGAGGACTGCACGTTCCGGATGCTCGAGTGGTACGAGAGCATGCACGCGATGGCGTTCCCGCGCGACTACACCCTCCACGGCAACAAGCGGGAGAAGACCAAGCAGGCCGGCAACGCCGTCACCCCACCCGTCGCCACCGCACTCGCGGAGCGGATCCACGAGGCGTTCGCCGCATGACCGCGTCGCTTCGGATCCTGTCCCTTGGCGCCGGCGTCCAATCGTCATGCGTGCCAGGGCCGGGAGTTCAGGCCATCCGAAGGATCCTCACCAGGAACCCGCGGTGCGGCCTGGCGGAATCTGGCGCAGCAGCCCTCGGGTTCGCCACTCCGGTGAGAGGCGACGCCGGATCGCGTTTGGCGGACTGCTGGCGTGGGCTATGGACCAGTCAGTTGGCGCAGCTGCGCCAGGGCGTGGTCCAGGTCTTGCGGCAGCACAGCCATCTCCAACCGCTCACCGCTGCGCAGCGTGACCGGCACAATAACGGCGTCGGACGCCACGATGACCGCGTCGAGCATCCCACGCTGGCGGTCGACGACAGGCTCAACCGTCGCGGGTGCCAGCCGGACCTGCTGCCACCACCAAGGCAGCCGGCGCCACAGCAGCTGCCCGTCGTCGATGTGGGCCTGTCTGTGGCGCCACCTGCTGGCCAGGCCTGGCATGTGGCCGTGGACCACACGCCAGCCGCATTCGAACACGTCGGGACCGTCGAGGCGGCGGCGCCACGAGCGCACCCACGGGGCGAGCGGGATGGCAAGCGCTGCGGTGATGACTGCCACCGCCAGGATGGTCAGCGGAGCCAGATCGGAACTCATCGCGCGTGCGCTCCTTCAGCTGCTGCGGCTTGCTGGCCGGCAGTGAGTGTAGCTGGCCATGCGGCGCGCGACCGGCCGGTCAGCCATCGGCACTCATCGGCCCTGCTTGAGGTCAACGGCGGTGGCGGACTCGAGCTTGGTCTCCAGCAGTGCTCGGGTGGCGGCGGCGTAGTGCATGGCGGTCAGCTCCGAAAGCACCCCGCCAGCACCCGCCACTACGCCGCGATCCTGCAACGCAAGCTCACCGTCGCCTACCGCAAGGCCGACTACTTCGCCCGCAACCTGCGCACCATCCAGGTCCTCATCGACCGCGACACCATCCTGTCGGGCGCCGCCGCCGGCGGTGGGCAGCCGTGGAAGTACTACGACCTCGGCGAGGGCTGGTGCACCTACGACTTCGCCAAGTGCCTTCACCGGCTGGTCTGCGCCCGCTGCCCCTTCTACCTGCCCAAACAGTCAAGCGCCGGGCAGCTGCTGGCGGTCAAGGACGGTATCGAGCAGCTGCTGGAGCAGTTGGAGCTCACCGACGAGGAACGCGCCGCGCTCGAAGGCGACCGGGACGCCGTCGCCGCGCTCGCCGATCGCCTCGCCGACACTCCTACCCCTGCCGGTCCGACGCCCAACGAGCTTGAGCGTGGGACCGAGTGTGCCCTTCGTCTCGCTGACCGCGCTTCGCGACAGCCTGCCCAGCATCAGCACCCGCAGAGGTTCGCCATAATGACCGTCACAGCACCCCTCCGCCCGCAGCGCCCCAAGCACGCCGCAGTCAACGGCGACCGAGGAGGAGACGGCCCCGCCCCGCAAGCGGCCACCGGTGCTTGGGACCTACCACAGCTGCTTGCGCATCAGCGTGCACACGGTCTCATGCCGCCTCACCGAGCCGTCTGGCGCCTCTTCATCCCACGCCTCCGGCCGGCGGCCATAGGCGACATAGCCCAGCCGCTCATACAGCGCACGCGCCCGGGGGTTGCTCTCCTCCACGCCCAGCTCGGCCCGGTCCAGGCCTCTGGCGAGGATCCGCTGCTCCGCAGCTCGGATGAGGATCGTGCCCAGCCCACACGACTGCCACGCCGCCTGCACCGCCAACTGCGACAGCGTCCCTGCGCCCGGCTGCGCCTGGTAGTCGATCTCGCCGATGGCCACCGGCAGGTCCGACGGCGGGCACACCGCCAGGTAGTCGACCTCGCCACGCTGGGCGCGGCCGAGCTCCTTGGCGACCTGAGCGAGGTGGGTGGCCGTCCCCGACCAGGCGCACGCCGGCAGGTCCTCGTAGGTCAGGTCGCGAACCGACACCGGCACCATAAGGTCGACCATGCCCATCACCGCCTCCTACCACACAAGGCGCCCGGAACAACTGCCGGCGACGAGCTGCGCCTCATCCAGGCCGCAGCCTACGGACCACCGACGCGCCCAGCCACCCAATATCGTCATCGCGGCTGCGCGATCCCATGCCGGCCAACCTGGCTAATAGAGCCCCCAGCCGGCCATCTCCGGCGAGGAGCCGACCAGCACCTCCAGCTCGGGCGGCAGGGCGTCCGGGCGCAGCATGAACGCGGTCAGCCGCGCGTGGCCCTCCAGCACCACCAGGCCGCCCTCACCCCCGGCGGTGACCAGGATCAGCGGCGGGAACCGAGCCCCGTCGGCGACCGCACGCGCCATGCCCAACGCCCAGTCGCTGCTCACCCTGAACGGCGCCACACCGGCGCGGATGCGTGGGGCGGCGTCGACCGCCAGCCGGGTGCCGCCCGACAGCTCGACCCAGTAGTCGTAGTCGATATACCTGACCCTGGCGAGCTCTGTTGGGGTGATGGCCATCCATTCCCAGCGAACGTCGGACGGGAAGCCCTGGAAGAGGCCGGTGCGGGTGCCGTAGTCCCGATGCTGGGTCAGGAGCTGCCGGCGCGTCTGGTTCTCGGCGACGTTGTCGAGGTCGGGGTCGGTGACAATCCGCTCGGGCAGCCCGGCACGCTCCAGCAGCGCCTGGAGGTCATCCCGGAAGCGGGCGGCGGGGAGCTCGGTGCGCAGGAACAGCGCGACCATTTCCGCTTCGCTGCTTGGCCGCAGCCGCCGCATCCTCAGCACCTCGCGCCAGAATCCGTAGCCGCGTCACTGACGCCGTCGCCGTGCCAACACCGAGCGGGTGTGCTGGATGCGCTCCTGGAGCGCCTCCCAGCACGCCAAGCACCATCGCACGCCATCCAGGTCCGCGCGCCGCTGCGCCTCGGGCTGCTCGTCGTCCAGCACGGCCAGCAGCCAATCGACCAGGTCGTCGAGGTTGCGGCGCAGCAGGAAGAAGGCGATCACGTCCGCGTCGAGGTCGTAGCCGCCAGCGTCGCGCTGGTAGCGATCGAGGAATCGTGCGAACTCCTGGCCGGTGAACAGGGCGATATCCAGCTCCCGGGGCGCGAGCACCGCCCCGTCCCAGTCAACCAGCCACAGCCGCCCGCCACGATCGCGCAACAGGTTGTCGCCGATCAGGTCGCCGTGGCACAGCACCCAGTCCCGCGGCCGAGCTCGGACAGCGTTACCGAGCGCCTGCAGGCGCTCCAGCCTCCCGAGCAGAGCTGCTCGCTGCGGCCACACCAGCTCCCGCGCCTCCTGCACCAGCCCACCGGCCGTGGCGCCGCTCTCGAGTCGGGCCAGGCAGCGGCGCAGCCCATCCGGCCAGACCTCGAACCCCTCCGTGAACGGGATCGGCACGGCGAGTGCCGGGGTGCACCGGTGGATGCCGGCGACCAGCCGAGCGGCCTGCCCCAGCACCTCGGGGCCTCGCAGGTCCTCGTCGCTGAGCGGTGTGCCAGCGACGAACTCCACCACCGTCATCTGCAGCCCATCCAGCCAGGACCAAAGCGCACCGGCCAGCGTGGGCAGCGGCCGAGGCACCGGCAATCCCAGGTCGGCGAGGGCTCGGCTCACCGTCACGGCGAACTCGACCCGCGCCGGAACAAGCTCGCCCGGCCGGGCGAGCTTGACGAACCACCGTGCACCCTGGTCGTAAGTCGCCGAATAGCACCAGGCGGTCTCTCCCACCGGGACGAACTGAATGGCACTGACGGCCCGCCCGTACTCGCGTTTCAGGGCTTCGGCCACCGCCGCGCGCTCCAGGGTCGGCTCGACGAGCATGCCTCATCCTCCCGCTACACCGTTCCAGACGGAAGGGCGGCGCCCACCGCCAGGTCGACCCAACCGCAGCCACGGGCGACCGCGCACGCGGCGCTCAGCCATACGAACACCCCACCCGATCGTCACCACACATTCGCAATAACGTGCCCCTACCACTCCGACCGCCAGTGGCGCGGGCTGCGCGACCGCTCGCCCGAGGAGTGGGCCGACGCGGTCGCCTTCGACCGGGCCATCCGTCGCGGCCACATCCAGCCCGACGGCAAGGTGCAGCTTCTCGGCGAGGCGTATCTGCACGCCTCCCTCGTTCCCCTCGACGAGGCGCATCTGTCCACGCCAGAGGACCGCGGGCAGCTCAACCTGTTCGAGGCTGACTGCCAGAGCGGGGGTGTGTGGCCTGTGAGGTTCTGGCTTGGCGCCCACCAGCCGCACTGGCTCGGCTTGGTCGACGTGCCGCTGATGGTCAGCCACCGCAGCCTTGCCAGGCGCCGCTCGCTGCCGCGGGCCCTGGGGCCGTGGGCGTTGGACTCCGGCGCATTCTCCGAAATCGCCGCCCACGGTTGCTTCCAGACCAGCCCGAGCGCCTACGCGGCCGCGGTGCGCCGATACTCGGGCGAGATCGGCCAGCTTGCCTGGGCCGCGCCGCAGGATTGGATGTGCGAGCCGTTCATGCTCAGGCGCACGGGCCTGGATGTGGCTGACCATCAGCGGCGCACGATCGCCAGCGTCCTCGAACTCCGCTCCCTGGCACCGGATCTTCCCTGGATACCGGTTCTCCAAGGGTTCGATCTGGACGACTACCTTCTCCGGACTACGACGGTGGCTGCTCGCCGACTTCGTGCGCCACGGGTTGCGGGCGGTTCATGTGCTCTGGGACGTGCCGCCGTCTGGCTCGATGCCATGCTGGCGAAGCAGACCCAGCAGACGCTCGACCTGCTGGTGCAGCCGCTGGTTCTCCTCGACCAGCGCGTCCAAGCGAAGGGGTCGAACACCCTCTGGCCCGGCATCCAGGTGCAGCCGCTGGTCCTCCTCGGCCACCGCGTCGGGGTCCGCGCCGGCCGTCCACAGCTGCTCCGCCTGCTCCTGCTGCGCCCGCCGGTCCAGCAGTTGCTTTTCGACCAGGCGCAGCACCGCGGCGGTGTCGAAGTCCTGCGCGGCGATCGCGGCGTCCTTTGCCCGCTGCACGTCGGCAAGCTGGTGGTCGTAGTAGGCAAGGCCAGCCGCAGCGCTGGTGGCGGCAGGCAGCGGAGCAATCAGGTTGCCGTCCTCGTCGTAGTGGCCGGACTCGGCGCCGAGGCCGAGCGTAGTGCTTGTCGAGGAGGGCAGCGGACCAGCCGGGCTGGCTGGCTCGCGCTCCTCGCGCGAGCCTGGCGTGCTGTCCAGCAGGCGCAGCACCTGCTGGTGCAGCCGGGCGTGGTCAGCGCCGAGCTTGACCAGCACCTGCGCGGCGACACCCTCGCCCTCGCGGCTCAGGCCCAGCAGGAGGTGCTCGGTGCCGAGGTAGTTGTGGCCCAGCCGCAGCGCCTCGCGCAGGGAGATCTCCATGACCTTCTTGGCCCTGGGCGTAGACGGGATGTGCCCGATCGGTCCCACCGTCCCGCGGCCGATGATCTCCTCCACCTGGGCGCGCACGGCCTGCAGCGAGATGCCAAGCGACGCCAACGCCCTGGCGGCGACGCCGCCCACGCGCAGCAGCCCGAGCAGCAGGTGCTCGGTGCCGAGGTAGTTGTGGTTGAGCAGCCGGGCTTCCTCCTGGGCTGCGACCGTGGCTCGGCGTGCCCGCTCGGTGAACCGCGCGAACGGGTCGTTGGATCGGGCGGGTCGCTTGCGGCCGGGCAGCCAACGTCGCATCGCTGCCTCCTTGGCGCAGGGATCGGTCTCGTCACAGAGGCGCAGCCGGGGTGCCAGCCAGGCCGCCAGGGCGGCCGGATCGAGCGTGCCCGCGGCCAGCTCGGCAAGCACCTCCTTGGCCGCCTGGGGTGGGTCCAGGTCGGCCTGCCAGCCGTTGAGGGCCAGGAACTGCAGCGTGGCCAGCAGCGCGAGCTGCTGGTTGGCGCGCCGGAACGGGCGGTGGCGGATCAGGGCGTGCAGCAGGACAGCGGCGTGGCTGGCGGGGTCGTCTCGGGCGTGCTCGGGTGGCCTGGCGGCCAGCGCGGCCTCGGCCGCCTCCACGTCCAGCAGGCCGACCAGGTCCAGCGCGGCGGCGCTGTCGACCTGCAGCGCCCGGCTGGCGATGACGACCAGGTCGGCCACCTGGAGAGGGATCACGGCTGGTCGTCCCGCAGCAGCCGCAGCAGGCGCTGGTGGCGCGCCAGGTTGTCGTCCAGCAGCTTGAGGAAGCGCTGGTCGCGGCGGCGCTGCTCGACCAGGGCGGCGATGGCCTCGCGGGCGACCTCGGAGATGGAGCGGCCCTCGACCTGGGCGACCGCCTGCAGCTGCTCAGCCAGCTCGGGGTCGAGCCGCAGCAGCATGTTCTTGGTCTTGCCTGGCTGCTCTGTCGTCATAGTGATATCACGATATCACGATGCCGGCTGGGTGCAAGCCCCGCCGGGCAGCGCACAACCCTGCCGGTCGGCCACGACCGCATGCGGGCACTCACCGCCGCGCCGATCGTTGCGGCCGCCAAATCGTCGGGGTGCCAAGCGGCACGACGGGTGGCTGGGCCAGGCGCCTGCGCATCTGCTCGAGCTTCTGGTGGGCACTGGCAAGGCTGGCCTGGAGCCCGTCGACCTCGCCGAGCCAGCCCCGCTGGCTTGCTTCGCGAACGCGGTCCTCGAGATTGGCGATGATCACCAGCAGCCGCGGCTCCTGCAGCGGGTCGGGGTGCAGCATCGGACAGCGGATGCAGGCGTGCTCGTGGCGACAGGGGGTGCCGTAGGGGCGCGCGCAGGTGCCCAGCTCGACCCTTCGCTTGGTGAAGTGCTGTTCGAACTCGGCCCACTCGGCCGTGGTCGGCTGGCGGTACTCCTCGCTGGGCCGCTGCGCGCGGCGCCGGCTGACGAACGCCCGGTAGTGGCGCAGCACATCGTCTTGGTAGACGGCTGCGTACGCCTGCGTGGTGTTGAGGTCCTGGTGGCCGAGGACCTTGGCGGCGATATGGACCGGCAGCCCGCCGGAAACGGCCTCGGTGGCGAAGATCCGGCGGAAGTCGTGCGGGGTGTAGCGCAAGGGCTGCCCGTCAGGGCCGCGCAGCCCGGCCCGCTCGATCGCCAGGTTGAGCAGGCGCTTCACAACGGCCGGGCAAATGACCCGCAGTTCGGTGCCGTGCCAGCGCTGGAACAGGTGCGGCAGCGGCGGGCCGGTCACGCGCTCGTGGTAGTCGTAGCGGGCCACCAGCGGCACGTCGGGCCGGCCAGCGCGGACGCGGTGCACGATCCGGGCGAGTACGTGCGCCAGCTCTGGCGAGACCAGCAGCAGCCGCTCGGCGTCCTGCTTGGACGGCGCGACCTGCAGCAGCGGCACGACCTCTCCAGTGTCGGGCAGGGTGTGGGTGACCAGCGCGAAGTGGGTGAGCTCCAGCAGCTCTTCCAGCCGCATGCCGGTGTGCCGCAGGGTCTCCACGATCGCCCAGGTCCAAAACGCCTCGTCCTCGTCGCGGGTGAGGTCGAGCCGCTGGTCGTCGGCAAGGCGTCGGGCCCGCAGATGGCCGGCGCCGGCCTGCCCGCCGCGTTTGCGGTCGCTTGCGGCCTGGATGCGCTCGAAGGATTCGCCGTCGACCTCGAACCGGCCGCCGACCGGGGTGGCGGCCGTGGCGGCGACCAGCCGCTCGAGGTGGCCGAGCCGGTGCTCCACGCTGGCTACCAGCTGCGGCAGCAGCGGCGCGAGCGTGCGGGTGCGCTGGTGCATCGTGGCGGTGCGGCGGCGCTTGTGCTTCATGCTGCCACGCACGTCGTCCAGCCGGACCGGGCACGGCACGGCCCAGGGCGTCCAGCTGGGGTCTTCCAGCGCCCACTGGGCCAGGTCCAGGTAGAAGGCGCGGACCGCAAACAGCACCCCGTAGGGGTCGGTGCGGGCCTTGCCGTTGACTTCGGGGCGGCGTTTGCGGGCGGCGCGCAGCTTCCACGCGGCAGCGACCTCGGGGGCGAGATCAAGCGAGCAGATGCCCGGATGGTGAGCCTCCAGATCCTTCCAGAACGCGCCGACCAGACGCCCGGCCAGGCTGGCCAGCGAGCTGTAGTCGAGGCTGGCGGCACGCTCGGAGAGGTAGCGCACCAGCACGTCGCGGACTGGCCGGCAGGTGAGCTGGTAGGTGTCGACCAGCTCGGCGATGCTGCGCTGCCCACGCCGCAGCGCAGCCCGCAGGTCAGGGGTGCCAGCCGGGAAGACCGCAAGGTCGCGCAGCAGGTCCCAGGTCAGCGTGAGCACGTTGGCCTGCCGGCCGAGCGCGCGCAGGGTGGCGTGGTAGTCGAGCAGGTCGGCGGGGGTGAGCTGGCGGGGCCCGCGGCCGGTGTGCAGCGTCACACGGCTGAGGTGGTGCATGGCGTCAAGCTGATGGCGTTCGCGGGTCCCGGCCGCCCGGCAGCGCTCGAGCGCTTCGGCGAAGAACTCCGGGTCGGTCAGCTGCCGGACCCAGCCGTAGGTCTCGTTGAAGTGGGCGGCGAACAGCCAGGCGTAGCCGGGGCGCAGCACCCGCAGGCACAACAGGGCGCTGATCCCCACGATGACGCCGCGGCGAGCCACGTGCAGGCTCGGAGGCCGTGGCGTATGCGCCTGCAGGGCTGCCGCCGGCACCTCGACCCACGATCTGCCCAGCGCCTCGCTGCCGCTGGCCTGCCAGCGTTCCTGCCAGCTCGCCCCTGGCCAGCCCTCCAGCCAGCCCAACAGCCGGTCGGTCGCGAAGCGGCGCAGCGCCCGCTTGTCAGCATCTTGGGCGCCGACCGGCAGCCGCCCGGCCAGCTCCGCCAGGGTCACCCGGTCGAGCTGGGTCTCCACCCATGCCGCCGGCGCGCCGCCAGGGGCCGGCGGCGTCGGCATGGAGGTGGGTGGTGATGCCGATGCTGCCCGGGGTGGCGCTGCGGTGGGTTCGCCGCCAAGCAAGGCCGTCACAGCTCAGCCTCTGGCCCGGGCCGCGACTGCCAGCCGAACAGCTCGCGCAGGTCGCCGCCGTCATAGCCCAGGCCACCGACGCCGGCATCCACGCCCGGCACCGGCGGTGCCGATCGGCGTTGGTGATGCTCGCGGACCTGAGCCACGACCTGCTCAAGCCGGGGCTTGAGGTAGCGCTGCGTCGTGGAAAGGTGCACGTGGCCGAGCACGACCTGCACGTCGACCAGCGGCATGGCGGGGTCGTTGGCCATGCGGATCGCGCAGGTGTGCCGCAAGTCATGCAAGGCCCAGTTGGTCTCAAGCTGCTGGTTGGCGCGCCGCAGCACCGCCCGCATCGCCTCGTAGTTCAGCGGCCGCCAGGGTCGCCGCAGCGTCCACCACACCGGCTGGTTGGCCTGCACGAGGTCGCGTGGCAGGCGCTGCTGGTAGAGCCGCAGCCACACGAACGCATCCGGCGAGGCCGGCAGCCACTGCAGCGCACGGGTGCCCTTGCGGGTCACCGCGATGAGCTGCTCGCCGTAGTCCACCTGCCCGCCGTGCAGGCCGAGCAGCTCGGCCGGGCGGGCACCGGTCGACACATAAAACGCCAGGATCGCCCGGTCGCGGTCAGAGCCCATCGCCTGGAACAGCTCGTCGAACAGGCCGTCGGGGATCGCTCGGGGCTCGGTGCGTGGCACGCGCTGCCGGTAGGCCGCTCGCCGCAGCGGACGGAACGGCTCCAACGGGCTGCGGTGGGCGTTCGGCCGGTCGCCAGTGGGGCTGGAGCGTGCCGGGACCGGGTTGCGCAGCGGCCCGCGACCCTGGTCGAGCTGGTAATCGTAGAAGGCGCTAACAACGGCCAGGTTGTGGTTGATCGTCGCCGGCGCGAAGCCCGCCCCGAGGTGGCGCTTGCCGGTGCGCCGATTGACACTGCCCGGCACCGGCCCCCCGGGCCGGCGGCGACGCGCCGGCTTGACCGTCGTCCGCATCCACAACACGAAATCGCGCACCTCGACCCGGTCGGCTCGATCCCAGGCGACCTCGATCGCCCGCAGGAAGCGCAGCCAGCGCAGCAGCGCCTGCTCGTAGGACTTGACGCTGGCGGGGCTGAAGTCGCCAGCGGTGAGGTGGCGCAGGTAGTCGCTGACCTCCAGCACCTCGTTGCCGTGCTCGTCGACGATCTGCCAGGGCAGCGACGGGTCCGGACCGGGCTTCACCCGGCCGACTCGTGCCACCTGGAGCGCAGTCACCTCGCGGGCTGCCGGAACGCCCTCTTCCTTGGACATGGCGCCGTATCCAACCAGGCGGAGCTGGGGGAAAAGCAACCCGAGCCGGCTTTGTTAGTCCGGTCAACACACAGCCGTCATGTCGACGCCTACGACCAGGCCGGTATCGACCTGGCCGCCGAGCCGCTGGTCGGCCTCGGCTCTGTGTGCCGTCGGCAGGCGACCAGCGAGATCGACCGCATCGTCACCACGCTGGCCGGTCAGGGCCTTCGCCTGCACGGGTTCGGGGTGAAGACCGCCGGGCTTGGCCGCTACGGGTGGGCGCTCGAAAGCGCGGACTCGCTTGCATGGAGCTACGCCGCCCGGCGGGAGCCGGCGCTACCAGGCCATCGGCACAAGAACTGTGCCAACTGCCTCGTCTACGCGCTGGCGTGGCGCGAGCGGGTCGTCCGCCGGCCGCTCGGCCACCACCAGCTCGCCCTGGAGATCGCCGCATGACCAGCCACGACACCATCTGGGGTGGCCGATGAGCGCTCGGACCTGGAAGCAGCACCGCAAGGATCTCGCCAGGCCGGTCGCCGCGACGCTGGAGGTGTGCGCCCGCCACCTCGGCGTCCCCGAGCCTGAGGTCCACCGCGCCGCCGAGCGCATCGAGCCGTACTGGCACGCCGACGGGCATCCGGTGTGGAGCCTGTTCCTGCTGGAGAAGTCGCTGTTCCCGGAGCGGTTCCACAAGGCCGAGAGCGGTGGCACGACGACCCGGCGGCGAGGTGCGGCGTGATGGCCGCCGAGCCGATCACCCGGCCAGCACTCAGGTGGTTTGGTGGGAAGTGGCGCCTCGCGCCGTGGATCATCACCCACTTCCCACCGCACATGGTGTACTGCGAGCCTTACGGTGGTGCCGCGAGCGTGCTCTTGCGCAAGGCCCCCTCGAAGATCGAGGCCTACAACGACCTCATGGGGCGGGCGGTCAACTTCTTCAAGGTGCTCCGTGACCAGCCGGACGCGCTGATTCGCCTGATCGATCTCACGCCCTACGCGCACGCCGAGTACCTGAACGCTCGCGAGCAAGTGGATGACCCAGTCGAAGATGCACGCCGTTTCTATGTCTGCGCTGGCCAGGGCCGCGCTGGCGGAGCGTCACGAGCGACCCGATCCGGGTGGCGCCGCGAGGTCGAGGACAACCGCAGGGGGAGCGTCACCGACGAGTTCTCCGACATCGACCACCTCTGGGCGGTCGCACGGCGCCTCAAGCACGTCCAGCTCGAATGTGAGCCCGCCCTCTCGGTCATTCAGCGCTACGACCGGCCCGGTACGCTGCTCTACGTCGACCCGCCCTATCCGCTCAGCACACGGTCTGCCCAGTGGGACCGCTATAGCCACGAGATGACCGAGGCGGATCACCGCGAGTTGGCCGAGGTGCTGCACGACTATCCGCAGATGGTTGCGCTCTCCAGCTACCCCGGCGTGCTCTACGAGGAGTTGTACGACGACTGGGCCAAGGTCGAGTGCCGGGCCGTTACCGACAACGCCAGCCCGGCTACCGAGGCTCTGTGGTTCAACCCCGCCGCCGCGGCGGCACTCGACCAGGCCCGGCACCGGCAGCTCACCTTCGAGGAGCCAGCATGACGGCGCTGGTGATCCCGGGCTTCGAAGTTGGCACCTGGCAGGTACGCAGCAAGGCCGACCCGGCGGCGTGCGCGCTCGCCGACAGGCACTACTCCCGGCAACGGCCAGGCAGCGGCCAGGTCGGGCCACCCGGCCGGCTCGTCGTTCTCGTTACGCCGTGCGAGCGCGCGGTGTGGTTGACCCACTGGCCACGTGCGGACCTCGCCCTCGATGGCCTGGACGCCTGGCGGTGCTCGATCTTCCGCAACGAGGGCGCTGGCCTGTCGTCGGAGCTGATCAAGGCCGCAATGGCGCTCACGGCTGAGCGGTGGAGCGACCGGCCAGCAGATGGGTGGCTCACCTGGATCGACACGACCAAGGTCCGGTCGTCCAATCCTGGCTACTGCTTCAAGCAGGCCGGCTGGTGGGTCGACCGGGAGTGGGCGCATCCGCGTCTGATCCGCCTCCGCGCAAGGATCGACCGGCCAGCCAGCCACCAGGAGGTACCGCGCATGATCGACATCAGGCAGCAGCGCTGCGGCGCCGACGGCTGCATCGCCTGGCGGCTCAGCCGGCCGGGCTCAAACGGACAGGAGTGGCGGCCGTGCTGGAGCTGCGGGGCGGCAGAACCCCCGACCGGCGAGGTCCGCGACTGACGGTGAGCCAGCCCACCCTGTTCGACTCGCTGATTGGCTGGGCGGAGGTGTCGCCGTGCGGCACCCGCCAAGCGGCTGTCGGAGACTGTTGAGCAACTCCGCCGCGACCCTGGGCGCAGGGCTGCTGCGACCATCCCGCGAGTTCCGCGCCTGGACGCTCAGCCGTTGGGGCTCGTGGTGCAGGTCATCCGTGAACGCCGCGGCACCCTCATGTGGGACATCGCCGTTACGGCTTACGTCCCACGCCACCGAACATGTCCACCTCGGCGGGGAGGCCGCCGTTGCTCTCGGCGGGATCGGGCCGCCACCGTGGACACGACACCACGCCGGGCTCCAAGAGCTCCAGACCGTCGAAGAAGCCGGCGATCTGCTCGGGGCTGCGGGGGTGGTACGGGACCGCGCCGCTCTGGTTGTAGGCTCGCTGGGCCTCATCCACCAGCGCCTTGTTGACGACGTTGGTGCCGTCGTCCAGCGCCAGGTAGCTGCCCGACGGCAGGGCAGCCAGCAGCCGCCGCACGATCGACCGCGCCTCCTGGTAGTCGCTGACGTGCCCCAGGATCCCCAGCAGCATCAGCGCGACCGGCTGGGTGAAGTCCAGCGTCTTGGCCGCAGCCTCCAGGATCGTGTCGGGGTCGCCGAGATCGGCGTCGACGTAGTCGGTCACACCCTGCGGGGTGCTGGTGAGCAGGGCGCGGGCGTGGACCAGCACCAGCGGGTCGTTGTCGACGTAGACGATGCGGGACTCTGGCGCCACCCGTTGGGCGACCTGGTGGGTGTTGTTGGCGGTGGGCAGGCCGGTGCCGATGTCCAGGAACTGGCGGATGCCCGCCTCGCCGGCCAGGTAGCGCACGGCGCGGACCAGAAACGCCCGGGAGGTGCGGGCGGCGTCGACGATTTCGGGGAAGACCTCGCGGAACTGGTCGCCGGCTGCTTGGTCGGCGGGGAAGTAGTCCTTGCCGCCCAGCCAGTAGTTCCAGACTCGGGCGGAGTGCGGCACGCTGGTGTCGATCTCGGGCGGCGAGTGCTGGCCTGAAGCGGAGGGGCTGTCGGTCACGGCGGCGGTCTCCTTGGGGGGCGGTGCATCAGAACGTTACACAATTCTAAACTTCCACACCGGTCAACTGGACCTCTCCTGAGAGGTCCGGCATGAGCGGCGCGACCAGCGCAATTGAGACCACGCATGTCCGGGGGTCGACGGCTAGCCGCAGGTCCACCTCATGGAAGGACTGGGTCGTCCCGGTTGCCCAGGTCGCGCCATCTGGCGAGCGTGGAGCCGAGCATTCCGGGTCCACCTCTCGAACACGGAGGTAGTCAGCGGGCCCAGGGCCTGACTCGCCGCCGTCCTCCGCTTGCCCTGTGGGGCATAATGCGGCCTATGGCCACAATCGTGATGGTCGAGCGGGACGTGTGGGACTGGCTTCTGTACGCCGTCACCGCCGTTGCGGCTGTCACCGCGATCGTCGTGTTCCTGGGGTGGGCGGCGGAGCTGCGGCGCCGGCCGGAGATCAAGTTCCAGTGGAGACTCTCCCCGGACGGTGACCCGGCACAACTGGCCATCTGGCCGCCGGTCGAGGTGCCCGAGATCAGGCCGGGGCAGCCCTTGCTCGTGGAAGCCGCGATCCTGAACACCGGCGACAAGGCAGGCCGCGACGCGCTCATCAACTTCGTGGCCCCAGACTGCTTCAACGTGCGCCAGTGCGATGCGCCGGCGGTTGAGCCTCGCCATGCCGGCAACGACACGGTTGGCCTGCCTCCCGACCATAGGGTTCTCTTCTTCGCTGTGCGGGCTGAGCCATGGACACCGGCGAACTGGTTCATGCGCCACTATCGGCTCCAGTATGTGGCCGACCAGCCTGACCAGGCTTTACGGCTCCGGCTGCTCTTCACGGTCTCGGACAGCCGCTTCAACAGCCGAGGCCGGCGCTTGCTGCCGAGTATCGTCCCGCCCTTGGAATCCCGGGGTGCTCCACTTGGAGCGCCGTGGCCCCCGGCGCCCGCGAAGCGCCGGACGGTCCGATGGGCCCGAGCCGAACCTCGGGGCCGAGTGGCCTGCTTGCCGGGCGAGCGCAGCGATGTCCGCGACCTCATCGTGCTGCCAGCCGATGAAGGGCCGGCCGCCGCGGTGACCCGGTCCCGAGGCTGGCGCGGATGGCGACTTCGTCCGCAGCGGCAGCGGCGGTGACCCTGACGTACCGGCGAGCACTATCGAGAGGCGTTGTAGGGCATGCGGCTGGCTGGTTGCAACGTCGCAGAGGTGCCGGGAACAGAACTGTCCCGAGTGCCGTAGACACTCTGATCCGCACATACAAGCCGGGCCAGGCAGGAGCGTCCCGAGAGGCTGCCTGGCCGGAGCGCAGGGAGGCGCCCATGATGGCGGTGTTGGACCCGGAGGCACCGCTCGGACTCGACGACGGGGAGTTCCGAGAGGTTGTCAGCCGGCATCTGTCGAGGCGGTCCGATCCGGATGGGACCGTGTGGGAGGCGCTGCACGACCCTGCGGTGATCGAGCGGACCTACACCATGCTGGTCGAGATGGTCCGGGAGACCGACAACCTGCTGACCACCCGCGCCGCCGAGCTGGAAGCGTTCCGGCAAGAGTGCTACCAGCGCGGGCAGGACGGCAGGCGGGAGTGGTTCGACGCTGAGGCCGAGCACAAGGTCTGGCGTGGCCGGGCGCTGGCGTGGAAGCGGGCGCTGGAGGCCCGCCTGATGGTCGCCAAGCAGCGGAACCGGGAAGCCAGGATCGAACGGAACGCACAGCAGTTTCCGCGCGACAACCAGAGCGCCCGGGCGGCGCTGTCCCGGCTCGCGCTGGCCGTCCACCGGCATCAGGCAACGTCGAAGGCGGAAGGCGTTGATCCGGAACCGCACGATGAGGCGCTGTGGGCGGCGTTGGACCAGATCACCGTCCCCCACGGCGAGCTGGTGGTGACGCTCCGCTCGCTGATCGACAGCGGCGCCTGGAAGGAGCCTGAGCGCGCCGTCGGCTGAGGGAGCCTGACCATGTGCCTGAGCAACCGGTCCTGCTCGACGGCCCAGCGATGGCCCGCGCCCTCGGGGTCAAGCCCGGGGTGATCCGGATCTGGGCCGTGCGAGGTAAGCTCAAGCGTCACGGCCGCGACCACCGGGCCGCGTGCTGTTCGACCTCAGCGAGGCGTACCGCGTCCAGGCAGCACAGCACCGTCGAGGGCGACAACGGGTCGGGGGGCCCGGGCGCGCGTCGGTGGCATCCGGGGACCAGGCCGGCGGATGGTCGCGCCACCAGCGATAGCTCGCTCGCGGATCGTCGAGGCGCTGACCCCGTACCGGCCGGCCAGCTCCTTGAGGGTGTGCCCGGCGTCGTAGATGCGGGCCAGTTTCTGGTCGCTGGGGAGCCGGTCGAGGGGGATGCGCCGGTTGCCCTGGGCTCGACCGCGCTGGCGGATCGGGATCTTGTAGGCCCGCAGCGCCTGGTGGACCGTCCAGGCTGAGCGGCCGACCTTCTCACCGACCTGCTTGATCGTCAGGCCCTGGGCGACGTACAGGTCCTCCAGCGCCGCCTTGGAGATCGGGGGGAGCGCTTTCCGCTTGCGGTGCACGTCGAGCCTCCGCCGCCAGTTCGCCACCGTGTTGGGGCTCACCCCATCGCACAGCTCGCCGATCTGCTCATCCGAGAGCCGACGCTCCACGTAGAGCCAGACCAGCACCACGCGCGGTGGCCTCAGCTTCGAGCGGTACACGCACCTACCCTCTGACCTGGGAGAACAGCGGCCGGATTGCAAGACTTCCTTGCACCGTAGGCACCGGCGGCCTCGGCCGCAAGCAATGGAGGAAAGCACCCGGAACGCCACGATGCGCCGGCAATGGGCACCTCGGGCGAGCCGTGGGAGGATGCGGCCCATGCGCTACGACCGGGCCGCCGTCCAGGCGGTGCGCGAGCAGCTCCGCAGGGCCGCCGAGGCGGCCGACCGGGGCGACTACCGCGCTGCCCACCAGGCGCTCACCGAGGCCCGCCGCCAGGTCGACCGGGCGTGGTGGCTGATGGTCCGCCAGATGCGCGAGGACGACCACCTCGGCTGGGAGGAGATCGGCCGCCGGCTCGGCGCCCCGTCCCGGCAGGCCATCCAGGAGCGGTACAAGCTGCTGGGGGAGCGGTTCGGATAGGTCAGGTCAGCACGCGCACGGTCGTTATCCGGCCCACACGGTCTCCAGCACCGTCACGGTGACCACACGCTCGGCGATCACATAGACCAGCACGCCCCACTCGCCGAACCAGAGCATGCGGTACTCGCGCGGGTAGCCGCGGCGGTAGGCATCGCCCTGCCAGGGATCGCCGCGGAGCCGGTCAACGGCGTCAGCCAGTGCCCGCTTGCCGGCCGACGGAAGGTCGTTGGCCGCCGCCTGCGCGTCGCGGCTGAACTCGACCCGGTACACGCCCGCCGCGCTCGCGACTACCGCGCGTTGCGCAGCGCGTCGAGGTCGACGGGGAACGTGGAGACCGGCTCGCCGGCGAGGATGCGCCGGCCGGTCTCCATCGCCTGCTGGTGGCCGGGGCTGCGCCGGACCCACACAAACAGCCACCAGCTCCGGATCGTCTCCTCGAGCCGGTCGAGCCGGAAGGTCGACCGCGCTTCGTCCAGCGCGGCGAGGTACTCGGCGTCGAACTCGGCGCGCAGCTCGTCAGGCAGCTCGGCGCGGATCGCGGCCGGGGTCCGCTCCGGCGGCGCGACCCGGGTGGAACCAGGCTCAGGGTGGGCGGTCATGCTGCTAGTGTACGACCCCGGCACGCTGACCCAAGGCCGGTGCTTCCAACCTCGGTATGCTCCGCCCCAATGTAGCCGAGGAGGGAGTCCTGGATGGCTGTGGCAGCCCTGGTCATCTCGATCGTGGCAGTGCTTCTCGCGGGCTGGGGTGGCTGGAGCGCTCATCGCCGAACGGCTCGATCTCGCTGCCGCGCATCTCGACCACGAGAGCCTACGATCCGTTCCCGTTGCCCGGCGGGTCAGCCGGGGCGACCGCGTGGGCGAACGCGCGCCACCACGCGGTGGGGTCGATCGTCACCGCGGCCTCGCCGAGCCGGCGAGCCGACGGGGTGCGCAGCGCCGCCAGCGCGGTCTCCATGAACGGCTCGGTGTTGCGGTGACCGTGGGCCCGGTAGTCGAGCGCCTGGAGGAGCATCTCCAGCTTGTCGGCGTCGCGCGCGCACTCGGCCTCCACGGAGCCTCGCCCCTCGTACTCGGCCACCAGCCCGCGCAACAGCGACGCCAGCGGCCGGGGGAGCGCCGCGGTCTGGTCGGCGGTGATCTGCTCGTTCGAGATCGCGTGCAGGTAGCGCCTGGCCACGTAGTCGAGGTCGGTCGTGCGGGTCTCCTGCGAGTCGTGAAACAGCGCCATCGTGGCGGCGTGCTCCGGGTCAGCGCCCTCAAGCCCCGCCAGCATCCACGCAACCATCGCAGCGCGCAGGGCGTGCTCCGCCACGCTCTCCGGATGCTCGATGCCGGCCCGCAGCCAGCCGGTGCGCGGCAGCATCTTGAGCTGGCCCCACTCGTGGGCGAGCTTGACGGTCTCGTCCAGCTCCCGGTCGGTGGTGGCGTCGGTGTGGGGTGGCGGCTGGGTCATCGGGGTTCTTTTCATGTCCGGAGCCGGGATCGTATCCGGCCAGGAACGCGGCCTGGCGGGGAGCGTCGAGCCGGCCTCCTGGGTGGACGCCAACTCGCGGAGCCACTCGAACACGGCACACCGTCGGCCGCGCCAGGCGCTGGACTGCCCCGAGACGGGACCGCGGCCGAGCCCAGCGGGCCGGCCGGGGGAGCCACTCCGGCCAGCGCCAGACGAACAGGTCAGGGACTGGGACTCGCTGCGTCGTCACCAATCACGGCAGGGCCAGGCAATCGCGTCTTCGAGAGAGGATCGTTCGGATCCACCTGATCCGTGGCTAGCTTGGCGTACTGGTCGGCGAACGCCTTCTCCGCCACCACATGATCGCTCGGCAGCGTTGCCGGGCGGTTCTTCCGCCACGCGGCCTGCTGCGCCTTGGCGATGGCGGACCCGGCCGGCGCGTCCAAGACCTGGACCCGTCCGTCGCCTCGTCCCCGCCTGGCTACCGGTGTCACGGCGACCTCGTTGCCTTCCTGGTCGGTGACCCACAGCGGGAAGTCGTCGTACTTGAACAACGCGATCTCGGCCACCGGGGTCGGATAGTGATGGATCCCGCCCCCACCAGGCAGGATGCCCCGGTGCAGCTTCCCCGGAAGCGGCACGCTTGCGTTACAGATGGAGTCGGTCCACCGGGCCACCTGGGCTGCCGTGCGGATGGGGGTGTCCAGCAGCGTTCGGATGCCGAGGGCCTCGACCGCCTCGGGAAAGCGGTCGTACAGGCGTTTGGCGTTTTGGCGAAGCACGTCCACCTTGGCGGGGTCGGCGCAGAACTGCGCGCTCCACTCGACGCCGGCGATGTTGCGGACCACGAACCAGCCGTCGGCGTCCTTGAGCCATAACCCTCCTCCATGGTGGTCTTCGTAGGGTTTAGCGCCGTAGAAGAAGTCGGTGACCGAGCGGGCCAGCTTGTTCATGAGCTTGCGCGAGGCCACATAGGCCTTGGAGTTCCTGCGCGGCGGATGGTCGGGGATGCGGCGCGTCCACGCGTAGTTCTCATGCTCGGTGTGCGTGTCGCTGCTGTTCTGATCACCGCTGCGGCCGGTACGTGGGCTGCCATCGTCTGGCCCGGGCATCCCGATCCCCCTCCCCTCGGGTTCGCGTTGCGCCCCGATATGGTGTGCCTTCAGCCTGGAATCAGGAAGCGTTCGCCACGCCGAAAGCGCCTGCGGTAACACATCCCGATGAAAGGTCCCGAGGGATGCGCCGACCCGGTACTGTCCGCCGAGCAGATTGCGGTGCTGGCTGGCACCGCAGGCCCCGCCTGCAGCCGGCCCGCTGACCGTGCAGCAGGGCGTGATCATCGGTCCACCGTATGCAGCAGCGCCTACACCGGCGCTTCCTGCACGGCCGCGTGCTTCGACTCCACAGCGTTGAACCGGCAGCGCAGGCAACGCGCCCGTGAGAAGCGCCGAACTCGTTCGGAGACGGGATCGCAACAGGACGTTAGCTCGCGCCTACCGCCCGCCCAAGCTCTTCCAACTCGCGTGAACGGACCCCGTCAAGGGCCAGCATGGTGCGCAGCGCCTGCACATTCTTGCGTACGCACTCTCGCTCCTGGCTGTCGGCATCCTCAGCGGGTTCAAAGGAAACCCGACCGGGACTGCCAACCGCCAGCACAATGGTTCCCGCCTCGATGGGCTTGGGCTCCCTGTCGTGGTAGATCAACACGTCAAGCTGGTAAAGACGTGGGTCCTCGTCGCCACGGGCGCCTGCCAAGCCCACGCTGAAGGCGAAGGCGTCAGCCTTGTTCGGCTTCAATTGCTGCCTCACCGTTACGCCAACCACCTGGCCCACCCCGTCGTCAGCCGGGAGCTGGAGGTCGTAGGTCTGGCTGATCGGCAAAGCGGCACCAGGTCCGTGACAATGTGTTTCGATCGTCTGCATCGCTCGAATCCGGAACTCTGCTTGTTTGACGACGGACACGAGCCTCCCGATGTTCCGCATGGAGACCTCGATCCTGCTGTCGCAGGGAACGAGGTCGACGACCTCTAGCCCCAATGCCGGGTAGTTAAGGTCCGGGGCCGGTTGTCAAGGGGGTCGGCTGTTGGAGGATGTCGATGCTGAGGGTGGCTTTGTAGCTGGTCCGGTTGATGTTGGGACCCCTGGCGTTG
>WNGE01000931.1_pt1 | contig 38073 bp, 36 predicted proteins | sample 5400651 | NCBI WGS metagenome assembly WNGE01 (sample SAMN13153370, study PRJNA577476) | soil metagenome | isolation source: 60 cm soil or saprolite under grassland replicate 2 | place: USA:California | collected 2016-06-15 | reverse complement strand
AGCCTGACGCCGGTCGAGCGGGCGGTCTTCCTGCTGCGCGAGGTCTTCGACTACGACTACGCCGAGATCGCGAAGATCGTCCAGCGCAGCGAGGACAACTGCCGGCAGCTGTACGTCCGCGCCCGGCGCCACATCGACCAGGGACGACCGCGGTTCGAAGCCTCACGCGAGCAGCGCGACGAGCTCGCTCAGCGATTCTTCGCCGCTGCGCAGCTGGGCGACACGAAGGCGCTCGTCGAGATGCTCGCCGCGGACGTCGTCGTGTACGGCGACGGCGGCGGCAAGGCGCCGTCCTGGACGGAGCCGATCTACGGGCGCGAGCGCGTCGCGAAGCTGATGGTCGGCACGCTCGCGCAGGCCGCGCGGCTCGGCGGGTCGGTGGTGACGACCGAGCTCAACGGGCAGCCCGGCGTCATGTTCGTGGACGAGGAGAGCCGGATCGCCGCGGTCATGTCGCTCGAGATCGCCGACGGCGTCGTCCAAACCATCCGCGGGATCACCAACCCGGACAAGCTCGCCCACCTCGGCCCGGTCGCCGACCTCCGCGCGATCCTGCGCCGCGGGCGGACGGCCGAGTAGGATCAGGCGCTCATCGCCGACGACCTGGTCGAGAGGAGCGCGGTTTCGGAGAGCATCTTCCGCTGCGTGGACTCGACGCAGAAAAACCTTCGCCCGCATCGTGCCCAAGAAGCAACAGCTCGTTCACGAACGCGTGCACCTCCTCGTCGGGTTCAGCCCAATCGACTTGCCCTCCGCGTCCTCGACGTAGCCGTCGAGCGACGTGATCGCCGCGTGGATCGACTTCGCTATCGCACGCAACTCGCGTTTTTCAGCCGGGAGCGATCGACGCCTGTGCGCTCGACTTCTGCGCGCCGTCAGGAGTTGCCATCGATCTGACCTCGGAGCCATTGCTCGAACGTGGGGCCGGCAAGGATCGCATCCGGGCCGGGTAGCAGCGCACCCAACTCGTACAGCGCCCCGTCGGGGTCGTCCTGGTTGCTGACGCCCTCGATCCGCACCTGCTCGCCGCGGTGCGCGGCGAGCAGTCGTGCGGCCTCGACGAGGTTCTCCTCGCGCGGGCCGGCGATCTGGAGGATCGGCGTTCCGTTCGCTCCGCGTGCTGCTGCCGGTCCGCGCCCGGTGGCGATGTCGGCGAGCGTCTCGGCTACGGTGCGGGCGGCTACCAGCTGGGTGCGCATCTTGGGCAGGTAGATCGTCCCGTCCTCCCTGCCCCACTCCATCAGCTGCGGGACGAACTCGTGGAACTGCGCGGCGCGCACGATCGTGGCCGGGATCGGGCCGGCCAGCATGGCGCGCTCGTGCGCCTGCTTGGCGGCGCCGTAGCCTGCGGTGAAGCGGTCAGTGCCGATGATCGAGACGACGACGATGCGCCGCACGCCCGCCCGCGACCCGAGTTCCTGCAGGTTCCGCGTCGCCGCGGTGAAGAAGTCGGTCGCGGCCTGCTCCTCGGGTGAGGCGCCGCTGCTCGCGTCGACCACGCACTCGACGTCGCTCAAGGCGTCTGCCAGACCCTCGCCGGTCACGATGTCGACGCCGGCCGAGCGGGAGATCGCAACGACCTCGTTTCCCTGCTCCTCAAGCACGTCGACGACGTGGCGGCCGACCCTGCCGGTCGCCCCTGCTACTGCGATCTTTCCGCCTGTGTTCACGGAACTCTCCTTCGCTCGGCGGCGCGCTCCTTTCGCGTGCCGTTCTCCGTCGATCGTGCTCGCGCCTACCGGGCGCCCGCGTCGTGGGCACCCCCAAATCCGAACCGAAATGTTTCGCTCGGCGCTAGGTGCGCGGCGAGTCGGCGAGCGCGGCCGCTAGTTGCGAGCGCGAGCTGATCCCGAGCTTGCGGTAGATGCTCGTCAGGTGGACTTCGATCGTTCGCTGGGTGACGAAGAGCGCCTGCGCGATCTCGCGGTTCGTTGGCCCCGAGGCGGCGAGCTCGGCGACGCGCCGCTCGCTCGGCGTCAGCGAGGCGGCGCCGCTGAGGGCGATCCGGCGCGGCCGGGCGCCGGTGGCGAGCAGCTCGTGCTCGGCGCGGGCAGCGAGGTCTGTGGCGCCGCAGATCGTGGCGAGTTCGACTGCTTGGCGCAGTTGCTCGCGCGCCTGCGAGCGGCGGTTGGCCCGTCGCAGCGCCGCGCCGAGTTCGGTGCGCGCCCTTGCGTGCTCGAGCTTCGCGGGCGAGTCGCTCAACACCTGTACCGCTTCCTCGAGCAGCGCGAGCCCGTGGTCGCCACCCTCGGTCAGGCCCGCGGCGCGAAGAGCAGCACCAAGCGCCCGCGGCGCGCCCCATGCGCGCGCCAGCTCCAGCTCCTTGCCGGCGAGGCGGCGGGCTTCATCCTGCTCGCCGAGCTGGTGCAGGGCGAGGGCGGCCGGCGAGCGCCAGGCGATATAGGCGGGATTGCGGCTGCCGACTGACTCGAAGCGGCGACCGGCGTCGAGCATCTCCGCTAGCCCGCTGTGCAGGTCGCCGCGGAGGAGGCGCAGGCGCGCGCTGCTGTCGCGGAGGTAGAGAAGGCGGGCGCTGTCGGGAAGGGCGCCGCCGGAGTCGGCGCGAGCGAGCGCGGCCTCGGCCTCGTCCAGCTTCCCCTGCTCCATCAGGGCGTCGGCAAGGAAGGCGGCTCCGTGCCCCGAGAACCGCGCAGACGCCCCCCACGCGGCGGCGGCTGCCAGCGCCTCGCGGGCGTCGGTCTCTGCCCCCGCCAAGTCGCCGCGCCACACCAGCGCCTGCGACCGAAACACCTTCACGGCGGCGAAGGCAAAGACCGAACCGCGTCGATGCGCCTCGGCGAGCAGGTCGTCGTAGACACTCAGCACCTCGTTCAGATCCGCCATTGCCAGCACGGTGCAGATCGGGAAGAGCGCGCCCGAGACATTCGCCTGAACCAGCTTCCCGTCCGCAAGCACGCGGCGGACGAGTGGCACGACCTCGTCGGCCGGCGCGCCGGCCCGCGCATCGTGATAGGCGAGCAGGGAGAGCAGCAGCTTCTCGCCAATCGTCTCCGCCGCGGGACGCCTGCGGACGCGCTCGAGCCGCTCGAGCGCGGAGCCGTGGAGGGAGGGCGAGAACAGGTCGTTCGTGATCAGGCCCGCCTCGAGCAGACGCTCGAGCTCTGCGTCAGCGCCGCTGAGCTCGTCCAGCGCTTCGATAAAGACCGCGTCCGCCTCGTCACCATGGAGGAGGAAGAGCTGGCGGCCGAGCAGGAGCGCAACTCGGGCCCTCTCTGTCGGAGTCGCGCTCAGGAGCTGGAGCGCCTGTGCGAAGGCCGCATCCTCCGCGTCGACGGGTTCGGCTTTCGGTTCCGCTACGACCTCGTCCGCCAGGTGCTGCTCGGAAGCATCTCGCCGGCGAGGCAACGTCTCCTGCAACAGCGGCTCGGCGATCGCGTCACCGTCAGCTCCGAGGCCGGCTAGAGCAATGCAGCCGGAGCGCAACGTCATGCACGAGACGGCCTTCGAGCACTCGCCCGAGCCCGCCTACGTGATGGACCCTGAGCACAACCGCATCCTCGCCTCGAACGACGCCGGCTGCGCCCTACTTGGCTACACGCGTGAGGAACTACTCCAGACGCCCATCTCTCGCATCCACCCAGCCGAGCTGGGCGAACTGAGCGAACTCCTCGAAAGTGTCCTCAAGCACGGACGGGCCTCCACGATCAAGCTCACCTGCCGCACCAAGAGCGGCACCTTCCTCCCGACGGAGATCTCGCTGCACGCACTCGAGATCGACGGCCGGATCCGCATCCTCGGCCTCGTTCAGGACCGAAGCGAGCACCGCCAGCGCGCTCCGGGCGACTGAGCCGGAAGACAGTCACCACTCAGCGACGGCTGCCACGCTCGGGCGAAACCAAGCTGAGGAAGGAGCACGCGATGGTGACGACAGGCTTGATCGTTCGACTCGAGGCAAAGCCCGGAAAGGAACAGGAGCTCGCGGCCTTCCTGACGGACGCGCTGCCGCTCGTCGAAGACGAGCCGCAGACGGTCGCGTGGTTCGCCGTCAAGACCGGCGCCTCGTCATACGCGATCGTGGACGTGTTCGCCGATGAGGCGGGCCGGCAGGCGCATCTCAATGGGCCCGTTGCTACCGCTCTCGGCGAGAGAGGCCTAAAGCTCCTCGCCGAGCCGCCAGCAATCGAGCACGTCGGCGTGCTCGCGGCCAAGCTGGACGCGACGAGAACAGAGTCATGAGCGCCGCACTGCTCTGGGACAGCCGTCGGGAACTCGCCCGTCGCGCCAGCGGCGGCCTCGAGGTGGCGCTGTACTGGGACTCCGACGACAACAGCACCAGCGTCGAGGTCTGCCAGCACGCATCCGGCGAAACGCTCGCCTTCGCCGTCGCGCGTGAGCGAGCGCTCGACGCCTTCTACCATCCCTTCGCCCACCTCCCGGCGCCTTTCGACGAAGCACCGCTCGGCATGGAGGACGACGACCGATGAGCGTCTCGGTAGGTGGTCTCTTCGAGACGCACCTCACGGTCAGCGATCTGAATCGGTCGGCCGCCTTCTACCGCGATGTCGTAGGCCTGTCACTCGCGTGGGAGGTGCCCGAACGTTCTGCCGCCTTCTTGTGGATCGGTGAGCCGGGCGAAGCGATGCTCGGGCTCTGGTCAGTCGGGTCCGCGCCGATTGGACTCTCGCTCCACATCGCCTTCAAAGCGACCCTCGACGACGTCATGCGCGCCTGCGATCGCCTGCGTGACGCGGGCGTTCAGCCCCTCTCGTTCTTCGCTACCGAGACGAACGAGCCCAGCGTCATCGGCTGGATGCCGGCCGCCGCCATCTATTTCCGCGACCCCGACGGCCACCTGCTCGAGTACCTGGCGATGCTCGACGCCGAACCTCGCCCGGACCTCGGGATCCTGTCCTGGTCGCAGTGGCAAGCCGCCCTGTCGCCAGTGCTGCCATAGGTGCGCGTAGCTCACGTGACGGACGATGAGCTCTTCCTTCGTGGGACGGAGACCTCGGTCGCCTCCTGGGAGGAGTATTCCCGCGGCGCGATCGGTGCTGCGGTGCTTCGCTCGGCAGGCGTTGCCCACGCCGTTTTCCCGAACGAGCCCGAGCATCTCGTCTACAACAACGCCCTTCTTGCGCGCGATCTCACGGCCGCCGAGCGCACGGACGCGCTGGATGCGTTGGAGGCCGCGTATGGGGCGAGCCGAGCCCGAAGTCGCCCGGACTCCGCCGGGTCGCCCCAGGGGCCCTTCGTTCAGTGAGGAGCGCGGGGCAACTCGTCGCGTAGCAATACTCCGGCTTCACCCGTCAGTCGTCAGCTGCATTGGGGCGTCATGCCGCGAGAGAGCCGATTCGCTTGCGGAAGTAGTTGCGCCAGCTCTCCGGGAGCACGTCGAGCTCAGCCGCGCGTCGCATGCTCTCGACGTCGTTGCGGTCGCGGGCGTAAAGCCGCGCGACCTCGTTGACGCCGAAGCCGTGCAGATCGCGGCTCAGGTCGACTATGGGATCGCCGGCTTCGACATGGCCCTCGCGGGTGACGGCGAGGTAGAAGCCGTAGAGTCCGCGCTCGAGGAACTCGGTCACGAACTCATCGCGCCCCATTTTGATACCGAGCTTGAAGCACGGTAGGCGCGGCTGGGTCACGACGAGGTCTGCCGTACCGAATCGGAAGCGGTCGCCGATGCTCACGTGTTCGTCCAGAAGACCTTCGGTCGTCAGGTTCTCGCCGAATGTCCCCGGGCCGAACTCGAGCTCTGGTCGCTCGAGCGACCAGAGCTCGTAGTACTCGGACGGGTAGGCGTAGACGGCCTTGTCGGACCCGCCGTGCACGCGCAGGTCGGCCTGCCGGTCGCCGTCGAGGTTGAGCCTGCGCAGCGGCACCCGCCCCGTCACCGGCTCCTTGTAGATCCCCGTCCTGACCGGCTTGCCCCTCCACGTCACCTCACGCGGAAGTCCGACGTTGACGGAGAGCACCCTCATCGGGTGCTCGCCGCCGTCGCGACCGACTGCGCGGCCGTGCGACCTTCGATCTTCTCGCCGTGGAAGCGCTTGATGTGCGCCGCGATCTCGTCGAGTGAGTCTTCGACCGCGAAGTGGCCGCTGTCGAGCATGTGCAACTCGGCATCGGGAAGGTCGCGTAGGTACGCGCGGCCGCCTTCAGGGGTGAAGAAGATGTCGTTCTCGCCCCACAGGATCAGCGTCTTCGGCCGACGCTCGCGCAGGAACGCCTGCCACTGCGGATACAGCTCGACGTTCGTGCGGTAGTCGTAGAAGAGGTCGAGCTGGACCTTGCGGGCGCCTGGCCGCTCGAGGAAGTACAGGTCCATGTTCCAGTTGTCGGGGCTGATCTGCTCGGGGTCGCGGTGCCCGTGCGTGTAGACGAGCTTCACTCCCTCGAGCTCCAGGAATGGCGCGAGCGGGGCTTCGGTCTCGGGGCTGCGGTCGACCCAGAGCGCGTTGCGAAGGCCGTCCCAAGCGGACGTGAAGCCCTCTTCGTAGGCGTTCGAGTTCTGGATCACCTGCCATTCGAGCCAGTCCGGGTGGCGTCCGACGATGCGGTTGCCGATCGGCCCGCCGTAGTCCTGGTGGTAGAGCCCGAACGGGTGGAACTCGGTGTGCTCCAGCAGGCCCTCGACTACCTGGGAGAGCCGGTCGAACGTGTACTCGAAATCGTCCGGCATGTCGGTGTTGCCGAAACCCGGATAGTCGGGTGAGAGGACGTGGAAGCGATCGGCGAGCGCCGGGATCAGGTTACGGAATTGGTGCGAGGAAGCGGGGAAGCCGCCGAGCAGCAGCAGCTTCGGGCTGCCCGGGTCGCCGGCCTCACGGTAGAAGACGTTCAACCCCTCGACCTGCGTCGTCCGGTTGCGGACCATGGTGTGGCTCCTTTCGATCTCGTGTTCTTGAGCGACACGCGGTCCGCGTCCCGCCGGACGCGGTTCTTACGCCGCGCTCGAAAGAACGTCCGGCCTTACGACGCGAACAGCCCGTGACTAGTCTCCTCCTTCGCGTGGGATCAGAGACAACGCAGAGCGCGCCGGCCCTACCGCAAGAGCTCGACGTCGAGTCGCGGGCGTGGATCGACGGCCTGCGAGCGACAGGCGTCGAGCGCGCTCGTGCACTCGACCGGCTGCACGAGCTCCTGCTTCGCGCCGCGCGCGCAGAAGCGCACCGCCGTCACCACCTCTACCCGGAGATCGCAGGCGCCGAGCTCGACGACCTCTGCCGCCAGGCCGCCGACGACGCCGTGGTCGCAGTGACGGCCAAGCTCGACGGTTACCGCGGCGCCAGCCGCTTCACGACTTGGGCCTACGCATTCGCGATCTTCGAAGTCTCGGTGAAGCTCCGGAGACACGCTTGGCGCCGGGGCCGTATCCCGACCGCCGACGACGACGCGACCTGGGATCGACTCGCCGAGAGAGCGGGCACTGCGGAGACGCGGGTCGAATCCGCGGAGCTCTTGCGGGCTCTACGGTACGCGATCGCGGAGGAGCTGACGCCGCGGCAGCGTCAGGTCTTCGTCGCGGTAGCGCTGAACGAGGTCCAGATCGACGTCGTCGCCGACCAGCTGAGCTCGACCCGCGGCGCGGTATACAAGGTGCTCCACGACGCACGCACGAAGCTGCGGCGCCGGCTCGAGCGCGAAGGCCACTTGGAGCAGGAGAGCGCACGATGAGAGACAGCGACCTCACCACGCGGCTGCTTGGCACTGCCGGCGAGGACGCAGGTTGCGAGAGAACGCTCGCGCGCCTCGCCGAGTACGTCGAGGGCGAGCTCGCCGGCCGGGAGATGGCCGAGCTCCTTCCGGCCGTCGCCGAGCACCTCCGCAACTGCCCCGCCTGCGCTGACGACTACCGCGGACTCGTCGAGCTCGTGCGCGGTCGAAGCGTCTAGCGTCCCCGACCTGCCGCCCTTTGGCAGGCAAGCGATGAGTCGGCCCGTGAAGCCTGATGAAGCAAGCTGTTGTCGAAGCGGGCACCACGGCGACCACACATCTGCCACACAGGCTGTGCCGGGTCGTAACCGGCCGTAACCAGTCGCAGCCGGTCGCGATTCGAAGAAATGCCTGCTCCAGCCTGCGATTCCGAGTCGTAGCCGGCTGTAGTCGGTCGCGTCGTGCCGGCCTGTCACGCCGGAGGTCGCGGGTTCGAGTCCCGTCGCTCCCGTAGAAAATCCCTGCAAATCAACCTGTTCTGTTGTCTCTGTAGGCGGAGACGACCGCCGGCCTTCGGGCCGATCCCCGCGCTGATCCCGTACGGGAGTTCCGGATGCGACAGCGGTCCGGTAAAGCGCTGGAAATGGGCACATTCTGTTTGCGGTCCTAGGCACCAGACGATTCCCCTCCCTCGGCCTCATCCCGCGCAGATCCCGCACGCGACTGGTCGGTTCGACCGCAAAGACGGAGTTTTAGGCTCGATGCGGGTCCCTGGCTGACGACGCTCGCGGCATCGGCGTAGCTCTGTCGAAGCTCTCGCAGGACGAACTCAACAAGGTGATCCCCGGGCTCGCCCACCGTGGGAATGCGAACGCCCTCGCGCGGCTGGCTGATCAGGCATTCGGCAGGCCCCAGGACGCTGAGCCCGACAAGACGCAGGACTCAGAGCTGCCGAGGCGCGTCGCCGCCGCGCACAACGATCGCCCGCGAGGTGCGGGCCGAAGTGGCCTTCGACGTCGGTCCGAGCTTTTTCGCCGACCTCGTACAAACGACCTTGCTCCTCCTCGGCGAGCAGAGCCCCGGCTGGGCGAGCCGGGGAACGGCGGTCATTTGCTCGTGCGCTTCCCAACGCCACGGCCTCCGTCCCCCGGGGCCAAGGGCACGCCGGGACCATGACCGCGCCCGACCTCGGCGCCGTGCGAATTGGCTCGCTTCCTCGGCGAATGAGCGGCCCGGGGGGTTGTGCCACAACCCAACCTGAGACCGCCTCAAGGCACGCCGTCTCGGCAGGGCCCACCGGCGCCGGGCAGACGGCTTGACACCGCTTACCCGTGCGTGGCAGCATCGAAGGCGGGAAAGGAGTCGCCCGTGCGCATCGGACGCCGGGTTCGGGACTCTGCGGCACGCTCCGACGCAGGTGCGTCAGTGAGCAGCTGCCTGCCGCCGCGGGCGTGCGGGAATCTCCGAGCGAAGGCAGGCCGACTGTGATCCGGCTCCTCGTGGCGAGCGACGTCCGCCTCTACCGTGAAGGGCTCGTCGGCATCCTCGGCGGGACGGGGGCATGCGAGATCGTGGGGACGGCCGCCGACCGGTCGTCCACGCTCGAGCGTGGGACCAGTCTCGAGCCCGATGTCGCGCTCGTCGATCTGACGATGGCGGAGTCGCAGCAAACCGTCCGCGCCCTCGCCGGCGCCGGGGTGCCGGTCGTCGTGTTCGGTATCCGTGAACGCGAGGACGAGATCATCGAGTACGCCGAGGCCGGCGTCGCGGGCTACGTGACACGGGACTCGTCGCTCGCGGAGCTCATCGACGTCGTGGAGAGCGTCGCCCGTGGGGAGACGCTCCTCTCGCCGCGCATCGCAGCCCTTCTCCTGCGCCGCGTCAAGACGGCCGCACGTCCGGGACCCGCCGCCCGGCTCACGCCGCGCGAGGCCGAGATCGTCCGACTCATCGACGACGGCCTCTCGAACAAGCAGATCGCGCGACGGCTGACGATCGAGCTCCCGACCGTCAAGAACCACGTGCACAGCATCCTCGAGAAGCTCGAGGTCAAGCGGCGCGCAGAGGCCGCGGCGCGCGTCCGGCAGGCCTCGGACTAGTTCTTCCGCGCCAAACGGTCAGCATCGTCGCCTGAACCCAAGAGGGATCCTTCGGACCATTCCGCGTGGCGGTACGCGCGCGGAGAATGGGTCGTCGTACTCGGATGGTGGTATGGAACCCAGCAGAATCGTCCTCGTCGACCTGCCGCGCATCACGCGCGAGATCATCGAGCAGGCAGTCGGCGCCGAGCCTGACATGGTGATCGTTGACGGTCTCGCCGATGGCGCGTCGCTTCCCGACGCGGTGAAGCGGAGGGAGCCCGACTTCGTGATCTCCGGCCGGGACTACGAGTTCGCCGAGGTGTGCGCGATTCTCGATGAGCGCCCCCGCCTCCGCGTGCTGGCGGTTCTCGAGGACGGGCGCGAGGCCACGCTCTACGAGCTGCGACCAACAAGGACGCCCCTGGGCGAGGTCTCGCCGCTGACGATCGTCGAAGCGATCCGGGGAACCCGCCGCGCGATGAGCTGAGAAGGGAGAACGCATGCCGGCCACACTCACTTACCCAGGGGTCTACGTCGAGGAAATCCCGAGCGGCGTCCGGACGATCACACCGGTCAGTACGTCGGTCACCGCGTTCGTCGGCTTCACCGGCCGCGGTGCGACGAACCGGGCCAGGCAGATCTTCAGCACGGCCGACTTCGAGCGCGCGTTCGGCGGCCTCTCGGCGGACGACGACCTCGGCCATGCCGTGCAGCACTACTTCCAGAACGGAGGGAGCGAGGCCTGGATCGTCCGGGTCGCGGCGGGCGCGCAGCGCGCCTCGGTCACCCTCCGCTCGGCGGTCTCCGGCGGCGCAGACGTCCTCGACGTCGAGGCCGCGAGCGAGGGGGCTTGGGGAAACAGGATCCGACTCGACGTCGACTACGACGCGGCGAACCCGGCGAGCCACTTCAACCTGACCGCGACCGAGTTCGAGGAGCAGAACGGCGTTCTGACGCCGGTCCGCACGGAGACGTACCGCAACCTCACCATGAACTCGGTCGCGCCGAACAACGCGGTCGACACGGTGAACGCCGCGTCCGACCTGATCCGCCTCGCGCGAAACGCGGCCGCAACCGGTCTCCTCGGGGTGACGAAGGGCACGAGCCGGAGCGGCGACCTCTCCGGCCTCGACTTTACGACGCTCGACGACGATCATCGCCGCCTCGCGATCACCGTCGACGGGGACGGCCCGTACGAGTTCGACCTCTTCGACGCGGGCGGCTCCATCACCGGGGCGAACCAGAACGCGCGTCTCGATGCGCTCGCGACGGCGATCCAGACGAGGGTGCGCGCGCTCAAGCCGGCCGACACGTCGTTCTCGGCGTTCGCCGCCGCACGTGACGACGCGCAGATCGTCGGCACGTCGGGGGGCACGGGCGAGGAGTCCTCCGTCCGGTTCACGAACGCGAGCCTGCGGAACGCCGCCGGCCTCCTCGCGCTCGGCGTCGCGAACGGCGGGCGCGAGACCGACGTGGCCTCGCTCATGCGGCCGGCCCAAACGGGGACGGTCAGCGACTCGCTCGCCGGCGTGAACCTCGCGAGCCTCCCGGCGAACGCCTCCGTGAACGTGACGATCGAGGTCGAGGGAGCGACGGACGTCGGCCCGTTCTCGCGCAACCTCTGGGCCGTCGCCGCCGATCGGCCGACCACGCTCGAGCAGCTCCGCGGGAAGCTCGAGGCCGGGCTCAACGACGCCTCGCAGCCCGAACTCGCAGGCGCGCGCGTGTCGCTCGCCGACAACCGGCTCCGGGTTCAGGCGGGCAGCGACCCGAACGCGCGGCTCACCTTCGAGGGCGCGACGGCCGACGGGATCAGCCTCTCCGCGGCCGAGGGCGGCGTCGCGAACGTCGCGGACTACTCGCTCGGCGTCGGGCTCACCGGCCAGGCGCAGACCGGTGCGGCCCCAGGCGCGGACGGTTCGGTGCCCGGCATCGGCGACCTGCGCGGAAGCCGCTCCGCGAAGACCGGGTTCTACGCCCTCGAGGACGTCGACATCTTCAACCTGCTCTGCTTCCCCGGCCAGGACGATCCGGGGCTCCTCGCCGAGGCGACGTCCTACGTCGAGGAGCGGCGGGCGTTTCTCATCATCGATCTGCCCCGCACGACCGACAACCTCGAAGACGCCAAGGCGTGGCTCGGCGCGAACGGAAGCCTCCGGCACAAGAACGCAGCGGCGTACTTCCCGCGCTTCCTCTCCACCGACCCGCTCCAGAACTTCCGCATCCGGGCGTTCCCCGCGAGCGGAGCCGTCGCGGGGCTCTATGCGCGAACCGACACCGAGCGCGGCGTCTGGAAGGCGCCGGCCGGGACCGAGGCGGTCGTCCGTGGCTCGCGCGGGCTCGCGTACACGCTGACGGACGCGGAGAACGGCGCCCTGAATCCGCTCGGGCTGAACAGCCTCCGGACGTTCCCGGTCTACGGGACGGTCGTCTGGGGTGCGCGCACCCTCGTCGGCGCGGACCAGCTCGCGTCCGAGTGGAAGTACATCCCGATCAGGCGGCTCGCGCTGTTCCTCGAAGAGAGCCTCTACCGGGGTACGAAGTGGGTCGTCTTCGAGCCGAACGACGAGCCGCTCTGGGCGCAGATCCGTCTCAACATCGGCGCGTTCATGCAGGGCCTGTTCCGCCAGGGCGCCTTCCAGGGCACGACGGCGCGGGAGGCGTACTTCGTGAAGTGCGACAAGGAGACGACGACCCAAAACGACATCGATCGCGGAATCGTGAACATCATCGTCGGCTTCGCCCCGCTCAAGCCGGCCGAGTTCGTGGTTTTGAAGATCCAGCAGATCGCCGGACAGATCCAGACGTAAGGAGGGCGACTCGTGGCGCAGTTCAACGTCAACGCCAGCCGGCTCGACCCGTACAAGAACTTCAAGTTCCGGGTCAAATGGGACGGCCGCTACGTGGCGGGAATCAGCAAGGTCTCGGCGCTCAAGCGCTCGACCGAACTCGTCGAGCACCGGGAGGGCGGCAACCCGTCCACCAGCAACAAGTCGCCCGGACGCACGAAGTTCGAGGCGATCACCCTCGAGCGCGGGGTCACGCACGACACCGAGTTCGAGAAATGGGCGAACAAGGTCTGGAACTTCGGTTCCGGCCTCGGCTCCGAGGTGTCCCTCAAGGACTTCCGCAAGGACCTGACGATCGACGTCTACAACGAGGCGGGGCAGAAGGTGCTCGGCTACAACGTGTTCCGCGCCTGGGTCTCCGAGTTCCAGGCCCTGCCGGACCTCGACGCGAACGCGAACGCGGTCGCGATCCAGACGATCAAGCTCGAGAACGAAGGCTGGGAGCGCGACCTCGACGTCGTCGAGCCCGCCGAGCCCACGTTCACGGAGCCGCCGACCTAGTGGCGACCGCTCTCGACGTCTTGCTCCCCGGCGGGCTCTGGGTCGGCGGCGAGCGCCGTCGAGACGCCGCGCTGCGGCCGCTGAACGGGGAGGACGAGGCGTTCATGCTCGACGAGTCCTCCGCCCTTGCCCCAGCGCTCCGCGTCACGGCGCTCCTCGAGCGATGCCTTGTGCGGCTCGGGCCGCACGAGCCCGTCGGCGCCGGCGCGGTGCGCGAGCTCGGCGCCGGCGACCGGCAGGCGCTTCTCCTGCACCTCCGGCGCCTCACATTCGGCGAACGCCTCGAGTGCGTGCTCGCGTGCCCCGCGTGCGAAGAGGAGCTCGACCTCGACCTGCGCGTGGAAGATCTCCTCGTCGCCCCGTACCCGGATCGCCCACCCGAGCTCGATGCCGAGCTCGCGGGGGTCCCGGTTCGCTTCCGGCTTCCGACCGGAGCGGACGAGGAGGCGGCCGCGGTGGCGGCCGAGGAGGACGCGGCGTCCGCCGTGGCGTCCGTCCTCGAGCGGTGCGTCGACGAGCCGGCAACGGTCTCCGGCGAGGTGGCCGAGGCCATCGGCGAGCTCATGGGCGAGCTCGATCCGCAGGCCGACCTCGTTCTCGAGCTGACGTGCGCCGCGTGCGGGGAGACGGCCTCGGTGCCCTTCGACGCCGGCGACTTCTTCGCGCGCGAGATCGGCGCGGACCGGGATGCGCTCCTCCGGGAGATCCACCTTCTCGCCCTCCACTACGGGTGGCAGGAATCGGAGCTCGTGGCGATGACCACGTCGCGCCGGCGCCGCTACGTCGCCCATCTCGTGGAGGCCTTGGCGCCGTGAGCTTTCTCCGCAACCTGGTACGGCGCAGCGCCGGGCTCGCCCCGGACACGCCGCTCCGGCCGCCGCGCGGACTGCCGTTCTTCGGCCCTTCTACGACCGAGGCCGCGCCGACCGGATCGCCCGACGCGGAGCGGGGGCCTCCTGCCCAGTCACCGGCGCCGGTGGGCCGGGAGGGCCGGATCGTGAGTCCCGAGCCGGTCGAGCCGGCCGTGCCGACCAGGCCCCCGGAGCCCGCGGCCGAGCGCCCCGCCAAGGTGGCGATCCCCGCTCCGGACAGCGCCGAGTCGCACCCGGAGGCGCGGGTGGAGCCACCCCCGGCCGCACCGACGCCGGCTCGCGAGGAAAAGCGGGAGGTCGTCCTGTCGGTCCGGGCCGACGCTCCGGCGCGCGAGGATCGCCCACCCGAGCCGCCCGCAGGCGCAGATGAGCGGGCGCCGCTGATCGTCCCGCCGAAGGTCGAAGAAGGTCGCCGGCCCGAGCCGGAGACGGCGCGACCGGTCGCCGTCGAGGTTGCCGCACGGGCGACGACGCCTGCCGACGTGGACCGGCCGGTCTCACCTCCGCCGGCGGCGCCCCGTCCTCCCGCGACCCGAGAGGCGCCGCGTGCTCTGCAGACACAGGAGGCCCCGCGCCAGGCCGACCCGCCCCGGCCGGCGGCGGTCGGGGTTCCCCGCGATCGATCTGCGGCGCAGCCCACGCCGCGGCCCAGGCCGGTCGAGAGACAGTGGATCGGGGCGCCTCGGGCCACTCCCGCTTTCGAGCCGCCCGTGGAGATCCGGATCGGCCGGGTCGAGGTACTGGCGCCCCGTGCTCCCGACCCTGCACCGGCGCCTCCGCCGGCGACACGGGGCTTCGGCGACCTCGCGCTGGCCCGCCGCGGGCTCGAGCGGAGGTGGTACTGAGTGAGCAACTCGCTCGCCATCTCGGCGGTCACGGCGACCTTACGCGACCTCCTGACCCAGGGCATCCACGCCGACGCGGAGCTCGTGGACGCCGAGATCTCGACGGCGCCGTTGGACAAGACGCCGAAGGACGAGGCTCTTCCGCAGGTCAACCTCTTCCTGTACGGGGCCTCGCCGAACACCGGCTGGATGAACGGCGACCCGCCGTCCGCGCGACCGGGCGAGGAGTCCCGCCCGGCGCTCGCCCTCGACCTCCACTACCTGGTAACGGTCTTCGGCAAGGCGGACGACGACGTCGTTGCGCACCGGCTGCTCGGGCGCACGATGCGGATCCTCCACGACCATCCGCTCCTCGGGCGCGACGAGATCCGGAACGCCCTCGACGGCAACGACCTGGGCGACCAGGTCGAGCGCGTGCGGATCACGCCGCAGCCGCTGACGCTCGACGAGATGTCCAAGCTCTGGACGTCCTTCCAGCGCGAGTACCGGATGTCCACCGCCTACCACGTCTCGGTCGTCCTGATCGAGAGCGACCGTCCCGCGCGCACGCCGCTCCCGGTACTGACGCGCGGCGAGGCCGACCTCGGGGTGGAGGTTGTGCCCGAGCCAACCCCGCCGTACCCCGCGCTCGAGCGTGCCGAGCCGCCGGATGGGCAGGAGGCTGCGCGGCTGGATGAGCGCATCCGGTTCGCCGGTCACCACCTCGAAGGCGCCTCGGTCGTCGCCCTCCTCGCGAACCTGAGGATCGAGACCCCCGTTCCGCTGACGGCCGAGGCGGGCGGCACGCCGCACGAGTTCCTCGCGCGGCTCCCCGCCGACCCGGCGGCGCTACCGGCCGGCCTCTACGCCGCCACGGCGGTCGTCGCGCAGGCGGGCGAGCCCGAGCGCCGGACGAACGACGTCCCGCTCGCGGTCGCACCCGAGCTCCTCACGGTCGCCCCGTCGCCGGCGGCGCGCAACCCGGCCGGGGATGTGACGCTGACCGTGACCTGCCGGCCCGACGTCCTTCCGGCCCAGCGAGCCTCGCTTCTCCTCGGTAGCCGGGAGGTTCCGGCGGAGGACCACGACACGTCCACCGGGACGCTCACGTTCGTCGTGCACGACGCGGCGTCGGGCGAGCACTGGCTGCGCCTCCGGGTGGACGGCGTCGACAGCCTGCTCGTCGACCGGACGGTCTCGCCGGCGGTGTTCGACCCGACCCAGAGGCTGACGATCACATGAGCGCGGGCGACGACTGGCAGGCCGCGAACCAGCGCCACCTGAGCGCGGCGCTCGCCGTGCTCGCGGGAACGATCGACGGCGCGCCGTCGGACGAGGCCGAGGCGGAGCTTCGCGCCGCGGCGGAGGCGATGCCCGCTCCCCCGGCGCTCGAGGCGCTCGCGGCCGGCTTCGGGCTCTCGTCCTTCGAGCGCGACATCGTCCTCCTCTGCGCCGGGCCGGAGCTCGACGCCTCGTTCCCACTTCGCTCGGCGCCGACCTTCGGCCTTGCCCTCGCTCGGCTGCCGGACGCTCACTGGACCGCCCTCGGGCCCGGTGCGCCGCTCCGGCGCTGGCGGCTCATCGAGATGGGTGCGGGGACGACCCTCGCTGCGAGCCCGCTTCGCGCAGAGGAGCGCGTCCTCCATTACCTCGCGGGCGTGTCGTACACGGACGAACAGCTCCAGGGACTCCTGGAACCCGTCGACGTGCCGCCCGAGCTCCCCGCCTCGCACCGAGACCTCGCCCACCGGATCGCGGCGGCGCTCGCCCGCTCCTCCCAGGCGACGCTCCAGCTCGGCATGCACGACAGCGCCGCCGCCCGTGCGATCGCGGCCGCGGCGTGCGCCTCCCTGGGGCAGCGCGTCCTCGCGCTCGAGGGCGCCGACATCCCCGTGGCCGCGTACGAGCGGGAGGCGCTCGAGCGCCTCTGGGAGCGCGAAGCGGTCCTCGGCGGCGGGGTCCTCCTGCTCGAGCTGGGCGAGCTCGAAGGCGAGCCGGAGCTCCGCTCGGCGGCCTCATTCGTGGACGGCGTGCACGGACCCCTCCTCGTCTCGGGCCGGGCTGCCCTCGCCACGCGGCGCCGCCCCATCGCCAGGCTCGACTCTCGCCGGCCGAGCGCCGCCGAGCGCGCCGAGCTCTGGCGCGCGGCGCTCGGCGAGACGGCGGCGAGCCTGAACGGCTCGGTGGACGCGCTCGCCTCCCAGTTCGACATCGGGGCCAACGGGATCCGTGCGGCCGCGGCAACTGCCGCGGCCGAGGGGCCCGAGCAGGCCGTGTCGGTGCTCTGGGAGGCCTGCCGCGCATGGTCGCGGCCCGGCCTCGACGGGCTCGCCCGGCGGGTCGAGCCGGCCGCGGGCTGGGATGACCTCGTCCTCCCGGAGCGGCAGCGCGAGATCCTGCGGGAGCTCGCGGCACACGTCCGGCGGCGCCCGACCGTCTACGACGACTGGGGCTTCGGCGCCCAGGCCTCGCGCGGCCTCGGGGTGAGCGCGCTCTTCGCCGGCGCGAGCGGCACCGGCAAGACGATGGCCGCGGAGGTCCTCGCCGGGGAGCTGGCCCTCGACCTCTACTGCGTCGACCTCTCGAGCGTCGTCTCGAAGTACATCGGCGAGACGGAGAAGAACCTCCGACGGGTCTTCGACGCCGCTGAGGGCGGCGGCGCCATCCTGCTCTTCGACGAGGCCGATGCGCTCTTCGGCAAGCGGACCGAGGTGAAGGACAGCCACGACCGGTACGCCAACATCGAGGTCTCGTACCTCCTCCAGCGCATGGAGGCCTACCGTGGCCTGGCCGTCCTGACGACGAACATGAAGGAGGCGCTCGACCCCGCCTTCATGCGCCGCCTCCGCTTCGTCGTCCAGTTCCCGTTTCCGGACGCCGGGCAGCGGGCGGAGATCTGGCGCAGGATCTTCCCGGAGAGGACGCCGACCGAGGGCCTGCGCTTCGAGGAGCTCGCGCGCCTGAACGTCGCGGGCGGGAATATCCGCTCGATCGCTCTGAACGCGGCCTTCCTCGCGGTGGATGCAGGGGAGCCCGTGCGAATGTCCCACCTCGCGCGGGCGGCACGCACCGAGTACGCGAAGCTCGAGAAGCCGCTCATCGAGACGGAGGTGGGAAGCTGGTGACGCGCCCCGTCTCCGTCCGGATCGACGAGCTCGTCCTCGACGGGGTCGAGGCCGGCCCCGCCCTGGAGGCCGAGGTGCGCGCCGAGCTCGCGCGGCTCCTCAGGGCCGATCCGCCCTCGCCGCAGGCCGCCGAGCACCGGACTGTCGCGCTGCCTTCCGGGCCCGTCGGGCCGGCCGTGGCGCGCGCGATCGCGAAGGGACTCTCGTGAGCCACGCGTTCCTGCAGCGCTGCGCGTGCGGCGGGACGCCGGGGCCCGACGGCGAATGCGCCGCGTGCAAGGCCAAGCGGCTCGCGCAGGCCCCGTCCCTCGTCGGGGAGACGCTCGGCGAGGCCGGCCGGCCGCTCGAGCTGGCGACGCGCGCAGACTTCGAGCGCACGACCGGCCACGACTTCGGCGCCGTCCGTGTGCACACGGGCGAGCGGGCGGCGAAGTCGGCCAGGGCCCTCGGCGCGCGCGCCTACACGGTGGGGCGAGACATCGTCTTCGCTGCGGACCGCTACGACCCGGGCTCGGCGGCGGGCCGGCGCCTCCTGGCGCACGAGCTCACCCACGTTCGGCAGCAGGCCGGCGCGACGCCGTCCGGGCCGCTCCGGGTCCTCGACACCCCTGCCGCGGAGGCGGAGGCGGACCGGGCCGCGCGCACGGTCACGTCGCGCATGCCGGTCGGGTTGCAGCGCCAGCCCGACGGGCCGCATCTCCTGCCGGAGGCCCGGCTGCGCGGCCCTCCGCCGCCGATGCTGTTTCCGCCGGGCTCGATCCGCGAGACGTACATCCTGCCGGCGCCGCCCGAGATCCGGCTTTCGCCCCCAACCCTCTTCGCGCCGCGAGAGCGGTTCCCGCGCGTCCTCGACACGCCGCTCGTCGGTCCGGCTCCGTTCACGCCGGCGATCTTCATCTCGGTCTCGCGCTGCGTTCCCGACCGACCGCTCGCCTGGGCCGACTTCCAGGGCGCGCCCGGCGCCGGGTTCGGCGCGTTCACGAGCGCCGCGGTCCCGGAAGAGAACGTGCAGGGCAACGTGATGTTCCGCGCCGTCCTGAACAACACGGCTTCGTGGGTGAAGCCGGAGTTCCCCGGCGCCGGCGCGCGCGCCACGAACCTCTGCGCGCCGCTCGTCACGCGGTGCCAAAGCGATCTTGCGGCCGCAGGCGCGGGCGCGACCTGGGATCGCACGCGCGGCGCCGGGTGCCCCGCATCGGTGTTCACGCCCGCGCGAGCCACGACGGCGGACGAGTGCGACACGGTCGTGGGAGCGGCGTGCGACGCGGACGCGGTGGCCGAGTCGGCGCGGCTCCTCGCGCACGAGCAGGGCCACTTCGACATCGCGTGCAAGCTCGTCGGCCGCGCCGACGACATGCTGGCGGCGGGGCGTCCGCTCGCGACCGTGCGCACCTGGCTGACCACGAATGTGCAGCCCCAGAACACGCAGTACGACCACGACACGGGCAACGGCTGCAATGCGGGCCAGCAGGCGACGTGGCTCGCGGCGATCGCGGGCGGCCTCCAGGCGGTGCCGGACCCGTGACGCTCGTCGCGCACGCCCTCGCCGCGCCGACGTCGCTCCCGGCGGCCAATCCGCGGATCCTCGTGCGCCGGTGTGCCTGCGGCGGCACTCCGGGCGTCGACGGGGAGTGCGCCGCGTGCCGGGCGAAGCGGCTCGGCCGGGCCCGCTTCCAATCCATGGTCGAGATCGGGCCCGCGGACGATGCGTTCGAGCGGCAGGCGGACCGCGTCGCAGACACACTCGTCAGCGGCGGGGCGCGCCTCGGCCCGCCCGGAGGAATCCCGGCACGCCCATCGGTCGGCGGGCCCCTTCCCCCCGCAGAGGTCGGCCGGGCCGAACCGCTTCCAACCTCCGAGCGGGCGTTCATGGAGGCGCGTCTCGGGGCCGACTTCGGCGCCGTTCGCGTCCATCGCGACGAGCGGGCGGCGGTGGCCGCGGAGGCGGTCGACGCTCGAGCCTTCACCGTCGGGAGCGACGTCGTCTTCGGCGCCGCGCAGTGGGCACCGGGCTCGGAAGCAGGGCGACGGCTCCTCGCGCACGAGCTCACGCACGTCATGCAGCACCACGCCGCGACCGGCCCGCCAGGCCTTCGACTCCGACGCACGCCCGCGTCGAAGGTGAGCTGCGCCCCTGGGCCGCTGAACGTGCCCGGCGCCCCCGCACTCGCGATCGCCGACCCGGTCGCGACGATCACCGACGCCGAGACGAGCGCCAACACGACGCTCGACGCGGCGATCAGCGAGCTCGACTTCGCGATCGGCCAGATCCGCGCCGGCGGCGAGCCGGCCTGGCCGACGATCTCGGACAGCCTCGGCCACGCGATGACCGTCATGGGCCTCGATCCGAACGACCGGGCCGTGTGGACGGGCCGCGGGATCGGCAGCGCGGGCCTCCTCCTGCGGCGGCTCCGCGCCATCCGGAGCACCATCGGCGCCGGCTCGTTCTTCTTCACGTGCGTCGGCCCGGCGAACGGGACGATCGGGGCCTGCACGGGCACGATCTGCGGAACCGGCGCCAACGCGGCGAGCTGCGCAGGCTCGTTCCGGGTCGACTTCTGCCGCGGCTTCTGGGAGGAAGGCCCGGAGGCGCAGGGGGAGACGGTCCTGCACGAGTCCTCCCACAACTTCGCCGACTTCATCCAAGACGCCGGGCGCGAGGGGAACGCGGGCTGCTACTCGCGCTTCGCCCAGATCGCCGCCGGCGTCGACCTGGCGTTCCAGCGAGCCGACCTCTGTCCCGATCCATGACGTACGCCGTTCTCCAGCGCCAGTGCACCTGCGGTGGACTCAGGGGTCCGGGGTGGGCGATGGCGGTGAGCTTCATCCACGAGCTCATGCACGTGTGCGGCCAGGCCGACCACGACACCGGCGATCAGGCGAAGGAGACCTGCGGTCGCCTCCCCGACATCATCCGCATCTCGCCGCGGATCGAGATCTCGAATCCGCTGTGATGGCCGCCTTCGTCCACAGCCGTCGAACGGCCCCGCCCGAGCGGACACGGGTCACCGGGCTCCTCGGGCCGGGGCGCTCCCTCGACCGGCGCACCCGGGCAGACATGGAGAGGCGGCTCGGGCACGATCTGAGGGACGTCCGCGTGCACGACGACGAGCGGTCGGCGTTCGCGGCGCGCGCGTTCGGGACGCGCGGGTTCGCCGTCGGGCGCGACGTCGTGCTCGGCGTCCCGGGCGACGAGCCCCTGCTCGCCCACGAGCTCGCCCACGTCGTCCAGCAGGAACGGCGAGGCCCGATGAGCGACCCGGAGCGCGGCGCGCGGCTCGCCGAGCGGGGGGACGTCATCTCACCGAGCCGGCTCGGTGCGGCGGCGCCGGGGTTCCATCCCGACGACGATGAGGAACGGCGCCCCACGACGGTCGAGTCGGCCTTCACGCTCGACTGGGGGCGTTTCGCGCGCTCGAACCGCTTCTCGCTCGGCGTGCCGCAGCTCACGCTCGGCCCCGTCCCGCCGGTGCTGCTTCCGCCGCCCGTCCTGCCAGGCGGGCCGGTCCTCCCGCCGCTCACCACTCCGTCGGCGAGCGCGACGCCCGCCGCGCCGGCCGCCTCGACCGCGCCGTCGCGGCTCTCGGTCGCCTCGAGCGGGAGCTTCAGCCTCGGTCTGCGGCTCGGCTTCCCCGAGCCGGAGGCAAAGACGATCCCGGGGGCGCCGGCGTCGGCGCTGTCCGAGTCGCTACGCCGGGGGCAGATCATGAACGAGATGCTGACCGGGCAGGTCCCGCGAGGCTGGGACGCGATCGACAAGGCCCAGCTCGCCGGCGCCGTCTGGGGCATCTTCTCCACGCACATCGCGCCGGACCTCGCCCGGAAGATCACGAGCAGCGTGTCCGGCTCGACCGGCGCGGGCGGCCCGTCCTACCAGCTCGACCTCGTCCTCTTCACCGACTTCTCGGGAGGTGGCCTCTCCTTCTCGGTCGCGTACTGAGAGGGCCCAGCGATGTCCGAGTTCCCAGGCAGCCCCAAGCTCTTGAAGGGCGCGCTCGTCGTCTTCGGCGCCCCGGTGCCCGTGCCCACGAACCTGATCGTCTTCCAGTTCAACCCGGACGAGATGACCCGGAGCTTCCGCCAGGACGCTCCGCAGGGAGCGGAAGCCCAGCTGCGCAAGTCCGGCGACACCGGGCGGGTGCTCCCGCCGGTCGAGAGCTTCTCGATGTCCGTCGACCTCGACGCAGCCGATCAGCTCGAGACGTCGAACCCGATCGCGGTCGCGACCGGCGTTCATCCAGCCCTCGCGGCGCTCGAGCTCCTCCTCTACCCGCAGTCGACCATCGTGATCCTGAACAAGGTGCTCTCGGCCGCCGGGATGTCGCTCATCTCCCAGCCCAAGGTGCCGCTCGTCCTGCTCGTCTGGGGTCCGCTCCGCGTCGTTCCGGTCCGCGTCACCTCGGTCTCGATCAAGGAGCAGGCCTACGACCAGCTCCTGAACCCGGTCCTGGCGAAGGTCGATCTCGGCCTTCAGGGCCTGACCGAGGCCGAGCTCCGTCGGGCCGGGGCGCCCTTCGACACGCTCGGCCTCGTGAACCTGATCGCGAAGGAAGTCCTGTCCAAGACCAACGTCGTGAGCGGCGCGCTCGAGGTCGAGGCGTCGATTTCGTTCTGAGGAGGCCATGTTCGCCAAGGGCAGTCGATACGAGCGGGTTCCGGAGGACGTCCACGTGGACGCGCGCGGCCGGGAGGTCCCGTACAAGCTCCTCCGGCTTCTGCCGCCGGCGCTTCCGGCCCTCCAGTCGCACCTCGTCGTCGCGGGCGACCGGCTCGACCTCATCGCCCACGTTTACCTCGGCGACCCCGAGCTCTTCTGGCGGATCTGCGACGCGAACACGGCGCTCCGCCCCGAGGAGCTGACGGACGAGCTCGGCCGGCTCCTCGCGATCCCGCTGGGGGCGCCGTAGTCGTGCCGGGCGTCACGCGGATGGTCCAGATCGCGTTCGCGCCGGCGCCGCCGACCGTAGTGGACGCGATCGAGGAGGTCGTCGTCGAGATGTCGATCGAGGCTGCGAGCGTCTTCCGGCTGAAGCTCGGGATCGCACAGACCGACCTCGGCGACTGGACCGTCCTCCAGGAGGACCTCTTCCGCCCGCTCGTTCCGGTCACTGTGCGGGTCGGCGTGGGGGACATCCCGGTCCCCGAGGCGCTCATCAACGGCTACGTGTCGCGGGCGAGCGTGACCTACTCGGACGAGCCCGGAAGCTCGTCGCTCGAGATCACCGGCCTCGACGCGACGCACCTCATGAGCCTCCAGGAGAAGGTGATGCCGTGGCCGAACATGCCGGACGCGGCGATCGCGACGGCGATCTTCGGCCAGTACGCAATCGTGCCCATGGTGCAGCCGACCGCCCCCTCGCTCGTCGAGCCCGAGGGGACGACGATCCAGCGCGGCACCGACCTCCGCTTCCTGCGCAAGCTCGCGCGCCGGAACGGCTTCGACCTGTACGTCCAGCCGGAGCCGATCACGGGCCTCGACCAGGGCTTCTTCCGGCCGCGCCTGCCGGTCGGGCTCCCGCAGGCGGTGCTGAACGTGAGAATGGGCGGGGAGACGAACGTCTCCGGCTTCGGCATCCACTACGACATGACACAGCCGACGTCGGTCCTGGCCGCCGAGCTCGACACGACGACGAAGTCGCCCCAGCCGGCGCTCGCGCCCGCGTCGCTCCAGCCGCCGATGGGGATCGAGCCCGCGCTCATGCGGGTGCTGCCCCCGCCGATCGTGCGCCCGGCCGACACCGGGCTCATGCGCACCGGCGACCTGCAGCTGCTCTCGCAGGGGATCACCGATCTCTCGAGCTACGCGCTCGTAGCCTCGGGCGAGGTAGGCGACGGCGTCGGCCCCCTGCGCCCGGGCGGCCTCGTGAACGTGCGCGGCGCAGGCCGCGTCTACAACGGCACGTACTTCCTCACCCAGGTCACGCACACGATCACGGACGACGGCTACACCCAGCGGTTCGAGGCCCGCCGGAACGCCGCGACGATGACGGGCGCCGAGCTCTATGTGGAGATCGCCTGATGGCCGGCGAGACAACGATGCACGGAGTCGACACGCTCGAGCGGCAGGCGGACCGCTTCTTCGGCAAGTACCGCGGGCTCGTCGTGAACAACCAGGACCCGCTCCAGACCGGCCGGCTGCAGGCGCTCGTCCCGGCGGTACTCGGCGAGACGCCGAGCGGCTGGGCGCTTCCCTGCGCGCCGTACGGGGGGACGCAGTGCGGCCTCTTCGCGATCCCGCCGATCGGCGCGGGCGTGTGGATCGAGTTCGAGGCGGGCGAGCCGTCCCGCCCGATCTGGACCGGCACCTGGTGGGCGGCCGGCGAGGTGCCCATGGACCAGACCGGGGCCCCCGCCCAGACGACGACGAAGATCCTCCGCAGCGACTTCGGGTTGATCGTGTCGCTCGACGACGTCAAGCAGACGATCACGCTCTCCGACGCGCTCGGCCTGAACCTCATGACCGTGAAGGTGATCGAGGGGACGATCGAGGTGAAGAGCGCCGTCCGCGTCGTCCTCGAGGCACCGCTCATCCAGCACGGCCAGGGCGCCGCGCACCCCGCGGTCTTCGGCGACCAGCTGATCACGTACCTCACGCAGCTCGTGACGATGTTCAACGCGCACATTCACCCGGGCGAGATGGCGGCCGGGATCCTCCCGGTCACCCCGGCCCCGCCGGTGCCGCCGCTGACGCCGCCCACCCCCGCGCTCATCTCGACGAAGAACCTGGTGGAGTAGGCGATGGCGAACGAGCTCTACGGCGGATCGACGTTCGACTTCTCGGGCAGCCTCGCGGAGGAGATCGAGGACGCCTTCCGCGCCGTGCGGCTCGAGAACGGCCTCGACGCCCCGCCCTCCGACGACGACGCGCGGATGCTCTTCATCGCGATCGGCCGCGGCGTGGTTGCGCACCTGAAGAAGAACGAGGCGGCCTTCGCCATTCGCGTCGACGGGCCGCTTCCGGATGACGTCCACCCGACGATTGCGACCCGACCGTGAGCGAGCACCTCGACTACCCGTTCGCCGTCGACGCCCGCGGGGGCGCCGCGGTCACGGACGACGACGACCATGTCCGCGACCTCATCTACCAGGTGCTCTTCACGAATCCGGGTGAGCGCGTGAACCGCCCCGAGTTCGGCTGCGGGCTCAAGTCCCTCGTCTTCATGCCTTCGAGCCCCGCCATCGCCGTCGCGCTCCAGGCGATGGTCAAGGGCGCGCTCCAGAAGTGGCTCGAGCGGGAGATCGAGGTCGAGCAGGTCGCGGTCGAGACGCTCGACGAGCGCATCGAGGTGTCCGTGGCCTACCGGCGTCGCCTGGGCGGCGAGCGGCGTGTCGAGACCTTTGGAGCAGCGACGTGAGCGTCTTCGACGAACCCGTGATCTGCGACGACGAGCGGGCGCGGCGCGCGGCGCTCCTCGGGCATCCGACGCTGAATGGGATCGACTACCTCGAGGTGGACGCGACCGACCCGACGCTCCTCCACGTCCAGTTCCTGAACGAGCTCCCTCCCAGCGCCTACGGCCTTCCCGACCACCTCGAGCGGATCGAGGTCAAAGGCGGGACGCGCATCGTCGGCGTCCGCGTCCTCGAGGCGTCGCGGGAGGACGATCGGCTCCTCGACATCCGGGTCGACCGCGCCGGCGACTTCTCGCCCTATCTTCTCTCGCTCGAGGCGCCCGAGCTCGATCCGCGGTTCAGCCGCATCACCTTCTCCTTCCGGCCGGGCTGCCCGGTCGATCTCACGCCGGGGTCGCCGGGCGACGCCGACGAGCCGGGCTCCGCGCCCGCGCTCGACTACATGGCCAAGGACTACGCGAGCTTCCGGCAGCTCATGCTCGACCTGCTGCCGCAGCTCAACCCACGCTTCGTCGAGCGGAACCCCGCCGACCTCGGAGTCGCGCTCGTCGAGCTCCTGGCGTACACGGGCGATCGGCTCTCTTACTTCCAGGACGCCGTCGCGAACGAGGCGTTCCTCGAGACGGCCAGGCAGCGCATCTCAGTTCGCCGGCACACGCGCCTCGTCGACTACCGCATGCACGACGGCGCGAACGCCCAGGCGGTCGTCCAGGCGATCGTGAAGGAGGGCGCGCCCGGCGACCACGAGCTGCCGGCCGGGTCGAAGGTCGTGACGCGGATCGTCGCGCCGCTTCGCGGCGACGAGCGCCCGCCGGGCGCCGTTCTCGAGTGGGACCAGCTGACGGCCGAGCGCCTCTTCACCGACCCGGCGCTCTCGGGGGCGGCGGTCTTCGAGACGCTCCGCACGGTCCAGTGCCGCGAGGAGAACAACGAGATCGCGATCCACAGCTGGGCGAACGACGAGTGCCGGCTGCCGCAGGGCGCGACCGAGGCCTGGCTCTTCTCCTCGCCGGGCGGAACGATCGCCGTTCGCCCGGAGCTCCACGCGGGCGACCTCCTGCTCCTCGAGGAGGCGCGCGGGATCGACACGGGGATCCCCGGCGACGCCGACCCCGCGCACCGGCAGGTCGTCGAGCTCCTCGGGGAGCCCGACGAGACGACCGACGAGCTCTTCTCCGACACGCTCCTCGACGGCGAGCTCCAGATCCGCGGCTCGGGCGACGACCCGCTGCCGCTCCTGCACGTCAGGTGGCGCCGCGAGGACGCGCTCGCCTTCCCGCTCTGGCTTTCGCGTGACGACCCGGACCGCGGGCTTCTCCGAGGCCTGTCGGTGGCACGGGGGAACCTCGCACCGGCCGACCACGGCCTGACGGGCGAGGAGACCCATGCGCTGGCCGAGCCGGCGGACGAGTGGCTCCGCCTGCGACTCGACCGGGGCCCGCTCACGATCGGCAGGTCGGCGGCGGGCGACCCGGCCCCGGTCGTCGAGCTCCAGATCCTGTTCGAGGGGGCCACCGACGCCGAGACGTGGCGGCCGGTTCCCGACCTCCTGGACAGCCCGCCCTTCGCCGCGGACTTCGTCGCGGAGATGGGAGACGACGGCCGCGCGGTCCTGCGCTTCGGCGACGGGGAGTACGGCCGCTCGATCGCGGGTGCGACCGACATCACCGCGACGTACCGGGTCGGCAACGGCTCGGTCGGGAACGTCGGCGCCGAGGCGCTCGTGCACCTCGCGCTTCCGCCCGCGGCCGACGCGTCGTGGATCGACGCGGCCAGGAACCCGCTCCCCGCGACCGGCGGAGTCGAGCCCGAGTCGCTCGAGGAGGCGCGCGAGCGGGCGCCGCAGGCGTTCCGCGCGAGACAGCTCCGCGCCGTCACCGTCGAGGACTGGGCCCGCGCCACACGCGAGGCGCCGGGCGTGCAGGGGGCCGTGGCGCGGTTCCGCTGGACGGGGAGCTGGTACTCGGTCGTCGTCGGCGTCGACCCGATCTCCCCCGCAGACCTCGTCACGACCCCGGACGGCCGCATCGGCCTCGAACCCGGCTTCGAGGAGCGCGTGCGCGCGCACCTCACCCGGTTCCGCCTCGCCGGCTACGACCTCGAGCTGCGCCCGCCGACCTTCGTGCCGCTCGAGCTCGAGCTCGAGGTCTGCGTGGCGCCCGGCCACTTCCGCCCGGATGTCGCGCAGGCGGTCGTCGAGGAGCTCTCGGCGAAGGTGCTCCCAGGCGGCCGGCGCGGCTTCTTCCACCCGGAGCGGTTCACGTTCGGCCAGGCCGTCTACCTGAGCCGGATCTACGCGGCCGTCGAAGCGGTCGAAGGCGTCGACACGGCACTCGTACGCGTCTTCCAGCGGTACGGCGGGGAGGACGGCGGCGAGCTCGCGAGCGGCGTGCTCCCGCTCGCCGAGGCCGAGGTCGCGCAGCTCGAGAACGACCCGAGCTTCGTCGAGCACGGCGTGCTCCGGGTCGTCGCCGCGGGAGGGAAGTCATGAGCGCCGAGACCGCACGCCCCGGACTCTCCGAGCTCGCGTACAGGCCCGGAACCTACGCGACCTTCCGCCGCGCCATGATCGAGGCGCTCTCGGGGCCGGGCGGACTCAGGCGGCTCACCGCGCGTCGGGGCGACGACTACGCGATCACGCTGATCGGCCTCTGGGCCGCCGTCGCCGACGTCCTCGCCTTCTACCAGGAGCGCTACGCGAACGAGGCGTTCCTGGGAACCGCGACGCGGACGGAATCGGTCGCGCGCCTGGCCGCGCTCCTCGACTACCGGCTCGGGCCCGGGGCCGCCGCGCTCGCGCGCCTCGCGTTCACGATCGAGCCGAAGAAGGCCGTGGCCCTCAAGCCGGGCCTTCGCGTCCAGAGCCTGCCCGGGCCCGACGAGGTGCCCCAGCTCTACGAGACGCTCGAGCCGGTGGCGGCCGACGCCCGGCTGAACAGCATCCGCGTCTTCCCGGCGCCCGTGGCGACGACACTCGATGCGGGACAAAGGGCGCTCACGCTGAACCGGAGCCGCGGCCCCGAGATCGCGGCGGGCCTCGGGGCCGGCGCTCGCGTCGTCCTGTTCAAGAACGCCGACACGACTCCGCTCGAGGAGAAGGCCGTCGCCGAGGTCCGCACGGAGGACGACCGAATCGTGATCGAGTGGACCGAGCCGGTCAAGGCGACGGCGTGGTCGACGGGCGGCCTCGCGTACCCGTTCACGCGGACGCTCCGCCTCTTCGGGCACGGCGCACCGGCGACGTTCATGGAGCCGACCGAGATCTCCTCGGGGGGCGGGTTCTCGGCGCAGACGAAGACCGCGGTGCAGGCGGCGGAGAAGGGCGGCGGAGGCGGCCTCGGCATCGTGGACCAGTCCATCCAGTCGATGTCGATCGGTGGCGGCGGACCCTCCCAGGCGCTGCCCCGCATCGTGTGGAACCTCCGGTCGCTTGCCCCCGCGTATCCGCGCTCGGGGAACGCTGAGGAGGCGGCCGTCGAGACCGGCACGAGCCGTCTCTGCCTGGACGGCCGCTACGACGGTCTCGCCGCGGGCGCGAAGCTGCTCGTGGCCGACACGAGGCCGGGCGGCACGAAGCGGCTCGTGACGATCCAGAAGGTCGACCAGGTGCACGAGGTCCACGGGCCGCTCGCCGACACGGTCACCCGCGTCACCGTGGCGCCCTCGGTCGGGACGCTCGCCGACCGCCGCACCGTCGTCGTCTTCGAGGTCGGGCGCGAGCTGGAGCCCTGGGGCTGGCGCTACCCGGACCGGGTCACCGGTGACACCGTCTACCTGCCGGGCCGGCTGGTCGAGGACGGGGCCGGGGTGGAGGTCGGACGGCAGATCATTGCGGGCGCGCTTGCAAATGGAGTCGTGCTGCGCCCGAAGGAGCTCGAGGTCGGGCGGGCCTTCGTGCTCTCGGACGAGGCCTCTCGAGTCGTCGGGCTCCTCAAGGAGGCGCCGACGATTACCACCGCGGGTGCGGACGGCTTCTGTCACCTCTTGCTCCGGCTGGACGTCGACGGGACGCTCGACCTCGATGCGGCCTCGGCTGTCCTGACGGGGAACGTCGCGCGCGCCAGCCACGGCGAGTCGGTCCGCGACGAGGTGGTCGGGAGCGGCGACGCGTCGGCGCGGTTCCAGCGCTTCCGGCTCGCCCGCTCGCCGGTCACGCTGGTGCCCGGGGCGGGTGAGGGCGGCGTGGAGTCGACGATCGAGCTCCTCGTGGACGGCGTCCGCTGGAACGAGGTGCCGACGCTGTTCGGCCAGGCTCCCGACGCGCGCGTCTTCACCGCGCGGCTCGCCGACGACGGCACGACGGAGCTTCGCTTCGGCGACGGCGTCCAGGGCGCGCGCCTCCCGACCGGCCGGGGAAACATCCGTGCGTCCTACCGCGTCGGCCTCGGCGTCGCGGCGCGCCTCGGAGCCGACCGGTTCACGACCGCCCTCGACCGCCCGCCGGGGCTCCTCGGCGTGACGAACCCGCTCCCGGCGACGGGCGGCGCCGATCCCGAGACGCGTGATGCCGCGCGCCGGAGCGCGCCGAGGACGGTCCGAACCTTCGGCCGTGCGGTCTCGCTGCGGGACTTCGAGGATCTCGTCACCGCGTCCGGCGAGGTGGCGAAGGCGCAGGCCACCTGGACGTGGGACGGGCTCGGACGGGCGATCCACCTGACGGTGGCCGCACAGGGCGGCGGCATGTTCACCGAGGACGACCTCCGCCGGCTTACGAGCGCGCTCACCGCCGCGCGCGACCCGAACCACCCGCTCCGGCTCGCGAACCATGCCGCCCTCGACGTGGTCGTCCGGGCGAAGATCTCGGTCGAAGGGGACCGGCGTCGCTCCGACGTCGAGACGGCCGCGCGCGACGCGCTCTTCGGCGCGCTCTCATTCGACGCGCAGGAGCTCGGTCGCGCGCTCGGCGTCTCCGACGTGATCCGGATCCTCCAGGACGTGCCCGGCGTCGCGTTCGTGGACATCGACGAGTTCGGGTTCGCCGATCCCGCCGAGGCGGTGGCGCGGGAGCTCGAGCCCGGGCCCGTGCAGCCGCGCCTCCTCGTCTTCCCGGCGCGCCCGGACGACGACGTCACGGGCGGCGTGCGCCCGGCCGAGCTCGCCAGGCTCGCGTCGCCGACACAGGACGCGACCGTGACCGCCTCCGGAGGCCTGGCATGACGAGCGAGAGCGCCGTCCTCTACGAGCGCCTGCCGGCCGTCTACCGCGAGCTGGACGCCGACAAGGGCTTCCCGCTCCGCGCGCTCCTCGGCGTGATCGCCGAGCAGGCGGCCGCGCTCGAGACCGACGTGGAGCGGCTCTGGGACGACTTCTTCGTCGAGACCGCGCAGCCGTGGGTGGTGCCGTACATCGGCGCGCTCATCGGCAACGACCTCCTCTACGACGCGAGCCGGGTTCCGCGGGCCGCGACCGCCGAGGCGCTCTTCGACGACCTGGCCGGCAGCGACCTGCGGCCTTCTGTCGCTGTTCCGGTGCGCGCCGATGTCGCGAAGACGATCTCCTACCGCCGCCGCAAGGGCACCGTGCCGATGCTCGAGGAGCTCGCGCGCGACGTGACCGGCTGGCCGGCGCACGTCGTCGAGTTCTTCCGGCTCCTCGGCTGGACGCAGAACGTGAACCACTTCCGCGCCCCGGGCGGCTGGGCCGACCTCCGCTCGCCCGAGCGCGCGGGGCGGATCGACGGCCCCTTCGACGAGATCGCGCACACGGCGGACGTCCGCCCGGCCTCGACGCTCGAGGGGTGGCCCGGTCTCGACACGGTCGGCTTCTTCCTCTGGCGCCTACGCGCCTACCCGCTCGAGCGGGTCCCGGCGCGCGAGGACGACCGCTCCTGGCGCTTCCACGCGAACCCGCTCGGGAACCCCGCGCCGCTGTTCTCACGCTGGCGCCGGGAGGGAGACGAGGCGGGCCTCGCGACCGAGTTGCACGTCCCGGGCCCGATCCGGCACGAGACGTTCCACGCCGACCTCGGGGGCGACGGGCTCCTCTACGGACCCCTGGAGGACACGGAGGCGAGCCTCCACCTCGTCCACAACGGGACGCCCGTTCCACGCTCGGAGATCGCCTGCCGCCGCCTCGACCCGTGGCCGTCCGCCCGGCCGCCCGGCAAGGTGATCGGCGTCGACGTCGCAGCGGGCAGGCTCGCTGTGGGCCAGGGCTTCGGCACGACCGAGAGCCTCGACGCGTCGTTCCACTACGGCTTCGCGGCCGACCTCGGGGGAGGCCCGTACGACCGGCGCCGTTGGCTCGTCACGCCCTCCTTCGGGACGCTTCGACTCGAGGTCGCCGAGGGGGCGGTGGACGACCCCGACGAAGGCGTCTTCGGGAGCGTTCAGGCCGCGCTCGCCCACTGGGCCTCCGCGCCCGTCGGCCGGCCGGACACGATCGTGACCATTACGGACAGCCGCCGGTACGTCCTGCCGCCGTCGATCACGCTGCGAAACGAGGGGCGCCTGGTGCTTCAGGCCCTGAACGGCCAGCGGCCGCTCCTGACGACGGACGACGCCGCCGACGACAGCCTCGAGATCAAGGTGGACGTGCCGGGCGGAGCGGTCGACCGGGGCGCCGAGCTGACGCTCTCGGGCGTCGTGCTCGAAGGCTGGGTGCGCGTGACGGGCGACCTCGGCCGGCTCAGGATCCTGCACTCGACCGTCGTGCCGGGGCGCATCCTCGAGTCCGACGGACTCCCGAAGGAGGCGGGGCCCGGGCTCCACGCGATCGGCTTCCACGCGGGCGACCCGATCAACGAGCAGCTCCGCGTCGAGGTTGCCTACTCGATCCTCGGGCTCTGCCTCCTCCCGGGCCACGGCGCCGGACTCTGGCTTCTCGACTCGATCGTGGACGGCCTCGGCGCGATCGCCGTCCGTGGCCCGTTCCGCGGCGGCGCGCCCCGGCCCTCGTGCCCGCTCCATGTCGAGCGCTCGACGCTCCTCGGCCGCACGGTCGCCCGCTCGCTCGACGCGCGCGACTCGATCTTCGCCGGCGAGGTGACCTGCCGCCGGATCCAGACGGGCGGCGTCCGCTCATCCTTCGTGCCGCCCGGCTCGCGCACCCCGCGGCGGCTCCGCTGCCAGCCGGACCTGGCCGTCGACGCCGCCCTGCGCGAGCGCCGCCGGACCGATCCGCAGCCCGACGACACCGAGGTGGCCGCACTCCGGGCCTCGGTCGAGGCGCGCGTCGAGCCGGGCTTCACCTCGACGCGCTACGGACGGCCGGGCTACGCGCAGCTCCGCCTCGGCACGCCGTGCGAGATCGCGGCGGGCGCGGAGGACGGCTCGGAAGTGGGGGCGTTCTCGAACCTCAAGCAGCCGCAGCGCGAGAGCAACCTGCGGATTCGACTCGACGAGTACCTGCCCTTCGGGCTCCAGCCCGGGCTCATCTACGTGACGTGAGGAGGCAGACGTGAAGGGCGACTACACCAGGTTCACCTTCCGGCCCGGCAAGGGCTACACCGGCGTCCGCATGCAGCAGGGTCGCGTCCAGCTCGACGCCGACTGGAACGAGCAGGCCGACATCCAGACGCACCTGGACCGCACCGAGGCGACCGACACGATCGGTCATGCCGGCGCGCCGAAGGATGCGAGCGGCTTCGGGATCGCCGTGACGCCGGATGACGCCGACCTCGCCCTCTCGCCCGGACGCTTCTACGTCGACGGCGTCCTCTGCGAGCTCGAGGCGGCGGATCTCGCGATCTCGTCGTTTCCGAGCGCGAAGGAGGTCGAGCTTGAGCTCTGGCCCGACGACGATTCGGGCCTCGCGCCCGGCCGCTGGGCCGAGCTCGCCGCGGACGGCGTCCCGGCCGAGCTCCACAAGATCGCGGGCGCCGACGAGGAGACGCGAGTCGTGACGCTCGACGCCGACGTGAGCGCCTTCGACGGGCCCGCGAGTCCGACCCTTCGTCCCGCCACTACGTTCCTCACGCAGCCCGACCTGCCGGAGCCGGCGCTGACCGCACCGGGCGCCGACCGCACCGACCTCGTCTACCTGGACGTCTGGGAGCACGAGGTGACAGCGGCCGAGGATCCGTACCTGCTCGAGCCGGCGCTCGGCGGCGCCGACACTGCCACGCGGACCCGCACGGTCTGGCAGGTGCGCGTGGAGGAGGGTGTCACGGCCACCGACTGCGGCGACGTCGCGGGCTTCCCGCCCGCACCGAGCGGGGCACGGCTCACGGCCGAGGCTCCGCCCTCGGCCACGAGCACCGAGCCGTGCGTGATCCCGCCGGGCGGCGGCTACCACGGACTCGAGAACCGCCTGTACCGCGTCGAGATCCACAGCGCGAACGGCACGGGCCCGACCTTCAAGTGGTCGCGCGACAACGGCTCGTCCGTGTTCGCCGTCGAGGAGCTCCTGAATGAGGACGCGAGCGGCACCGACCGCATCCGCCTGCGCCGCGTCGGGCGTGACGACACCCTCGCGCTCGCCGGCGGCCAGACGATCGAGGTGCTGGACGACGACACCGTCCTGGCGGGAGGCCCCGGGACGATCGTCGAGATCGACACGGTCGAGGAGGACCGCGTCCTCAAGCTTACGGCGAAGGTGAAGGGTGTGAGCGTGGCGAGCAACGCGCGGGTGCGGCGCTGGGACGGCCCGCCCTCGGACGTGGACGCAGGCACGACCCACGACCTCGAGGCCGGGATCGAGGTCACCTTCGGAGGCGCGGACTACGCGCCGGGCGACTTCTGGACCTTCCCCGCCCGCACCGCGGTGGGCGCGATCGACGAGCTCGCCGACGCGCCTCCCCACGGCATCCGGCACCACTACGCGCCGCTCGCGCTCGTCAAGTGGGACACGGGCGGCGGCGGGACGACGGTCGAGGTGGATGACTGCCGCACCGAGTTCCCGTCCTTGACGACGCTCGAGGCCGAGGACGTCGGGTTCTCGAACGAGGCATGCACGCTCACGACCACGGACGGGACGCCCGCCGAGACGGTGCAGGAGGCGCTCGACGTGCTCTGCGCCGGCCACGGCCTGAAGCACCACAACGCGTACCTGCACGGCTGGGGCATCGTCTCCGGGCTCAAGGTCATCTGCGACCCGGCCGACCGGGCCAGGGTGATCGTCCGGCAGGGCTGGGCGATCGACCGCCAGGGGAACGACATCGAGATCCCGGAGACCGAGCTTCCGTTCCTCGAGCTCGTCGAGAAGTACGACGACGATCCGGCCAACGCGACGAAGATCCTGACGAACGGCATCGGGGACGCCTGGCTCTCCTGGAACCCGGCCCGGGGAACCGGTGACCAGCGCTTCGCGGTGGAGCCGTACAGCTCGGACTGGAAGAAGGAGCTGAACGACCGGATGAGCAAGACGCTCCTCATGGAGTTCTACGAGGACTCCATCGCGGACGTGCGCCGCTTCTTCGAGGAGGAACTGACGCCGCCGCCCGGGACGGAGGACGATCCGACCGGCCCGCAGCAGGAGCGGGTCGCGGCGCTCACGAACCTCTTCATGCAGCGGGTCAACCCGCAGGCAGGGCAGCACATCCTTCTGACGCCCCGCGAGCACACGATCCTGGCCGAGTTCTACGAGGGCCTGAAGGACGAGCTCTCCCTGGAGACGTTCTGCGGCCTCTTCGACGACGCGCGCCCCTTCCCAGCGGCCTACCCCGCCACGATCACGGGGATCGACACGATCTTCGGACGCGGCCAGCACCAGCGGCTTCGCCTCCGGGCCGGCGGGGCGGAGGCCTACTCCGTCGGGCCGGGCCTCAGCCCGACCAAGCCGGCGACGACGGTCAACCGCTGGGATCTCAAGAACCGCAAGCTCCTCGCGCAGTTCAACCCCTTCGCGGGAGCGTCCGGGACGAAGGCGGACACGGGCATGTCGAGCGTCCTCGACGTTGCGCTCTCCCCCGACGGTAAGAAGATCTACGCCGTCGCCTCGACGAAGAACCAGGAGGACACGCTCTTCCGTGTCGGGCAGATCGGCTCGAAGGACATCAGCTGGGGCGACGTCTTCACCATCTGCGACCTCAAGATCGTCACTCTCGCGACAGCGGGGGCCGACCCCGACAAGGTCTACGGGATCGCACACAAGCGTGTCGGCACGACGTCGAAGAAGATGAACGGCGACGGGCTCTACCGGATCGACCCGGCCGCGCTCGCGGCTGGGACACAGCCGGTGCTCGTCGGCGCGACGTTCAACTCGATCGGACACCTGCGGATCCACCCGACGACCGGCAAGGCCTGGGCGAGCGAGGGCGTGGCCGGGGGCGAGGCCAAGGTCTACACCGGCGTCCGGATCTTCTCGAACGTGGCCTCGGCGTCGCCGTCCGTGAGCACGGTGCCGCTCGGCGGCGTCTCGGGCAAGGACGACATCGCCGTCTGGGCCGCCGAGGACGGCGCACCCGAGGAGACCGTGTACGCGATCGCCGACGTCTCCGGAGGGAAGCAGCTGCTCGCCTACCGCGGGACGACGCGGATCGCTCAGGTGCCGGTCGAGAACACGGCTATCCGCCTCGAGCCCTACGCGCCGACGGGCCAGCTCCTCATGACCTCAGAGGACGGGTTCGCCGTCCGCATGGTCGACATGAACACCCACGCGAAGACGAAGAACTTCGTCCCGACGCAGCTCGGCCCGATCGCGATTGCGTCGGACGCGAAGACCGTCTTCGTCCTGAACTACCTGTCGAGCACGCTCACCGTCGCGGAGGGGCGGCTCTTCGCGGCTTCACCCGCGTTCCCCGTCGCCGCGCTCGCCGCGTACCGCAAGGCCGCGGTCGAGGCCTACAACGACCTGCTCTCCCGCTTCCTCGAGTACCTGAAGGACTGTCTCTGCGAGCACCTGCTCGTCGCGAACCCGGACACGGAGGGCGACACGACGCTCTACCTCGCGGCGGTGAGCATCCGCGTGCCGAGGGAAGGCGGGCAGGACTCCCGCGTCTACAAGGTCTGCAACCTCTCCCGGCGGCGGTACGTGAAGAGCTTCCCGGCGATCGGCCACTGGCTCTCGCTCGTGCCGGTCCTGCCGTTCCTCGACCTCATGGTGGAGCTCTTCTGCTGCTGGGTCATGCCCGACACGTTCGGGCGCTACGCCGTCGCGGACTTCGACGAGTCGAAGTCGGAGGACCCGAGCGTCCGCTTCAGGATCGGCACCGTCAGAGAGGGCACGGACACGCTCCAGGCGTTCGACGCGCTCGGCGCGGTCGGCGGCCTGTTCGGCAAGTTCATGGATATGAAGGACGTGGCTCGTGACGGCACCTAGCCGAGCCCGGAGAAAGGAGGAGCCGTGAAGATCGTCAACGAGCCCGCGGAGCAGGTCGAGGCCGAGCTTGTGAAGGATGAGATCCAGGTGACCCGGGAGCCGTACGACCCTGCGTCGCGCAGCAGCCTCCTGTCCGACTTCGTCGGCTTTCTGCGCTCGCCGAGCCCGGGCAGCAGCGTGACCCTGTTCGAGGACGAGAGCGGGCGCGTGCGCTACTACACCGTCGCGCAGGCGAACCCCGAGCTCGCGGAGCTCCGAACGCAGATCGCCGACCTCACGAAGGCCGGCGGGGAGCTCCCGACGAAGCGGCTCGACCAGATCGAGACCCGGCTCAAGAAGGTCGAGGCTTTCGAGCCGAAGCTGGCCAAGGTGGACGAGCTGGCGGCGATCGCCGAGCGGCTCCCGGAGGTCGAGGCCAAAGTCGACGCGATGCCCGACATCGAGGCGAAGATCGGCGAGCTCGGCGAGCTTCGCACTCGGCTCGACCGCCTCGAACGGCCCCGCCCGGGGTGATGCTGAGCAGGGTTCCGCGCGCCGCCAGAGGTCGAGCAGCGAGTCGGTGAGGCGCTCGGGCTGATCCGGTGCGGCGCCGTGCTTCCTCTCGATGCGCGACGCGGGCACGCGCATGCGGGAGGCCACCTATCCGCTCCCTGACCCCAGCGACGCGACCTTCTTCGACGTCGTCGAGAAGCGGAGCAAGCTAGACGATCTCCTCCAGACAAACCTCTCGGCCACGATGACCTTCAAGGCCGGCGTCGCGATCTTCACGCCTCTCGCCGCGAGCCTCACCTCGACGCTCCTCTCGGGGTGACAAGCGCGGACCGCACGTGCCCGCGGCGGAATGTGACTGGAGCTGCGAAGCCCTTCGGGGGCAGCAATGGACTCGTCTGCTAGTCGAGTGGAGGCAGGTTTCCAGGACGGCGATCGGGTCGAACTGGCGCCGAATGAGGCTGCCCGATCTCGCCGGTTCCGTCGCGCCACTACCCGCGCGGAAACAGACTCGCCGAAGTGGGTCGCCTTCAACGCTTCAGGTCGTGAGGTCGCCTGCGCTGCACGTTGCCGACAGCCACCGACCTGAAGACGCCCGCTTGACTCTGGTTAGGGAGCGGCGTACCGTCGAGTGAAATCGGCACTGGAGGAGAGCGCGTGCTTCGGCCTGAGTCTCCAAGTGCTGCGGCAGAGGGCTCGATCCGGATCGCCGCCTATTCGCTCGAGGTGGGCGGCCACTCCGGCTCGTTCGCGCAGTTCGAGCCGGAAGAGGAGCGCGAGAACGCCCGCGCGCTCGCGGCGGCGCTGAAGGAGGAGCCCGACGAGCGGCCGGTAGTGGTTGGCGCGATCGAGGATTTCCAGGAGAGCGCCGACGCGGTCACCGGCCGCATCGAGCAGGCCGACAAACTCCTCGGGACGGCGGCTGCCGGCGAGCTCCTCCAGCTCGACAACCTCACCGGCGAGATCGACTCCCTGCTCGACCTGTGCGCGAGGCTCGACAAGGCCGGGCGGTTCGAGGAAGAGCTGAAGCTGATGCGATCGCTGAACGGTCTGCTGTCGCTGACGCTCCGCTGGATCGATCTCGTTCGGTCCCTGCGCTCCCTGCTGCGGTCGGCGGAGGCCGCCGGGCACGAGGCCGGCCAGGCGTTCGCACACCACGAGCTTGG
>WNGE01001638.1_pt1 | contig 38091 bp, 39 predicted proteins | sample 5400651 | NCBI WGS metagenome assembly WNGE01 (sample SAMN13153370, study PRJNA577476) | soil metagenome | isolation source: 60 cm soil or saprolite under grassland replicate 2 | place: USA:California | collected 2016-06-15 | reverse complement strand
ATGTATCCGACCGAATAAATATGGATGAGGAAGCCGACGCCAGTCACGACCAGCAGCATCACGAGCGAAAGCTGGTCGAGATAAAAGGCGAAATCAACCGAGAAGGTGCCGGATCGGATCCAAGTCGTAAGCTTTTCTGAGTAAGGCAGCGGCAGCGAAGAGAACTTCGCCGCGATCCACGACGCCATCAGAAACGCCGCCCCGCAAAACGTGAGCGCTACTGCAGCAACTGTGCGCCGAGAGAATCGCTTCCCCAGTAGCCCATTAATTGCGGCGCCGGCGAGCGGCAACAGCGGAATGATCCAGAGATGCAGGTTCGGCGTCATAGTTTGAGCAGGTTCACCTGGTCAATATTCAAAGTCTCGCGCGTCCGGTACACCGCGATGATGATCGCCAATCCCACGGCAGCCTCGGCCGCAGCCACGACCATCACGAAAAATACGAAAACGTGGCCACTCAGCGCGTGCCATTTCGCAGCAAAGGCGACGAACGAGAGGTTCACTCCGTTGAGCATCAGTTCAATGGACATGAAAATGGTAATGATGTTGCGCTTGATCAAGAACCCAGTTACTCCGCATGCAAACAGAATCGCGCTGAGGACCAGATAATAGGACAGAGGTATCATCAGCCCTCTCTCCTGTCGGATTCAGGCCGGGCCGCCAAGACTACCGCGCCCATGATCGCGATCAAGACCAGAATCGACGTGACTTCGAAAGGCAATAGGAACTGATGAAACAAAAGCTGCGAAATATCAGCCGCGTTGCCAAACGCTTTCTGTGCCTCCGGGATCACTCCTAGAGCGACGGCAGATCCTTCCGATTGGACGAGCGCCCAGCCAATGACGACAGTTACGGCTAAGACAGCTGGCAGTCCAAGCAGCCACGCTACACGGCTACCCTGCGTGTGTTCTTCCTCTCCGGCATTCAGGAGCATGATCACGAAAACGAATAGCACCATGATCGCGCCTGCATAGACAATCACCTGAATAGCGGCGACAAACTCAGCGCCAAGCAGCAGATACTCCACTGCAAGCGATCCCATCACGACGACCAGCGACAAAGCGCTGTTGATTGGATGGCGCTGCAGCAGCAGGTTCACCGCACCTGCGACGCAGATAATTCCAAACACCGAAAATAAGATCAAATGAAGCACGTTGTGTAGGGTGGGCGCCCTCGCCCGCCAACTCCTAAGGCGTCAGCGCCACCACCAGTGCCGTCACCACCAAATTCGCAATCGCTAGCGGCAACAAAAACTTCCATCCAAAGGCCATCAGTTGGTCATACCGAAAACGCGGCAACGTTCCTCGCACCCAGATATAAACAAAGAGAAATGCAAACACCCGCAGTACGAACCAGAATAGCGGCAGCAACTGCTGCAGCCAGTCGGGGCCAAATACTGGCCCACGCCATCCACCCAAAAACAGCAACGATGCCAGGCATGCGACCGTGATCATGTTCGCGTACTCGGCCATGAAGAACATCGCAAACTTCATCGCGCTGTACTCGGTGTGGTAGCCGGCGACAAGTTCCGTTTCGGCTTCCGGCAAATCAAACGGAATGCGGTTCGTCTCTGCGTAGGCGGCGGTCAAATAAATAAAGAATGCGACAATTTGGCCGCCGCGAAAAATAAACCAGTTTGGAATGAATCCCCAGAAGTGTCCGGCTTGTGCATCGACGATTCCACGCAGGCTGAACGTCCCCGCCAGCATTAATACTCCGACCAGCGACAATCCGAGCGCGATTTCATAGCTGATCATTTGCGCGCTGGCGCGCAGCCCGCCAAGAAGAGAATACTTGCTGTTTGAGGACCAACCTGAAAGCGCCACCCCATAGACGCCGAGCGAAGTGATACCGAGAACGACGAGCAGGCCGATATTCACGTCGGTGATTTGAAAGGGCGTACTGATCTTTCCGACGTTCAGCCAGTTCCCGAACGGAATCACCGCAATGGAAGTCACCGCGAAAACCACCGCAATCATTGGAGCGGCTATATATAAGGGCTTATACACGTGTGGCGGCGTCAAGTCTTCTTTGAAGAGAAATTTGACGCCATCAGCAGCCGGCTGCAGTAATCCGAAGGGGCCGACCCGCGTGGGTCCCCATCGGTTCTGCATGTGGCCGACAACTTTGCGCTCCAGCCAAACGGTGTAGGCAACCGCAGTCAGCAGGACGAACAAGATCAGCGCGATCTTGATGACAGAAACAAGGATGAAGGTGGTGATTGTCAATTCGTCTCTTGAAACTAATAATTGGACATTTGGTAACTGAGAAATTAAGCCGACTCTCTTCGCGGCCTTTGCGTACTTTGCGGTAAAAAGCTTTTAACCGCAGAGGGCGCAAAGAAAATCCAAAAAGGCCGCAGAGAACAGCAGCTTTCAAGGACCAATTACAAAATTACCAAATTACAAAATGTTTTCAGTCTGCCGGTACTTCCTCGACCGGCTCAGGGTTCTTGTTCTCGATTACAGAATTCAGGGTTCGCGAGTAACGGCTGACAGTCCCGGAAGTAAAAAGATTGTTCTTTGCTGGAACGATCAGCCCCGGATCCTGGACAGCTCCCGGTCCCATCCGGCCAATCTCGGTATGTTGATCATTTCCCGCCATCAGCTCAATCCTCGAAATGTCATAACCCGGTACAAGGCGTTGGATCTCATCCAGCATTGCCATGGGATCGAACGGATTCATCTTCGGCTCGAGTCCATGCGCTTCCAGCCACACACCGTGACGATCGGCCTCGCCGGACTGCGCACCGCGCGACTGGCCCATGTCCGAACGAACACCATGACCAAATGGCACGAGTTTGTGAACGTCAAATCCCATCGCGTCCGCGATGCGCACAATCATTTCGAAATCCGGTTTTGCCGCCGCGAGTTCGCCAGCCTTCTTCACAATCTGAATGTCGCCACAAGTGTTCGTGAAAGTTCCTGACTTTTCATAGGCGTTTGCCGCCGGAAGAACGACTTCTGCCAGCGCGGCGGTTTCCGTCAAGAACATTTCTTGTACCACTGTGAATGTGTTCTTAAGGGCGGCGGGGTCAATGCCGAGCCGTCCAACCGGATTCGCGCCGATAACGTAAAGCGCCTTGACAGCGCCGGACTTCGGGAAGGCTGAGGCCGGGCTCTTGCGGTAGCGAACCCCATTCCTGCTGAAATTTCTTGCCCTCTGATACAGCGAAATAACCTGGGAGCAGGCCGGGATAGAGGCCCATGTCCGCTGCGCCGCGCGAGTTCGCATAATCGGCAAGGCAGAGCAGCTTCGCGCCAGGAACCACCGTTGCGAATTTTGCCAGCGACTGAATGCCGTCTCCGAATATCTCAGACCCAAAAATGATGACCATCTTTTCTTCGGTCAGAAGCCTCTCCCGCAAATCCGCCCATTGCTTTTGGGGTGACGAACGCCCTCGCCCGTCGGAGGCTGCGCCTGCCAAGAAGGACGCAAACTCGTTGTATCCAGAGTTGGATATTTCCGTGAAGCTCGTCGCTTGCCGTCTTAACTTGATCGGCTCAGAGTTCAGTACATACAAGCGCGCCCCATGCAGACGCACATCGTTGCGAATCTGCCATGCGAGCAACGGATGTTGCTCCGTCGGATCATTCCCGATCAGCAGAATTGCCGGCGCATCATAGACGTCGCGCATGCTGGCGGTGGAATGCGGCCTTCCATGAACGGCCGCCGCAAATGCCGGCAAATCATTCGTGCGGTGATGATCAATATTGTTCGTTCCGAGCACGACTCGCGCGAATTTCTGAAGAAGGTAATTCTCTTCGTTGGTGGTGCGTGTCGAGCCGATCACGCCAATCGCCCGGCCACCATCGCGATCTCGAATTTCTTTAAAGCGCCTGCCGACCAGCGCAAATGCTTCTTCCCATGTCGCCGGGACCAGCCTTCCGTTCTTTCGAATTAGAGGCTGTGTCAGTCGGTCTTCATGATTGGCAAAGTCAAACGCGTAGCGTCCTTTGATACAAAGAAAATCGCCGTTGATGCCGCTCTTGTCGCGGTTGTCGCCGCGAACGATTTCCATGCCGGTATCGGAGCGCCGCACACCGAGTGTTGTCTTGCACCCATCTGCACAATGGGTGCAGGTGGTTCCGACATGCTTCATCTCCCAAGGGCGCGTCTTGTACCTGTACGCGCCGGAAGTGAGCGCGCCCACCGGACAGATATCAATGCACATGCCGCATTCTTCACATTCGAGATGGTCCTTTTTATTAGGAACAATCGTCGAGCTCACCGCGCGGTTATCAACCCCGAGTGCCCAAACGTCCATGGCCTCGCCGCAAACGCGCACGCAGCGATAACACAAAATGCAGCGCGGGCGATCGAAGTAAACCACCGGCGACCACTGCTGCTCATCGCGGTGCGATTTGATGTCAATGTACTTCGACTCCGCCGCGCCGTAGGAAAACGTCATATCCTGCAGTTCGCACTCGCCGCCCGCGTCACATACCGGGCAGTCCAGCGGATGATTGCCGAGCAGCATCTCAACCATGCTCTTGCGCGCCTGCCGAATCTCATCACTGTCGGTTATGACGATCATCCCTTCGGTGATTCCCGTCGTGCATGCCGTCTGCAGCTTTGGCATTTTTTCAATCTTCACCAGGCACATACGGCATGCGCCCTGCAACGAAAGATTCGGGTAATAGCAGAATGAGGGCACTTCGATGCCGACGGTCTTACATGCCTCAATAAGAAGAGTGCCGGCGGGCGCCGTGACTTTCTTGCCGTCAACCGTGATGTTCACATCAGCCATGAATACGCAATCCTGAAACTCTCAGAAGAACATTTGCCGCGCTAACCACGGTTTGCATTGATATAAGTGCCCGTTCTTCTTTTGAAACGTCTGAATTCCCCACATCCGTTCGTCATTGCGCCCTTCGAAAAGCTCTGCTTCGTCGTCGTCGATCGGCACACAAACCGGATGCCACAGAAAAAATGCCACCGCAAATACTGCAAGCACCAAAATCCACTTACCAGATCTCCTCATGCAAAAACCGGGAGGCGCTGTATTGAGCCTTGTCGTTCAAACGGACACGGCTTGCCTTCCAGGTGATCCTCGAACTCTTTCCTGAATTTCTTCACAATCGAAATCGTCGGCAGAGCAGCTGCATCTCCCAGCGGACAAAATGTTCTGCCCAGCATGTTCTCGGACAAGTATTGAATATTATCAATGTCCTTCTTAATCCCGCCGCCGGTATGGAATCGCGTCAAGGTTTTCTCCAACCAGTCGGTCCCTTCGCGACACGGAATGCACCATCCGCAGCTTTCATGCTTGTAAAACTTCATGATGCGTAGCGCGAATTTCACCATGCAGGTGCTGTCGTCAACCACGACCAGCCCACCTGAGCCCAACATGCTACCCGCTTTCATCAGTGTGTCGAAATCCATGGCAAGATCAATTTCATCTGCGGTCAGCAGTGGACAACTCGATCCACCCGGCACCACTGCCTTCAATTTGCGCCCATTCGGAATTCCGCCGCCGACGTCATAAATCATCTTCTTGAGGTTGTAGCCCATCGGAAGTTCGTACACGCCAGGTTTGTTCAGGTGTCCGCTCAGGCAGAACAAACGCGTGCCGCCGTTTTTCGGCGTGCCGAGATTCGCAAACCACTCCGCTCCGCCGAGAATAATGTGCGGCACACTGGCGAGAGTCTCGGCATTATTAATGACCGTCGGTCCGCCCCACAGCCCAACCACAGCAGGGAAGGGAGGACGGATGCGCGGCACTCCACGCTTGCCTTCGAGCGACTCCATCAGCGCGGACTCTTCCCCAACTTCGTACGCGCCTGCGCCGCCATGCCAATACACTTCAAAGTCTCGCCCGCTTCCAAAGATATTCTTGCCTAAGAAGCCTTTGGCGTAGGCGTCAGCAATGGCCTTCTGCATAATATCGAGCAAATAGCGATACTCACCGCGAATGTAGATGTATCCAGACTGCGCACCCACGGCCAGTCCGGCGATAATCACGCCTTCAATCACCGCGTGCGGATCATGCTCGAAAATCAGCCGGTCTTTGCAGGTGCCGGGCTCGCTCTCATCGCCATTGCACAAAATGTATTTCGGTTTGGCCGAGGTCTTCGGCACGAAGGACCACTTCAGTCCGGTGTTGAAACCCGCGCCGCCGCGACCACGCAGTCCTGAATTCTTGACTTCGTTGACGATCGCGTCAGGCTGCATGGAGAGCGCCTTCTGTGCGGCCTTGTAGCCGTCGAGCGCGAGATAGCGGGCAATATTCGTCGCGCCTTGTCCAAAGCGCTTCGCAACTACGCGCACCTCATCGGGATGGGAGACCAGGGAAGCCATTTTGTAATTGAGTAATTTTGTAATTGCGCAATTTGAAATCCATCAGCGATGTTGCCGTGCCTGGGGTTCAATTACACAATTACCCGATTACCAAATTGCAAAATCTTATTGCCTCGGTCGTTTCCTATACTCGTCGAGCACTCCGTCCATCTTCTCAGGCGTCAGGTTCTCATGAAAATCGTAGTTGACCTGCACTGCCGGCGCCCAACTGCATGCGCCAATGCACTCGACTTCTTCGAGTGAAAACATTCCGTCTGGAGTTGTGCCCTTGTGTCCGACACCGAGCTTCTTCTCACAGTGCTCCAGTAATTCTTCGCCGCCTCGGAGTAAGCACGCGATGTTGGTGCACACCTGCACGTTGAATTTGCCGCGAGGCTTGCACGTTAGCATCGAGTAGTAGCTGATCACGTTGCGGACATCGAGTTCGGTCAGATCCAAGCGTCCGGCGATCTCGCCAATGACCTCGTCGGACAGAAAGCCAACCTCATCCTGTGCATAAAGCAGGGTGGGCACGAGCACAGATCGCTTTGTCGGATAATGCGTCAGCATCTCCGAGAAGCGTGCTTCGAATTGGTCTGAAAACCTCATCGGTTTGTGCCGTCCCTCCGGGACTCGCCCTCTGTTTCTGCCTACCCGGCACTTCCGTGCCGGGCTTTCACATTCCGCCGCTGCGCGGCTGATTTTGGTTTTGCCGACGACCAACGACCAACAACCAACGACGTTTTATCTATCGATTTCTCCCAGCACGATATCGATGCTTCCAATCGCTGCTACAACATCCGCTAGTAGTCTTCCTTCGCACATCTTCGGCAGGGTTTGCATATTTGCGAGGCACGCCGAACGCATGTGCACCCGGTAGGGTTTCGGCCCACCATCGCTGACTACGTAATAGCCCATTTCGCCGCGCGGCGATTCGACTGCCTGATAGACCTCGCCCTCAGGAACTGCAAATCCTTCAGTAATAATTTTGAAGTGGTAGATGAGCGCTTCCATCTCCGTCTTCATCTTCTCGCGGTCAGGCAACACCACCTTGGGTGCATTCGCTTTGATTGGTCCCGAGGGCATACCATCCAGCGCCTGCTTCACGATTTCGATTGACTCGCGCAGTTCTGCCACTCGCAGCATGTATCGCTCGAAAACGTCGCCTTCTTTGCCCACCGGCACCTTGAATTTGAAATTCTCGTATCCGGAATACGGCATATCGCGCCGCAGATCAATATCTACGCCGCTACCGCGCAGAGTTGGCCCGCTTGCTCCCATAGCGATGGCATCTTCCGCAGAAATCTTTGCGACCCCCTTGGTCCGCATCAACCAGATCGGATTTCCCGTAAGCAATCCTTCGTACTGGTCCACTCTCGAAGGGAAGCGGTCCGCAAACTTGCGCACCCGGCTAAAGAAGTCCAGCGGGGCGTCGAGCGCGACGCCGCCAACCCGGAAATACGAGGTCATCATGCGCTGGCCGCTGATCGCCTCAAACAGCCGCAAGACGTCCTCGCGCTCACGGAAGCAATACAAGAAGACCGTCATCGCGCCAATGTCCATGGCATGCGTGCCCAGCCATACCAGGTGCGAGTTGATGCGTGTCAACTCGTTCATCATCACCCGCAACCACTGCGCGCGCGGCGGAATCTCGAGCCCGAGCAGCTTTTCGACCGCCAGCACGTAGCACAGGTTGTTCGTCATCGGACACAAGTAGTCAATGCGGTCGGTGAGCGGGACTACTTGCTGATAAAACTTTGCCTCGCAGGTCTTCTCAATCCCGGTATGCAGGAAGCCGATGTCCGGCATCATGCGGACGACGGTTTCGCCGTCAATTTCCAGCAGTAAGCGCAACACACCGTGGGTGGACGGGTGCTGCGGACCCATGTTCAGGATCATAGTCTTGTCCTGACCGGGTTCTAGCGCGGGCGTGGGAGAGAGGTGGGCCATGGATGTTCGATTTTCTTTGCGGCCTTTGCGGCCTTTGCGGATCCTTTGCGATCTCTGCGGTTAAAGGCTTTGGGAGCTATCGATAGCCCTCCACTGGATAATCTTTCCTGAGCGGGTACCCCTCCCAGTTTTCAGGCATCAGCAAGCGCCTCAAATAAGGATGGCCGTTGAAACGTACTCCAAATAAGTCGAAAACTTCGCGCTCGAAATAATTTGCGCCCGGCCAGACCGAGGTTACAGAGTCTAGCGATGGAGCGTCGCCATTGAGTTTTACCTTCAGCCGTACGCGTTCTTTGTTCGGAATCGACAGCAAGTGATAAATCACTTCAAATCGCGGCTCGGCAGGATACCAATCCACACAAGTGACGTCCGATAAAAAATTGAACGGACAGTTAGAATCGTCTCGCAGCAAGGCGCAGGCTTCGCGGATAAACGAGCGTTCAACGTAAATCGTCATCTCCTCGCGATCAAACTTCGCGCCCTCAACCGCCTGTGCACTCCATGAAACCAGGCGCGATACCGCCGGATGCGACTTCAGTTGCTCAAGATCGGTGACCGCGGGAGTCAACGCCATCAGAATTCGCTCCTGGCGTGCGCGACCTTAGCACGCGGAGTCTGCGTTATTGTCAGTCCCCAGTCGAGCACGCCTTTTTTCCAGACGTACCAGAACCCCACCAGCACGATCCCGATGTACACAAACATCTCGGAAATTCCAAACAGCGCCTGCCCATGCGCTTTCAGGTCTTTGAGAATGATTGCCCACGGATAAAGGAACACGGCTTCCACATCGAAAAGGATAAAAAGCATCGCCACCATGTAGAACTTGACCGAGAAGCGTTCGCGGGCATCGCCCACTGGCGTCATACCGCATTCATAAGGAGAGAGTTTCGCCCGCGTCGGCTTGCGATAGCCGATGATCCACGAAAGCGTCACCAGCGCAGTGGCCAGCGCCCCAGCCAAAAGGAAGTGGATCAACAGCGGAAGATAGCGGGCAAAATAATTGTCGGGCATAGGCGAGCTAAATAAAATTTGACCGAACAACTAAACGTTCTAGATTAGAGTTCGAGCAGGGGAAACGTCAAGCGAAGGAGGGGCCACTCGCAGAACGCCTCTCACGATACGCGCACAAAGTGCAAACTCGCGGTAGACTCCCAAATCGTCTCTGGAGACAGAACCATGATTCGGACGATCACTAAGCACGGCCCCATTCACGATGGCGAAGAAGCTCGTCGTCAATGCAAGCTATTCATCTCGGAAATGTCGGAGCTGCGACCAAATTGTGACGATGCTGGAGTAGCTCGTCGAATTCTAGAAGACTTGGAGCATTATGGACATCCACGGTCGGAGCACGTTGCACGCCTTAGTCGCTGGTGCCACACGAAAGGCACTTTATATCAGAAAGGTGTTCCGATTGCCCGGGCAATTTGCATCGCTCTCTACGGCCGCGTCTTGCCTCGTGAGGACTGAATCATCTTCCGCGAACTTGCGCGTATGTTGTTGCACCGGCAGGGCACGGCTTTCAGCCGTGCCGCACGCACTCCAAAAATTTGTCATTCCGAGCGAATCGTTCTGCGTAGTCGAGGAACCTGCTGTCTGCCGACGAAAAGCAGATTCCTAATGGCTGAAGCCATTCGGAATGACAGCCTCGATTCCCTCAGGGCGCGAACTCGAGTCGGCACGGCTGGAAGCCGTGCCCTTCCCCGTGTTTCCGAAGACAAGACAGGGGCGATTTTCAATCGCCCCTGCTCCATGAACGGAAGCTAAATATTGTGCGGCACCTTCTTGTTCGTAGGCGTCGTTGCATGCTGCGGCGCCTTCTTGCTGTTGCCCTTAGCCGCCGGAACCGCCGACTGCCTCGCCCGTGTCAGTGTCGTCCCTTGAATGTGGTCGAACGGCACCGTAGGCGAGAAAGTTGGCAGGTTGTGTGCGCGCACCTGTGTTGCTGCCTCGAATCCTGAAGCTAACTTAATCAGAGTCGGCTCGCTGAATGCCGTTCCGAAGAAGCTCATGCCAAGTGGCACACCGAAAGCCATGCCGGCCGGTACCTGCACGATCGGATATCCCGGCGGCGCAGCCAGACCTGACGTCCCAAAAATAAAGTGGTCGCCATAGAGCAGATCGGTCGCCCACGCTGGGTTATCAGTTGCTGAGACGACGGCGTCCAATCCGAATTGGGCGATGGCTGCGTCAATCCCCTTTTGCGCCGGCATTGTGGTCAATGGCCAGTGCATCGTTGTACGACATGCCGTTCGGGAACTGTGCCGACGTGAACCGCGAATCCACAAAGTTGGGATCAGGATTCATCGTCTCCGCGAGATCGAAGATGTCCTGATTGAAAAATGGCATCTCGACATCTGCGTGAGCATTGTCGAAATCAATTGCAGTTTGCAGCGTCCCTCCACCAACCGGAACTCCGACGCGCGTGGAGAAGTATTTCGCTACATCGAACTTGAACTCGTAGAGCAGAACAAAGAACTCACCGTCCGCGGAAGGAAATGTGAAACCAGCCTGATCAAGATCAATGACGGTAGCGCCCGCTGCGGTGAGCGCGTTCACCGCCTGCTCGAACGCATCGAGAACTACCTGCGGAGTCGGAACCAGCGGATCGAATCCCGTCAGCCCGGCACGCGTGATTCCCAGCTTCGCGCCCTGGAGGGCGCTCGGGTTCACGAATTGCGAATAGTCCGTCGGAATATTCGTGGGACGAGTCTTGCCGGTACCCTGCCACCCAAGCGGCACGCTGCCGGTTGCGGGATCGCGTCCATCAGAAGTTCGGCTCTGAATTACTCCCAAGGCTGCTGCCGCGTCAGCCACCGTACGTCCGTGTGGGCCGATTGTGTCCTGAGTGTGCGAGATGGGCACTACTCCGGCACGACTCGTCAGGCCTACCGTAGGCTTGATGCCGACCACACCGTTAGCATTGGCTGGGCAAACAATGCTGCCATCAGTCTCGCTGCCAAACGATACGGTGGCAAAGTTCGCCGAAGCAGCCGCACCGGAGCCGGCACTCGATCCGCATGGGTTGCGATTGATGCCGTAAGGATTGTTGGTCTGTCCCCCTCGGCCGGACCACCCGCTGATGGATTCGAACGAGCGGAAATTGGCCCACTCGGAAAGATTCGTTTTGCCCAGAATTACGGCCCCGCCAGCTCTTAGATTAGCGGCCACCGTGGAGTCATGCAGGGCAGGCATGCCGACGAGCGCAAAGGACCCAGCGCTGGTCTGCATCTTGTCGCCAGTGTCAATGTTGTCTTTTAGCAGTACGGGGATGCCATGTAGCGGGCCTAACACGATGCCGCGCCTTCGCAGCATATCGGCATTGTGCGCCATCACCAACGCGTCAGGATTCACTTCAATTACAGCGTTGACGCCTGGGCCGCTCTGGTCGAGAGCGATAATGCGAGTGAGATAGTACTTCGTCAGTTGTTCGGAAGTAAGGTGCCCCGAAGCCATTTGCGCTTGCAGTTGTGCGACCGTGGCTTCGTTGAACCTATCTGGAACAGCGCGCTCGTTTCGTTGCGCTGCCATAGTTGAAACCAGCAGTGCGGTAAGAAGAAGACTGCACGTCAATTGCAATTTCATCCGGGTCCTCCTGGGAACGTTGCGGCGGCGGCAAGCATAGTACGCCTCAGCCATGAAGCCCTTCAAGCCAGAGTTGATGCCAATTTGTCATTTCTATGTCATGGGTCGGAGTACACCAATTCTGGTGATTCTGAGGGCGTTGGGACGTTCGTGAACCCTTATCACCCGCGAACTTCCGTAATCATTGCGCCTGAGCGCGTTTTCGATGAAACTGATAGCGCAGATCCGCATGATCTTTGGCTTCAATACCGACATCAAGCACGAAGACACCGTGTATCACGTGCAAAGCGAGGCCCGAGAGGGCGACCTCTTGCTGCAGACGCAAGTTTTCGTGCGCGGACGCTGTATCGGGAAGCGCGCTACACCGTACGCAGAGCAGGCTCAGAGCCCAGGATTTACTGACCAGAAGAAGGAAGCCATCTTGCGCGATCAGCACCGCGTGGTACTGGACGCGATCCGGGATGGCCGGCTCGAGCAAGTGTTTGATAAGCGTGAGACGCCCGAGACCTTGGCGGCCGAAAAGGAACTCGACATCCGATGGCTCAATTCGGATTCTGTACACTCTCAGGACCAACTGGCAATGAAGCTGCGCGCCACCGAAGGGGGGCAGGGAGTTGCAGGGGCGCGCCTGACGGTGCGCTTCGCTCGTCCGAACGCCGACCCATTCTACACGCAGGTTACAACTGACGCCTCCGGAGGTGCCGAGATTCTACTTCTGGTGGAAGAGGCGTCAATGGCTGAAGCCTCACTGCTTGTACAAGTCAGCGCTGAAGGGCGCACCGCCACCAGGAAGTTTCAGCTGAGGCGAATCGGAGCATAATAGCCGCATCTGAGATGACCGATCCTCCTCTGAAGCCGTGGCACACAGAGATGTCTCTTGTCCAGGTCAAGCTGAATTATTTCAGCCGTCTTTCCACCGATGACTTGAAGCTTTCTTTGCAAGCCGGCAAAAAGGATTCACTAAAGGCCCGACCCGACGGAACAATTCTCGACGGTCATCATCGGATCGCAATCCTTCGATCACGGGGCGTAGATGTTGACGCCCTACCACGTGAGATAATTGCGAAGAAGTAGCGCACAATCACTTGAGTCCTAAGCTCTATTGGATACCGAAGTTGAATCCAGGCCGCCTGGCAATTTCCGCGCGGCCCCGAGGTGGAGACTGGCTGGAAGATGAAGTCACTGGATGGCGCAAGCAAGGCATAGATGTTGTCGTTTCACTTCTGACTCCAGACGAGAACGAAGAGTTGGATCTGAAGGACGAAGCCAGCTTTTCCAAGGTAAGGGGCGTTCGATTTATTTCCTTTCCGATTGAAGATCGCAACGTTCCATCATCGCTGACCAAGGTCGAGCAATTGGTCGCACAGCTCGGTTCCGAAATTCAACAGGGAAAAAATGTTGCGGTGCACTGCCGGCAGGGAATCGGCCGCTCCTCCTTGATCTCGGCCGCTCTCCTCATTTCTGCAGGAGAGGACCTCGGCGAGATACTCCGTACGATAAGTCAAGCCCGAGGCCTGGAAGTGCCTGAGACTATCGAGCAACGTAGATGGTTGGATGAGTTCGCAAAGGCTCACGCTTTCACAAGCTCCGGCCACCGCAGCCGCTGAATGAAGCTCACCATCAACGGCGAAGATCGCGAATTCGGTTCAATCTCGGCCGTTTCCTCTCTTCTGGAGCAACTTGGCATGAAGGCCGACCGCGTTGCTGTGGAACTGAATCGCGAACTCATTCCGCGCGAGCGCTGGGATGCGACTCAACTCGCTGACGGCGATAAACTGGAAATTGTGCACTTCGTCGGCGGAGGCAAGTTATAAGAGGACTCTGATGAAAGTTGATCGCCGAACTGTTGATCTCTCATCCTATCCCGACCTAATCGTCATCTATCTGGGCATGAGAGTGAATGCGCTGACTGGAATTAAAACTGTGTTTGGCTTCGGACCGCGCATTTCGAAGGCTGTCGCGCAGAAAGCCGACGGCCTGCTACTGCACGAGTCCCTTATCTATTCTGTGTTTCCGTTGCACGTCGGGATGCGCCAGTACTGGCGAGACTTTGAGTCTCTTGAACGCTGGTCGCGCTCGGAACCGCACATGCTCTGGTGGAAGGAATTCTTGCGAAACTCAGGCGGCACCGGCTTCTGGCATGAAACCTACTTCATGCGTGGCGGCATGGAGGCGATCTACGACGACATTCCCATGCCGTTGGGCCTTTCCGCCTTCGCTCCCGTTCACCCGGCGCGAGGGCCAATGTTTTCAGCCCGCACTCGCCTGAAGACCGAAGGCCCTGACACCAAGCCACCCGCCATCACCGAGGAGGAACTCTACCGAGATCAGCAAAGCTAGGTTGCAGATGTTACTCCTTTAGTTACCTCCTTTTCCTCTATTTACCCGATGGTTTTCCCACAATTTCGGCCTAAAATGTTTCAAACATTTTCCCTTCTGAATGTTTGGAAGGCTTGCGCGCTGAAATGCAGGAATCGTTCACATCGCACGACGTTATCCGGTTGACGGGAATCACTGCCCGCCAACTGCAATGGTGGGATGAAAAGCGGATCGTCGTACCTGCACGCCAGGGACATCGTCGCGTTTATTCATTCGACGATGTAACAGAGGTTGCAGTCATCTGTGAGCTTCGCGGCAAAGGCTTCTCCCTTCAGCGCATGCGCAAAGTCGTCCGCTTCCTGCAGAAGGAGTTCGGCAAACGCCTGGCTGAAACGGTCGGTGGCTCATGCAGTTATCACCTGTTGACCGATGGGCGCACGCTCTACCTCGAGACCTCACCACAACAGATTGTTGACATTCTGAAAAATTCCCGGCAGCCGATGTTCGCCATCTGCCTCAGCGACACGGTGCGACAGGTGCGGGCCGTCGTCAACGGACGCAAGCGTCCCGGACGCTGCGTTCCGGAAAAAGTTCGCCGCAAGTTGAAATTGGGTTCTTAGCAGTGGATTTGCCCACAAGGAGGGTGAAATGGTTGCTGAACTCGAACTCCTAAGCGAATGGATCCCGGACCAAATGCAGCCCGGCACGATCTTTGTGCTGGAGAACGCCGGTCACATTGGGGAGAAGGAAGATCCTTATTGGGCGGTTCTCTCCTGCCCCAGTTGCGGCACTCTCGGCTTGATCACTCGCAAACAGATTGCCGGATTGATTGCCGTGATTTGCGGCTCAGGGAAATGTTCAGCGCAGTTCTTTATCCGCGACAACGACATCGAGATTCGCAAACCGTTTTAGGACAGTGGCTAATTGATGAGTAGTTGTGCAAAGCAAGATCGGCGCGACATGTCAGAAAATATCAACCAACCACTAGCTTCTTTCCTTTTCCAGCGCCACCGGCACCTGCTCCACAATCTCAATTCCAAAGCCCTCTAGTGCAACAACTCTTCGCGGATGATTGGTTAGCAGTCGTATTCTTCGTAAATTCAAATCCGATAAGATTTGCGCGCCAATGCCGATCTGACGCTGCGCTTTTCGTTCACTCTCAGGCAACGATGGCGACGAACGCTCACGATGAAACGAAATTGCGGTCCGATCGCCCACTTTCTCGAGAGCAAAACCCTTCGCGGACTGGTGCAGGTAAATGAGCGCACCCCGGCGTTCGTAGGAAATGGCAGTCAGCGCTCCTTCCAGAGTTTGACGACAATCACATGCGGCCGAGCCGAAAACGTCGCCAACCAGGCAATGTGAATGCATTCGCACCAACACAGGCTCGCTGCCCTCGCCAATGTCGCCTTTCACCAGGGCAAGGTGCGACTCGCCACCATCTACTTCACTCTCGTAGGCGATGACGCGGAATTCGCCGTACTCCGTATCCACCAGTGCCTCGCCCACCCGATGCACGTAGCGCTCGTGCTGCATGCGATAACGAATGAGTTCTGCCACGGTCATCATCTTTAACTCATGTTCTTTGCAGAACTCGATCAGATCTGGCACCCGCGCCATGTTGCCGTCTTCGCGCATGATTTCGCAGATAATTCCCGCTGGTACTAGCCCTGCCATGCGTGCGAGATCAACTGACGCTTCGGTCTGGCCGGCGCGCACCAGCACTCCACCTTTGCGCGCGCGCAGAGGGAAAACGTGGCCCGGGCGAGCCAGGTCGGAAGGCCGAGTTGCGGGATCAATCGCAACCAGGATCGTCCGCGCGCGGTCATAGGCGGAAATACCAGTGGTCACTCCCTCGCGGGCGTCGATGGCCTCGCAGAATGCGGTCCCGTAATTCGATGTGTTCTCGGCACTCATGGGTCCGATGCGGAGGTGCTCAAGCCGCTCCTCGGTGAGAGTCAAGCAGATCAATCCGCGTCCGAATTTTGCCATGAAATTGATAGCCTCGGGCGAGACCTTTTCCGCCGCCAGCATCAAATCGCCTTCATTTTCACGGTCTTCGTCGTCAACGATGACCATCATCCGCCCCGCGCGGATTTCGTCGATGGCAGTGGGGACGTCAGTAAAAGCAGGTGCGCTCATCACAAGAAATTGTAGCAAGGATGGTGCGATATCACGCTGCTGAGTGGAAGAATCGCATGATCCAAAAAACCACGGCTGCCACCGCCGCCGACGCAGGAATGGTCAGGACCCAGGCCCAGACGATACGGCGCGCCACCCCCCACCGTACTGCTGACAACCGATGTACAGCCCCTACCCCGACGATGGCACCGGTGATCGTGTGAGTCGTGCTGACCGGAATTCCAGCCAGAGCCGTCCCGAAAAGAGTCAGCGCCCCGGCGCTCTCGGCACAGAATCCGCCAAAAGGTTTCAACTTCGTGATCTTAGACCCCATGGTGTGGACAATGCGCCAGCCGCCGAAGTACGTCCCCGCCGCGATGGCTGCATGCGCCGCAAGAATGATGAACCACTTGTAGTGACCCCAATCGTGGCGCATGTCGTACGCGCTCATGTAACCGGAGGCGTACAACGCGCCAGCAACTATTCCCATAGTCTTCTGAGCGTCATTGCCACCATGCCCCAGGCTGTATGCCGCCGCGGAAATCAGTTGCAATTTTCTAAACCAAATATCCACGTTTCGTGGCGTCTTGTTTCTCAATAACCAGTATCCAACTACGCTGAAGATCAGCGCGATGACCAATCCCATAATCGGTGCCACCACGATGAAAATCAGGGTTTTCGTCCACCCTTGCGGAAGAATGACGCCGTATGCACTCGAGAGCCCGCGCGTCAGCGCGGCCCGCGCCATTGCGGCACCGGCATATCCTCCAATTAGGGCGTGAGAGGACGAAGTCGGCAGTCCCCACAACCACGTCAACACATCCCACGTAATCGCACCCGCGAGTCCGGCGATGACCACGTACTGAGTTACATCCTCCAGGCGAATCATGCCCTTACCAATGGTTTTAGCCACGGCAGTTCCTAATACGAATGCGGCAACGAAGTTAAAAAATGCTGCCCACACAACCGCGAGTTTGGGAGACAGCACCCGCGTGGAAACCACGGTTGCAATGCTGTTCGCGGCATCGTGAAACCCATTCAGAAAATCGAAGATCAACGCAACGGTGATGGTAATGACGAGCAGCAGCAAATCGGGGTTCACTGTTTCGAGCACCTCGTCTGGAATGTGAGGATCGTGTAGGGGCGCCTTCCAGGTCCGCCCGTGGCGCTTTACGCACTCTTCAGGACCACCGCTTCGAGCACATTGGCGGCATCTTCGGCTTTGTCGGTGGCCGTCTCCAGGACCTCGTAGAGTTCCTTGAGCTTGATGAGCTGAATTGGATCCTTCTCGTACTCGAAGAGTTCAGCAATGGCCTTGCGGCTGACTCGATCGGCTTCATTCTCCAGTTGGTTTACAACTACGCAGTGGTCGAGCACTCTCTGGTGCTCCTCAAGCAGCGAAACACATTTCGAAAGTTCCTCTGATTGCTTGACGATCAGCCCTGCGAGGACTGCTGCCGCTGGCGGGGGCGCAGTGATCCGATACAGCTTCATGCGGGTTGCGGCGGAATTTACGTAATCGAGGACGTCATCGAGCGAAGAAGTGAGCGCATGAATATCCTCGCGATCGAAGGGAGTGATGAAGGTTTGATTGAGCATCCGGATGATGTCATGCGTCATATCATCGCCGCGGTGCTCGATCTCCTGAAGTTTGTTGATCCTCTCCGCCAAATCGTCAGGGTTCTTCAAAATGTCGTGCAGAAGGCGGGCGCCCTCTGTCAAGTTCTCGGAAACGTCACGGAACATGCGAAAGAATTTTGTTTCTCGGGGTATCAATCGCATCCGGCTGTAAGGCTCCTGGGGGATTTGCCCTGCAAAATCGCCTCAACTATCTCATTGCGACTGTCGGAGCGTCAAATAAGTGCCGTATTTGTTAGTCATTGCGAGGATTTTTAACGGAAAGTTAACCGGCCAACAATGATGCAAGGCGGGCCTTCACGGCGGGCCATTCCATGTCGAGAATGCTGAAATAGACCGAATCGCGCTGGCGGCCGTTATAGGTGAGCATGTGTTTGCGCAGAGTGCCCTCCTCTTTGGCGCCGAGTCGAAGAATTGCGTTACGCGAGCGTTGGTTCAGCGCGTCAGTCTTGAGCTCGACTCGCAGGCACTTCCAGACTTCAAACGCCTGGCAAAGCATCAGGTACTTCGCTTCCGTGTTAACTTCCGTGCGCTGCCATCGCGGCGCGATCCAAGTCGAGCCGATCTCGACCTTACGGTTCGCAAGATCCATGTTCATGAACCGAGTGGTTCCGACAACCCGGCCGGAGCTGCGCTCAACCGTCGCAAACGGAACTGAGAGCCCGCGAGCTTGCTCATCCAACACTTGGCTATTGAATTTCTTGAAGTCTTCCAGCGATTCCAGCCGGTAGGGAATCCACTGAAACAAGTCAACCAGATGCTCTTTGGCTACCTCCCAAAGCACGGACGCATGCTCGGGCCGCAAAGGTTCTAGCCGGACATGCCTGCCTTCGAGCGAAAACGGTGAAATGGCGGGGCTTGTACTCAAGCCTGTGACTCCAGTCGATCTCGTGCGTCTAATATCCTTACAGCATTATCTTTGCATCCGGGCGTAGGTTTCGTCATCTCATGGGAGGAAGCTTCCGGCCCGAGCGATGAGCTACAAGCCGTGAGCATGCTCGTGGCTCACCGCTCACGGCTCAACACTAAAAACATGACTTGTGAATGCCAATTCGCGAGCAGGGCTCTGCGATGAACTCCCACTGTCTCCCATTCCGGCAGATTCCCCACACCACGCAGCTTTTTCTGGATTACCTCGACTTCACTCCCAAAGTTCAGCAGTTTTATCCTCGGTCGCCACGCTTCGTAGAGTGGGCCAAGGACGAAACCCCTCGGATTAAATATCCTGCTGACCGCAGGGCACGCATATCCGAGATACTCGAGCGGCAAAACAAATCCTGGGGCGCATCTTCGGCGACGCTTGAGAATATCCGGCGGTTCCGCTCCGGAGCTTGCGCCTTGGTGACGGGCCAGCAGGTAGGCCTTTTCGGGGGCCCCACATTCTCAGTCTACAAAGCGCTAAGCGCAGTCCGGATGGCGCGAGAAGCTGAGAAACTCGGCATCAGTTGTGTTCCCGTTTTCTGGCTGGCGACGGAAGACCATGATCTCGAAGAAGTGAATCAAGCGCATCTTCCCAATGCGGACGGAAGTCTTGACGCTCTGGGTAGCGCGACCCAAGCCAAGAAAAAAGATGAGCCGGTGGGAAGGATTGGTTTCGGGGCCGAGATATCAGAGACTGTCAGCCGTGCAGCCGGCGTATTGGGGGACTCAGAGGCCTCACGCCTCCTAGCCGAGTGTTACCGGCCGGGCGAAACCTTTGGAACGGCATTTGCAAAATTGTTTACCCGTGTGTTCTCAGAGTACGGAGTGATTTTGCTCGATGGCTCCGATCCGGAGCTCGACCGGATTGCCGCCCCGCTCTATGGTGCAGCGATCTACAGGGCGCAGGAGCTCTCCACCGCCCTGATGAAACGGGATGAGCAATTGCGGGAAGCCGAATATCATCAGCAGGTTCGGATCACGGATTCATCCACTCTGCTGTTTGTGATTCGAGACGGCCAACGCGTTCCTGTCCACTTCCAGGCGGGGAAATTCCTGATCGGCGATGAACAAATTTCTACCGAAGACCTGGTCGCGCTCGCTGAAAAATCACCTGATTCATTCAGCCCAAATGTGCTTCTTAGGCCGGTCGTGCAGGATTACGTTCTGCCCACTCTTGCCTATGTCGGCGGTGCCGCCGAAGTTGCATACTTCGCCCAAGTCGCGATCGCCTACGAGAAGCTGCAAGGCAGGGTCACCCCCATACTTCCACGCTTTTCAGCCACGTTGATCGAGCCAAAGCCTCAAGCATTACTTGAGAAATACAAGTTAGCCTTCACTGAGGTATTTCAAGGAGCAGATGGCTTGAGACAGGCGATCGGTTCACATCTCTTGCCGCCGAATCTGCAAAGCTCGTTTGATCAGGCGACCAGCGTGGTCGAAAGATCAATGAAATCGGTTCGCGACTCATTGGCACAGCTCGATAGAACGCTGGTCGAGTCTGCCGAACATGCCGAACAAAAGATGCTTTATCAGATCACGAATCTTCACTCCCGCGCTGCCCGCGCCGAGTTGCGGCAGAGTGAAATCGTCGGCCGTCATGCTGACCTGCTGAGCAATTCGCTCTATCCGAAGAAAGCTCTTCAGGAGCGCGAGGTGGCGGGTGCTTATTTCCTTGCGAAGTACGGCAGGGAACTGCTAAACGGATTACTCGACACCATTCATCCTGACTGCCTCGATCACCAACTGATCACACTGTAGAGTCGCTGCTTGCACGTCTGAACCGCCGCTGCAGGCAAAATGTGGCGAGTTACCTCTCTACGGCTGGTTGCTGCTGTGTCATGCAGTGGATGGCGCCGAAGCCCCAGATCAGGTCTCCGCAGTAAATGGGTGCGATCTCGCGCTCGGGGAAAATGTCCGCCAGAATGTCGAGCGCCACGCGATCATTGGGATCATTAAAGACGGGAACGAGTACGACGCCATTCGCGATATAGAAATTCGCATAACTTGCGGGAAGCCGCCGGCCTTCGAAATAAACAGGCGCCGGCATGGGCAGATCAATCGTGGCCAAAGATTTCCCGTCTTCCGTCACAGCATCGCGCAATCGTCGAATATTCTCGCGCAGTGCTTCGTAGTTTTCGCTTTTGGGATCGGCGTCCACACAGGTGACTACGGTGTCAGGAGAAACGAAACGCGTGATGTCGTCCACATGGCCGTGAGTGTCGTCACCGACAATTCCTGAGCCCAGCCAGATGACGTTCGTTGCGCCAAGATGCTGCGCGAATATTTTCTCGTAGTCCCGTTTCTTCATTCCCGGATTACGCTGTTGCACTCGGCTGAGCAGACACTCTTCCGTCGTGATCAGAGTGCCTTGCCCGTTGACATCAATCGAGCCACCTTCCAGCACAACCCGATTCTTGCCGAACGTCGGCCGAATTTCGTGCGCGCCCGCCGCTCGTGCCATCAGACTACCGATTTTGTCATCATGCTGCCAGTTGGGATATTTTGCCCAGGCGTTGAAGCGCCACTTTATGGCTGCGCCTTGAGGGCGGGCGAGGACGCCCGCCCCTCCAGAAGTAACCTGTGGGAGCGCGGGCGTCCTCGCCCGCGCAGAATGAGAGGCAAACACAAATGCGCATCCGGAATCCCGCGTCCAAACCCGATTCGTCGGCCAGCGGTGAAAACGAACATTCTTGTTCAACGAATGCGCACGCTTTAAGGTTTTGCGAGCGACTCTTTCCGCCGCGGCATCTTTGACAATCAGTTCAACGCGCTCATGCCGGCTTAGGTAGCGAATGATCTCGGCATAGACCCACGGAATCGGCTCAAACTTTCCCGGCCAGTCGAGCTTGTAATGAGGCCAAGCCAACCAGGTTGCCGCGCGCGGTTCCCATTCCGCCGGCATGCGAAATTTAGTTATATCTGAGTCGAGGCTAGGCATGGATCAATCGATCAACCTACTGGTGATCGGCGCATACGCGTCAATCCTACGGTCGCGCAGAAAAGGCCAATTGCGGCGGATGTCTTCCAGCACCTTCAGATCCACTTCGCCAATCAGAATTTCTTCCTTGTCATGCGAGGCCTGCGCGACCACGCGCCCAAACGGATCGCAGAGGAACGATCCGCCCCAGAACTCCAGCCCTTTGCCCGACGCCTTATTTCCCCGCACATCTCCTTGCTCGAAACCAACCCGGTTCACCGCTGCGACGTAAACTCCGTTTGAAATCGCGTGCGCGAGGTGCATTACATGCCAGGCATGGTGCTGCGCCTCTCCGAAGTGCTCCTTCTCGTCGGGATGCCAGCCGATTGCCGTCGGATAAAACAGCACTTGCGCACCCTGCAAAGCGGTGAGCCGCGCGCCTTCCGGGTACCACTGGTCCCAGCAAACCAGCGTGCCCACGCGCCCGACCTGCGTATCGAAAGCTTTGAAGCCGAGATCACCAGGAGTGAAGTAAAACTTCTCGTAATAAAGTGGATCGTCTGGAATATGCATCTTGCGATAAATCCCACGCAGGCTGCCGTCGCTATCAATCATCACTGCGGTGTTGTGATACACGCCCGGCGCACGCTTCTCAAACAATGATGCGACCAGAACGATCCTTAGCTGTTTTGCAATCTCAGACAGTCTGGCCGTCGTAGGTCCCGGAATCGGCTCGGCCAAATCAAACAGCACTGCATCTTCCCGCTGGCAGAAATATTGCGTTTGAAAAAGTTCCGGCAGGCAGACAATCTGTGCACCCTTAGCCGCCGCCTGGTGCAGGCGGTCAATTGCACGCTGCAGGTTCTTCTCCGGATCGGGCGTAGCCGACATCTGCACCAGACCCACGCGGAACTTGTCGGGCAAAGACTCCTCCTCAGGAAGGGAATAGCATAACAATAGCCACGAGCGCCTAGCTACCAGCAATCGCACCGAGACTCGTTCGGAGCGAACTGGCCGAGGAAAGATCAAAGTACAAGTGCACTCGACATTCGTTCGGATACGATTGCTACCAGCTAGTAGCTAGAAGCTAGCAGCTTCAATTAAAGTAATCCTTCTCATCGAACCTGGGGGATCCCATGAAGCACGACAATCACGACGGCACGGGCATTGACCGCAAGCTCCATAATCCAATCGAAGACCGCCTGGTTCCGCTCGAGCCTTTGGATCTTTCAAAGGTTCGATCGGTTGACGACCTCGTGCGCGCGATGTCGAAAACGGCATTTACCGGTCGCCAGATCGGCGAAGCTGCCGACGTCCTCGAGGCCATGGCCCGCGATAAAGACTGCTTCGTCGTCATGACCCTCGCGGGGGCGATGACGGTTGCCAAGCAGGGGCTAATCGTCGCTGACCTGATCGAACACGGAATCGTGAACGCCATCGTTTCCACTGGCGCGCTCATGGCGCACGGCCTTGTCGAGGCCACCGGTCGCTCGCATTATCAATACAATCCAGATGTTCCTGACACCGAACTCTATGAGCAGGGATACAACCGCGTTTATGACACGCTCGAGCCTGAGCAGAACCTCGACGATGTGGAACGGGTGATGGCGGAAGTCCTTGGCAACTGGGACCACTCGGAGGTGATGTGCTCGTACAAACTGAACCACGCCATTGGCGGGTTCCTTGCAAAGCGGTCGAAAGAGCAGCGGGGGATATTAAAGTCGGCTTACGAACAAGGCGTGCCGGTATTCGTGCCGGCCTTCACCGATTCCGAACTTGGGCTTGATGTTGCATTGCACAACCGCATGCGCGAGGGATCTGGACGGCACAAGATTCGTTTCGATCCGTTCGAAGACCTGGAGCACTTTGCTTCTACGCTACTTCGGCAAAAACGCCTGGGAATTTTCACCATCGGCGGCGGCGTTCCGCGCAACTGGTCGCAACAGTTTGGCCCATTCATCGAGTTGCGTCACCGCCGCTTGGGAGAGAATCTTCCTTTGAAGCGTTACCACTACGGCGTGCGAATATGTCCGGAGCCGGTGTACTGGGGCGGGCTATCTGGCAGCCCCTACAGCGAGGCGATTTCCTGGGGCAAGTTTGTGCCTCCAGCCGAAGGCGGACGCTTCGGCGAAGTTTTCGTGGATGCGACGGTCGGGCTGCCGCTGATTGTGGCGGCAGTATTGGAACGGTTGGGGAAGGGAAAAAACTCCGCGAAGAGTAAGAGGGAAAAGGTGGTTGGTAGGAGGTGAGAGTTCATCTGCCGCATTTTATTAACGAGAACTGGAAGCCTTACCTCTGCAACGTGAATAGCAAACCAGCATCGATCCTCGTCGACGTTGGAATCCGCACTACAGTGCCCGATCCCGCAAGGCAATGGCTGCTCTGGGCATGGGTTTACTTCAAGCAGCCTCGTGCTGATGGTTTGTCGAGCAGCGAAGAGTTCGCTACCCTATGCGCCATCGAGGACAAATTGACGCCGCTGGTGGAGGAAAGATGTCGAGCCCTCGCCGTAGGCAGAATTACGACCGACGGTCGAAGAGAATTCTACTACTACGGCCCTAATGTTGACGGATTTGAAAAAGCCGTTAGGGAATCGTTGTCCTCGTTTGATGGCTACGATTTCGCTCAAGGAAATCAGTACGACCCCCAGTGGAACCAATATTTGACCGTCCTTTTCCCATCCGACGAGGATATGCAAAGGATCTCGAATCGTGAAGTGACAGATCTGATGGAGCGGCAGGGAGACCAGCCTGAAGTGCCGCGCGAGATTCTACACTGGTGCTATTTTGCAAAAAAGGACAACCGCGCTGAGTTCAGCGCCGTGGTTATGTCATTGGGCTATACAGTTAACTCTGAGAGTGAAAACCCCGCCAGCGAAAATCCCTATGGCGTCTGTTTCGGGAAAATCCAAGAAGCAACTGCCAAATCGATTGATGAAGCAGTAATCGAGCTACATCGGACGAGTAAGCGCTTCAACGGCGAATACGACGGCTGGGAAGCTCAGGTAATGTCAGACGAGGGCGCGGAGAAGCCCGACCCAAAACGACTGATCAATTGATCGATTCGCTCAGGCAGCTTGCTAGTCAAAAATAAAGATCGCCGCTGCGATCACCGTCGTCCACAAGCCCCGCTTGTCTCCCACCGCAGACTGCGTGACATTGGCCGTGCGCACGATCTTATTCGAGATACGGTAAATCTCTTTTTTCTCGTCCCACGACCGGTCAGGATCGAATTCCACATTCAGCGTCGTCGCCAGCATCTCGGCGGCGAGCTCTTCGGCGTAGTCTCCTGCAGCATCTTCGGTTTCGCCAAAAGAGTGGTGCTCGCTCAAATAGCCGTAAGTGTTGCGATCTGCGGGAATTGCTACGCCGATACTAGCGGCAAGCAGGCGGTGCGGTTCATGAGTAGAGTTTTCCGCAACCACAGAAAACACCACCTCGCCCGGGCTCAGATAGGGCAATCCCTGCGAACGCGGGATCAACTTGCATTGCGGCGGGAAGATGGAAGAAACCCGGACCAGATTCTGAGCTGCGATTCCGGCATCGCGTAGCGCCAACTCAAACGACGTCAGGCGCTCTTTATGCTTACCGACCCCCTTGGTGAAGAAGATCCGCTTGGGGACCATGTCTCTGGACAATTCCGAAGCCCTCCGGCAATTTGGGTGAGTGAATCGTCAAACATAACATAGCTTGCGGTGGCCGAAGATGAAAAGTAAAAGAAAACTAAAATGCGGAATCTGGAAAGCCGACCATCTTGCTACTTCGGCACAAAGTGCAGCGCCACTGAAACAGTCTTGTCCTGCTGATTCACGTTTTGCTTCGAAACGATGTTGTAGGGCACCTTCAATCCGACGTCGTGGTACATGATTTTGAAGAAGCGTTGCAGATAGCTGTCGTCGAACGGATTGCCTTTCTTCAGTTGCCACTGCTCCGCCATCTTGGCTGCGTTCGCCGGTGGGATGCCATCAATGGTGAGCTCGCCCATTCGATACAGATCGCCCTCGGTCATGCTGAGCTGATAACTGACGTTTGCCGCCGAGTCGTCCATCTCGGGCGTGGGATCAGCATGGGCGAACAGGTAGCCCTTCGTCCCATAAAGTTTTCGTATTTCCTCAAGATCCTCCCCAAGCTGCACAGCGTTTGCGGGCTCGCCGGCCTTCAGGTGAATCAAAGATTGCAGCCTGTCTGCAGGAAATACGTTATTGCCGGCCCACTCGACGTTTATCAGTTTGTACTGAACTCCGGGGACAACTGGAAAGCTGACATCAACCTTTGTCTCTGCTCCATCCTCGGCAACCTTGGCTTGTGAATCTGCAAACTGCGCCTTTAAGTATCCGCGCGCTAAATAAACGGGAAGCAAATTCCGTTCTTCCTGCACCCGCATTTTGGTTCGTGTGTAGTCTTGCCCGGAGAGAGGTTTAGCCGCCGCCTGTAATGCAGGAAGTTCCGCATCCCCAGCCCCCGGAAACTCCCTGTTACGGACCACAACCGGATGCAGACTCACCTGATACAGATACGACGTTATCGGTCCATTCAGCACACCCGCCGGATGGTATTCTGCCTCGCCGACGATCTTTCTGTCATTGAGAATCTGCTTCAATGCTTCCGCGACCTGATCGGCAAGATTGCCCGCTGCGGGTACGCGGCCTTCAAATAATGGCAATCGCGAGTGCAGCAGGGTTATCAACTCGGTATCAGAAAACCAGACAAGATTGTCGAAAGTGATTGGAACAAGTTTTTCGTTCTCCGCTACTTGCAGATCTAAATTGCATCCCGCGGTTGAATATTGATACTTGTAGCTAAGATCCAAAAAAAGGCCGGTTTCGCCTAGTCTTTGTGCCGCCTGCTTGAACTCCTGTTCGCCGGCAAGCTGGCCCAGCTTCAGCCCGGAAGCGGCGATCACATGATCTTCCTTGAAGTGGTCTAACCCATTCACATGAATGGAGAGCAGTTTGTAACTCAGCTTTGACTTCGTCGGGCTTTGCGCACAGACTTCCATGCAAAGCACCACAACTGGAAGAAGGGAACGGAGAAGGAAGCGCCTCACGAGCGAATTGTACAACAGGGTTGGAAGCCAGATTTCAATCTATTAGCGAGCGTCAATGGCCCTATCGTTTGCTGGCCGAAGCAGCCGCGTCCGCCGCCTTGATCTTTACAGCGATATCAATAAAGGCCAGAGCGGCCCGGCTTAGGGCCTTGTCTTTGCGGAACACGAGAGCGAGATCGCGACGAATGGGCGCGGCGTCGGCCAGCGGAATTGCTGTGAGGACTTTGGCTTGCACATCTTCCTGAACATTTGAGCGCGAGATGAAACCGACGCCCACATCGGCTGCCACAAAGCGTTTCAGCAATTCGCTGGAATCGAGTTCCATGGCGTAACGGGGCTTGAGCTTTTGCTGATGAAAAAGGTCGTCGAGCGCATCCCGCGTATGGCCGACCTTAGGCATCACCAACGGATATTGGGCGATATCCGCAGCGGACGCGGATTTGAGCTTTGCCAGAGGATGCTTTGGCGTCACGATCAGCACGAGCTCGTCTTTGTGAATCAGGACTGCGGTAAGACGATTGTCGGTCACCGGCATGGACACCACGCCGAAGTCCACCGAGTTATCAATGACCGATTCAAGGATCTTGGAATAGTCCGCCCGTCGGATGCTGACCGACACATCCGGATACTGCTTCTTGAAATGGGCGAACACCTCGGGAAGGATATGCAAGCATGTTCCTTCATTCGCACCGACCACGATTTCTCCGCGCGGGACACGTTCCGTTTCGGCGATAGCAACCGTCGCGGCTTTTCGTGCGTCGAGTGTTTCTTCGGAGAATTTAAGGAACAGCTTGCCCGATGCCGTCAGCGAGACCTTGCCGCCAGAGCGATCGAGCAGTTTGGCGCCGACCTCTTCTTCAAGGGACCGAATTTGCGAGGAAATTGCCGGCTGCGTGCGGAAACGCTTCTCCGCCGCACGGGAAAAGCTTGATAGCCGCGAGACCTCGATGAATGTTTCTAGTTGGTCGAAATCCATAGGAAAATCGGCATCAAGGCTTCGGAATCTAAATGCATGAAGCAACTGCGTGAGCAAGCCATGTGCAGGATCCCCGAAAGCCTATCGCCTGAAGCCCAACGCCTAAAGCCAAATTTATTGCTGCGATAAAAACAATCAATTTCCTACCCTGAAGGCCGCCCACTAGACTGATCGCACCTGCAGTGTTTGAAAGATTGTAGCAGGTGTACAATTCTCCAGATTCCCAGAGAAAGCTTATTGCAGCCCTAAAGGCTGACCGCAGTGTGTCCGATGATCGCTTGTCCGGGTTTCGCCCGACTTCTTAAAGGAGCATTTCAAAATGGCAGATGCAAAAACTGTCCTGGAGTTCGCGAAGAAAAATGGGGTCAAACTGCTTGACCTTCGCTTCACGGATTTGCCGGGATTATGGCAACACGTTTCTTATCCCATCGGTCAGTTGACCGAAGATTCGTTCGAAGAAGGCTTCGGCATGGATGGCTCGTCCATTCGCGGTTGGGCGGCAATCAACGAAAGTGACATGCTGCTGATTCCTGATCCCGATACCTACATGTTGGATTCTTTCACCGAAGTGCCCACTCTGGTGATGGTCTGCGACGTCATTGACCCGGTCACCAAACAGCGCTACGACCGCGATCCGCGCCATATCGCTGAGAAGGCCGAGCTGTATCTCACGTCTACCGGCATTGCCGATACCGCTTACTTCGGCGCCGAAGCCGAGTTCTTCATTTTCGATAACATCCGCTTCGATCAGCGTGAGCAGCACGGGTTCTACTTCATTGATGCCGAAGAGGGACGCTGGAACTCAGGTCGCGAGAACAACAATCTCGGATATCGTCCGCGCTACAAAGAGGGCTACTTCCCAGTTCCACCGATGGACCACTATCAAGACCTGCGCAGCGAAATGGTCATGACCATGATCAGCTGCGGCCTCGATGTGGAATGTCATCACCACGAAGTTGCTACCGGTGGCCAGACTGAAATTGATCTGAAATTCGATTCGCTTGTGAAGTCCGCCGATCACATGCTGCTTTATAAGTACATTGTGAAGAACGTTGCCAACCAATACGGCAAGACTGTGACCTTCATGCCAAAGCCGATTTTCCAGGACAATGGGAGTGGCATGCACACCCACCAGTCGTTATGGAAGGGCGGGAAGCCGCTGTTTGCCGGCGATGGTTATGCGGGACTTTCGCAGATGGCCCTCTGGTATATCGGCGGGCTGATCAAGCACGGTCCGGCTCTAGCAGCGATCATTGCGCCGACCACGAACTCGTACAAGCGTCTGGTGCCCGGCTTCGAAGCGCCCGTGAACTTGGCGTACTCGCGCCGGAACCGTTCAGCCGCTTGCCGTATTCCAATGTACTCGGCATCGCCTAAGGCAAAACGCGTTGAGTTCCGCCCGCCCGATCCGAGCTGCAACCCCTACCTGGCGTTCGCAGCTATGTTGATGGCAGGCTTGGACGGCGTCGAGAACAAGGTCGATCCTGGCCAACCGCTCGACAAGGACATCTACGACCTGGGCCCAGAGGAGCTGGCAAAGGTTCCGTCAATGCCCGGCTCGCTCGAAGATGCGCTGGATGCCCTCGAAAAAGACCACGCCTTCCTGCTCAAAGGCGACGTCTTCACCGAGGAACTCCTCAGCACCTACATTGATTACAAGCGCTCGAAGGAAGTGGACGCGGTGAGATTGCGTCCGCACCCATACGAGTTCGCGTTGTACTACGACATCTAAACAAGCTCTTAGCCTTTAGCTATTAGCTTTCTGCCAGGCCCGGCGCAAGCCGGGCCTGTTTTGCGCTCCCTCGGCAAACAGTGTGAAAGTAGAAGTTACTCAGTAGACCCTCGTGGGTCGGACATACTTGTTCCGACCATAGCTCTCCGACTTGACTACCCACCTGGCAGATGCGCCGCCCTCTCCAACTCTGCCATTCTCGTTCCGGAGGCAAATATGGGTACCTGGAACGAGCTATCAAATGAATTAGCGCAAGCGACTCAAGCAATCGGGAAAACCGTGATCGCTGTGCAGGCAGCATCTGGCAGAACTGTCAGCGGCATCATTCTCGACGAACAAACGGTGATCACAACCGCACGGGCAATCGTCGACCAGGACAAAATCCGCGTGTGGATTTCTCCAGAAAAGCCGTTTGACGCCAGTCTCGTCGGAAGTGATTTCGGTACCGACATCGCTCTCTTGAAGAGTGAAGCCAAGTTGAGCGATGTGGCTGCGTTTTCCGAAAACCCAAAACTCGCAGTCGGTCAGTTTGTCCTCGCCCTTGGGCGCACTTGGCGTGGCAATCTGGTCGCAAGCTCCGGAATTCTCTCCGGCGTCATGGGCGAGTGGCATACCTTTCGAGGACAAAAAATAGAAGCCTTTATCCGGCCAGATCTGACTCTCTACTCCGGCTTTTCTGGCGGACCGCTCATCGGCGCTGACCAGAAGATCATCGGCATGACCACAGGTGCGCTCCGTCGTGGATCTCCCTTGACCATCCCCTACGCCACCATCAAGCGGATCGCCGCGATCCTGAGCGAGAAAGGCTACATTCCAAAGCCATACCTCGGGATTGGCCTCCAGCCAGTGCGCCTGCCTGAGTCGTTGACGCAGAAGCTGAATCTAAGCCAGAACGTGGGAGCGCTTGTTGTGCATCTGGAATCGGGCAGTCCCGCCGACCTCTCTGGGCTTTTGCTGGGGGATATTCTGCTGCAAGTCGGCGAGGAAAGTTTCGGCGAGCAAGGCCCAGCCTCAGTGGTCTCTCGCCTAACTCTTAACCAGACCGCGAGCACTTGGGGGGTACGAGGCGGCCAGCAATTCTCCTCTACTGTTCGCGTTGGAGAGCGCCCGCGGAGGCAGGCATGAAATGCAGCCGCCGACTCGCGTCTTCGTAGTTGCTGACAATCACAGCGAAGCTCGCAGATTAGGTAAGATTTTCACCGAATCTGCTGGATTCCTGGTCACAGGGTTCGGCGTGCCCGCCACCTTGTCTGGACTCAATGCCCGGAAGGTCGACGTGGTTGTTGTGCGGACGGAGCATCGAATCCACCTAACCGGCTCATCTCGGATCAGTCTGCCGATTCTCTACCTCGTTCCTGACACGGATGGCGCACATCGGGGTGCCAAGGCCGTTCTGCCGTGGGATGCCAACCCCGCTCAAATCAGGGCTGGAGCGTTGGCAGTTGCAGCTGGGCTTCACGTCGGGCAAGCGGATTTCAAGCCGACGTCCTGCAGTGATTCGGAGTTCGGATTCCTTGAGCCGCTGACCGATCGCGAACTCCGAGTTCTGGATTTGATTGCTGAAGGGCTCTCCAACCCTGAAATCGCCCGACACCTGGGAATTTCGCGAAATACGGCTAAGTTCCACGTAAGTTCGATCATCGCAAAGCTGGGGGCGACTTCCAGGACCGAAGCAGTGACTGTCGCACTAAGGCGAGGCCTGATGATCCTCTGAAACTCGGCTCCAGGCAAGTAAAAAGCCTGGCTCTTAGGCCAGGCTTTTGGGCTCCAAATTCAATGCCGGAGTTACATTGAAGCTTTCATTCGCTGGACGGAAGGCTCGTTTGGCATGGCAGCGAGGCGGGTCAGGTTACCAGGCCGAACTTCGTGGATCTCGAAATCCTGAAGATCGGTCAGTCCTCCAGATATGGCCTCAAGCGTAGCGTTGGACTTCGAAAGTACGGAAAGAAGGTGCTTACGCGCAATGGGGCGGTCCGCCGGGTGGATGTGCCTCCACCAGCGCTTCACCGATTCCTGGACGTCGCCTTCTGACTTGGCGTCTTCCACCAGACTGTCAATCAACCGGTATACCTTGCTCTTCACAGCTTGATACGAGACTGAAATTTCCTGCCCCATTTCGTTTGGTACTCCTCGCGACTTGTCAGAGCAATAGCCTCGCCAAACAGACCCTCTGATTTCGTGGCACTTACGGTTCTTTCACAGGTCGTTCTCTCCAACTTGTTGGAGAATTAACAGCTCGAATTATGGTTTTCCGTAGAAAAATCCTTATTTAACTCGGTGAGATACAATTCGGACTCCGATTTTGCTGTCTGCTCTCGGCCAGGTTGCCGAACAATTTTTCTTGAAAGCATCTCGCGCGGAGGGTTGATGAAAAAGATTTCCTTGTTATTCGTAATTGTTGGGCTGTGCGCCGGATCGCAGGCCCAGCAGGCTAAGCCTGCAGACCGCATGTTCCTGCCCTCGGACACTCTATGGGGCTTCGCCCAGTTTGATATCGCGCCTCCTCACAACGAGATTGACCCCAATCTCTGCCGCGCCAACGCGGGCAACTTTGGCGGCGTGAACGCGCCTTGCAATGCATTTGCCCGCTACATGCTGTCGGGTCTGCTGGAAGTGCGCCCGTTTGGGCGAGGCCCTTTCCGCCGGTTCATGCTATGGGGCGAGCCACGCTTTCTGTTCGGCAAAAACGTTCCGCAAACTCTTTACACATGGTCGTTTGACGCCATTGGGGTTGAGCACCAATGGGGAGCTGCCATCTATCTCGGGAAAGGTTTCGAAGCTCGAGTCACGCAGCACTTCCTGTTCGACCGCTTCGGTGCGCGGGATTCTAACCTGGGCGCAGCCGACCTGGGGCCGAACGGCCCATGGGGACGTTACAACGCGATTGGGGTCCGCAAATATTTCGGCACCCGCCGATGGTAGGAGCACCCTTCAGCACTTAGCAATCAGCACTCAGCTATATTGGCAGATTAGTCTGCGTCGCAGAGGTTTTCCGCTGACTGCTGACTGCTGAATGCTGAATGCTTGTCCATGCCATCTTCTGAAACATCTCCGTCCTCCGAAACTCGCCGGTTTGAAGCCATTCCTTTCAAAGATGCTGTGGCAGCGCGCCTGAGTTTCGTCCGAGTTTCGTCCCGGCTTTCTCCGGCACTGTCCAGCGCTCTGCCCGCCCTACTCGCCGACTCTCCCGATCCGGACTCTTCTTTATTGCTGTTCGAGCGTCTCGCAACCGACGGTTCAGCGGAAACGCTGCGCCTGCTTGAGAGCCATCCATTTCTTGCCCATTACGCCATCGTGGTCTTTGGCCACAGCCGCTATCTTGGCGAAACTCTGGTCCAGAATACTGACCTGTTGCATACGTTTTTACGCGAAAAGAAACTCGACCGCAGCTTTTCGCACGAAGACTTCTCTGAAGCCCTGGCCCGTTTTCGTTCCCGTTCATTCGAGCGTGACAATCCGCTTCTGCTCGCTCGGTTCAGAAGGCGCGAGTATGTCCGTATCATGCTCCGCGATGTCCTCAAAATTGCTCCGCTCGCGGAAACCACCGCTGAAATATCGGCGCTCAGCGACGTCCTGATCGAGGAATCGCTCCGCGAAGCTGAAAGCGCAATGGAGCGGCGTTTTCGACTACCGCAAAGCCTTGATGCTGAGGGCCGCTCTTTAACCACACCATTCGCGGTGCTCTCGTTGGGAAAGTTAGGAGGTAACGAACTCAACTACAGCTCCGATATTGATTTGCTCTACCTGTATGGCGACGGCGAGGAGGCACCCGCCGCGCCGATTTCGAATCGCGAATATTTTGTCCGGCTGGCGCAGCAGGTCACCGAAATCCTCTCTCGGCCGACCGCCGAAGGGGCAGTGTTCCGCATTGATCTCCGCTTGCGGCCACAGGGCAACGAAGGCGAACTCGCGATCAGTCTCTCCAACGCGTTGCGGTACTACGCCGAGACTGCCCACGACTGGGAGCGCCAGGCCCTGATCAAGGTCCGGCACTCGGCGGGAGACGTTCAACTCGCGCGGGCTTTTATTCGCCGAATTCAGCCGCAGGTTTACAGCGAAGAGATCAATTTTGCTGCGATCAAAACAGCGCTGGTCGCCCGCGAAAAGATAGACCGCAAGCGCCGCCGCCAAGCTGCTGCTGAAGGCCACGAATCTCTCGATGTGAAGATTGATCGTGGCGGAATCCGCGATATTGAATTCCTCGTGCAGTGCCTGCAACGCGTCTATGGTGGTCGCGAACCGTGGCTGCGTTCCGGTGGCACGCTGTTCTCGCTACAAAAACTTCACGACAAGCGCCACATCAGCGGGCACGATTTTCATGAACTCAACTCCGCATACACCTTTCTTCGCCACCTTGAGCATCGCCTGCAATTACAGCGCGGCCAACAAATACATCGGCTACCCAGGTCTCCCGAGGAATTGATCATTCTGCAGCGCGCCATGGCCGGACTGACGCCTGCCCATCAACTCGCTGAGCTGACCTCGGCAGTGAAGGAGCGGATGGCGGCGGTTGCTGCAATCTACCAGCGCGTTATCTATCAACAGCAAGCCAGCCGTAATTTCCCGACCCCGCAGGGCGACTTCCAGCTTCGTGGCCAGGTGGAAGGCTCAATTCTGGATCCTTCGCCGCAGCAATTGCTGGAGCGACTCGCCGAAGACGCGCCTGATCTTTGCCAATTGTTTGAAGGACAGACTTTAAGCGCCTCAGGCAGAAAGAACCTGCTTCGCTTTCTTGGCTCCGGGTTCGGAAGCTCCGAACGCTATCGGCTCATCCGCCGACACCAGCATGCGATCGCCAGATCTGTGCGGCTGTTCGAGAGCAGCGAATACTTAACGGAAATCCTGGCGCGTTATCCGGAGGAGATCGAGACACTTGCGGAAATCAACTCCAGCCCTCCGCCGGTCAGAGGGGCCCTGTTTGATTCGCTGCCACCGCTGCTCGGCGAACATCAGTTTGCGAGTGGTGATGCGGTTTTTGCCTACATTTCGAACTCCATTGCAAGGTCGGCAGATAAAATTGCGCTGTTACGCCGGCACTCACGCCATCGCATGTTTGCGGCAGGAGCGCGCGACATCGCAGAGTTGCGACCCATTTATTCATCGTTCGAAGAGACCACGTCAGCTGCTGAAGCTGCAATCGCTGCCGCATTCGGGATTGCGGGAAGTCCGCGGGGGCTGGCAATCCTTGCCCTTGGACGGCTCGGCAGCCGGGAATTCGACCTGCTTTCGGACGCCGATCTTCTATTCGTTTGCGATCCTGCCGGAGATCGCCTCGCTCTCACCAAATCCGCCGAGCAGATCATGCAGACACTCGCCGCTTATACGCAGGACGGGATGGTGTTCCCCGTGGATGCGCGCTTACGTCCGCATGGTGCTGAGGGAGAGTTGCTGGTCACGCCGCAGCAGTTGGAAGCATACTTTTCGAACGAAGCCCAGCCTTGGGAAGCTTTGACCTATACCAAATTGCGCCATATCGCGGGAAGCGCGGAACTTGGCCGTCGAGGGTTTGCGGCGGGAGAAATTCTGTTCAGTCGCTTTGCTCAGCACGATGATTTCGCCGCCGCAGTCCGCGAGATGCGGCAGCGCCTTCAGGACGCCAGCGCCCCTGAGAAAAGTATCCGGACCTCCGCTGGCGCGCTCTATGACGTCGATTTTCTCTCCAGCTTCTTGCTCGTGAAACAAAAAATTCGACCGAAGACCGGCACTCGCCGCGACCGGCTATGGCGCTGCGCGGCGGCAGACAAGCTGGACAAGAGGGATGCCGCCGTCCTGGACCATGCAGCCGAGCTTGCGCGCACTGTCGAGCACATTTTGCGGTTAGTGATGGGCAGAAATACTCGATGGCTGCCCGCGGCGGAGCATCCGCGCCATACGATCGAGAAGCTAACCGCTCAGATTCTTCACCGAGAATTTCCGGACGGGCTGGAGCATGAGCTACTGCGTAGCTTCGGTGAAGTTAGAAAAATCTACGAGCGCGTGGTGTGCTGACTTGGTTTTGTGTTGAATCAGTCTTTATAAATCTGTCATTCCGAGCGAAATAGATCATGAGCGACGCGAAGAATCCATGCAGTCGAGGAACCTTGTGTTCGCTTGCGACTTAGGCGATGCCCAGTTAATGCATCGACTTCAACGAATAATTCCTGGCCACTCCGAATCCTGTGACCCCAATATGTCCGATCGAAAGCCATCGCTCCAATTTGTGATGCCCAGTGCGATGAAAAATGTACGAGATTCCCAGCGAGGTCATCGTGGCTGCCGCCTCAAGGCTCGCGAATCCCGCAGAGTTATTGACGACGTCATCCGGTAGAAGGACTTCCTCTCGACCACGCGCCTGCATATTGCGAGTCGAGGCATAGTCGAGTCCTCGGAAAACCGCCACGCCGGAGAAAAGCGCAATGTTCTCACGGTCCCAAAAACGATGTTGAGATACCTGAACAGCCGGGACGTCAATCTTCCCGACTGCGGGAGATTGCTGGGCCCGAACGTTAGCGGCCAGCAAGGAAAAAATTGCGAGGCCCCATGCGCGATGCATCGTCCGATTGTAGTCGTCAAATTATCTGTTTCGAGCAGAAAACAATCAGTCCATAGCCCGATGCCTGAAAGCCCGATGCCCGGGAGCATTTATAATTCTTGTTCCCATTTCAGTGGAGGACCTTCATGCTGGACTCGTACAATGGTGCGCCCATCCCGAAAGACGGTGCGCGTATCACCTATGAAGCTGGCCGTATCCAGGTTCCAAGCAATCCGATCATCCCGTTTATCGAAGGAGACGGCACTGGCCGAGACATCTGGAAGGCTTCTGCGCGCGTGTTCGATGCCGCCGTCGAAAGGGCTTACGGCGGAAAGCGCCGCGTGGTCTGGTACGAGATCTTCGCTGGAGAAAAGGCCAAAGCCAAGTTCAACGATTGGCTTCCGCAGGATTCGATCGCCGCTCTCCAGGAGTTTCGCGTGGGCATCAAAGGCCCGCTGACCACGCCGGTTGGCGGCGGCATTTGCTCCCTGAACGTCACGCTACGGCAGGTGCTCGATCTCTATTGCTGCGTGCGTCCGGTCAAGTATTACAAGGGAACGCCGTCTCCGGTGAAGTACCCCGAGCGCATGAATGTTGTGATTTTTCGCGAGAATACCGAGGATGTGTACGCCGGAATCGAATGGGAGCAGGGAACTCCCGAGGTTGCCAAGCTGATTGATTTCCTCAACAAAGAAATGCTCAAGAGCGGTAAGAAGCAGGTGCGAACCGATTCCGGCGTGGGTATCAAGCCCATCTCTGTTTTTGCCACCAAACGCCTCGTCCGGATGGCAATTCAGCACGCGCTCGAAAACGGTCTCAACACCGTGACGCTTGTCCACAAAGGCAACATTCAGAAATTCACCGAAGGCGCGTTCCGCAAGTGGGGATACGAACTCGCGACGGAAGAATTTCGCGACAAAGTTGTGAGCGAACGCGAGAGCTGGATTCTTGACAACAAAGACAAGAACCCAAATCTATCTGCCGAAGACAATGCCGCGCTCGTTGAACCAGGCCTGGAGTTTGCGCCCCCTGAATTCGGAAAGGCCGTCGCCGAAGAAGTTCGTTCCGTACTGGCGAGGATTTACGCCACACACGGCCACGGCGCCTGGAAGAAGAAGCTAATGATCAACGACCGTATTGCGGATTCCATCTTCCAGCAGGTGGTCACGCGCGCGGATGAATACTCCGTGCTAGCGACTCCAAACCTGAATGGCGACTACATCTCCGACGCGTGCGCCGCACAAGTTGGCGGCTTAGGCATCGCCCCCGGCGCAAACATCGGCGATGGCTACGCAGTATTCGAAGCCACGCACGGTACCGCTCCAAAGTACGCCGACAAAGATGTCATCAATCCCGGCTCGGTCATGCTTTCCGGCGTGATGATGTTTCGCTACCTGGGATGGAACGAAGCCGCTGACCTGATCGAAGGCGGGATCGAACGGACCATCGAACAGAAAAAAGTGACGTATGACTTTCACCGCCTGATGGACGGCGCGACCAAAGTTAGTACCAGCAAATTCGCGGATTCAATCATCGAAAACATGGAAGCAGCAGTGCCTACTTCTGTGTAGCCTGCATGTAGGAACAGAATTTGGTAATTGGTTAATTGCGTAATTTAACCCCGATAGCCGCCATGCAACGATTTCAAATACCAAATTTCAAAATTACCCAATTACAAATCGAGGTTTCAATTCATGCGTAAGAAAGTAAGTATCGTCGGTTCCGGAAACGTCGGTGCCACCGCCGCTCACTGGATCGCCTCGAAAGAACTCGCCGACGTCGTCCTCATCGACATCATTGAAGGCGTGCCGCAGGGCAAGGGTCTCGACCTGCTCGAAGCCATGCCCATCGAGAAGCGCGACTCCTACATCATGGGCACCAACGACTACGCCGACACCGGCAATTCCGACATCGTGGTCATCACCGCGGGAATTCCGCGCAAGCCGGGCATGAGCCGCGACGATCTGCTCAACACGAACCACAAAATAATGAAAGACGTGGTCAGTAAAGTTATCCAGCATTCGCCGAACTGCATTCTGATCATCGTTTCGAATCCGCTCGACGCCATGGCCCAGGCTGCCTACAAGATGAGTGGCTTCC
>WNGE01000930.1_pt1 | contig 38100 bp, 32 predicted proteins | sample 5400651 | NCBI WGS metagenome assembly WNGE01 (sample SAMN13153370, study PRJNA577476) | soil metagenome | isolation source: 60 cm soil or saprolite under grassland replicate 2 | place: USA:California | collected 2016-06-15 | reverse complement strand
CAGAGCTGAGGCGCTAGCGCAGTTTGACCTTTCCCTCCTGATCTGGCAGGATCGCCGCCATGCCGGCGGGGTTGCCGGCTCCTCGTCTTCTCGCCGACGGAGGATATGCGCATGCGGCTGCCCATCGCGTCTGTCTCGCTCGCTCTCCTGGCATCGCTCGGCCTGTTCCACCAAGCGGCCGCCCAGGCTCCGATCAAGATCGGCTTTCTCGCCCCGCTATCGGGAGCCATCGCCCAGGCGGGCAAGGACATGTACAGCGGCTGCGAGCTCTACTGGGAAGAGAACGGCTGGCAGATGGCCGGCCGCAAGCTCGAGGTCATCCTGGAGGACAACGAAGGCCTGCCCGCGACCACCATCGCCAAGGCCCGGAAGCTCGTGGAGTCGGATCGGGTCAACATGCTCGCGGGCGTGATCCTGTCCAACGTCGCCTACGCCCTCGTGCCCTACGTCGAATCGAGCGGGATACCGACCATCTACCCGATCAACTCCGCCGACGACCTGACCCAGCGCAAGCGGCCCAAATGGCTGATCCGCACCGGCTTCTCCGCGGGGGGCAATATGCATCCCTTCGGGGAATACGCCGCGAAAACGCTCGGCTACAAGAAAGTCGCCGTGGTGTCCCTCGACTACGCCTTCGGCTGGGAGATCGTGGGCGGCTTCCAGCAGACGTTCGAGGACAATGGTGGGCAGATCATCCAGAAGCTCTGGATTCCTCTCAACGTGCAGGACTACGCGCCCTACCTCTCCCAGATCCGGAAGGAGGCGGACGCGGTGTTCGTGCTCGCCCTCGGGCGCTGGACGCTGCTCTTCGCCAAGCAGTGGACGGCGAGCGGGCTCAAGGACAAGATGCCCCTCATCGCGGGCGGCACCTACACGGACGAGCACGTCCTCCCCGAGCTGGGCGACGAGTCGATCGGCGTGATCAGCGCGCACCACTACTCGGCGGCCCTCGACACGCCGGCCAACCGGAGGTTCCGCGCGGCGTTCGAGAAGAAGTACAATCGCCTGCCCTCCTTCTACTCGGAGAACTGCTACACGGGAGCCCGGGTAGTGGCGGAGGCGGCCAAGGCGGTGGGCGGCCGGGTGGAGGATCGCGCCGCCTTCATGGCCGCCCTCCGCGCCGTGGAAATCGCCGATGCGCCGCGCGGTCCCGTCAAGATGGATCCGTATGGCAATCCCACGCAGAACATCTACATCCGGAAGGTCGAGCGTGTGAACGGCAAGCTCCAGAACACGGTGATCTTCGCCTACCCGGCCGTCAGCCAGTTCTGGAAGTACAGCCCTGAGGAATTTCTCAAGCAGCCCGTGTACTCGCGCGACTTCCCGCCCTGTCGCCATTGTTGAGAGGCGCGCGGATGATACGACAGGGTCTCCTCGACTGGCAGTGGCGGGACTACTCGGACAAGCACCGTAGCCGGACGAACCTGCTCCTCCACATCGTGGCCGTCCCCCTTTTCCAGATCGGCAGCGTCGTCTTGGTGTGGGCGTTGATCGCCCGCTGACGTTTCCCCGCTTCGTCTTCTCGGGAGGGTGGCGCCGAAACTTGAAGGGGTCGCGCGAGGGATAGGCCGACTGATAGGCCGAGCGGGCCCGGGCCTGGTGCGCAGGAGGTCAGACGGAGGCGGGCTCGGCGTGGCGGGCGGGGGCTTCCCAGTACTCCAGGAATAGCTCCCACGTTTCCCCGGGGCTCTTGGTGTGGAAGATGCGGGCGCGGCAGTCGGTGGCATGGGCGAGCCCGTCCGTGTACCAGGCGAGGTGCTTCTTCATCTGCGAGAGCGCGTAGCGATCGAAGCAGTGCTCCTGGATCAGCTCCATGTGGCGACGGATGATCCGGTCCTTGTACGCGCGCTGGGCGGGGGCGGGAAGCGCGTCGAAGCCGGGGTCGAATATCCACGGCCGGCCGAGCGCGCCCCGGCCCACCATCACCGATTGGCAGCCCGTCTCGTCGACCATGCGCTGCGCCGTGTCCATGGAATCCACGTCGCCGTTGCCGGTGACGGGGATACGTACGGCATCGACGACCTCGCCGATGATCGTCCACGGCGCCTTGCCCGTGAAGCGCTGGGAGCGCGAGCGCGGGTGGACGGTGATGGCGTCCACGCCCTCCGACTCGGCCATGCGTGCGACCTCGACCGCGTTCAGGTGCTCGTCGTCCCACCCTCCGCGGATCTTGATGGTGAAGGGAACGGTGATACTCTGCCGCATCGCCCGCAGGAGGCGCGCGGTGGCGGGCACGTCGCGCATGAGGGCGGCGCCCTTGCCCTTGCCGGTGATCTTGGGCATGGGGCAGCCCATGTTGAGATCGACGATGTCGGCGCCCAGCTCCTCGCAGCGAGAGGCGGCGCGGATCAGCGCCTGCGGATCCCGGCCGAGAAGCTGCATGGCGAGCGGGCGCTCTTGCGGGTAGTAGGCCGTCATGTCGCCCGCGCGCGGGGTGTCCATGAGGAGGGCGAAGGCGTCGATCTCCTCCGTGGTGGTGAGCCCGCTGCCGCATTCCTTGGCCACGAGCCGGAAGGCGGCATTGGAGATGGCGGCCATGGGCGCGAGGCGACAGAGCTGGGGGATCTCGATCGAGCCGATTTTCATATGATGAAGGCGGGGCACCAACCCCGCCCGCCCAATATACACCGGACCACGCGCCGAGCCCTCGCGCGATTGACCTCGCCATCCTGCTCTGGCAGGATCAGTTCGAGGCGTCACGGATCATGGTGACGTTCTCACCGTCCATCATGATCTATCTCTCGTGCCCCCGGTGCCAGGCCGACAATCCCGCGGGTACCCGTTTCTGCGGACAATGCGGAACGCTGCTGGTGGCCGTCTGCCCGGGCTGTGGCGCGGCCAATCCGCCCAACCACAGATTCTGCGGCCAGTGCGCGACCGCCCTCGCCGGGCCCGCGCGCTTCCACACGCCGGAGTCGTACACGCCCAAGCATCTGGCCGAGAAGATCCTGACCTCGAAGAGCGCGCTCGAAGGAGAGCGCAAACAGGTCACCGTGCTCTTCGCCGACCTCCGGGGATCGCTGGAGCTCCTCGCCGGCCGCGATCCCGAGGACGCGCAAGGGCTGCTCGATCCGGTGCTGGAGCACATGATCGAAGCTGTGCATCGCTACGAGGGTACGGTCAATCAGGTGATGGGTGACGGCATCATGGCTCTCTTCGGCGCACCCGTCGCCCACGAGGACCACGCGGTGCGGGCCTGTTACGCCGCTCTTCGCATGCAGGACTCGGTGAAGGGCTACGCGGGAGAGGCGACGGGTGCCAAGGACGTGGCGGCGCGTATCCGCGTGGGGCTCAATTCGGGCGAGGTGGTGGTGCGGACCATCGGCAGCGACCTCCGCATGGACTACACCGCGGTGGGACAGACCACGCATCTGGCCGCGCGCCTGGAACAGATGGCCGATCCGGGGACCATTCTCCTCGCTCCGGGAACGTGGCAGCTCGCCGAGGGATACGTCGAAGTGCGGGCGTGCGGTCCTGTGCCCGTCAAGGGGCTCGCGGACCCGGTGGAAGTGTTCGAGCTCCTCGGGGCGGGGGCCGTCCGCTCCCGACTGCACGCGGCGGCATCGCGAGGCTGGACCTCGTTCGTCGGTCGGGACATCGAGCTGGATCAGCTTCGGCAGGCGCTCGATCTGGCCGGAGCCGGTCACGGACAGGTCGTGGCCATGGTGGGCGAGCCCGGGGTGGGGAAGTCGCGCCTGTGCTGGGAGTTCACGCATTCCCGCGACGCGGAGCGCTGGCTGCTTCTGCAAGGCACCTCGGCGTCCTACGGCAAGGGGACGGCCTACCTGCCCGTCATCGACCTCCTCAAGGGCTACTTCGACATCGAGGCGGGCGATCCGACCTGGACGGTGCGCAAGAAAGTTCACGCCAAGATCCTCGCCCTCGATCGTCAGCTCGAGCCCGTGCTCTCCGCGCTGCTCTCGTTGCTCGGCGTGCCCGTGGATGACGCGGCGTGGGAGCGGCTCGATCCGCCCCGCCGCCGCCAGCGCACCCTCGACGGGATCAAGCACCTGCTTCTCCGGCAGAGTCAGGCGCAGCCATTGCTGCTGTTGTTCGAGGACCTGCACTGGATAGACACGGAGACCCAGGCATGGTTGGACAGCCTGATCGAAAGCCTGCCCGCGTCCCGGCTGCTCCTCGTCGCGAGCTACCGCCCCGAATACCAGCACGGATGGGGAAGCAAGACGTACTACCGCCAGCTCAGGATCGATTCGCTGCCGCTGGAGAGCGCGGCCAGCCTGCTCGTGGAGCTCCTGGGAACGGATGCGGGTCTCCTCCCGCTCAAACAGGTGCTCATCGAGCGGACAGAAGGTAATCCGCTGTTCCTCGAAGAGAGCGTGCGTACCCTCGTGGAAACCCGCGTCCTCCTTGGCGAGCGGGGGAGCTATCGGCCGGGAGAAGACGTCGAGTCGATCCAGATGCCGCCGACCGTGCAGGCCGTCCTCGCCGCCCGCATCGATCGGCTCCTTCCCGAGGACAAGCGGCTGCTCCAGGCGGCGTCCGTGGTGGGCAAAGACGTGCCCGTCACCCTGTTGCGGGCCATCGCCGAGGTGTCAGATGAGGAGCTCCGCCAGGCCCTGGCCCGGCTCCGGGGAGGGGAATTCCTCTACGAGGCGCACGTATTCCCCAGCCTCGAATACACCTTCAAGCACGCCCTGACCCACGACGTGGCCTACGGAAGCCTGCTCGACGATCGCAAGACCGCGCTCCATGCCGCAGTGGTCGAGTCCGTGGAGCGCCTCGAGCCGGATCTTCTCGCCCACCGCGTCGATCTGCTCGCCCATCACGCCGTGCGAGGCAAGGTCTGGGACAAGGGCGTGAACTATCTCCGGCAGGGCGGTCGTCAGGCCATGGCGAGCGGCGCCATCGCGGAGAGCGCGAGCAAGTACGAGCAGGCCCTCGAGCTCCTTCCCCGCCTCGCCCCCGGACCTGAGACCTTGCGGCAAGCCATCGACGTGAGGCTCGACCTCAGCGTGCCCCTGTCGCTCATGGGAAGGATCAAGCGGCTCATGGAGGTGCAGCTCGAAGCGGAGCCACTGGCCAGAGAGCTGGACGACGAGCCGACCCTGGGCTGGATCGCCCAGCGGCTGGCCGCCTATGGGTGGTTTCCCGGTCGATACCGCGACGGCGTCGCCCAGGCGGAGCGGGCCTTGACCATCGCGCAGGAGATGGGAGACGTCCGCCTGCAGGTCGCTTCGAAGTATGCCTTGGGCATGAATCACGAAGGCCTCGGCGACTATCGCGCCGCCATCGAGGCGTTCGTGGACATCGTGGACGGGCCAGACGCCCACGTGGCCCTGCAGGTTCCCGGCATGAACATTCCCGTGTACTGGGGAAGCTGTGCCTGGCTCGCCTTCTGTCTCTCCACCATAGGCGAATTCGAGCGTGTGCCGTTCTACGGCGATCCGCTCCTGAAGGGGCCAGATCTGGACCCGATTGCCGAAGCCATGCTCGCGAGCTTTTTCCCGGGCCAGCTCGCGCTCAAAGGGGAGTTCGAGCATGCCCTGGCCTTGAGCGATCGGGCGGTCGAGCTGTGCCGGACGCGGAATGTGCCGGTCTGGCTCGCCCAGGCCTGCTCCCTGCGCGGACTGGTCCTGGCCTGGCTGGGACGCGCCGACGAGTCGCTCGTCGAGCTCGAGCGCGGCGCGGGACTCTACGAGCAGTTCGGTATCGAGAGCCACCGCTCGACGTTCCACTGGAGATGGGCGGAAGGCCTTCTCCTCGCGGGGAAGGTCGAGGAGGCGCGCCGCCTCGCGCGACGGGCCATCGAGCTCGCCGTCGGCTTGGGGGAAAAAGGCAACGAAGCGCAGGCGCGCGCCGTCCTCGCGGACACCGCGTACGTAGGCGACGACCCCGACGTGGCGGCGGGTCTGCTCCATGAGGCGCTGGAGGCCTGCGCCTCCCTCGGCATGCGCCCGGCCGCCGCTCGCTGGCATCTGAGCCTGGGGGCGCTCTACCGGCGCGTGAGCGCGGAGGCGCCGGCTCGCGAGCATCTGGGCGCCGCCGCGAAGATGTTCGGGGAGATGCACATGCAGTTCTGGCTGGAGCGTACCGAGGCCGAGGCGAGGGAACTCCCACGAATGCGAGGAGCGTGAACATGGCCAGACTCACCGCGATCACGAGCAAGAGCCAGGTGGCCCCCGAAGGACATGCCGCAGTCGACAGCATCATCGGCAGCCGAGGGGCACTCCAGGGCCCGTTCACGATGTTTCTCCACGCCCCGGAGATGGCGGGGCGGGTAGCGCACCTGGGCGCGTATGTCCGCTTCGAAGGCGAGCTCGACATGCGCATCCGCGTCCTCGCCGCCATGACGGTGGCGCGCGAGCTCGACGCGGTCTACGTGTGGGGGGCGCAGACGGGCGGCGCGAGGAAGCAGGGCGTGCCGGAGTCCACCATCACGGCCATCCGCGAGAAGCATTCGCGCGGGGTACCCGCGGAGGACGCGCAGATCATCGACTTCACGCGACGACTTCTCCGCGAGCACCGGGTGGACCCCGCGACCTTCGCCGCGCTCCGGCAACGCCTGGGCGAGAAGAGACTCCTCGAGCTCACGGGCAGCATCGGCTACTACGCCATGCTGGCCATGACCGTGAATGCCTGCGAGCTGGAGGCCGCCCCCGGCACCGAAGTCCTTTCGCCCTGACCGAAGAACCCGCCGGCCGCTGAGAAAGGTCCAGAGGCGAGGCGGTACCCGAAGGCCGCACGCGAGGCGCAGACTGTCTCAGCCCTCGCCTCGTGGCTGCGCCCCTCAGCACGCGAAGTCCACGATCACCTCGGGGCGGGGCTGATCGGGAGGAGGCACCGCGCGTCTCGGAATCGGAAGGCTCAGCTCATGGGCCACTTGGAGCGGGGGAACGTGATGCCGGTGCGGGCCTGTAGCCTTTCGCCGATCTCCTGCACCTTGGCGAAGAGGCGCGGCTCGTCCGCGAAGGTCTGCCGGTAGGCGTCCACCACCACCCGGCCGTCGATCACCACGGTGTGCACGCTGCGGCCGTCGGCGTTGTACACGAGATTGTTGACGGGATTCCAGAGCGCCTGCCACTCGGGGCGCAGGGTGTCGAAGCAGACGAGGTCGGCCTTCTTGCCGGCCTCGATCGAGCCGAGCTCGTCACCAAGCCCCATGGCCTGCGCGCCGTGAATGGTCGCCATCTCGAGGGCGGCCTCCGCGGGCACCTGACGCAGGTCCTGGCGCGCGTCCTTGTACTGGATGGCCGCCATGTTCATGGCCCGCACGATGTCGAGATGATTCGAGTTGTTGGGCGAGTCGCAGCCGAGGGCGATCCTCACGCCGCGGGCGAGCAGCTCCGGCATGCGACCGTGCTCGGGAACCCCGCGACCGCTCTTGGCCGCCGTCACCGGACACATGGCCACCGTGGTACCCGTGCGCGCGATACAATCGATCTCGCCCTCGTCGATCCCCAGGCAGTGGGCGAGCAACACGCCCGGCCCGATCACGCCGATGGACTGCAGATAGGCGGTCGGGGTGTGACCGTAGCGGACCACGGAATCCTGGCGCGCCTTCTCGCCGGTATTGTGGTGCAGAGTGAGTCCGGTGCGGTGTTCGTCCGCCACGCGCTTGAGCGCCTGCAGGAGTCCCGTGCTGCAGGTCTCGTAGGAAAACGGCATGGCCCAGGCGCGGAGGCGCCCCTCGAGCTTCCCGTTCCATTTGGAGATGAACCCCTCGGTGCGCGCCACCGCCTCCGCGGGGGGAAAGCGCGGCAGCGCCCACGGCGACTCCTGGTCCGTCACGCACTCGCCGAGGATGACCCGGATGCCCGCGTCCTCGTAGGCCTGCAGGCACGCGTCGGGAAACTTGGTGCTGCCTGGATCGAGAAAGCACACCGTCCCGCTCTTGACCAGCTCGATGAGGCCGAGCAGCGTGGCGTGATACTCCTCGTCTTCGGTCATGGCGGATTGCAGGTTGAACACGTGCACGAGCGGACTGGCCTGCTCGTCGGGGAAGATGCCGCGCACCGGATGCGCATAGCTGATGTGCATGTGCCCGTTGAAGAACCCCGGGGTGACCACCATGGCGCGGCCGTCGATCACCCGGTCGGCGCGCGCGTCCGCGAGCTCCTTCGCCTTGCCCACGCGGCTGATGCGCCCGTGCTCCACGAGCACGGCGCCGTCCTGGATGATGCGCCGCTCCCCGTCGAGGGTGAGGAGATAGAGGATGTGATCGATCTTGAGACTCTGCTGTGCCATGAGGGGCCGCCTCCCGGGAACGCCGAGTGAGAGAAGTCTCCGGAGTCTACGCTGCGGGGGCGAAGCTTGTCCATGGCCGGAGGCTTGGTGCTATGGTCGAGCGGCATGTCAGGCCTCCACGTGGTCCTGGCGCTGCTCGTGGCGGTGATCTGGGGCCTCGCGTTCGTGGCGACCCGGATCGCCCTCGATGCCGTGTCACCGCCCCAGCTCACCGCGCTGCGCTTTCTCATCGCGGCCGTTCCCTCGCTGTGGCTGGCCCGGCCCCCCCTGCCCTGGCGCGCCCTCACCATGGCCGGCCTCTTCCTCTTCGCGGGCCAGTTCCTCTTTCAGTTCTTCGGCATCGCGCTGGGCATGCCCCCGGGCCTCGCCTCGATCGTGATCCATACCCAGGCCCTCTTCACCATCATCTTCTCCGCGTGGCTCCTGGGAGAGCGTCCTCCCGCCCGCCAGTGGACGGGGACGGCGATCGCCTTCGCGGGGCTCGCGGCCATCGCCGCCACCGTCGGTCACGACCTGACCGTGATCGGCTTGTGCCTCACCGGGCTCGCCGCCATGAGCTTCGGCATCGGCAACGTGCTCGTGAAGCGGCTGCCCCCGGTGGACACGGTCCATCTGGTGGTCTGGCTCAGCCTGGTGCCGCCCCTGCCGTCGCTCGCTCTTTCCGCGCTCCTCGACGGCCCCCGCGCCTTGGGGACGGCCCTCGCCGCGGCGTCGTGGCTGGAGCTCGGGGCGATGCTGTACCTGGGCCTCGTGGCCACCGTGCTCGCGTATGCGATCTGGGGCTGGCTCCTGCGACGCTATGCCGCGGCCGTCGTCGCGCCCTTCGCGCTCCTCGTTCCCTTCGTGGCCGCTTTCGCGTCCTCGGTGGTGTTCGGCGAGCGCTTCGGAGCGCTTCGCCTGGCCGGCATGGGATTGGTCATGCTCGGGCTCACCGTCATCGTCAGGCCGGGCCGCGATGCGATATCATCGCAGCCCATGCCGACCGAGACGCCCTGACGGCCGGAACGCGCCGGCAATGACGCCGACCGAGGAGGTGATCAGCGGGCTCGCCATTGGGAATGCGCGCCGCTGGGCCATCACGGCCACCGTGATGCTCGTGTCGGTGCTCCAGATCCTCGACACCAGCATCACCAACGTCGCGCTGCCTCACATCCAGGGCGCGCTGTCCGCCGGGCTCGACGAAGTCTCGTGGGTGCTCACCTCGTATCTGGCCGCCAACGCCATCATCCTCCCCGCCACGGGCTGGCTCACCGCGAAGCTGGGGCGGCGGCGCTTCTTCCTCCTCTGCACGCTGCTCTTCACCGTCAGCTCCTTCCTGTCGGCCATCGCGCCCTCGGTGGAGCTCCTCATCGCCGCCCGCGTCCTCCAGGGACTGGGGGGCGGGCCAATCATCCCCATCGCGCAGGCCGTGCTCTGGGAGATTTTTCCCGCGCGACAGCGGGGCATGGCCATGGCGGTGTGGGGGATGGGCATCGTGCTCGCTCCCACCTTCGGGCCGACGGTGGGCGGGTGGATCGCCGACAACTGGTCGTGGCGCTGGATCTTCTACATCAACCTGCCCATCGGCATCGTCGGCTTCTTCATGGCCAGCGTTCTCCTCTTCGACTCTCCGCACGCCAAGCCGCCCGGCCGCGCGGACGTGCTCGGCATGATGCTGATGATCGTGGGGTTCGGCGGCCTTCAGCTCTTCCTCGACCGGGGTGAGCGGGAAGACTGGTTCGACTCGGGGATGATCACGGGCCTGGCCGTACTCACCGTGGCCGCCCTCACGGCCTTCGTCATCCGCGAGCTGACCGCGGACGAGCCCCTGCTCGATCTCAGCATGCTCGCCGACCGGAACTTCACCGTGGGCTCGGTGGTGATGTCCATGGCGGGCTTCGGCTTCTACGCGAGCATGCTCCTCCTCGCCCTCTACACGCAGAAGCTCATGGGCTACGACGCGTGGACCTCGGGGCTGGTCCTCGCCCCCAGCGGCATCGGGCAGGCGGTGATGCTCCTCTTCGTGGGCTATCTGGTGAGCCGATACGACCAGCGCATCCTGCTCTCGTTCGGTGTGCTCATGAACGGGCTCGCCACCTTCATGATGTCGAACGTCACCCTCAACATCGACTTCTGGTCGCTGGCCTTTCCGCGTCTGCTTCAGGGGCTGGGCATGGGCTGCATCTTCGTGCCCCTGCAGATGCTGGCCTTTGCCTCCATTCCCATGCGCCACCTCCCCAATGCGACCGCGCTCTTCAGCGTGGTGCGCAATATCGGGGGCAGTGCCGGCGTGGCCATCTCGACCACGCTCCTGAGCCGTCGAGCCCAGCTGCACCAGTCGGCCCTCGTGGCCAATGTGCACGTCTGGGATCCCGAGACGGCCGCGCGCCTCCGCCTGTGGACGCAGCACTTCCAGGCCCACGGCGCCGACGCGATGACCGCGGGCCAGCAGGCGATGGCCATGCTGTATCGCGAGACGCAGGCCCAGGCCCAGGTCCTCGCCTTCATGGACGATTTCCGCCTCCTCGCCGTCATGTACGCCAGCCTCGTGTTCCTGATCTTCTTCATGCATCGCATGCGCGCGGAGCGGGCTGCGCGGGGAGAAGCCCCCGACGAGCGTGTCGTCGCGGCCGCCGCTACCGAGTGATGGGGCTCTCCGGGAACGTGTCGGCGATCCGGAACTCCATGCGCGCCAGAGCGGCGGCAGCCCGTCAAGGGCCGCCGCCAAGCCTTGCACGCCACGGCTAGGTCGGCTAGCAATCGCTCGTCGACGTACAGGTCGCCCTCGTACTCACCTTGGTTGCGGACATCGTGACCCCTCGCGAGGACCCGCCATACCGCCGGCCCGAGCCCGAGCGTGTGAGGAAGGCCCTGGACGCATCCGATCTGGAAATTCCCAGCTCGAATGGACGGTCCATCATCGCCCCGCAGGCGGACAATCCGGTCAATCATTGAGTCGAAGTCAGGCGCGCCATTGATGTCACCGAGGCAGTCCCAAGCCAACCAGGCAGGCAGGCCTTCGAATCGCTCGAAGAACCCGAACCCAACGATTTCCCTATATGGGGCGCGAAGCTTGAAGAAAAACGGCTCGCCTGGCCTCAGTGCCTGAAACGCGACGCCCCCGTACGGCCGTCAGAAGTTGACCTCGTCAACTCGGGAATGCGCCGACGGGAACGAGTACCAGTCTGGATCAGTCAGTCCTATATATCCCTTGGCTGTATCCACGCTTCGCCTCCTCGTGGCGGGGGGACTCGACGCGCTTGCCGGCTCCCGGCTTTGCCTTCGCGCCATGACGGCTACCTCGCGAGGGGGTGCAAGACGTCGATTGCCCAGCCCACGTTCAGACGCTCGCCCAGCCAGCCCGGGGCCATGGGACGAGATTCGAGAGTGTCGTCGGGCCGCCTTGGGCCCAGTGACGGATGTGATGACCCTGGCCGAAGCGGACTCCGCAGCCGGGGAACCGACAGCATCGGTCCCGATGGTGGAGCGCGCGTCGTAACGCCAGGGGAATGGTGCGGGTGCGGGCGCCGACCTCCACGACGCGGCCGTCCCGAGCGTGTTGCATGACCACCCGGCTCGCGTCGCAGGCCAGGCGGCGAGCACGTTTCCGCGGAAACGTGCTCGCCGTCTTCGAGGACGAACTGGCTGGGCTGATCGGGGTCGGCGAGGGCAGGGGCGTCGACGTGGACCACTACCTGGTATCACTCGCCGGGGGCACCGGGGTCGATGCCGTGATGGAGAGCCGTCTCCGCGAGCAGTGCCAACGCGTCCGCTTGCCGCTGGGCCTTCGTGGACGTTTCCGCGGAAACGCCCCCTTTCTGATACAGGTTCTCGCGGGCCGCGGTCAGCGCCTGCACGAGCAGTGCGCCGACCTCGGGCTCCAGCCGTCTCCGAATGGTCACCATGCCGTCCTCGTCCCGATACACGTGGAGTCCGCGGCTCGCGTGCCTCAGGGTGGCCTCGCGCGCCTCGGCCCGCCGGTCCACCCGTCTCCAGCCGCGCACGATCCTCTCGACGTGGGAAGCCGTGCCGGCGCGACCCACGCCCAGCAACTGCTCCTCCGTCTCTGGCGTGGCCACGCGGGTGAGCGCCCGGACCTTGGCGTACGAGAGCTCCCCGCGGCCAAGGGCCTGGGCGAGCATCGGCAGCGTCGCGAGAGAGCGCGCCACACGCACACGCTCGCGGGCCGCGCCGGTAGCCCTTGATCTCGACGCGAGGGATTCTGCGCGGGGCATCAGTCCGCCCATCCTGGGATTCAAGCGGGCGCTTGTCAATATTTGCCGGCTTCTGGAGTGACTGGACGACGGCGTCGCGCGAGAGTACAGTCCGCGTCGGAGGCTGAGCCCTCGTCACTTCGCTGAGGCCGCCCCGATCCCATAGCCGAGGAGCACACCAGACATGCCAGAGAAGATGACCGCGGCCGCTCTCAAATCGCTGCTCGACGCGCGGGGCACCTGCGCCCTCATCGACGTGCGCGAGCCTGGCGAGTACAACGACGCGCATATTCCCGGGGCGAGCCTCGTGCCCCGTCGCCAGCTCGAGTACCGGATGACGCGTCTCGTGCCGTTCGCGGGCACCCAGGTGATCGTCTGCGACGACGACGGCCGCCGGGCGCCCCTCGCCGCCGCCACCCTCGAGGGGATGGGATTTCGCCGGGTGGCTGTGCTCGAGGGCGGCATCAACCGGTGGACGACGGACGGCCATCCCACGGAGTGGGGGGTGAACGTCCCCAGCAAGGACTTCGGCGAGAAGATCCAGGTCGTGCACCAGGTGCCCGAGATGCATCCGGAGGAGCTGCACGCTCTCCAGCAGAAGGGGGAGAAGATCGTCCTCCTCGACTCGCGTACGCCGGAGGAGCACCGGCGGACCACCATCCCCGGCGGCCGCAGCGCTCCCAACGGCGAAGTCGCCCTGCACATCGCCGACCTCGTCCCCGATCCCGACGCGACCATCGTCGTGCACTGCGCGGGTCGCACCCGCAGCATCATCGGGGCGCGCCTCCTCCAGCGCATGGGATACGCCAAGGTCTTCGACCTGCGTAACGGCACCATGGGCTGGATGATGGCGGGCCTCGAGCTGGAGACGGGATCCACGCGCCTCGACCTGCCCGCCCCGTCGCCCGCGGCCCTCGCCGGCGCGGAAGCATTTGCCGCGCGCATCGCGGCCGAGGACGGAGTGGGCACGCTCTCCATTTCTGCCCTGCGCGATCTGATGGCGAAGTCCGAGAGCGAGAATGTCTATCTCATCGACGTGCGGACCTCGGACGAATACGCCCGCGGGCACATCCCGGGCTTTCAATGGTTTCCCGGCGGCCAGGCCGTGCAGCGCGCCGACGACCTGGTGGCGGTGAAGAACGGCCACGTGGTCTTCGCCTGCGACGGGCGCGTGCGGGCGACAGTGGCCGCGTCCTGGTATCGGCAGATGGGATTCCCGAACGTCTCCATCGTCGACGGGGGCACTCCGGCCTGGGTCGCGAGCGGCCAGCCCCTGGCCCAGAGCGAGGCTCCGGGCGGGCCGCGGGGCTACGACGAGGGCATCGCGGGTGCGCTGCCCGCGGGCTACGACGCGGCCAAGGCGCAGGTCGAGCTCCTCACGCCCGCCGCCCTCGACGAGCGGCGGAAGGGACCGCAGGCGCCGGTGGTGATCTTCGTCGACACGAGCCGCGAGTTCAGCAACGGCCACGTGCCCGGCGCACGGTGGGTGCCGCGGGGATGGCTGGAGCTCGCCATCGCCGACGTGGCGCCGTCCAAGGACGCGGCGCTCGTCGTCACGTGCGCCAACGGTCCGAGTGCGGTGCTGGCGGGCGCGGCCCTGAAGGGCGTGGGCTATCAGCGCGTGGCCGTGCTCGCCGAAGGGATGCAGGGATGGGGACGGGCGGGACGGCCCGTGGAGCGTGGCCTCAGCGGGGTCATGAATCCTCCCAACGACGTGCTGACCATGGGAACGGATCGCACCTGGGCGGAGGCGATACAGTACCTGCGCTGGGAAGAAGAGCTCGGCAAGAAGTACGGCGCTCACTAAGGGAGGCTCCATGATCTACGAATGCCTGCTCTACGAAATGAAGGACGGGATCGCGACGCTCACCCTCAACCGCCCCGAGCGGCTCAATGCCCTCGGCGGCACGCTCCGCCAGGATCTCTTCGACGCGGTGACCCGCGCCGGCGCCGATCCCGAGGTGCGCGTGATGGTGCTGACGGGCGCGGGCAAAGGCTTCTGCTCGGGCGGAGACGTCAAGGCCATGGGCGAGGCGAAGGCGGACCAGCGCGAGCGGCCGCTCATCGAGAAGATCGCCCCGGGACGCGATCGGACGCTCCTCGCCATGCGTGAGGCGCCCCAGCCCATCATCGCGGCGGTGAACGGCGCGGCGGCCGGCGCGGGCATGAACCTCGCCTTGGGCTGCGACATTCGCATCGCGTCTACCGCCGCGAAGTTCACCCAGGCCTTCGTCAAGCGCGGCCTGCATCCGGACTGGGGCGGGACGTATTTCCTCCCTCGTGTGGTGGGCATGGCCAAGGCGTGCGAGATGATCTTCACGGGCGAAGTGATCGACGCCGCGGAGGCGCTCAGGCTCGGCATCGTGAGCAGGGTCGTCGCGCCGGAGGAACTCTTGCCTGCCGCCTACGATATCGCGCGCCGGATCGCGGCGGGGCCACCCGTGGCCATCCGACTCGCCAAGCGATCGCTCTACGCCAACGAAGACCTCGACCTGCGAGGAGCGCTCCAGATCGAGACTATGGCTCAGAACATCTGCTTCGAAACCGAGGACGCCACGGAAGGCATCCGCGCCTTCGGCGAGAAGCGCGCCCCGACGTTCAAGGGGCGCTGACCGTGCCGGCAGAGGGTGGCGCGTGACACGGGGTCTCGCGGCGGGATGAGGCCGGCCGACCCGCCACGCGCGACAGAGAGGCACGATTCGGTCGTGCGCTCAGAGCTCCCGCCAGGCGGGCCGCAGTGGAATCACGAGAGGAGACAACGGAGCGGGCAGCGATACCGGCGCGCCGGCGTGCAGGCAGAATTCGCGCGCCGGCCCCAGGATCATCTGCCGCATCCACAGGGCTCTTCCGGCTGACGGGGTATCGCATGCCCGCAGGCTTTCCGAACCAGTGGGCGTATCGCGGCCGCGGCTCCGGCGAGCCGAGTCGCAGGCCGTAGAGGCCGCCGGCTCCGTCGGCCACCGCGGCGGCCGCCGCGTCGTGGGGCAAGGCTCGGCCCGCCGACACCGCCGCTTCGTTCAGCGCGCCGAGGGCACCCCAGTCCCGCACGAGATACCAGTCTTCATAGGCGTCACCTCCGCGGGCTGCCCACGGCGCGTGGGAGAGGGCGAGGCTGAACGAGGCCACGAAGCCTTCGCTGGGCGCGGAAGCCAGCGCGGAGTGGAAGGCGCGTTGACGGGATTCGTAGTCGGCCGCCTCGACGGCCGCCTGCTTCCAGTGCCAGAACACATAGGCGAGGAGGCCGCCCTGGTCGCGCGATGCCGTCATAGCCGGGGGGCGAGCGCCTCCACGGCCTGAGCGGAGGTCACGACGGGGATGACCTCGATCTGGGCGAGATCCTTCCACTGGGCGATCCAGCTCTCGAAGAGCGCGGGGTCGGCGGATTCCATCAGCTGATAGCAGCAGCTGAAGTCGGTGGATACCCAGCTACTGACGTAGCGCAATCCCTCCGGCGTCATGCGACCCCGCTCGCGGAATCGGCGGTACACGGGAACCGGATCGCCGCCATGAAACTTCTCGATCACCATGTAGAGGCTCATGGTCATGTTTCTCTCCGTCTCTCTTGTGGGCATCGGCAGCCTGCCGCGTGGAATACGGGCGAGGATAGTCGACGGGCGCCGACGCGGCAAGACGCGGGTCAGATGGCCGTGCGGCGAGGCGGATCACGCAGCGTCCAGAAGGCGACGCAGCCGCCCAGGTAGGACGCGATGGCGAGGAGGAAGGCGAGGCGATAGCTTCCGGAAATGTCGAAGATCCATCCCGCGGCCCACGACCCCACCGCCGAGCCGATGCCCGCGCCGATGGTGATGACGCCCAGAATGGCTCCAAGGTGGCGGCCGGGAAAGAGATCCGCCGTCTTGGCCGTGATGGCGGGGCCCCGCGCCCCCCAGGTGAGGCCGAAGAAGCAGGCGTGCAGCCAGAGCAGCCATCGCTGGTGCGGTCCAGTGATGAAGAGCGCGCAGACGACTCCGACGATGGAGATGCCGTAGGCGAGGATGGCCGATCTCTCGCGCCCGATGTAGTCGGAGATCGTCCCCGTGAAGATGGTGCCGGCGATGGCGAGGAAGCTGCCCACCCCGAGCACGGTGGCCGCGTACAGCTTGTCGAACCCGACATCCACCGCGAAGGCGAGCTGATGGAGGGACACGAGAAAGCTTCCCAGTCCCGTACAGAGGTAGACGGCGAAGAGCAGCCAGAAGTGACGTGTCCGTACCGCGTCCTTGACCGTCCAGTCGTGGTCGGTCTGGGAAGCGGCATCACGGTGCGCGGCGTCGGAGGCGGCCCTGGCAGATGCCGCGACGGAATCGGTGCCGCGGAAGAAACCGGCGAGGGGCACCACGAGGACGGCCATGACCGCGGCCTGCGCGAGGTAGGCGTGGCGCCAGCCGATGGCCATGATCATGAGCTGAACGAGGGGCGCCGACACCGCGCGCGAGAAGCCGTTGGCGGACTGGACCACGGAGATCGCCATGCCCCGACGGTGCACGTACCACCGCGAGAGGAGGGGAACGAACACGACGAGCCCCAGGCAATTGGCGCCGATCGTCATCACCACGCCGTAGAGCACCACCACCTGCCACAGGGCGGACGCATACGCGCTGCCGAAGAGACCCAGGGTGAGGAGGCTTCCGCCGAGCAGCACGAGGCGCCGCGGCCCGAGCCGGTCCACGAGCGTGCCCACGAGGGGCGAGCTGGCGCCGGCCACGAGCTGGGAGGTCGAATAGGCGAGAGAGGCCTCGGCGCGGCTCCACCGGAAGTCCTCGAGGAAGGCCACGAGGAATACCGCATAGGAATGCATGAGGCCGGCGCTGATGGTGAAAGTGATGAAGGCGCCGCCGAGCAGGAGCCCGCTGGTTGCCCGCCGCGGCGCCATGCAGGCAGGCTAGGGGGAGGTGGTCAGGAGGTCAAGTAGGCGGGGATTGCTCATGGCCGCGAGTGCACCTATGCTGTCGCCTGAGTTGGAGAACGCCGCTCACTCGAACCGGGGAGATCGCATGTTTTTCGAGCTCAGGCAATATCACGTCCGTCCGGGGCAGCAGGAGAACTGGGTCAAGTGCATGGAGGAGGAGATCATTCCCTTCCAGGTCAAGATGGGCATGGTCATCCTGGGCAGCTTCGTGGGCGAGGAGGACGCGAGCGTCTACGTCTGGATCCGTCGCTTCGAAAGCGAAGCGGAGCGGAAGCGCCTGTACGACGCCGTCTACCAGAGCGAGTACTGGAAGACGGAGATCAGCCCGAGGATACCGACTCTGATCGACCGCGAGCAGATCAAGGTGACGCGGATCGTGGCCACGCCGCACTCCGTGATCCAGTAGAGCGCCGCCGCCTCACCAAGACGCGGAGCTATCGGTAGAAGCGGCGCATCTCGTGCATGGCGGCGCGCAGGTGGTCACGAGGAAGCGTGGGGTTGGGGATCAGCCGATAGTTCCGGTCGCGGATCTCGTAGCTGGTAGGGGACACGATGGTCACCTGGTCGGGCTCGACCAGGGCGAAGTGGGTGTAGCTGGCGGCGATGAGCCAGTCCCACGGCCGGCCGGTGAAGAGATCCTGGCCGCTCGCATAGTCGGAAGGCGGGTTCGTGCAGCCGAATACGCCGGTGAGCAGGGTGGGCGCCAGGTCGAAGTGCGACGTGCGATGCGAGACCCGGCCCGGGGGCCGGCCCGGCCAGCGTATGAGGAGGGGGGTATGCAGCTGGAGCTCACTATAGGCCGTGCCGTGTCCGGTGAAGCCCAGCCCATTCTCGTCGAACTCCACGCCGTGATCGGAGGTGACGACGATCACCGTGCTCTCGAGAAGCTTCCGGCGCTCCAGATCCTCGAGCACGCCGCGGAACAGCGCGTCGACGAAGTGGACGGCGGTGAGGTAGCGGGCGCGCTTCACGACCTGGGCGGGGGCGCCGGGCGGGACCGGCACCACGGAGGGGTAGTCGTCGGGGGGTTCGATGGCCACGGCGGCGTTGTAGTAGAGGAATCCGAAGAAAGGACGTGCCGGGTCGCGCTTGCCGAGCCAGTCGTACCACTCCCCGGTCAGAGTGCGGTCCCGCCCGCTGGATCCGGGACGGGGTGAGCTCGTCTCGAGGCGCAGATTCGGTATGCGGGCCAGCGCCGTCCGATCGAGCCCGATGATCGTGCGGTTGATGGGCGAGCTGGCGAACAAACCGAGCTGGTAATCGTATTTTCGGAACAGGTCCATGAGCACGGGGGGCTGGGCCACGTCGGCGAAGGCGTCCCAGTAGGTGGCGGGGAGGCTGTAGAAGATGGAGAACATGCCGGCGCGGGAGGCCATGCCGCCGCTGTAGTGGGCGTCGAAGCGGACGGCGCCCCGAGCGAAGGCGCTGAGGGTGGGCGCGACGGCGGGGGTGAGGGCGTCGGCGCGCATGCCGTCGATGACGACGAGGAGGACGTTGAGCTTCGGCGAGGGGGGATGACAGCGCAAGGGCGCCAGCGGGTAGTTCAGCACGCTGTCCGCCGATCGGCGAAGCGCGGCGCCGACGCCGAGCTCGCGCGCCCGGGCTCGATCCACGAGGCCGAACTTGACCAGCAGATTCGTGCTGACGAGCTGGTAGTGCAGCGGGAGGTAGCGGGCGAACGCGGTCACGGGCACATAGAAGCGGGGTTGCGCCCACCCGTGAATGAACTGGCCGGCCACGAAGCAGCCCACGAGGGCCAGCGCGAGATAACGTCCGATCGGGCGCGCCGGAGGGTGCGCGGTGCGCGCCCAGACCCAGCGAGCGAGCGCCGCCTCGATGACCAGCCCCGCGATGAAATAGAGAGCGAGAAAGGCCCAGGTCTGCGGCTCGAGCATGGTGAAGGTCAGGACATTGAGGTGGTACCGGTTCTCGGCGAAGACCAGGCTGTCGAGGAGGAGGAAGCTGAGGCCGGCGCTCGCGAGCGCCACGCCCAGCGGCAGCACGATCCGAGGTCGCGGGGCGAGCAGAATGACCGGGAGGAGGAGGAAGAAGGGAATATAGGCGAGAGCGCTCAGATGGCCGACGTAGGCGATCACCGCATAGACCCACGCGACCACGGGCTCGAGAGGCGAGTAGTGCCACAGGTAACGCAGGCCGACCACGGCGAGGAGCCCGCCATTGGCTACGGCGAACCAGCTCCCCCAGCGGCAGAGACGTCTCCGGGCGCTCATCGATAGAAGCGACTCATCTCGTGCATGGCGGCCCGCACGAGGTCGCGGGGGAGGGTCGGATGGGGGACGAGCTTGTAGTTCCCGTCGCGGATCTCGTAGCCGGACGGGAAGACGACGGTGATCCGGTCGGGCTCGATCAAGGCCCAGTCCTCGTAGCTCGCCCCGATGAGCCAGTCCCACTTCACGCCGGAGAAGAGGCTGTGACCGCTCGAGTAGTCGGAGGGCGAATTCGCGCAGCCGAACAGATCGGTGACGAGCGTGGGGGCGAGATCGTTGTGGGAAGTCCGATGGGCGATGCGCTCGGGGCGCCGCCCGGGCCACCGCATCACCAACGGCGTATGCATCTGGAGCTCGCTGAAGGCGGTGCCGTGGCTCGTGAAGCCGAGCCCATTCTCATCGAACTCCATGCCGTGGTCGGACGTGACGATGACCACGGTGCTCTGGAGAAGCTTCCGGCGTCGCAGATCGTCGAAGACCCGTCCGAGCAAGGAGTCGACGTAGTGCACCGCGGTGAGGTAACGGGCGGCCCGGCGCACCTGAGTCGACGCCCCCGGCGGGACGGGGACTACCGACGGATAGTTCTCGGGCGGCTCGATAGCCACCGCGGCGTCATAGTACAGAAATCCGAAGAAGGGGCGCGCGGGGTCCCGCCGGTCGAGCCAGTCGAGCCACTCCTCGGTCACGGCCCGATCCGATCCGCTCGATCCTGGATACGGCGAGATCGTCTGAAGACGCAGATTGGGCACGCGGGCGAGGGCCGTCCGGTCGAGGGCGGCCGCGCGGTACACGGGCGCGCTGGCGAACAAGCCGAGCTGATAGCCGTACTTCTGGAAGAGATCCATCAGCACCGGCGGCTGGGTGAGGCTGCCAAATGCGTCCCAATAGGTGGCGGGGAGACCGTAGAACAGGGAGAACATGCCGGAGCGCGACGAGTTTCCTCCGCTGTAGTGGGCGTCGAAGCGGATCGCGTCCTGCGCGAGGTCGGACATCTTCGGCGCGATGGCGGGAGTGAGAGCGTCGGCGCGCATGGCGTCGATCACTACGAGCAGGACATTGAACTTCGGCGAGGGAGGCTCGCAGCGCAGGGGGGCCAGCGGATAGTTCAGCCCGCGGTCACTCGACCAGCCGAGGGCGGCGGCCACGCCCTGCTCGCGCGCCCGGGTCCGATTGACGAGACCGAGCTTCACGAGGCCTTTGTCGGTGCGCGGCTGGTACAGGGGCAGGTACCTCGTGAATCCGGTCACCGGCGCATAGTAGTGCGCTTCGGCCCACGCGTGGATGAGGTTGCTCGCGAGCAGGCAGCCTCCCAGTCCCAGGGCGACGCCCCACCCGATCCACCGTCCCGGCAAGCGTGCGGTACGCTTCCAGATCCACCGGGCCACCATCGCTTCGACGGCCACCCCGAGGAGAAAGTAGAGGGAGAGAAACGCCCATGTCTGCGGCTCCAGCATGCTGAAGGTCAGCACGCCTAGGTGGTAGCGGTTCTCGGCGAAGACCAGGCTGTCGAGGAGCAGGAAGCTCAGCAAAACGCTGGACAGGAGGACGGCGCTGGGTAGCACGAGGCGCGGCCACGGAATCACCAGCATCACGGGAACGAGGAGCAGGAGCGGGATATAGGCGAGGGCCGACAGGTGTCCCACGAAGGCGAGCGCCGCGTAGGTCCAGCCCACGAGGGGAGCGAGAGGGGAGTAGTACCAGAGATAGCGCAGCCCGACGATGGCAAGGAGGGCCACGTTGGCCAGAGCGAACGCGTTCGACCAGCGGAGCAGCCGCGTCCTTCCGCCCATGCTCCAGAGCTTCACCGTCGACCCGTGATCAGGGCAGCACGATCACCGTCAGACAGGCGGCGCTCATACCCGGAACGTATAGGTCTTGGTGGGAGCGCGCTCGATGTCCGGCGGGAAGCTCTTGCGCTTGTCGGCGGAGGCGCTCCAGCCGGTCTGCTGGTCCTGGTGGGGCTTGAAGCCGTCGCCGCCGGGGAGCTTGAAGTTGATCTTGTCCTTGAAGAGCATGGCGGGCTCGCCGAAGAGGGTGGCGACGGCGCCGCGGAGCTGGGGGTCGAAGGACTCTTTGAGCGACATTCGGGGCGATCGTGCCAGAGTCTTTCCGAGAGGTCAATCCTCACCGCCGGATCTTCTGTTCTCGGAGACCGACGTCGTCGATGGACGAGCGCGGGATTTTCGTCGACGCGAGCCTTCCCCGAGGCGGCAAATGCGCCTTTCCTTCTTGTGCATGTTTGACCTCGATGCCAATATGAGCGTCATGGCTCGCCCTTCTCATGCGCGATCGAGCGCGCGCGCTCTGTGGAGCAGGGAGAGAGATGGTCGCGTGTCGGCTGAAGTTGTCGGACGGTTGACGACTCGTCAGCGCGCGCTGCTCGTGGTCTTGTTGAGCGCCGCGGCCATCGTCTATGCCATGCCGATTGGGCCCCGTCCCATCTGGAACCAGGACGAGGCTCGGGTGGTCCTCCTCGCGGAGGACACGCTCCGCCACGGTCTCCGGCTCCCCGCCCGGGTACGCGATGCGCCGTACCTCAACAAGCCACCCCTGTTCTTCTGGAGCGTTGCCCTGGCCGCCTTGCCCGCGGGCCGCGCGTCGGATCGCGACGCCCCCATCCCCTCGGTGGTCGCGGCGGTGGCGACCTTGCTGGGCGTCTTCGCCATCGGGCGGCGGCTCTCCGGTATCCACACGGGATTTGTCGCCCTCGCCGTGCTGGCCACCGCTCCCGGCTTCTTCCTGCACAGCCATCAGGTCTTGCCGGACATGATGTTCGCCGCCTGGCTGACCTGGGTGCTCTACTTCCTCCTGTGCGGGCTCGGAACGCTTCCGCCTCGTCGGGCCCATCTGGCCGGCTTCTACGTCTGCATGGCCGGAGCGCTCTGGACCAAGGGGCTACCCGTCCTCCTGGTCATTCCGGCCACCGTGGCGGTCTTCGCCGTCACGATCGGCGTCCGGAAGCTCCCATCGTTCCGTCCGGTGACCGGCCTCACTCTCGTCGCGCTGACGGCATTGCCGTGGGCCATCCCCTACGCCCTGACTCCCGAGCGCGCGCGCGAGAGCAGCCAGGCCATCAGCATCAGTCAGGCCCTGATCTGGTACCTCGACCGGTTTCGACACCTCTCCTCCGTCCCTTTCGCCGACGGGCTCGTGGCCTTCCTGCCGTGGGCGCTGTGGCTTGTCCCAGTTGCCGTGTGGTGGCGACTCACGCCGGATCGCCAGGCCTACCGGCCCGTGCTGGTCTGGATGGGGGTCTTTCTCGTCCTGCTGGGGCTGAGCGTCCAACAGCGCGCACGCTATCTGCTCCCCGTCTATCCGCTTTTCGCGCTGATCGTGGCGGCATCGGTGACCACGGCGGCATCCCGGGCACGGACTTTGGTCAGGATCAATGCCGGCATCCTCATCGCCGTCCTCGCGACGGCGCTCGCCGTGGGCGGCTGGCTTCTCCTCGCTCCCCAACCGATCTCGGGCATGTCGCTCACCACTTTTGTCTCGACCTCGCCGGGGAAGCGCGCCATCCTCGTCGGACTGCTCATCGCGGGCCCCGCCATCGCCCTGTGGGAGCTTCAGGTCCACCGCTCGCCGGGCCGCTCGCTGTCATGGGTAGCCGGCGCCTTGGCCCTCGTCCTGCTGTTCGAGGCCGGAACGTATCCCGGCCGCCTGGCCTCGGACTATCCGATCCGGGCGTTCGCCGATCAGGTCCGCGGCTCCCTCGAGCCCAGCGCGCCGCTCGTCGCATATCCCGACGCGAATCTCGCCTTCGATCTTTACCTCGATCACTCGATCGCGGAGGTGCCGGCTCGAGACGCGATCGCCAGTCGCCTCCAGAGCCCGGCGGCGGAGGGAGTGCTCCTTCGAGTGGCCGACTGGACCGCCCTGCGCAAACCCGCTCATCCCAGCTGGTGCTCGATGGGGAGCGTGGCCCTTGGATCCCGCTCGTACGTACTCCTCGGGTCCTGTCGATGAGTCGCCAGATGCCTCCGGCCCCCGCCGACATGCTGGAGCTCACGGTGATCCTTCCCGTCTTCAACGAAGTGCAGAATCTCTCCCTGCTCTGGCCGGAGCTGATCGGGGTCCTCGAAGCCCACTGGCGCCATGTCGAGATCATCTTCGTCGATGACGTGAGCACGGATGGCAGCACGGATTGGCTCCGGGAGCTCGCCCGCCGGGACGGGAGAGTTCGCCACGTCCGCTTCGCGCGTCATGCCGGTCTCACCGCCGCCCTGGATGCGGGCTATCGCCGCGCCCGGGCCCCCATCGTCGTCACCATGGACAGCGACCTGCAGAGTGACCCCGCGGATATCCCGCGGCTGGTGGCCGCCCTGCAGGACGCGGATGCCGCCACCGGCTGGCGGGTGCATCGCCACGACACCTGGCTCAAGCGGCTCTCTTCGCGGATCGCCAATTTCATCCGCAATCGGATGACCCGGGAGACGGTGCGCGACAGCGCATGCACGCTCCGCGCGATGCGGCGGGCCTGCACGGCTGCTCTGCCCCCCTATGACGGCCTGCACCGTTTTGTCCCCACCCTCCTGCGAATCGCCGGCTACCGGGTGGTGGAAGTCCCGGTCACCCATCGAGCGCGCCGCTTTGGCGAATCGAAATTCGGGGTGCGCAATCGGGCCGGCCGGGCCTTCCGGGATCTTCTCTTCGTACGCTGGATGCAGCACAGGGTCCTTCGGTATGCGATCGAGCCGGCGGTGGAATTGGCGCGTCCCGGCGCCCATGACCCTGCCCCGCCGTCACCGGTGGGCAGGTCACGATCCGGGAGCGCCCGCACTCCCTGAGGCGATTCGCGAGACCCGCTCTCGCCTTTCTGCTACGGGCGGTAGAAGCGGCGCATCTCCTGGAGCGCGGTGCGCAGGCGGTCACGAGGAAGCGTCGCGTCGGGGACCAGCCGGTAGCTCCCGTCGCGAATCTCGTAGCCGACCGGGGAGACGATAGTCACCCGGTCGGGCTCGACGAGGGCGAAGTTGTGGTGGCTGGCCGCGATGAGCCACTTCCACGGCAGACCGCCGAAGAGGTCCTGGCCGCTCGCGTAGTCCGAGGGCGGATTCGTACAGCCGAATACGCCGGTGAGCAGGGTCGGCGCCATGTCGAAGTGAGAGGTGCGACGCGAGACGCGCCCCGGGGGCCGCCCGGGCCAGCGCACGAGAAGCGGGACATGCAGCTGAAGCTCGCTGTACGCCGTGCCGTGTCCCGTAAAGCCCAGGCCATTTTCGTCGAACTCCATGCCGTGATCGGAGGTGACGATCACCACCGTGCGGTCAGCGAGCCTCCGTCCCTCGAGATCGTCGAGCGCGCCGCGGAGCAATTCATCGATGAAGCGAAGGCCGGTGAGATAGCGGGCACGCTTCACGACCTGGGCCGGGGCGCCCGGCGGGACCGGCACCACGGAGGGGTAGTCGTCGGGGGGCTCGAAAGCCACCGCGGCGTTGTAGTAGAGGAATCCGAAGAAAGGACGTGACGGGTCGCGCTTGCCGAGCCAGTCGTACCATTCCTCGGTCAGGGTGCGGTCCCGCCCGCTCGATTTGGGATAGAGCGAGCGCGTCTCGAGGCGCAGATTCGGTACGCGGGCCAGCGCCGTTCGATCGAGCTCGAGCACCCACGTGTACACGGGCGAGCTGGCGAAGAGGCCGAGCTGGTAATCGTATTTTCTGAACAGATCCATGAGCACGGGGGGCTGGGCCACGTCGGCGAAGGCATCCCAGTAGGTGGCGGGGAGACTGTAGAAGAGCGAGAACATGCCGGCGCGCGAGGCCATGCCCCCGCTGTAGTGGGCGTCGAAGCGGACGGCGCCCTGGGCGAAGGCGCTGAGGGTGGGGGCGACGGCGGGAGTGAGGGCGTCGGCGCGCATGCCGTCGATGACGACGAGGAGGACATTGAGCCTCGGCGAGGGAGGATGGCAGCGCAGGGGCGCCAACGGATAGCGGAGCCCACCGTCCGAGGGCCGGCCCATAGCGGCCACGCGCCTGTACTCGCGCGCCCGCGTTTCGTTCACCAGGCCGAGCCGGCCCATCCGTCTCGAATCCTTGAGGGGGAAGTACAGGGGCAGATATCGGGTGAAGGCGGTGACGGGCGCGTAGGCGTGCGCCTCGGCCCACGCGTGGATGACGTGACTGGCGAGGAAGCAGCCCGCGAGGGCGAGCGCGAGATAGGCGCCGAGGCGGCGCTTCGCGGGGAACGCGCTGCGCCTCCAGGCCCAGCGCGCCAGCATTGCCTCGACCCCCAGGCCGAGGAGGAAGTAGAGCGCGAGAGCCGTCCAGGTCCGTGGCCCGAACAAGGTGAGGGTCAGGACGTCGAGATGGTACCGGTTCTCCGCGAAGACCGAAGTGTCGAGGAGGAGAAGGCTGGCCCCGGCGCCGCCGAGGACACTGGCGAGCGGCACGATGACCTGGGGCCGCGGGGTTAGCAGTATGAGGGGGAGGAGCAGGAGGAGCAAAAGGGCGGCGAGCGCGCCCATGTGACCCAGAAAGGCGATCAGCGCATAGATCCAGCCCGTCGCCGGCGCGAGCCGGGAGTAGTACCAGAGATAGCGCAGGCCGATGAGAGCCAGGAAGGCCGCATTGACGAGCGCGAACCAGCCCGCCCAGCGGCAGAGCCGTCTCCGGGGCGTCATCTATTTGTAGAACCGGCTCATCTCACGCAACGCGGCCCGCAGGCCGTCCCGAGGGAGGGTTGGATTCGAGACGAGACGATAGTTTCCGTCGCGGACCTCATAGGCGTCCTGGAAGACGACGGTCACCCGGTCGGGCTCGATCAAGGCGTAGTCGGTGTAGTCGGTGGCGATGAGCCAGTCCCACTGCGCGTCCGTGAAGAGGTCATGACCGCTCGCGTAGTCGGAGGGCGGGTTGGTGCAGTCGAAAAGACCGGTGACCAGGGTGGGTGCCACGTCGAAGTGAGAGGTGCGGCGATCGACGCGTCCCGGCGGCCGACCCGGCCAGCGGATGAGCAGGGGAGTGCGGAGCTGCGAGCCGGTGAAGGCGGTGCCGTGGCCATCGAAGCCGAGGCCATTTTCGTCGAACTCCATGCCGTGATCCGAGGTGACGACGATCACCGTGCGCTCGAGGAGCTTGCGGCGATCCAGATCGTCGAGGACCCGGCCAATCAGGGAATCGACATAGTGCATGGCGGTGAGATAGCGCGCGTGGAGCTGGCCCTGAATCGTCGCTCCCGGCGGAACGGAAACGGCCGGCGGAGAGTGTTTCGGCGGCTCGTTCGCCACCACCGCGTTGTAGAAGAGGAATCCGAAGAAGGGCCGCGACGGATCCCGCCGGTCGATCCAGTTCAGCCACTCCTCGGTCAGGGTCTGGTCGCGCCCGCTCGACCCCGGAAGAGGCGAGATCGTCTCCAGTCGCAGGTTCGGCACGCGCGCGAGGGCCGTCCGATCGAGCCCGACCACGCGGCTGTACACCGGTGAGCTCGCGAAGATGCCGAACTGATAGCCGTACTGCCTGAACAGGTCCATGAGGACGGGCGGCTGAGCCTGGTCGGCGAAGACCTTCCAATAGGTCGCGGGGAGACCGTAGAACAGGGAGAACATGCCGGGGCGCGAGACATTGCCGCCGCTCCAGTGCTGATCGAACCGGAGGGCGCTCGGGGCGAGCGCGGCGAGCCTCGGCGCGGAAATCGGCGCGAGCGCGTCGGCACGCATGCCGTCGACCACGATGAGCATGACGTTGAGCAATGGCGGCCGCGGCTCGCATCTGAGGGGAGCCTGCGGGTAGCGCAGGGCGTCGCCGGGGCGACCGGCGAGGGTGGCGGCCATGCTCTCCTCGCGGGCCCGGGCCTGGTCGACGAGGCCAAGCTTCACCAGGCGACGAGAATCCCTCAGGGGAGAGAAGAGCGGCAAGTATCGGGTGAAGGACGTCACGGGCACGTAGAAGTGCGCGTCGGCCCAGAGGTGGATCAGATGGCCGGACACGAAGCAGACCCCGATGACCAGCGCGACGTAGCGCCCGACCCGCCGACGCGGGAGACGCGCCGTCCGCTTCCATACCCATGGCGCGAGCATGGCCTCGATGGCGAGGGCCACGAGAAAATAGAGGGCGAGGAAGGCCCAGGTCGCGGGCTCCAGCAAAGTGAAGGTGAGGACGCCGATATGGTAGCGGTTCTGGGCGAAGAGCAGACTGTCCAGCACGAGCAGGCTGAGCACCGCGCTGCCCAGGAGCACGCCCAAGGCGAGGACCAGCCGCGGTCGCGGAATCAGGACGATGACAGGGACGAGGAAGAGGAAGGGGACATAGGCGAAAGCCGACATCTGTCCCACGAAGGCGAGGAGCGCGTAAACCCAGGCCACGGATGGGCCGAGGGTGGCGTAGTACCAGAGATAGCGAGAGCCCACGAGAGCGAGGAGGGCGACATTGACGAGGGCGAACCAGCCCGTCCAGCGGAGCAGTCGGCGTCTCGTGGTCATCTCGTGAAGCGGAGGATCGGCGGCTCAGCTCGCGACATGCGGGCCGATCGTGCCAGAGTCCTCATGACACGTCAAACAAAAGCCTCGAATTGACCTCCCCCGATCGCTCTGGCAGGATCGACGCGTGCCAGATCGCTCACCAGAAGTCGCCTCCGCGCTCCTCTTCGACGCGGATCCACGATGACGACGACGGCGGCGGAGGCCTCCGCGAACCCGCAGCAGGACGAGCCCATCAGCGCGCTGCGCCGGTGGGCGATCACGGTGACGGTCATGACGGTCACCGTGATGCAGGTGCTCGACGTCACCGTGATCAACGTGGCCCTCCCGCACATGCAGGGATCGCTCTCCGCGGGGGTGGACGAGATCTCGTGGGTGCTCACCTCCTATCTCGCCGCCAACGCCGTCGTCCTCCCCGCCACCGGCTGGCTCGCCGGCATCCTGGGGCGCAAGCGCTTCTTCCTCCTCTGCACCGTGGGTTTCACCCTGGCCTCCGCCCTCTGCGGACTGGCCCCGAACCTGAACGTCCTCCTCCTCGCGCGGGTGCTCCAGGGCATCGCGGGCGGCCCCCTCATGCCGCTCTCCCAGGCGATCATGTGGGAGATCTTCCCCTTCCGACAGCGCGGCATGGCCATGGCCGTGTGGGGCATGGGCATCATGATGGCGCCGATCTTCGGGCCGACCCTCGGCGGCTGGATCACCGACAACTGGTCCTGGCGCTGGACGTTCTACATCAACCTGCCCATCGGCATTCTGGGCTTCTTCGCGGCGAGCGCCATCCTCTTCGACCCGCCTTATCTGCGCCGGCCCGGCAAGATCGACATCCCCGGCCTCTGCCTCATGGTGGTCGGCTTCCTGTCCCTCCAGCTCTTCCTCGATCAGGGCGAGCGCTACGAATGGTTCGACTCGAACTTCATCGTGATCCTCGGCGTCACGGCCGTGGTCGCCCTCGTGGGCTTCCTCGTGCGCGAGCTCACGGCCGACGAGCCCATTCTCGATCTCGGTGTGTATCGCGACCGCAACTTCGCCGCGGCCAGCGTGATCATGGTCTTCGTCATGTTCGGCTTCTTCTCGAGCATGGTGCTCCTCGCCCTCTTCACCCAGAAGGTCCTCGGCTATGACGCCTGGACCTCGGGCCTCGTCTTGGCCCCGGGCGGGGTGGGCAATCTCCTCTCGCTGGTCATCGCCGGCCGTCTCATCAATCGCATGGACCAGCGGATCCTCCTCCTCCTCGGCTGCCTGCTGAACGCGTGGGCGGCCTGGAACATGTCGGTGCTCACGAGCAGCGTGGACTACTGGGCCCTCGCCTGGCCGCGCTTCGTGCAGGGACTCGGCGTGGGCCTCATCTTCGTGCCCCTCAACGCGGTCGGCCTCGCCACCATTCCGCGCATCAGCATGGGCAATGCCACCGCGCTGCTCAACGTGGTCCGCAACCTGGGGGGAGGTGCGGGGGTGGCGGTGGTGAGCATGCTGCTGGCCCGGCGGACCCAGGAGCACCAGTCGACCCTCGTCCCTCACGTCAATCCTTTCGACGCGGAGACGGCGGCCCGCCTGTCCGCCTGGGCGTCGCACTTCGGCGCCCACGGTGCCGATAGCTTCACCGCGCAGCAGCGCGCCCTCGCCAGGGTGTACCAGGAGCTGACGCAGCAGGCCCAGGTCCTCGCCTTCGCCGATGACTTCTGGCTGCTCTTCGTGCTGTTCTGTGGGACGGTTCTCCTCTTGCCTCTCCTCGAGCGCGTGCGCACGGGGCCGGCCGCGTCGAGCACCAGCACCCCGGCGGACGACGCTCCCGCCCCCGTGCACATGGAGTAGCGCCCCCTGTGACTTCCGGAGGAACGCTCATGCGGATCGCCGCCATCGAAGTCAGCCACTGGCACTCGCTCTACGACGCGGCCTATCTGCGCATCCTGTCCGGCCTTCCCGACGTCGAGCTCGTGGGCCTGCACGATCCCGACGCGGCGGTGGCGGCCGGGCGGGCCCGGGAGCTCGGCGGGCCGCCCGTGTTCACCGACTACCGCGAGATGCTCGCCAAGACGACGCCGGATTTCGTGGTCGCCCTCGGCCGCCATAGCGGCATGGCGGAGACCGCGCTGTACCTTCTCGACCACGGCTTCCCGTTCATGATGGAGAAGCCCATGGGCCTGAACGCGGGCGAGGTGAGCCGCATCGCGGACAGGGCGGCCGCGCGGAAGGCCTTCGTGGCCGTGGCGTTTCCCCAGCGCTATTCACCCTTCGTGGCCCGCGCGCGCCAGATGCTCGCCGTGGGGCGCTTCGGCACGCTCTCGCATCTCTACTTCCGTCTCAACCGGCCCACCTCGGCACGCTACCCGGCGTGGGACTCTCCGTGGATGCTCGACCCCGCGCAGGCGGGCGGCGGCTGCCTGCGCAATCTGGGCTCTCATGTCCTGGATCTCTTTCTCCTCCTCACCGGCGAGGAGGCCACGGTGACGGGGGCGCAGCTCAGCGCGCGCGCCCTCGGGCAGCGGGTGGAAGATTTCGCCTCTGTGCTCCTCCGGTCGACGAGCGGCGTGCTGGGCACCATCGAGATCGGCAATACCGTGCCGTACGCGGGAAGCGACAGCGAGTGGAAGATCGCCGGGCGCGACGCCATGCTCGTGCACTACCACGACGATACGATGCGGCTCGTCACGGCGGGGGGCGAGGAGTCACTGTCGGCGAAGCCGGCCGAGGCATTGTACCCGACGGCGGTCCGTGACATCGTCGACCACTGGCGGCGCGGCATGCCGCCGCCCGTGAGCGTGCACGACTGCCTGCGCGTGGTGCGCCTCATCGACCAGGCCTACGAACTGGTGGCGGGAACGTGACCGAACTCTAGCGCGGAGGAGATCCATGAGACTCGGCGGGAAGGTGGCGATGATCACGGGAGGCGCCCACGGCATGGGCCAGAGCGAGGCCGTTCTCTTCGCCCGCGAGGGGGCGATCGTGGTGGTGGCCGACGTCATGGAGGCGGACGGCCGGCAGGTGGCGTCGAAGATCAATGCCGACGGAGGCAAGGCGCAGTTCGTGAAGCTCGACGTGTCGAGCGAGCTCGACTGGCAGGAGGCGGTGCGGACCACCACGGGCGCCTTCGGGCGGCTCGACATCCTCGTGAACAATGCGGGGATCAGCGGGTCGCACGATCCCGACACCCTGAGCACGTCGGCGTGGGACACCCTCATGAGCATCAATGCCAAGGGCGTGTTCCTCGGCATGAAGCACGCCATTCCCGCCATGCGGCAGGGCGGCGGGGGCGCCATCGTCAACATCTCGTCCATCTCCGGCCTCGTCGGCCAGGACAATCTCCACATGGGCTACAATGCCTCCAAGGGCGCGGTGCGGACCATGACGAAATCGGCCGCGGTGCAGTTCGCCAGGCACGGCATCCGCGTGAACTCCGTGCATCCCGGCTTTCTCCCGCCCATGCGCACGTCGAAGACCTCGGCCGATCCCGCCTGGCGCAAGCCGCTCCTCGACGCGGTGCCCATGAAGCGCGAAGGGCGCGTGGAAGAAGTGGCCTACGCCGTCCTCTTTCTCGCGTCCGACGAGGCCTCCTACATCACGGGGGCGGAGCTGGTCGTGGACGGCGGCTTCGTGGCCGCCTGACCGCCCGTCGTCTCACTGCACCATGCCCACCATGCGGGTCGTGCTTGGCGCCCTGCTCCTCGCCGCGGGGTGCGCGTCGGCCCCGCCGCCCGCGCCCACCGCGGCCGCCCTGAACCTTCTCGGGGGCACGGCGTGGCAGGCCGAGGAGATCGAAGGAACGGGCGTGCTGGATCGCGCGCCGTCCACCATCGTCTTCGACGCCGGTCTGAAGATCGCCGGCCGGGCCGGATGCAATCGCTACTTCGGGACTTTCGAGCAATCGGGCGACGCGGTGACCATCAAGCCGGCAGGCTCCACCCGCATGGCCTGTCCACCAGACGTCATGGACCAGGAAGGCAAATTCCTCTCGGCGCTGGAGGCCGTGAAGACGGCCCGCCGGGAGGGCGGCAAGCTCCTGCTCCTCGACGCGGGCGGTCGCGTCCGGATGCGCCTCATCTCTATCTCTCGGCCGTCCGCTCGTCTCGGATTGACCTCCGAGAGAGCTTCTGTCACGATCGGCGCGGCGAATTCCTGATGCAATTCCCGACGGAGGCATGGCGATGACCGCGACCACACTCAGCATCGACGATCTTCGATCGCATATCGGACGGAGACTCACCGCGACCGACGTGATCCATGCCGGCCCGGCCAACCTCCTTCGCCTGGCCTTCGGGCGCCCCGAGCCCGAGCTCGAGCCCGGCGATGCGCTGCCCCCGGCCTGGCTCGCCCTCTACTTCCTGCCGCGCTTCGGTCCCCACGAATTGCGGCCCGACGGCAGCCCGCGCGACGCGGGGGTGGTGCCGGCCATGCCGCTCCCGCGGCGCATGTTCGCGGGCGAGAGCGTGCGCTTTCACCGCGCGCTCCATATCGGCGACGCGGTCCGGCGCGAGACGGAGCTGGCCGACATCAGCGTCAAGAGCGGCGGCACGGGTACGCTCGTCTTCGCCACGGTGGCCAGCCGCATTTTCGGGCCCGGCGGCCTCGCCCTCGAAGAGGAGCGCCGCACCGTATTCCGCGAGGAGGTGAAGGCGGGCGGGCGAAATCAGTCCCCGCGCCGCGACGCGCCGCCCGCCGATATGCCGTGGCGTCACCGCGTGACGCCGGACGCGGTACTGCTGTTCAGATTCTCCGCCCTCACCTTCAACAGCCATCGCATTCACTACGACCGCACGTGGGCCATGCAGACGGAGGGCTATCCCGGCCTCGTCGTCCACGGGCCGCTCACCACCACCCTCCTCCTCGATTTCGCGCGCGACAGCAATCCGGGCCGGACCATCCGCTCCTACACCACGCAGGCGCGGGCCCCCCTCTTCGACACGGCGCCGTTCGAGTTGGTCGGCCGGCCCAGCGCGGACGGGCGCGGGGCCCAGCTGTGGGCGGTCACGCCCGAGGGTACCATCGCGATGAGCGCCGAAATCGGGCTCGACTGAGAGGACTCTCGATGCTGCGTGACGCTCCGGCCGGCGGTTATCGTTTCATGCCTGGTATCAGCGCGTTTTCCTGCGGCGTGGTGGCCGCCGCGGGCTGGGAGATCGTCCACGCCACGCTGGCCGGGCCGGTGCCGTGGCGCGAGGGATTCGCTCGCATCGATCGTCACCTGAGCGAGGCGGGTCGCCCGCGCGCGGCTCTGTGCGGCATCGAGCTGCGGAGCCCCGCGCCCTTCACCTTCGGCGGCTTCGACGACTTCAATCAGGGTTACCGGGCGCTGCTCGCGGAGTGGAAAATCCTCGTGGGCGACGAGAACCCCATCCCGCGCACCAACGTGGCTCCGGTGGCGGGGGCGCCGCTCGTGCCGTCGCTCTACGCGTTCTCCTACACCGTGGCGGCCACCACGCTGGCCCCGACCTTCGTGGTGGCGGGCGCGGGGGAGCTCAGGGAGCGCGTGCAGGGCCCCGAGGGTATCGTGCGGAGAGGCGAGACGTTGCCGGACGCCATGCGGGAGAAGGCGCGCTTCGTGATGACGACCATGCAGGAGCGTCTGCGCACGCTCGGTGGCACCTGGGATCGGGTCACCACCATCGATATCTACACCGCCCATCCCATTCACGAGCTCGTCCACCACGAGATCCTGGCCGTGGCCGGCCCCGCCGCCATCCACGGCGTGCACTGGTATCCCAGCCGTCCGCCCATCCAGGGGCTCGAGTACGAGATGGACCTGAGAGGCGTGCAGCGGAAGCTGGTGCTGTACTGACCGCGGCCCTCATCCCGTTCGCCGGCCTCGCGGTGTCGCGCTGGCGCAATGGGGCGGGCCGCAAGGCCGATATCGCCGCCGGGCCTGACTGGCTGGTGGGATATGCCTGGCTCGACGCGGACGCGCCGTTCTCCGGCTACGCCGGCTATGACCGGACCATCACCCTCATTGAAGGCCCGGGCTTCATCCTGGACTTTGGCCCCTCGCATGCCAGGCTGCTGGCGCGTCGTCCCCACGCCCCTTCCGCTTTCGACGGTGGCTGGCCGGCGCGCTGCCGGGTGCCCGACGGTCCCTGCATGGTGCTGAACGCCATGACTGCCCGCTCGGCCTGGACTCACCGTGTCACGGTGGCGACGGCCAATGCGAGGGTGACCCCGGGGCCCGGCGGGCTGGCGTTCCTCGTGGTGCTCGAAGGCAGCGTTACCGTCGCCGGACAGACGGCGGGCGCCCGCGATGCGTTTCGTGTCGAGACCGCCGCTACGTTCGAAGCCGACGCGGCCGCCCGTGTGGTGTTGATCGGCATCGATCCGGTGGCGCCGCGAGGTTAGTGCCACCCTCACCCTGCCCTCTCCCTCGGTGAGGGAGAGGGGACCGCGAGCGTGTGCTACGCTCGGCGCTCGAGATCACAAGGGGAACTCTCACCGCGAGGATGACCATGCGCTACCGCCCGTTCGGCCGTACCGGATTGCAGGTGTCCGCGGTTGGCTTCGGCTGCTGGCCCATGGCGGGCGACCGCTACGGAGCGATCGAGGACGATGAAGCGGTCAAGGCCATGCATCGCGCTCTCGATCGCGGCGTGAACTGCGTCGACACCGCGCCCGCCTACGGGGCCGGCCACTCCGAGGAAGTGGTGGCCCGCGCCCTCGAGAAGCGCCGTCGCGATGTCATCCTCGTCACCAAGTGCGGGGTGAAGGTTCCCCCGCCCGGCCAGCCCGGCCCCCTCCGCGACGCGAGCCGCGCCAACATTCTCGCCGAGGTCGACGCGAGCCTCCGGCGCCTCGGCACGGACTGGGTCGACGTGCTCCTCGTTCACTGGCCCGATGCCGCCACCCCCTTCGAAGAGACCATGCGCGCGCTCGAGGACGTGGTCGCCTCCGGCCGAGCCCGCTTCGTCGGCGTCTCCAACTTCACCGGCGCCATGCTGGCGGAGTGCATGCGCACCCGGCGCGTCGACGTGTCGCAGGTGGGCTATCACATGCTCGACCGGCGCCAGGAGCAGGAGACCTTCCCGTATTGTCTCAGCGAGGGCATCGGCGTCATGGGGTATGGCTCGCTCGGCCACGGCCTCCTCACCGGCGCCTTCACCGCTGCCACGACCTTCGACACCGCGCGCGACTGGCGTGGCAACGGCGTGGCCTTCGGCCAGCCCATCTTCCGCGGCGACAATTTCCGGACGAATGTGGGCGTGGTCGAGCGGATCCGCCGCGAGGTCGCGGCGCCTCGCGGCGTGACGGTGAGCCAGATCGCCCTGGCCTGGGTCCTCGGTCACCCCGCGATCAGCACCGCCTTGGTGGGCGCGCGCACGCCGGCGGAAGTGGACGCCAACGACGCCGGCGTCGAGCTCGAGCTCTCCCCGGGCGAGCGCAAGACCATCGAGGGAATCCTGGCCGGGGTGGCCGGCCGCGTGCGCGAGTTCACCCCGCTCCAGCCGGCGATGCAACCATGGGGCGAGGAGATTCCCGCGGAGTGAGCCCTACTGCGGGTAGTCCCGAGCAAAAAGCTCGGGCGCAGATCGACTCGACCAGCAGGTTCAAGGCGTCATGTTCGCCGAGCTGACCGAGGCCGACCGGATCGAACCCGACGTCAAGGCGACGGTGGTGCGCGCGGTCGACGCGATGATCACTTGGGTCGGCGGGGTGCCGCCTGCATTTTCCGCTTGACGGCTCCGGCCGAGTGGCATGGCCGAGTGTCGGCGGCCCCCGAAGGACGCCGGCCCAGCGGCCCACACGGGCCCGGCGACGGCCGGCCGCGCGGCACCGGACGAAAAATCATCTCTCGTTCCGGAATCTCCCGTCCTGACCCCTCCGTGGTGGCTCCGAAACCTGGGTGTAGAGTCGCCCCATTACAAGGGAGGCTCGCCATGCAGATCGACTCACCCGACACGCACCCAACCCCGAATCCCATTAGAGAGCTGGACCGACTGGGGGACGCGATCGCCGAGCTGTCGGCGCATCTCGAGGCCGCCACCGCCCGCCTCCTTGACCTCATTCGCGACTTCGACGCCCGCGGCGGCTGGAACACTGGCTTCCGCTCCTGCGCTGCCTGGCTGAGCTGGCGGGTGGGGCTTGACCTGGGTGCCGCCCGGGAACGGGTCCGCGTGGCGCGCGCCCTGGGAACGCTGCCGGCTCTGGCAGAAGGGCTCGCGCGCGGGGAGCTGTCCTACGCCAAGGTCCGCGCCCTGACCCGCGTCGCGACGCCGGCGACCGAGGCGCGGCTATTGGGAGTCGGGCGCGCCGGCACGGCCGCCCACGTCGAGCGGATCGTACGCGGCTGGCGGTGCATGGACCGCAAGGCCGAGGCGCGGGAGAGCGCGCGACAGCACGCGAGCCGGGCGCTGCACGTCCACCACGACGAGGACGGCACCGTGGTGCTCCGCGGGCGGCTTTCGCCGGAGGTGGGCGCGTTGCTCCTGCGGGCGCTGGCCGCGGCTCGCGAGAGGCTGTATCAGAAAGTGGGCGTTTCCGCGGAAACGCCCACGGTGGCCCAGCAGCAGGCGGACGCGCTGGCCCTGCTCGCGGAGACGGCCCTCCACCACGAGCTCGATCCCGGCGCCCCGGGCGAGCGCTACCAGGTCGTGGTCCACGTCGACGCCACGGCGCTCGCGGATCCGGATCAGCCCGGCCAGTCAGTCCTCGAGGATGGGCAGCGCGTTTCCGCGGAAACGTCCCGGCGCCTGGCGTGCGACGCGAGCCGCGTGGTGATGCGGCATGACGAGGATGGGCGCACCGTGGAGGTCGGGGCCCGGACGCGGACGATTCCCCCGGCCTTGCGGCGCGCGCTTCACCACCGGGACCGGGGCTGCCGCTTCCCGGGCTGCGGGCTCCCCTTCGGCCAAGGGCATCACGTCCGTCACTGGGCGCAGGGCGGCCCGACCACACTCGGGAACCTTGCCCTGCTCTGTCGCCGGCACCACCGCGCGGTTCATGAGGAGGGCTATCAGGTCGATCGCAACCCCAACGGAGCGCTCCAGTTCCGGCGGCCGGATGGCCGGCTCCTGCCCGAGGTCCCGCCGTCGGCCGCGGTGCCCGCCGATCCGGTCCAGGCCCTCCGGGCGCGGCACGACGCGCAGGGGCTGCGCCTCCACGCGCGGACGGCCTGTCCGTCCTGGCTGGGGGAGCGCTTGGACGTGGGCTGGGCGATCGGCGTCCTGCATCCCTTAGCGACGCACGAGGCCTTCGCGCGCGGGGTCCAGGTCGAAGGCGTGTCCCTGTCGTGACCGACGCCGCCAACCGCATCATCCAGAAGCTCTGGTCGTACTGCAACGTGCTGTGCGACGACGGACTTTCCTACCAGCACTACCTGGAGCAGCTCACTTTCTCTTGTTCCTCAAGATGGCCGACGAGCGCGCCGCGCTCACGAGCAAGGAGCAATCCATCCCTCGAGGTTATCGCTGGGGCGATCTGGCGAGCCCGCAGATGGAGGGCGTGAAGCTGGAGCAGCACTACCGCGACACGCTGGCGAAGCTCGGCAGGCAAGGCGGCACGCGCGGGCTTCTATGATCACTGCGCGAGGGCGCCGCCGTCGACCACCAGCTCGCTCCCCGTGATGTAGGACGAATCGTCCGAGGCCAGATATAGCACGGCGCTCACGATCTCGGGCACCGTGCCCATGCGCCGGAGGGGAACGCGCTGGAGCCGCCGCTCCATGGCCTCGCGGTCTCCCTGGAAGGCGCTGTGGAACATCTCCGTGTCCACCGGGCCAGGATGCACGGAGTTACAGCGGATCTTGTCCTTGGCGTGCTGGCTCGCCGTGACCTTGGTGAAGATGCGGATGGCCCCCTTGCTCGCGGCATACGCGGGCTCCTGGTGCAGGGACTGACCGATGCCCGCCACCGAGGAGATGTTCACGATGGAGCCTCCGCCGGCCCGGCGCATGGCGGGGATGGCGTGCTTCGTCCCGAGGAATACGCCCCGGGCGTTCACGGCCATCACCTGGTCCCACTCCGCGACCGTGCGCTCCTCGATAGGGACGCGGGGGATGACGATGGCGGCGTTGTTGATGAGGATGTCCAGCCGCCCGTGGCGATCCATGGCCGTCTTGACCGCCTCTTGCCAGTCCGCCTCGCTGGTCACGTCCAGGTGCACATAGGTCGCCTCGTGACCGCCGGCGCGGATGGCCGCCTCGACCTTCTGCCCCTCCACGTCCCGGATATCGCCGAA
>WNGE01002272.1_pt1 | contig 38103 bp, 36 predicted proteins | sample 5400651 | NCBI WGS metagenome assembly WNGE01 (sample SAMN13153370, study PRJNA577476) | soil metagenome | isolation source: 60 cm soil or saprolite under grassland replicate 2 | place: USA:California | collected 2016-06-15 | reverse complement strand
GCGCGAGTTTATCGAGCGACGCCTGGGTGGTTATTTTCACCGCTTCTCCGTCTCGCTGGGCGATCTGGCCGTTTAACTTCACGCGCGAATTTCTGCTCACTGCCCAAAGGTTTTTTACTTTCACCAGTGTGGGCACCGGGGCGGACTGCTGATATTCCAGTGCGCCCTTCAAGTTGAGCTCAGGCTGCCCCGGTGAAATGAGTCCCGCGGCAACTTCGCCAACGTCAAGGGCAACACCCGAAGGGCGAATGCCGATATTGCCATCCAGATTAAGATTTTTGAGGTGGTGAAGTGTTCCCTCGCCGCCGGCAAGGCGGAGATCGACGTTCGCATCGTGTAAACGGAGCGACTTCACCAACACAATAAGGTCGGATTTCTTTTCCGGTTCGGGCTGCCATGGTGACAACGCCTCGACGACATTCCATTGCCCTTGCTGATCCTGGCTCAGGTGCGCGCGCGCTTGCACGGCATCGATTCGTGACAGCCAAAATTCTCCCCAAATTAACGGCAATAAAGAAAACGACAGCTCCACACGAGGAACCTGAAAGAGTTCCGCGCCTTCGTAATGCAGTGCGACATTATGCAGCGTGAGCTGGTGCCACACTGATCCTTCCAATCGTTCGAGGCTAATTGTCCCGCGAATCGATCCGTTGGCCGCAGCGACCGCTTGCTCGCGAGCCCACTGCTCAAAATTTTCTGTGCGCGTATAGACGACCAGCCCGACTACGACGAGCAGAAACACCAACCCCAGGCCCAGAACGGACCATTTTATGATGCGCCAGAATTTTTGCATCGGCTAGAAATAGGCTCCGATACTGAAGTGAATTTGCCAGGATTGATCGCCGCGCGGCGGCTTGAAGGGAAAGCCGATGTCCAACCGCAGGGGTCCAACGGGTGTCGCATAGCTCACTCCGAAACCAGCGGAGAACTGCAAATCATCCACCGGGACATCGAATGATCGCTTCGAAACCTGGCCGAAGTCGAGAAAAACAGCTCCATTTAATTCTTTCCAGATTGGTCGACGCAGTTCAAGGGAGCCCTCCAAAAGACTCAGCCCGCCCAGCGGGTCGCCACTGGCACTCAACGGACCAAGACGCCGCCGGCCATAGCCACGCACGCTCTTTTCTCCGCCGGCGAAAAAACGTTCAAATAGAGGAAAATTTTTGTCGGAACCGATGGCGTCGCCGAGTCCCAACTTGAGCCGGCTCGCGAAAACGGTCCTCCAACCGATATCGATGTACTTCTTTGCCTCCGCTGTCATCTTATAATAGCTGAATGCGCCACCCCAGATCGTGCCTGCCTGATCGACCGTAAGGGAGACTACCTCTCCCTTTTTCGGGTTAAACGGGTCATCCGCGGTATTCCATACGAGTCCCATAGTCGGTCCGGAAAGAATTCCCTTCCGTTTGATCTCTCCCAGAGCGCGTACAGTAGCGGGCCCGATATCGTTGAGCTTGTCGTGTTCCAGACGGTAGCCGACAAAGCCGGTCAGCGTGGAAGAAAATCGATGATCGAGTCGAGGCCCGAAGCGGCCCACGTTGCGAACGTAGGTGTCCTCCTTTTCCTGTTCATAGCTAATATTGACAATCCCCTGTGTGCGCGGGGAAAGAAAATGCGGTTGAGTAAAATTGATCGCCCCGGTAAGCGTGATGGAGGAATATTTTGCGAGGACAGACAGACGCCTGCCGTCGCCGAGCCAATTCAAGTGGCGCCACTCCAGTTGGGTGCGAAATTGATCTTCCGTGCCATATCCCAACCCGAGCTTGATTTCTCGATGCGATTTTTCCGCGACTTCCACCTCCATGGGCACGACTGCAGGAGTGCCCGCGGTTTCCGCCGGCGCGAGTTTAGCCGCACCGAAGAGATCTAAAGCTAAAATCTTTTCACGGGATTCGATGACTTTCGCCTGCGAATATGTTTCGCCGGGTTGGTAGACGAGCTCTCTTGAAACGAGTTTCGGATCGACGGTGTCCGTGCCCTTGACCTCCGTCTGGCCGAAAACGGCAATGGGTCCCGGATGCACGGCATAGCGAATGCGAACGCGATGTTCATCCAAGTCTACTTCGGCCTTACGCTCAGTTTTCACGTGAGCATAGCCGTTCTCCAAAAAAATGCCGCGTAAAACCTGCTCTGCTTGCTGATAATCCGCCTCGCGAAAGATTTCTCCACGTTTGACCGGCAATTCCTTCGGGAACGGCCACGTTTGACCGGCAATTCCTTCGGGAACGGCGGAGGTTTTCGATCCGCTTCGCTTCCTACGACTTCAACGTCGATCTCGGCGATCGAGACGGGCATCCCCTCACGTACCTCGATCTGCACGGCGACAAGTCCTTCGCTTTCATCGACAGTGAGGTCGTACGTAACAGTCGTGCCGTAATAACCCTGCGCTTCATAGAAGCGCGGCAATCTTTCAAGGTCGCTGCTGAAGGTGATCGGATCAAATGCCGGCCTTGCCTCCCACACGCGATACCACGGCCGTGCTTTGGTCACGATAATGTCGCTCAGCTCGTCGGCCGAAAATTTTTCATTTCCGGAAAATTGAATCCGCTCCACTTTCCACTGCCGCGCAGGATCGAGAGCGTCGAGCAAAATCGCCGAAGCACTGTCGGTTAGAACAGATAAGCCGGCCAGTGCCGCGATGAGAATCTGGCAGAGTCGTTTCACCCGTCCTTATTAGCACGGAAATGGGCTTAAGGAATAACCCGCTCAAATTTTAAGATGGCTATTTTCACCGACAACACAGGGCAATAGGGCGGCAGAAGACCGCCGAAAGGACTTGACCCGCCGGTGATTGGTGGATCAATCATGAAATTAATGGTTAAGTGAAATGGCTCGATCGGCGCACTTAAATTGGCTATCAAACCAAGAAACGAATCGTCTAATAAACGAGGAGACAATTTCCATGTGGAAGAAATTTTTATCGCTCGCGGCTCTTCTGGTCGGGTTATTGTCTCTTCCGAGTTTATCCACTGACGCTGTCTACGCCCAGAGCACACGCGGCACTTACACGACGACAGCCGACGTTCCGCTGAGAGCCGGACCCGGGACAAATCATCCCGTTATTACGACGTTGCCCAAAGGCATCAAGATTAATGTCGTGGCGAAGGAAGGCTATTGGCTAAAGGTCGAATCGAAGCACGGCGACAAGCCCGGCTACATCGACGAAAAATTCGCGCTCCGCGAAACCACTGCGCAAACCCCGCCTCCTCCGAAAGCGGCGACTCTCGCATCAACAGCCGGCGCCTACCGGACGATCAAGGATGTCGAGCTCCGCGAAGGACCGGGAACAAAATACAAGACCGTAACCACACTTCCAGCAGGAATAAAGATCAACGTCGTCCGCGTCGAAGGCGATTGGTTGCGCGTCGAATCCAAAAAGGGTGGCAAGCCGGGTTATCTTGAAAAAAAATCGGTGGAACGTTGGACGGATAAATAACAGGGCATGGGTATCGCGGAGTTTATCCTGAGGCACGTCGAAGGGCTCCACCCATCCTACAGACGTCGAATTAAAAATCTCGTAGGATGGGTGGAGGCGTTTTTTACCGATACCCATCACCTCTCTCCGAACTCCGTTCCATCGATGTGCTCCATCGCAGCCCAATTAACCGGATATATCCCGAGCCTCACAAATCGTTGAAACGAGGAATAGGGCCACTGGCTTGCTGCCGATACATGCCCGTGCTTTACCGGATTGAAATGGATGTAATGGCAATGCCGCTCGAAATCGTTCTCATCGCGTAGCGTGTGCTCCCAAAATCGTCGCTGCCATATTCCACGTTCGCTCTTCGTGCTCCGACTTGCCGAGCGTCGCTCGCCTCGTTCAACGCTTCGGGAGAACATCGTCTTGATCAACCGCCACCGCATCGCGAAATCCGAATCATCAGGCGGCAGCGTCCAGATCGTGTGAAGATGGTCAGGCAACACCACAATGGCATCGATCGCGAAGTCATGTCGCGTGCGCGTATACCGAAATGCGCTTCGAAGCTGATCGATTCGATGGATGAGGATGTTCGACCGACGGTCGGCGAGATTAACGGTAAAAAAGAAGCTGCCGCCGGGAATGAAATTGCGCCGATAGTTCGTCACCCGCGGATATTAGAATACCCCGTAGAATCGTCGCAAGTGATCGATGGATTGCCGGTTGATGGGTATGGTGGTGCAGATGATGGGTATCGCTTCGCTCCACCCATCCTACAATTTCGGAAATGAATCTAATCGTAGGATGGGTGGAGGCGCACTTAACTCAAAAGCCAAACCTGAATTACGATCCCTTCTCCATCACGATCCGAGTACCAAAGCCAAGTAGAAAAACACCAGGATGGAGGACAGTACTATTGTAAACACGAAGATTGCTTGAAAGTTTTCAGGCAAGTCCTTCCACTTGCGATAAGTAGGGAGAAGCGTCTTTTCACCGGGCAATGGCGCTGAGGTAAATCCTGACGTGTCACGGATCGCCTTTAGAAAGTAGAAAACCGGTATGGCAGTGGTAATGATTCCTACTGCACTCCACACTAGAAAATAAGTTAAAAAGAGCAGCGGATCCCTTTCCCATAACACAGGTTCGTTGAACGCACGCAAGAAACCCCTGCGGTCAATGCCATGAATCTCTCCTTTCACGAGGCCGTTTGCACCCACCCACAAACAGAATGCACCAATGGCGCGATGCGTAATAGTTGTTATATCCTTCGGAAGTGAAAAACCATTCGGAAGACACAAAGCGGGAATGAGTCCGACAACTGCGCCGGCCATCGCACCGGCAATACCGTCAGCCACACCAATGTTCGATCTGAAAGCCAACCGAAGGAGTATAACAATGGTAGCTCCCCAAAAGCCTCCGATCAAAATCGCCTTAAAACAGCGAATAAACCGCGCATCATCGTTCGTCGTTGCCTGAGGGCGAGGAAACAAATGCGTTTGGTCAGGGCAGCAAAGTCACCTCGACACTCGACACCCAACACTCGCAACTGTCTTCCTACCCCTTCCCTAACTCCTGCGATCGTTTTGTTGCGCTGACCACCGCATCAATCACCGTGCCCCGGAAACCCTTTTGCTCCATGGCATAGAGTCCCGCGATGGTCGTGCCACCTGGTGAAGTGACTTCGTCTTTCAGCTCGCCGAGGTGTTTATTGCTTTCGAGCGCCATGCGCGCGGCGCCGTAGACGGTCTGCATCGCTAGCTTCAACGCGACGTCGCGCGGCAATCCGACTTGCACGCCGCCGTCGGCGAGCGCTTCCATGAATAAAAATACATAGGCAGGACCACTACCGCTGAGCCCGGTTACCGCATCCAAATATTTTTCTTCAACCGGCAAACCGATGCCGAAACTGTTAAGAATCGCGCCAACCTTTTCTAAATCTTCCGCGATCGCGTGGGAGCCGCCCGCGAAGCCGGCCGCCCCGGCGCCGACGACGCATGGAATATTCGGCATTACGCGGACGACACGCGCTCCATGTGCCAATTGACTCTCGATCCGCGCCAACGGCACACCCGCGGCAACAGAAACTACGAGTTTGGCTTTGCCGATTTTTTTGGCGATCTCTTTGGCCACCGGGTCGACGATCTGAGGCTTGACCGCGAGGATAACGATGTCGGCGAAATCACACAGCTCGCTGTTGTCCGGCGTCACTTTTATGCCGAGCTCTTGGGCGATCGATTGCCGCAACGCATCGCTAACATCGCTGGCCATGACATCCTCCATATTTGCCAGCCCGGCACGAATCACTCCGCGAGCAATTGCAGAACCGATCTTTCCTGCACCGATAACGCCAATTTTTTCTTTCAACACTGGAAACCTCCTTGACCCGGAACCAGGTGCACGCCAGCATAAATGGAACGATCAGGAACTTCAAAGTCTAGGATTCAATTTGGTGTGACCGATGGAAAGTAGGGGCAGGCCACTGTGCCTGCCCTATTCGGAAGGACGAGCGCGGGCAGCGCCCTGACAAAATATTGCGAATCGAACCATTACCGACCTGCGTGAAAACAAAAAGGCCTCCGGTAATTTGCCGGAGGCCTTCACGATTTCGGTGATGTAGGCAGCCTAGTATCTCTTGCCCAAGTCCTGCAGCGCTTTCAACGCTTCCGCATCGTCGGGTGCGAGCGAAAGGATCTCGCGATATTTCTGTTCGGCGTCTTTGATTCTTCCCAATTGCGCATAAGCCTGCCCAAGCGAATAACGCAGATCATTTCTTCGGCGCCGCATACGCAAAGCCTCCGAATATTCATCGGCTGCCTTTTCCCACATGCCGAGCTTATAATAAACAACTCCTAACTCGGAATGAACCGTGGCAGACTCCTCCCCCTTGGATTTGGACTTCTCGAGCAACGACCGCGCCTCCTGCATCTGTTTCTTGACCTGACCTTCGTCCGTCGACTTTTGCGCCTTCGCGCCAATCAGACGTCCCCATGCCAGCAATACGGCCGGGTGATCGGGTTGCAGATCGCGTGCCCGGGTAAACCATTTCTCGGCTTCCGGCAGGTCGCCGGAATGAAGCGCGATGTTGCCCAATCCGAGATAAGGCAGAACTTCTTTGTGGCCCATCTCGATGGTCTTTTGATAAATCATCTTCGCTTCGGGCAAGTAGAATTCGTCGCTCATGGCCAAAACTTCCGGGATATATTCCGCGCCTTGCTCCAGCGCTGCGAGTGCTTCCTTGGCGCCCTCTGTGCTTTTGTCCTGCTCAAGCAAGATTCTCATCTTCAAGAGGTGAAACTTGGGATTTTTCGGATCAAGCTTGATCGCTTGTTCGAGCTCGGCCAACGCGCGGTTCCTCGCAATACTCGCCGTGTACGCTTGCGCCAGGTAAAAATGATGCATCGCCTCCGGTATGGGCGGCTTGGATTTAAGCCATGGCGGCGTGTCGACGAGAAACGGCGTCATGATTCTACGATTGAGCTCGGTCGTCGAACGGCGCAGATTTTTTGGCGCGGAAAACTCGAGCTCCGCGCCGTCATCCGTATTGATCGACGCGCCCTTGGAAAAAGCGAGGAACCCGTCGCGATTCATGCGGTAGAACCCTTGGACCGCATACACATCGGACAGTCCGAGATAATCGAGATCCGATCGCAGCATTTTGTTGTTGTCATAAATTTCTTTGACCGCCGCATAATCGAAAATCTGCTCTTTCTTGCTGCCGACCAAGAGAAAATCGCTTTCCTTCATGCTCCACAGCGATACGTAAGGGAATGATTCCACGAAGGTGCGAAAGACCATGCGGAAATCGTCGGGCGACATGGAGTAATTGTGAAACCACTGGGCGAATATGCCGTCATCTTTAATCTTTGACTTGACGACTTGATAAAACTCGCGAGTGTAGAGATTGGCGATTCCGGCGATCCATGGATTCGACGGCTCGGCGGTGATGACGTCGTAGTATTTGGGCGTCGCTAGGATATAATTGCGCCCGTCCGTCGGTATCACGCGCATTCTCTTGTCTTCGAGCACGCTCGAGTGGCGCGACTGGCGGGCGTTGCGGTAAAGGCGGTCGATGGCGCCGCGGTAATCGAGATCTTCCGACCGTTTCATCAACTCGGTGCGAGCTTCCGGTTCCATAACGCCCTTGTAGTAGAGCCGTTTTTCTTTGTTATCGTACCACACTCGGCTGTTCGGGTCGTCGTCAACAGAATCGTATACGAATCGAGGGCGAACGCTTGGCGTTGCGGGAAAAGTGACGCCCGGCGGAAGCTTATCAATTGCGACCCAAGCGCGGTCGAAGAATTTGCTCGCTTGGATCATCGCCGGCTCGATCTCGATGACTTCGATTTCCTTCAACGATTTGAATGTCGCGAGCGCCTTTGCCGACATGCCGGTGCCGAGCCCGATAGTGAGCGCCCTTTCGGCCTTCGGGTGCAGCAGCATGGCGACGTAGCTGGTCATCAGCTGGCTCAACGCATCGCCGTAAGACCCGTCGATCTTGCCGTTCGATTTGAAGTAAAGGTAGTCGCTCCCCGGAATGCGGTGCACGCTCACGGTCGTCGTCAAGCCCTCGCGATAATAGAGAACATCGTCGCGCTGCATCTCTTCGATACGCAGCGAATCGGTGGGCAGCGATTCATAACGGTCGGCGTAGATCGTCACACCGCTGGTGAGAACATGGGGATCCCAGCGGCGAATTTTCAGGGGAACGATAACCGCCAGAACAACTACCGCCAATCCGAGACCGTATCGCGGCACGAATGAAAGTCTCGAATCGCTGATGACGAGCCAAGCTCCGATTAAAAGATTCATCACCACGGCGAAGATGATCGTGTTTTGCACGCCAAGGTTTGGAATCAGGATAAAACCGCCGGCAAACGCGCCGAGAACCGCGCCGAGCGTGTTCGCCGCGTAGGAGCTGCCAACGCCGCTACCGACTCGATACAGGCTCTGGGTAAACAGACGCGCGACCAAGGGAAACGTCATCCCCAAGAGAACTGTCGGAATGAACATCACCAGTGAGGATAAGAAAATTTGCAGATAGAGAAACACCGTGAACGTGTCGCCAAATCCGTGCAGCAAGCGCAGAAAGATCAACGGCAGTCTTTCAAAAAGAGGTATGGTCGCGAGCGCCGACAAGCCAACCCAGAGTTCGATTAAGCCGAAGGTGCTCAATCTGGCCTCGCGTTCACCGAGAAAGCGCGCGTAAATAAAACCGCCGAGCGCCAGACCGATCAAAAACGTGACAAGCATCGTAGAAAACGAATAAATGGAGCTGCCGATCACCAATGTTAACGACCGGGTCCAGGCATTTTCGTAAACCAACGACGCAAAACCCGACAATCCGAAAGACATCAAGACCACCCAACGCAATAGCGAAGCATTTTGCGCCTCTGGAGCGCGGGCTTCCTCTGCGGCTGGTTCCGGGACAATTTCCAGCGGGGTTTTGTCGCGGATCCTATCGACAATAAGAATGACGATGGCAATCACCAAGTTGACTCCCGCGGCCACATAAACCGTCCGACGCATTCCTAGCGTCGGTATCAGAAAAAATCCGCCGGCGGCGCAGCCGATAACCGCGCCCAGTGTGTTCGTCGCATACAGGTCGCCGACTCGGCGGCCGAACTGGGCAAAACTCCGGATGAAAAATCGGCTCAACACCGGCAATGTCGCGCCCATCAACAGAGTCGGAAAGACCAATAAAACAAAGGAGAGAAAGAACAGCACCAAGTTAAAAAGAAATGGATAGCTTTCGTTCAGCCCGAAAATCGGCCCATAGATTTTTTGCGCCGCGACAAAGATCCATGGCACTAGGAATCCGTACACCCCGACGCCCGCTTCGAGAATCCCGTACAACAGAAAATCGTTTTTCCCTCGGTCGGCGATCTGACCGAAGACATAGCTGCCAATAGCCAAGCCGGCCATGAATGCGGACAACACGGTTGCGATCGCATAAGTGGTATTGCCGAAAATCTGGGTGAGCATCCGCGTCCACACCACCTGATAAATCAAACCGGCCGCGCCGGAAAAAAAGAAACAGAAAAGACCGACGAGAAGCAGCCAGTCTTGTTTAGAACGTTGAGCACCGTCCGTCATAGATTCTCCCTAGTAAATCCAAAAACAATTCAGGCAGTGATAGCAAGCCGTCGGCTAACTGTAAAGGGTCGCTGCCTCCGAAAGCTCTCGGTCGCGCGGCGCAAACGCGCAATTTCTCGCGTAACTTTGGCGCGATCGGGAGCCAATATCGATGGTGCGTTCGTTGACTTTGAGAAAATTGTCGTATATGGATTTACTCCGTCCAGACATCCTGAATCTTAGAATTTTCCCGCGTATCTGTTGTCCGATTGGGTCTAAAAAGTTCGAATTAATAAGTCAGAGTCGTTCTTTTTTCGCGATCGTAAGAACCTTAGCTTGCAAAAGACGTAAAATATTCGGAGGAAAGCAATGGCAAACGCAAAAAGAGATGGAGCAGCGCCGGAAGAGGTCCGAGATTTACGCAGTGCCATCGAATGGATGAAAAAAGAAGGCGACATCCTTGTCACGGATAAAGAAGTCAATCCCGACCTGGAAGTCACCGGCATCCAGAAAGTATTAGACGGCGGCTGCCCGATTTTGTTCAACAACGTCAAGGACAAGCCGCATCACCGCTGTATTACCAACCTGTTCGGCGACATGAACGTGATCAATAAGATGTTCGGCTGGAAGGATCACGCCGACCGTACGAGAAAGTTGGCCTATGCGATTACTCATCCAATCGCGCCTATCGTCGTCGATCAAAAGGACGCGCCGGTGCAAGAAGAAGTTTACGAAAAACCGGCTGAAGCCAACGACTTCGTGGTGCCGATCCGCCATACCAACATCGAGCCCGAGCTCACGGTCGGTTCCGGTAACCGGCTCATCTCTGGAGAATATTTTAACGGCGGTACGGACCTCGGGTACAACCGCATGAACTTCCGCTGGGGCAACGTCGGCACGTTTCAAATCTCTCCCGGCTCGCATATGTGGCAGGTGGTCAGCAAGTACTACAAAGACAACAAGATGGTGCCCATCACCATGAACTTCGGCCTGCCTCCCGCAGGGACACTCCTCGCCGGCGCAGGTTTCGATTATGTCATCCTGCCGCAGGGCTGCGATGAAGTCGGTATGGCCGGCGCCGTGCAAGGTGCGCCGATGCGTCTGGTGAAAGCTCGCACGGTGGACGCCTACGGCCTCGCCGATGCCGAAGTTGTCCTCGAGGGTTATGTCAATCCCCGCGACCGACGGTTCGAAACTGCCGAATCGGAAAAGGCTGGTATTCAAGGCCGCTTTCATTTCCATCCGGAGTGGGCCGGCTATATGGGTAAGGCGTACAAGGCGCCAACCTTCCATGTTACGGCCGTCACCACACGCAAGCGCGAAAGCAAGCCGATTATTTTCACACTGGGCGTACATACTCTAGACGACCACAATATCGACACGACAATCCGCGAAGCATCGATGTTTGAGCTTTGCGAGAGAATGCAACCGGGAATCATGATGGACGTCAACATTCCTTACTGCATGACCGATTGGGGCGGAGCGATCATTCAGGTCAAAAAACGCAATCGCATCGAGGAAGGGTGGCAGCGTAATTTCATGGCCGCCATCCTGGCGACTTCACAAGGCTCGCGATTGGTGATCGCCGTCAGCGAAGATTCCGATCCTTACGACATGGACGACATCATCTGGTGTCTCACCACCCGCGTCAATCCAAAGACCGATATTATCAATCCACTCCCGGGCGGCCGTGGCCAGACCTTCATGCCCGCCGAACGCATGACCGCGGGCGAAAGAGAGTGGACTGCGTCGAATACTATGTTCGAGGGCGGTATGGGCATCGATGCGACCGTACCGTTCGGTTACGAGAGCGACTTCATGCGTCCGGTTTATCCGGTTGACAGAGTCGATCTCAAAAACTGGTTCAGTGAAAAAGACATCCAGAACGCCAAGACCCGCATGCAGGGTTGGGTGCACTCTTTGGCGCGCACCGGAAGATAGACTCGCTTCCTTCACCACAGAGGCGCAGCGCGGCCGAGCCGCAACCACATCGGATTGCCTCGCGCAAAGGCGCAAAGGCCGCCAAGGGATAGACGGCTAAATTCGAAGCACGAAATCCTAAGCTCGAAACAATATCAAATGACAAAAAGATTCAATGTTCCAAACGACTTCGATTCGGACTTGAGTTTTGGATTTTAAATATTTCGAATTTTCAAATTGTTTCGGATCTCGAATTTCGAATTTCGAATTTAGGAAACATTCGACTCAGCTCGGAGGCACAGAGTTCGCAGAAAAGTCGCCAAATTTTTATCACCGCGCGTTGACTTCGTCTACTCCTTTTGTTACCTACGCAGAAGCTCTCAACCAAACTGATTGCCTCCAACCTTTTTGTAATTGACTAGTCGCTCGATAAAGTATGGAGAAACGTCCTAAAAAAACGCGCGCTCGTACTTTAAGCTGGGACGCCCATTGCGCCAAGCTGATTTTTGTTGCTACGCTGTTTGCTCCAGCACTATTCGCATCTAAACAATTTTCCGAGAAGGCGACAGCGGTATCCGCTGCTAAAGTCAAACCGGTCGAGGTGTCGGAAAAGCCGCGGCCGAAAGAACTCGTCCGGATCTATTCGATCATCAAGTCGCACCGCCCGGATATCGCCGACGCCGAAATCTGGAACGTCTCGGAAGTCATCTGGGAGGAAAGTTTCAAGCGCAAGCTCGATCCCCTGTTGGTGCTGGCGCTGATTCAAATAGAAAGCGGCTTCCAGCACACTGCAGTGTCGCCGAGTGGCGCGCGCGGGATCATGCAGATCATGCCCGACACGGGCAAGTCGCTGGCCAAATTACTCGGTCGAGAACACGGACTGCGGCCAATTGCATTTAGACCCGAATCGCTGGACGATCCGCAGCTTAACATCCGCTTGGGAATTTACTATCTGCACGATCTAATGAAGCAGTTTCGAGACTTAAGGCTGACACTGAGCGCCTACAACGTCGGACCGGCGGAGATTCAAAATCGCCTCGACAACGATCTCGAATTGGCCGACGAATTCGCCGCTCTAGTGCTGAACGCTTACCAGCGCTATAAGAACGCGACACATCCGCGGTTCTAGTTAGAATAACTATCTCCAATCATAACCGTGCCTGCCTGTGCGAAGGGCAACCCTGGCAGGTTTCACTACACCGATTTTTCATCGCGGGAAAAACCAAGACCTTAAATATTTTTAGCCCACATGCCGGTCGCAGTCGTGTGGCGATTCGTCGGGTCGCTACAATGGCAATGCTACCTACTCTCATGTTAAATAATAATGAAGAGAATCGCGTAAACCACGTCGATGAATAGACCAAGCTTATTGCTGCTCACGCAAGAAGCGTGGAACGAGATATCCCGGCACGCCCAGGAAACCTTTCCAGAAGAATGTTGCGGCGTGGTGCTTTCGGCGGCCGGACTGGACTACGTACATCGCCTGAAAAACATCCAAAACAAACTTCACGCGCTTGACCCGCTGACGTATCCGCGCACAGCCGCGATCGCCTACGCGATGGACCCACTGGAGCTCGAGTCGGTGATCGCAGGCGAAGCCAGGAGTCATAAGCTCAAGGCGTTTTATCATTCACACCCCGAACACGACGCTTATTTTTCGGATGAAGACAAAGCGTTTGCCAGTCCGTTCGGCGAACCCACCTATCCCGAGAGCGCCCAAATCGTCATCTCCATCTATAACCGCGCGGTAAAAACTATCCGTGCTTTCGCCTGGTCCAACGAAAACAACGATTTCGTCGAAGTTCCGATCGATAGAACCGAATCGCATGTCGGAAGCACGTGACAAGTTCGTCGACTCTCAGGGACTTCCGATTCACTATCTCGAATGGGGTGAGCCCACCGGCGAACCGCTCGTGCTGGTTCATGGCTATTTGGATCTCGCACATAGTTGGAGACCCTTCGTCGCCTCGCTACAAGAACAACTGGGAAAATCGGCTTGGATCATCGCTCCCGACTGTCGCGGTCAGGGCGATAGTGGGTGGATCGGCGCCGGCGGCTACTATCATTTTCCCGATTACGTCTTCGATCTCGAATGCATGATTCGAGCCCTCGGTGTAACGCAGCTTAAGCTCATCGGCCACTCGATGGGCGGAACCATTTCCTTTCTCTATGCCGGAACGTTTCCAAAGCGCGTGAGTCAACTCGTCCTCATCGAAGGCATTGGGCCACCGGGCATGAATTTTTCCGACGCGCCGCTGAGAATGGAAAAGTGGATCACCGAAGTGCGCGAACGCGGGCGCCATCACTTTCGCGTGTACACGAGCGTCGAGGCGGGCGCCAGCCAGCTGCGGCAAACGAATTCTCGATTGAATGACGCATGGGCGCTCGAACTAGCGCGCGCCGGCATGAAACAAAACGACCAAGGCAGGTGGATTTGGAAGTTCGATCCGCTCCACCGCACCAACGCGCCGCAACCATTTTACACTCTGCAGGCTTTGGAATTTTTTCGTCGCATCGAATGTCCGGTGCTTATTGTCGACGGCAAGGAGAGCCGGCAAACGCGGCGAACAGACAAACAAGAGCGCTATGATGCCATACGGAATCACCGTCGCGTGACCATCGATCACGCCGGCCACATGGTGCATCACGACAATCCGGCGGAGTTGGCCGAAGTTATCGCAACTTTCTTGAAATTGTAACCGCACGGTCACATCGAAATGGGAAAATTCTATTTGCCGTGTTACCGTCGCTATCGAAAGGGCAACGAAAAACATCGGTACACCGATTGTGGAGCTTGACTATTGAAGTCGATTTCGGCGATTATGACCTTGTGGCCCGCGAGGATAAAATTTTAGAACGGGACTGAAGGATGATACGTAAAGGCAACTTATCGCGAAATGGGAGTGAGGCGGCGAAGAGGAAAACTCGTGACCCAGAAAACATGAGCGGGCCGTCTGAGCGTAACTGCGCGAAGCTTGCGCAACCCTCGAGTCCCAACATCGCGCTGACACTAAAACATTTCCATCGCCGCAATGACAAATCCGCGACGGCGGCCGAAAGCAAGCGTCTCTATCTCGGGGTCGGCGATGAAGTCAATCACCTGCGCTACGAAGAATGGGGTATCGGCGTGGTCATGGAAGTGATGACCTCTTCGATTCCCGGCGGCACCTGTCTCGCGCGGGTACGCTTTCAAGACGGACAACTCCGCTGCTTCAACAACGATCTCGATAACGAAGCCTGCTGTTACTACTTCGGCGTGCGGCGCTATTGGAATCCGACTCACGGCGTCGAATCTATTCGTTCGAGATTTTTTATGCGAGGATAGCTCAATGTTGAATCAAATTAGGCGCGTCGCGGCTTTACTGGCTCTGGTGTTGACCTGTGTGTTTCCCATCTTGGGCAATGCCGAGGATACCATTGAAAAAGCCGGAGTCGGCGTGGGTGTGACGGCGGGCAACATATTATTCTTACCCATTAAGGCGATCGAGGTAACCATCGGCGCCCTAAGCGGAGCGCTGTCTTACGTAGTGACCGGTGGAAATGCGGATCTGACAAAACAAATCTGGCGCGATACGACCGAAGGCCCCTACGCAATCACCCCCGAAGTTGCCCGCATGGCCGTGGGCCGGCGCCCCGAGCTTGACGAGAAAAACTAAAAGCGGCATGTAACCACACCTGTTGAAGATGTGGCCACATGCCGCCTCTCGAACGGATAGTCCGTCTTGCTTTTAAGCTAAGTTTGCTTTGAAGAATCCAGCCGTTCTCGACCAGGCGTCCTTCGCAGATTCTGGGTTATAGCGGTCCGCATTAGTATTATTGTTAAACGCGTGCTTTGCGCCGGGGTACACCTTGACGTCAAAGCTTTTGCCGGCTTTTGCCATGGCCGCCTTCAAGGGTTCTACACCGGGCATGATGTTCGGATCGTCAGCGGCGTAATTACCCATGACCTTGCAGGGAATGTTGGCGACCGAATCGAGCGGATCAGGATTTCGGCCATAGTAAACCACCGCGGCATTGAGATCTTTGCACTTGGTCGCGAAATTTAGCGACTGACCTCCGCCCCAGCAGTAGCCGACGACGCCAAATTTGCCGTTGACGTAATTCTGCTTTTTCATATACGCCACAGCGCTGCTCAAATCTTCCGCGACCATCCCGCCGTTGACCTTCTTGATTTCCTCCGTAGCCGCATCGCTTCCCCCGAACTTATCACTGCCACCGACCCGTCCCATGCAGTCCACCGCGATGGCCGCAAAGCCATCCTTGGCGAAACGGCGGGCGACGTCTTTGATATGCCCGACAAGTCCCCGGTTCTCATGAATCACGAGAACCGTGCCCAAGTTTCTGCCATCCTTTGGCCGCGAAACGTAGGCGCTGACAGTTCCGGCGGCGCCGGCAAACTGCACCATTTCCGACGTCAAGCTCGAATCATTCGGATCGACGATATTGTCTATGGTCTGAGCCATTGGTGAAACCCTCCTTCTAAAATTTTTCCGCCTTTTCGCCTCAGCTATAGCGAAAAATGTATTCCAAATCTAGACCCGTTTGTCCGTCGATGCGACAAAATTGCAGCCGCCAAAAACAACAACGGCGCCCGCAGGCGCCGTCTGAATGTGATAAAAAAGTGTTCCGGAGCTAAGCCCGCTGTGGTAAGGACCCCGGGTTAAGTTGACGTCGAGCTCGACTCCGAGGATTTCTCGCTCTTGCTCGAAGAACTTTCAGTCTTCTTCGATTCGCCCTTAGACTCCGTAGACGATTTATCTTTGCTGGCCGACGAGCTTTCGCTCTTGGATTCTGACGATGATTTTGAGCCGTTGGCGCTTTTAGCATCTCCGTTTTGCCCCTTACGGGCGTAATCGGTGACGTACCAGCCGGTACCTTTGAGCTGGAACGATGTGTTAGAGATGAGTTTTTTGACCTTGCTTTTGCAGGTGGGGCACCTGGCCAACGGCTTGTCGGTAATTTTCTGCGTGGTCTCAAACGTGCCGCACTTTTGGCATTTGTACTCGTAAATAGGCATGTAAATTCCTCGGCTTAGGGTACCATAATCACTGTCCTTTCGGATGTCAATTGAGCGCCCTGACTCAATGATATCACGCTCCAGCGTTGCGATCCGTGCCATCAACCTTCATATGTGGTCCGCCGAACGCTTCTGAGCGGTTGCCAAACAGCACTAATGGTTCGGTTCCATTATTGGTGATTTGGTAATAATCCTTAGCCTCCAGGAAAAGGACCTCGTTTTTCCGAATCGGACGTTCTTCCCCCTTCAAACCCTTGACTACGCCCTTGCCGGAAAGAACCAAAAAAGTTTCAGGATTGGCGTGATAGTGCATATCCGTGCCGTCACCTGGAACGAAGTAAAGCATCCACGATCGAAAGTTACCGGTGCCAAAGAGATGGATATTGCGCTTTTTCGTAGTCATCATTTCGTCGAGATTAACAACGTCCATATTCACCCTCCCTGTAGAATTGCTTGATTCTAGCTCAGGAGTCTCGCGCTCGGCAAGCGCAGCGCGCCTTGACAGCCGAATGGTGCTGCAATATGTCGAGAAGGAGTAAGATCCATTCGCCGGGGAGACTGCAAGAATGCTCAAACTAAACGAAGCGCAAGCGAAAGAATTTATCGCTGACCTTGCCGCCAAGTGTGACAGGCGCTGGAAGGAAACCGTCGATAAGACGCGGTTCATGAACGAACTGCGAGAAGGCAAGCTCAAAAGGGAAACCCTCCAGCTTTTCTACAAGAATTGGGGCTCATTCGTTCCGGTGATCAACGGAGTTTACACCGCGGCATTTTATCGGCATCTGTGGTTCTTCGTGAAGAACGTCGACCTGATGGAAGTCTACACTCAGAAAGTCCTCGATGAATTCGGCCACCCCTGTCCGCCCGGTCATATTCAAATTCTGATCAGCACTGGCAATGCTTTGGGCCTAAGCAAAGAAGAAGTTTTGCTCTCGCCGATGTTACCCGAATGCCGCGCCCTGCCTGATTTTCATCGCACCCTGCTCAACGATGGACAGATTCAGGAATACTGGTTTTCGGTTCTCTGGGAGCACCCGTTCGGCAACTCATGTCTCGATTTCTTCAAAGCGTTGACGATGCACTACGGCCTCACCACTGCTGAGGCGAGTTATTTTTCCAAACATCACGAAGCCGATACGATGGACCATCTCGACCGCAAAGCCCATGGCGCAGTGACGCAAACCGTCTTGGTTCGCTTACTGCAAGAAGGTATCAACGAGCGCCCCGGCTATGCGGCCGAATATTGCGCCGTCACGCCAGCCGACTTGAACCGATTATTTATGGACGCTTGCTACGATGCGACGCACTAGCGATGAGACGTGGCACTCGTTTCCGAAGCAGTCCGATTCCCTCGCCCACGTAGTGGGAGAGGGCGAGGGTGACGGCGCTCGAGGAGCACCACCCTCACCTCATTCCTCTCCCTCCAAAGGAGGGCGAGGAAGTCGAACGGGACACGTCTAACGCAATCGCTGGAGATAAGCCCATGCCTTTCTTGGATCTCCCATCTTACATTGACGCCGCAGCGCGCATCGGCGAAGTGAAATCCATCGATGGCGCCCACTGGAATCTGGAAATCGGCTGCTTGACCGAACTGATGGCCGAGCAGGATGGTCCATTGCTGCTCTTCGATAATATCATCGACCACCCAAGAGGATTTCGCGTCGCTACCAACGTCCTCGCCACCGCGCGGCGCTTTGCTTTGGCTCTAGGTCTGCCAACCGATGTGCCCAAGTTGGACATCCTCAAAGCCTGGCGCAATAAGACTCGCGATCTGAAACCCTACATGCCCGTGGAAGTTCCGTCCGGGCCAATCGCCGAGAATATTCTCGAAGGCGAGCGCGTCGATTTAGCTATTTTTCCCACACCGAAGTGGCACGAGCACGACGGCGGCCGCTACATTGGCACGGGCGACATGGTCGTGACCAAAGACCCAGCTAGCGGCTGGGTCAATGTCGGTACCTATCGTTCTTGCGTCGTTGGCAAAGATCGCGTGACGTTGTGGATCATCGAGCACAAACACGGCAAGCAGATCGCGCGCAAATACTGGCAAGCGGGACACGCTTGTCCGGTCGCCATCGTGCTCGGCTGCGAACCCGCCACGTGGCTGGCAGCGCCGTCCGCCGCAAAAGCCGGCGTGAGCGAATACGAATACGCCGGCGCGCTGCGCGGCGCGCCGTTGGAAGTCATTCGCGCGCCGTTCACCGGCCTTCCGGTACCGGCCAGCGCGGAGATCGTCGTTGAAGGTGAGATGCCGTCACCCGAAGAAGAAACTCACCCTGAGGGGCCGTTCGGCGAGTGGCCGGGATACTACACCCACAGCGGTAATGAGTGCGTGGTACGCGTCAAACGGATTCTCCATCGGAACAATCCAATTCTTCTCGGCAACCCGCCGCTGCTGCCGATCACGGAACGTTACGGCATTCCACTTTTTGCCGCGCGCATCTGGGATCACCTGGAGCAATCGGGCGTCTCGGACGTTCAAGGGGTATGGTGCCACTGCCACACCTTGATGGTTGTGGTTTCCCTAAAACAACGCCATGCCGGACAGGCGATGCATGCGCTCACAGCGATTGCGGGCATGCAAACCGGCGCAAGCATGTATCGTTACTACGTCGCAGTGGACGACGACATCGATCCGGTGGATTTGAAACAAGTGATCTGGGCGATGTGCACACGCGTGGATCCCGCAGAATCGGTCCAGGTGTTAAAATCCTGGACTTCCGACCTTGATCCGCGCTTGCCACCGGAGAAGCGTGAGAAAGGCGACTTCACCATGAGCCGGATGCTGATCGACGCCTGCAAGCCGTTTCACTGGCGCGACCGTTTTGCCCTCGCCAATAAATTTAGCGCTGAGAAGCGCGAAGAGATTTGGGAAAAGTGGGCGACGAAACTTCAGCTCAAGTGAACTCATGAGTTGACGTCTGCAGTCACATTCAATAAGTACAGATTCAAAGGAGGATCACATCATGGACAAAGTAAACTTTCCCTATCGCTCGGATAGCCACCTGCCGTTTCTGCATGTGGTGCATGACTCGGGCTCGTGGGCGAAGCACGGCCTCGATGTGAATTACGACTACGAAATAACGTCGGAGGATTCGCATAAGAACGTTGCCAACGGCACCGTCGAATTCGTCGGCGGCAATCACCTTTCGCCGTATATTCGCCGCCCCGCGGGTGACAAGTGGGTTTATCTCGGCCAAACCGTGAGCCTGTTGAATCACCGTTTAGTCGTGCGCGCCGACTCGGGCATTAATAAGGTTTCAGATTTGAGGGGTAAGAAAGTTGCGACCAAGGGTAAACATCCGGGGTTGAATACGTGGCTGTTCATCAAACAAGCCGGTCTTCTCAACGACTGCGATGTAGAAAAAGCCAAGGGCAGCAAATTTCATTGGGAAGCGGTGCGCGACGGCGAGGCCGATGCTGCATTCGTCACGCCGCCGGCGGATATTCTTTCCAAACGCGCCGGATTGAAGGTGATCGACGTGCCGTTTTTGCCGATGGTGTGGTTCACGACGGTGTCCAGCGGTTCGCCGTTCGTCGAGAAGCACCCAGATATCATCGACAAAATGCTCCGCGGGATTTGCGAAGGCATCGCCTACTTCAAAACCCATCGGGCGGAGTCGATCAAAATTATTAAAGAAAAATACAAAGCCGAAGGCGATCTCGATGACGAGACCGCAACCCATCTTTACGAGGACCTGAAAACGATCCTGCAGGCGAAGCCCTATGCGACAATCCCGGCGATCTCCAATGTCTATGAAATTTCCATCGAGCAGGACAAGGCCGCCGAGAAGACCGATCCGATGGCCTTATGGGACTTCCATTATTTGCGGCGAATCGATGACAGTGGCTTCATCGATAACCTGTATCGGACATAACCAAGGTTCAGGTGGCGATGAATTCGATCATACCCAAGCTCGGCGTTAGCCTGAGCTCGGATGACGCCAAAGCCTACATCGACCAGGTTAACAAAAAGGTCATTCAGCGCTGGCAAGAACGGGTCACCGAAGGCCCGTTCATGAAGAAGTTTCTCGACGGCACGCTGCCCCGGCCGGCGATCAAACTGTTCTTCAAAAACTGGGGCAACTTCACTGTCGAGATCAACACACTGGTATCCGTCTCGTATCACAAGCATATCGGTTTTTTTAAGCGCCATCCCGATCTCATGGCTCCACTCGGCGTCAAGATCGCCGACGAGTTTATCCATCCCAAGCCGCCCGGTCATGTGCTCGTGATGCTCCAGACCGCCGAAGCGTTCGGTTTGACGAAAGATGAAATTCTCCGCGAGCCGATGCTGCCCGAGTGTCGCGCCATTCTCGACTTCAAGCGGCAACTCATGTGGGAAGGAACCGTGGCGGAGTGGTGGTTTTCGATGTTGACAGAGGAGCCCATCGGCCACTGGGCCGCGTCGTGGTTTAAAACGTTGACGAGAAAGTATGGCTTCACTAAAGAGCAAGCGATTTATTTCTCGACCCATGAAGAAGCGGATCTCAAGGAGCATGAAGACGGCGTTATGGGTCACGGCAGCTTTAATCGCCTGGTCATGCAGCGCATTCTCGAAGACGGCTACGCCGATACTCGCGAGGGCTATAACTTGGAATACTGCGCCATCGCCTCCGTCGACCTCTACGGCGTCATGCACCGCGCCGCAGCGGAACTTTCGGAATAGTCAACAAGAGTTTCTAGTTTCAAGCTCCTGTTTTCCAGCTAACCAGAAACAAGAAACTAGGAACCAGCAACTAAGACAATCAATGACCCTCGCCAACCACCACAATCTTCGCGCCCTTAGCCTGGCCATTTTAATAAACGGGTTACAGATCGTGCAAGGAGTGAAACCATGAAGAGCGTCCTTGCCTTTACCGCCGGATTCCTGTTGCTCGTCGCGATGCCGTTTCTCGTCACCGCGCAGGCGCCGCTGAACAATGTCATTCTCGGCCATAGCGGCGGCGCCGGCTCGCTCAACATTCTGCGCCGCATCATGGAGCGCGACAAAATTTGGGAGAAGTACGGTCTCAACGTAAAAAGCGTCTATTTCAATAGCGGCACTGTTTTGATCCAGGCCATGGCGGGCGGCAATATCGTCGGGTCGGAGTCCGAAGTGCCGGGCATGGTAAACCTCGCTGTCGCCGGGGTCGCCGATCTGAAGATCGTCACCGTCACCATCAACCGGATTGAACATGTATTCGTCGTGCGCAAAAATATCGCCAAGCCCGAAGACCTCAAGGGCAAACGTTTGGCCGTCAGCCGAATCGGATCGGCCTCCGACACGATCACGCGAATGGTTTTGCGCTCGTGGAAGGTCGACCCCGACAAGGAAACTACTTTGTTGCAGTCTGGCAACACGCCGACCCGCATGACGGCGTTGGCGGCCGGCCACGTCGACGGCGCACTCGTAAGTCCCGAAAGCGTCTACAAGATGCTTGCTTCGGGCTGCTGCCGCGTCCTGGCGGATCTCGCGGATTTGCCGATGGACTATGCCCGCTACGGCTACGCGTTTCCGGCATCCTACATTAAAACGCAGCGCGACACTTTGCGCCGTTTGCTCATGGCTTATCTCGAAGGCATCTATGTTTTTCGAACCCGTCCGAAAGCGGTTTTCTCCGCGCTCGAAGTGGAAGATATCAAAGACCCGGCAGTGCAAAAGGACGTTTACGAACGTTCGCTCAAGAGCATCCGCGAGTTTCCCTTGCCGGAACCGAACGGCATTCAGAGCGTGCTCGATTCCCTGCCGCATCCCAACGCGCGCAATGTGAAACCGGCGAGCGTGATGGACTCGAGTATTTTGGAAGAAATCAAGAAGAGCGGCTTTATCGACAAACTCTACGGCCGCGCGGGTTGAGCTATTCTTCCGCTCACAACTAGAAAAATACTGTAAGAGGAGTCGCATTTGAAATTTATCAAAGCGGAATCAGTTTTGTTTCTATTGATTGTAACGCTGTTGCCTGCGATACCGCTGTCAAACGTCACCGCGCAATCGAACTCACTCATCCTCGGCTACAGCGGTTCGGGGATCAGCACGGATTTGCGCCGCGTTGTGGACATCGAAAAAATCTGGGAGAAGCACGGCCTCAGCATCAAATCTGTCTATTTCAATAGCGGCAGCGTTTTAACTCAAGCCATGATGGGTGGCAATATCATTTTGTCGGATTCCGGCGTCCCTGAGATGCTCGCGCTACCCGTCTCCGGCGTGTTTGAAACAAGGGTCGTCACTGTGAACATCAATCGCCTCGAGCATATCTTCGTCACTCGCAAAAATGTTGTGAAACCCGAAGACCTCAAGGGCAAGCGTATCGCCGTGAGCCGTTTCGGGTCGGCGTCGGATCTGACGACGCGGATGGTTTTGCGTTCCTGGAGGCTCGACCCTGAAAAGGACGTCGTGCTCTTGCAGTCGGGCAACACACCGACGCGTATGTCCGCATTGCTGGCGGGACACGTCGATGGCGCTCTTGTCAGTCCGGAGGGTATCCATAAAGTCTTAGCTAGCGGTTGTTGCCGCGCGCTGGCCGATCTCTCCGAGCTGCCGCTCGATTTCGCGCGCTTCGGCGTCACCGTCCCGGCGTCGTTGATTCGCAATCAGCGCGATGTCGCGCGCCGTATCGTGCTGGCGTACGTCGAGGGCATTTACCTATTCAAAACAAAGCCGAAGCTGGTGTTTTCGATTCTCGAAGAAGAAGGCATCAAAGATCCGACGATTGCGAAGGAAATATACAATCGCCTGAGTTTCAGCATGCGCGAATATCCCATCCCCGAGCCAAACGGAATTCAAAACGCTCTCGATTCGCTCGGTCATCCCAACGCGCGCAACGTGAAACCCGCGAGCGTGATGGACACGAGCATCGTCGAAGACGTTAGAAAAACCGGTTTCATCGATAAACTCTACGGACGAGCACCGAAGAATGAAAAATAATCGTCAGGATTTGTAAGTAGGGCGAAGGAAGGTCTACGGATGCGACTAATGCCGGGTAAACCGACCCTGGTTTTTCTATTCTCGATATCGATTCTTGTTTTTGCCGGCGCTCTGCGGGCACAAGAAAAATCAGGAGTTGAAAAAGTTCGTATCGCGGTCGCCACCAGCTCGTTGGCGTTCCTCGTTCCCTTCGTCGCGAAAGATCGTGGCCTCTATCCCAAACATGGCAACGACGTCGAGCTCATCCAGATGCGCCCGAACATTGCGATGGCCGCGCTGTTGAGCGGCGATATCGACTATGCCGAGCTCATCGGATCCGTGATCCGCTCGGCGGCGCGTGGTTTGCCGGTGCGCGCCATCTCGACGGGCATCAAAGCGCCGTTCTTCAGCATCGTCGCACAGAACAAATACAAAAGCGTGAAAGATCTGAAAGGCGCCGTCATCGGATTGGCTTCCATCGGCGGCACCAATCACATCAGTACGCGGCTCACTCTACGGCAATTCGGTCTCGACCCCGACAAGGACGTCAAGTTCCTCGCCATCGGTGACGAAAAACTGATGTATGACGCTTTCAAAATCGGCCGGGTCGAGTCCATTGTCGTGGCGCCGCCGTTTTCCGTTCAGCTCAAACGAGAAGGATTTCCGCTGCTAGCTCACACCGCGGACTACGTTACCATTCCCTTTTCCGGTCTCGGTACAACGACCGACCGAATCAAGACCAACCGCGCGCAGATCAAAAGATTGTTGAAAGCGGAGATCGAAGCACTGCGCTACATTCAAGCCAACGCGACGGGCACGACCGAAGTGATCCGTAAGCGCTTTAGCATGGACGAAAAGCTCGCGAGAGAATCTTACGACGTCGTCGTCAACGCCTTCAGCCGGGACGGCCGCGTGCCGTTGGACGGTGTCGACATCCTGCTGCAAATCGAAAAGGACGCCAAACAAATCCCGCCAACCGTCACGCCGCAAATGGTCGTCGACTCATCGCTGATAGAAGAAACGTTGAAGGAAATGGGCAGCAAGTAGTGCTGGCGCTTCATGCTGGCATCTTGAACTGTTTGAACCCAAACTCTGTTTGCGTTTCTTCGGCGGAGTTTATCCTGAGCTCTTCGGCTATGCTCAGGGTAGACTCCGCCGAAGGGCTCAACACAGGTCTTTGCGGTTAAAATTTCTTTACTCTAACCCGTTGCTGCAATCGCTTCTCGCCCGTCTGGTAATGTTCGCCTTTGACGGCAAGCTGTGCTTCTTCCTCGTCCTCATCCGACCACAAACCTAAATTATAGCCGAACCACGGGTCCTGCGGCTTGAGCTTGGGTAATTCAAGTCGCTCCCAAAGCTGCCTTGCGCGTTCCATGTATTCTTTCTTCGGCAGCGACACCGGCGGATAAGCCCACTTACGCGTCGCATCGATTAGCATTGCTGAGCTTCCGGCAATTTCATCGAGGGAATTTCCCGTTTCCTGGCCGGGAGGGAAAACCGATGGATCCATTTGCGGCGTGCGGTTACGAATGATCAGGACGTCGCGGTGCGGCTGCATGCGAAAGGCCATCGCCCAGAAGAGCGAATCAAGATTGCGCGGATTGATATCCTCGTCGACCGCGATGACCATTTTGCCGGTCGCCGGATTATATCCGACCATGCTATGCAGCGCCTGCCAGACATGCGCCTGGTTGATCTTTTTCATCTTGATCACGCAAATCTGCCGCACGGCGATGCTATGAAATACGACTTCGATGATGCCGGGAATATTGCACTGATCCCGCAGGAATCGCAGATAATTTCCCTCCGCCGCAACCTGGCGCATGACACTCGACTCACTCGGCGGCATCTGGCTGATGATCGTCGCCAAGATCGGGTTCTTACGGTGGGTGATGCATTTCACTTCGAAGAATGGATTGAGCAGGCGCTCGGCGATGTAACCAGTCGATTCGCCGAAGGGCGCTTCCGGCTCTATGAACTCGGTCGAGATTTCTCCCTCGATCACGATCTCGGCGTTGGCCGGCACCAACACGTCGTTGGTCTTGCACTTCACGACCTCGATCGAAGCACCGGCAAGCCCGCCGGCAACGTCGAGCTCGCTCACGCTGAAAGGAATGCGCGACGGCGCAGTGTAAGCGACACAGGGCGGCGCGCCGATCACCAGCGCAGCCTGGAGCGGGATACCGCGCTCCTGGCACTTGCGCCAATGGTATCCACCGTGGTTGCTCGAACTGAGAAACACGCCCGTTCGCGTCGGGCTTTTGACATGGCCGCGGTAGTTGCCGACGTTAATGATGCCGGTCTCCGGGTCCTTGGTGAACCAGTGCGACGCTGTGGTAAACGGCGCGCAGTCGTAGCCCGGCGTCGAAATTGGAATTGGAAATTCTCCGAGACCGCCTTTCTCCAACAAGGTCGATCCCGTGTAAACGACTTCATGCACCGGCGCATCATCGACGATGCTCGGCGGTATCGGATTGGACTGCGCCTTATTCCAGCGGTCGACGATCTCCTCGGGTTTGCACTGCAGCCCGAAGCCGTAAATCTGTCGCGACGCCGCCAGTGTGCCGACGACGACAGGAATATCGTACTTGCGTCCCTTGGCATCGATCACGTTAGTAAACATAAATGCGCGGCGCTCCTCTTCCGAAAGCCCGCGAAACTGCCAGCGCACCAGCGGCATCAGTTCGGTATCTTTGTTGATCTGCTCGTCGATCTTGACCAGCAAATCGGCCTGGTCCAGCGCCGCAATGTGTTCTCTCAGGTCTTTGAAATAGCCCATCACCGATTCTCCTTACGCCATTTCTCTGCTCTGTGGTATGTGATTTTAGAGACGATTTCTAGACTATCTATTACCCCTGCGCTCCCGTTCCAGACGTTCCAATCGTTCAAGCCGTTCAATCCCCCTCCTTGCTCCTCCCCCGTGTCGCGGGGGAGGATTAGAGGTGAGGGCGCATTCATAATCTGAAATCCCGACTGGCTTGATACGGCTGGAGTTGCTTCAGCCTTGAGTTTAACGGCTTCGAAGTCTGACGGCTTGAACGTTTTGACAGCTTGAACTGCTTGAACCGAGGTGGTTAGAAACCGAGCGCGCAGCCGCCCTTGCGCGGGTCGGAGCCGCCGACGAATGCGCCCGTCTCGGGATCGATTAGAATTGCGTGCGTGCCGCCGAAGCTTTCCGGGTTGCCGTCGACAACTTGATGACCGCGGTGAGTGATTTCCTCTCTCACGGCATTACCGAATTCCGGCTCCAAGCCGACTTTCGTTCCCTCGATATGGTTGAAGCGCGGCGCCGAGATCGCTTGCTGTGGCGTCATGCCGAAATCGATCAGGTTCGAAATAATCTGCGCTTGAACCTGCGGCTGCACATGACCGCCCTTTAATCCCAGCGCAGCGTACGGCTTGCCGTCTTTGCAAATCATCCCTGGCATCAGCGTATGCATGCAGCGCTTGTGCGGCCCGATGCAGTTAGGATGGTTTTCATCGAGTGAAAAAAGATGGCCACGATTCTGCAGAATGATCGCTGTCTCAGGCTCCACGACGCCGGCGCCGAAGCCCATGAAGTTGCTCTGGATGAATGAGACGAGATTGCCCTCGCTGTCTGCCGCGGCAACATATTCCGTATCTGTGCCGGCCGGAACGCTTTCATACTCGACTGCGGCGTGATCCGAGCGAATCTGCGCTCGTAATTTCTCGACGCGCTTGGCAGAGAAGAGATCATTTACTTTCACTTTCATGAAATCGCGGTCGGCCAAATGTCGATCACGGTCGGCGAACGCGAGCTTCTTTGCCTCGATCATCAGGTGTAGTACATCTGCGCTTTGAGGTCCCATCGATTTAAGGTCGAAGCCTTCGAGGATCTTGAGCATTTCCAACGTGACGAAGCCTTGTGTGGCCGGCGGCATCTCGTGGATATCGAAGCTCCGATAGTTTACCGTGATCGGGTCTACCCAATCCGAACGGTGATCGGCGAAGTCTTTAAGCGTGAACAGGCCGCCGAGTCTCTCGGAGTAGCGGACAATCTTCTCAGCGATATCACCTTTGTAGAAAACCTCAGCGCCTTCATCGGCGATACGCCGCAGGGTCTTGGCCATCCGCGGATTTTTGAAAATTTCACCGGCTTTAGGAGTACGGCCGTTGATGAGATAGTTGATCGCCGCGCCTTCGTCGCCTTTTAGCCTCGCTTCAGACTCTTTCCACTGCTCCGCTGTCAGCTCGGCAACTGGGAATCCTTCTTCAGCATGACGAATCGCTGCTTGCAGCACGTCCGCAAGCGATCGCGTGCCGTGGGAAGTCGCTGCCAATGCCAAGGGATGATGATTCCACAACACCCAACACAGCCGCCGTCGCGGTCGCCGCGTCGATGGCATTGCCACCGTTCATGAGTATCTGCACGCCGGCTAGAGTCGCCAGCGGTTGGCTCGACGCGACCATGCCGTTTTTGGCAACAACGGAGAATTTTTTTGACATAGTTTCTCTCGTGAATGAACTATCCCGTAACAAGCTGCGGATATCGATAAACCGTTACGATAATGTTCCCCAAAGCTGTCACCCCCGAATGTTTCTATCGGGGGTCCAGTCAGGGTTTCCCCTGTGGTGAGCCAAGTCGAACCACCGCTAAAACATGCGGGAATGACAGACTTTGATGGGACTAGCAATCGTCATCATTCAGCGAGCCACAGAGGGTAAAAAATCAGTTTCGTCATTGCATGTTTCACCGTCGCAACTTAACGCGTCTTGAGTATCTGCGCGTATAATTTGATCACTTCGTCGTGACCTTTGTACTCTTCAGGATGGACGACGTAGCGCTTGTAGCCGCGAAACAGCCGGGCGGGCTTGGGCTCCACGTCGATGCGTGAAGGGATGCGTTGAAAATCCCAGAGTTTCTCCTGTCCCTCTTTTGACAGCGTAAAATCGACGAGCAGTTTACCGGCGTTGGGATGCGTTGCCTTGGCGCCGAGCATGACCGTGTTGACCGATATAACCGCGGGCTCCAATGGCACCCAATCCACCGGCGCGCCCCTCTCGGCGAGGTTCTGAATGATGTTCGCGTAGGCGATCACGAGCGGGAATTCACCGGCCGCGGCGAGCTGAACTCGCACCGTGCTCCCGCGCATAATTACAGGGTCCTGTTCCGCCAGTTTCTTTAAGTAGGCAATCGCCTTGTCTTTACCCCACGCGGAGATGAGCCCCTGCAGGAAAGTCGTGTAACTATCGTCGAGCGAAATCTTCCGCCCCTTCCAACGCGGTTGCAAGAGCTCTTCGTAGGTCCGCGGCAGTGCTTCACGTTTGATTTGCTTCGTGCTGTAACCCAGCACAATCGAGTTGACGTAAACCGAGGTCCAGTAGTGTTTGCCGTCCTTGAGATCGTCAGGGATCATTTTTCGTTCGGCGGAATTGTATGGAGCCAGAAGACCCAGTTCCATCAGTGGCAAAACAATCTCACCCGTGCCATGGACGACGTCGAACAAATATTTCCCCGCTTTTGCCTCCGATGAGACGCGGTTGAGCAACGCGCCGCCGCCGGAACGGAAGACCGACGGCCTTAGAAACGGATATTTCCTTATGAAGCGATCCATGAACTCTTTGCTCTGATCCAAGCTCATCGTCGTGTACCAGACGACTTCGCCCTCCCGACGCGCCGCTTCGACCACCTTTGGGTCCGGGCTCTCTTGAGCATAGATCGGTGGGATCAACAAACACGCGAGGTACGAGAGAATGATTAGTTTTAACGAGATCAACTTCATGAATCCATTCCTCGGGTTCGTTGCATTGTTTAATTGGGCGAGCAATTAGCGTTAAGCGAAACGCCTCACCCCTAACGATTCACGCCTCACGTGTTTCCGTCTTACTTGGGCCAGCGGCGATGGACCGCCATGTCGACCCAATGTCCATCGGGGTCCTGTATCCGATGGTCGGAATCTTTATCTGACTTGGAATCGATCTCGGCGCGAAAGCCCGATTCCTGCAAACGCTGCTTGATGTCGTCGAGGTCGTCAACCTCGAAGCCGAAATGATTGATGCCCTCTCGTTGATCGTCGCGCTTGACTTCGATGAGCGCAACGTTGACGTCGCCGTCGGACATATAGATCGCCCCGCCGAATCCACGCTTCGGCTCCAGGCCAAACACTTTTTGATAGAACTCCACCATTTTATCGCGATTCTTCGTCATCACCGCGACATGCCGAACTTTTGGTCGCATTTTTTTTCAGCCTCCTTCTTTTACTTACAGCCCGTTATAATTTTATGGTTCGATCCATATGCCATAAGCTATAAGCCATATGCGAATTACGCGCGATATACTCTCATCAAAGCGAATAAAGCTTAACCGCGTTCTCCCATTGAATTTGCCGCTTCTCCTGTTCCGGGACGTCGACAAAACTCAGGTCGGCGTACTGCCGGGTGTTGGGCCAAGACGAGGTCGCCAGAGGAAAATGGCTCGACCACAAAATATTCGTGCTGCCGAGATAGCGCCGCACCCGAAGACTCATGCGATCGTACCAGCAAGTGAAATAACACTGACGTTGGAACAGTTCCGACGGCTTCAAAGTGTAACCCTCCGACGGCAAGCCGTCGGCATCCGACTGGTAATCCGCATACTCGATTTCGTAAGCGCCCCAACCGAGCGAGCTTTCCGCGAACACGACTTTCAGTTTGGGGAAGCGGTCGAGGACACGGGAAAGAAGAAAATTAGCTACCACCGCAATCGAACTGACCGAGCGAACGACGCTACTGAATGCGGCGGCCACCGCCGGCTTAAAGGCATCTCCCGGACGCAACTGAATTTTGGCCGACGCTCCTGCGTGAAAGCAAAGCGGCACGCCGAGCTCTTGGCAAGTCGCCCAGAGCGGATCGTAAGCCGGCTCGTTGATATGCGGCACGCCGCGAAGTTCCATCGGCGATGCCGGGTAGATGACACCCTTATGCCCCTTGGCCACGGCGCGCTTGATTTCGGCCACCGTCCACTCCATTGGCCAGATCGGCACGATGCATTGCGGCACGAAACGCGGGCTAACGTTGGCCCATTCGTCGATCAGCCAATCGTTGTAAGCTTGTACGCAAGCCAGTTCCAACGCGGCATCGTCAAGTTTGCCGAAGGTTTCAGCCGCCAAACCGCTCACGCTGGGATAAAGTATCGAGCAGTCGACGCCGTCCATGTCCATCGCTTTCAACCGCTCTGCCGCGCTAAATACCATCCGCGGCACATCGTCCCAGCGTTTTGGCTCCTCGCCACGGTCTGCCATTGCCGCGCCGGCGAGAGCGACACCCGCTAAAGAGCTAGGCTGGCCGTCGACGATCCAACAGTCACTGCCATCGGCCATTCGTGTGATATGAGGAATCCGGTCGCGCCACCTTTCCCGCGACATGCGCGCAGTCCAAACCTGCGGATGTTCCTGCACATGATCATCCGCGCTGATAAGTCCGTACTTCAGTTCCATATTGGTGACCCATAGTTGAGAGTTTTCACGGCCTGCGCGAATTTTCGATAATGCTCGCGCCAAGCTTGTTTCCTAAATTCGAAATTCGAATATCGAAATCCGAAACAATTTCAAAGTTCAAAGGTAGAATAAAATCAAAACACAAGTCCGAATCGAGTTTGTTTGGAACATTGGGTCTTTTTGTCATTTGAAATTGTTTCGAGCTTCGGATTTCGTGCTTCGAATTTGCTTGTTTATCCCTTGGCGGCCTTTGTGCCCTTTGCGCGAGATATTCCGAGCTGTTACTTCCACGCATTTCAATGCGCCGGTTAGATCAATCGATACAACTTCGCTGCGTTGCCAAACAAGACTTTTTCACGATCCGACACCGAAACACCCTTTAGCGAATGCTCTACGGCGTCCCATGATCGCGGATAGGTGGAAGTGATGTGCGGAAAATCGGATTCCCACAGGATGTTGTCAATGCCGATGCAATCGCGCAGTTGGATACCGACCGTTTCGAACCAGAAGTCGACGTAGATCTGGCGCCGAAACAGGTCGCTTGGCCGAGTGAGAATCCCTTCGGTCCAAAGGTGACGCTTCTCCCACTCGCAGTCGCAAGCTTCCAAAACGGAGCTCACCCAGCCCAAGCCGGTTTCGGCAAAAACCCAATTGAGCCGCGGAAATTTGTCAAGCATGCCGGAAAAAATCAAGTACGGCACGAATTGTGTGGCTGTACAAAAATTGCGCAGGGTCGAGACACAATGAGCTTGCCTGTGGCTAAACCCTTTCCATCGCGGCAACGACAGCTTCCCGGCAAGGCCAGCCGACGCATGCAAGTGGACACCGACGCCGAGCTCCTGGCACACATCCCATAGCGGCTCCCAGAACGGGTCGCCAAGATTTTTTAATCCCTTCACCGCAACGCTCGGATCGCCCAACATGTTGATGCCCATGTGTCCGGCGTTCACGGCACGTTCCACTTCGCTGACAATCGTTTCCATTGGGCTCATGAACGGAATGACCGCTAGCGGAATAAACCGCTCGCTCACCTGGCGGAATTCCGCCAGCGCATCATTGTAAGCCCTGACGCAGTCGAGCTCGAACTCTACATCGTCATAAAAGAAAGTTCCTCCCGGACCGTTGGGAAACAACACCTCGGCATCGACACGATCGCGATCCAAAGCTTTGAGGCGTTCTGCCGGCTGGTAAACTTCAAGCGGCACTTCCTCCCAACGTTGCGGGTAGTAGCCACGCTTTTCCATCGCTGTAGGGCAGTTGCAAACGTTGCCGCCTTGGATTTCGCCGTTCACCACCCAACGATCGACCGGACAATCGAATTTATCATCACGCACCTCGATCACGTGAGGAATCCGAGCGCCCCACTTTGTCTTCGACATGCGGGTCGTGTAAGCGTCCTTGCCAAGCTGACCATGAGAGTCGGAGCTGATCAGACCGAATTTAATTTCCATAGCGTTTCCTGGACAATCTTCAGGCCAGACAGCGTCGCAGGTGTTTGGCTGGACGCGACCATGCGTCGTCCGATTTCATTTTCTTCCCCTCGACGGGGGGAGAACAAAAGAGGGGGTGCCCGAGTGAATGTCACCCCCATCTCAATCTTCCCCCGTCAAGGGGGAAGAGGTCGGACAAAATCTATCGCAAACCGCCTCTTAATTGCCTATATCAGAACGCGAGCCGCGCTTTGCTTGAACTTTGAACATGGAACCTTGAACGGTCGCGCTTTGCGCCCTACGCCGCCGCCGACTCCTCGATCCGGGCCATGCCGGTTGCCAGCGCGCTGCGGTACGCGCGGTCGATGGCGAGACTGTCCAGCGCCGCGCGAATCACGGCTTGTGCTGTTCGCTCATCGGTAATGTGACGATCATAGATCGGTTCGAACATGTCGGAGTGATCTTCGTCGGCCACCATGTGGACCTTTGTATTGATGTCCAGCCCTTCAATCGTTCCACCCTGATCCGCGACGCGCTTATGCGCGAACCGCGCGGTAAAACCGCCACCCTTCACGATCGCGGGATTATTTTTTCTTTCGGTGATGTGGTTGACCGTCAAAGCTTCGATCCACGGCCGAGTCGTCGACAAATACATCCACGCCATGAGCGCGGCGCGCACGCCGGGAAGTAGGTTGGATTCCGCCGTGGCCTCGGCCATCTGCTGGTCGGTCAAGTGCGCCGATCCCATCCGCTTGTCATAGATCAGCTCGTCTTTCTCATGTTCCCAAATAGCGCGCTTGACATCGAGCGGCGCTTTCACGGCCGCCGCACCCCAGCAATCGCGCCGGCTTTTGATGTAGTGCGGATAATGCAGGTCCCAAATTTTCTGCCGTGCCGGTGTGAGCTTCACGGAAAATAATTGATGATACTCCGGCGTGTCGAAGTGACGATTGACGATAACGTTGAGTTCCTCTCTTACCTTCAGCCAAAGACTCATAGTTTCCCCCTTTGGTATTCCCTTTGTGTTTACCGATGAAGGGTCACCGGCTTAATGAGTAACCATATCCCATCCGAGGCGTAAAAATAAAATGCTCAAGGGACACCGAAAATCTCTCGATAAAGCTTCAAGCTCTCCTGAGCGTCCTGGGCCTTTTCCGGATGAAGAACGACACGCTTGAAACCTTTAATCAGCCGTGGCGGATTAGGCTCCACGCCTTCGCGGAGCGTGACCCGGCTAAAGCTCTGCAACAGCTCTTGTCCCGCCTGAGACAGGATGAAGTCGATAAACAGTTTAGCCGCATTGGGATGCGCTGCCTTAGCGCCGAGCATAATGCCGTCGAATTTGATGACTACCGGCTCAAGATTCACCCAATCCACGGAGTTTCCCTGGGACTTGGACCATTCGACGGTATGCGTGTAGGCGATCGCCAGAGGGAATTCTCCAGCTGCCAAAAGCTGTGTCCTCTGGGTGTTGCCGCGTCCGATCATCGGTTCCTGGGCGGCGACTTTTTTTAGATACTCGATCGCCGCGCTGCGCCCCCAAGCTTGCATCAAACCCACGAGCAACTCGTAGCTCTCGTCATCGACGGAAATTCTTTTCCCCTTCCATTTCGGATTGAGCAATTCCTGGTAGTTTTTTGGAGCCTCTTCCCGTTTCACTTGTTGGGTATTAAAGCCAACGCCGGTGGGCAACGCGTAGGTGCCGATCCAGTAGCCATCTTGTCTTTCAGATCGGTGCTGAAATGGCGCCGCTCGGATGAGTTGAAGGCCGCGATCAGTTTTCGCTGTTTAAGCTCGGCGATGAATTCCGGCGCAGTCTGCGACACCACATCCCAGCCGGCGCGCGCCTCGATCATGATCTTGTTGTGCAGCCCGACGCTCCCGCTGCGCCAATAAGTCGCCTTGATAAACGGGTAAAGCTTCATGAACTCTTCGATGATTTTCTGCGACTGGTCCTGGGCGATGGTGCTCCACCAACCCAGTTCGCCCTCTTTTTTTGCCGCCTCGATCACCTTCGGGTCCGCCGCAGAAACAAACGACGTTGGCACGCCGAGCAAAACCATCCAGAGAAATAGCCCGGTCGCTTTCAGAGAACGAAATTCGTGGACAGTTCTCACAGTGGAATTCTTTCTTGCGCCCGCGCGATGCCTTTGCGGTACATGGCATTAAACGCAAGGGAGTCTTTGGCGGCTTGAATCGCCGGCGCTTCTTTTTTGCCGGTTGCGTGTTCAGCGAGGAAGGGCAAAAACATATCGCTGTGTTTTTCGTCCGCCTGGCTATGCGCCTGGAGGTTGGGAATCTGTTTCCAGGTAAAGCCCATGTCCTCCATCCATTTTTTCGCCATGCGCGTCGACTGTCCGCCGCCTAAGTCGCCGAGCAAGCGATCGTCGTTACACCATTCGGTGATCGTCATGCCGGCCAATGATTCGGTCCAAGGCATCTCGCTCGTCATCCACGACCAGGCGTAAAGCATCGAGCGGGTTTCGGGAAGCGGTTCGGCGTTGATAATTTCGTCCGCCTCGAGACCAACTGATTGTCCCTGGCGAATGATGAGATGGAGGTGGCCGTAGTCGGAAAAGTCATCGCGAATAATTTCCTCGTATTCATGCTCTAAGATCCGCTGTTTGACCCCCAGCACCGGGCAATTCGCCGAGACATGGGCCCAGCAATCGCGCCGGTGGCGCACGAACAAGCTCTGCTGCTTCACCATGACCGCCGCCCTCGGCTTGTTCATTTTGATAGAAAAATAATACTCCAGCTCGGGCGAACGAATATAGTCGCGCACGAATTCGCCCAAACATTCTCGCCACTGTTTTTCGGTCATGGTTTTGCTCCTTTATAAAGTTTGTCGATGAAACCCTCCTGCGACAAACGGTCGACTATCGAATTATCGAAGAGCTTGGTTTTCGGCGCGGCTTTCGAGCCGACCATTTCCAATACCGTGTCCACCGCGGCTGGGTCCACTCGCGGCACCGAATCCAGATATTTGCTGACAAACTCGTAGTGGAGCTCGCTGCTGCCGCCACGCTGTCCCATGTACTTCTCGAGCAGCTTGAGCGCCTGCGCTTTTCGAGTTTTGAGCGCGGCGATGCCTTCGACGTAGGCCCGGACGATCGCCTCCACCGACTTCGGCGATTTAAGTAGGTAATCGTTGCTCACGGCCAATAGATTCATCGAAAACGGAATGCCAAGCTCAGCGGCATCGACCAGCATCTTCGCTTGCGGTCCCGGCGCCTGCGATGAGACACGCCCTTCGGCTTGGCGAGCGCGAAAACCCACGTCGGCTTCCACCACGCCGCCAAATTGACGCAACTCGGTTTTGCCTTCGAGGTTCAGTTTGCGCAGGATCAGTCGCGTGACGAAATCGCTCGTCGAACCGAAGCGGGTGATCGCCAACGTTTTGCCTTGGAGCTGTTCCGGTCGCTGGATTTCCGGTTGAACCCAAAGCTGCATGCCGGGGCGGCTCGTGTTGCTGCCGACTGCGATGATCGGGGCGCCCTTGATCGTGGCGGCGACCACCGCATTGCTTGCGCCCAGCGCGGCTTGCACACTGCCACCCACCAGCGCCTGAATCGCCGTGGCACCCGAGCTAACGTAAACGAGCTCCGCGCTCAAACCGTTACGTTCAAACGCGCCGATCTCTTTCGCCATCCAGATGCCGGACATGCTCGGACTGATGGCGGCGTAAGCGAAAGCGATTTTTTCCTTGGGAGTTTCAGCGGAATGAATAACGAATGGAGTGAGTAAGATCCCGATGAATAAAATGCTACAAACCCGTCGCGGTTCTTTGTTTAAAAATTTCACGTCGCTCATATTGAGACCACAGAAAATGAACTTAAAGATTCCACTTCGGACCGACTGATTGTTATTTCCTCCCCCTCGACGGGGGATTAAGGTGGGGGTGCCCGTCATTTCAAGAGCGTGCGCACCACCCCCATCCTAACCTTCCCCCGTCGACGGGGGAAGGAACTCGGATCGAACCCCACGCGCTCTCTAGAACGGCGAGTTTTTCGACGGTCGCGTCAGTCTAGCTCAGAAACCGCACGTCAACCCAACTGTTCCATCGCATCGGCCAAACCCGCCTGATAGACGCGGTAAAGCTCTTCCGACTCGCGTGCCGCTTGCAGAATCATTTCCTCGTTTTCGCCGTTGCCGAATTCTTCCCAAACCGGCAGGAACATATCCACGTGTCCTTTGTCTGCTTCGCGATGCGCCTTCCAATTCGGCAAATCGTCCCAGGTGATGCCCAACTGCTCGACCCAGCGCTGGCCCATTCTATATGCGTGACCGCCGCCCAAATCTCCGAGTAACCGATCGTCCTGATTCCATTCCGTGGCGCTCATCGCCGCCAGCCCTTCGAGCCAATGTTTTTTCTTGCACATCCAGCCCCAGGCGTAGAGCGTCGCCGTTGTGCTGGGAATCGGCTTGGCGTTCAGGATGTCGTCGGCGCTAAGCCCGATGCATTTCCCCTGGCGAATGATCAAATCGAGGTGGCCATGCTCGGAATGTTGGTCGCGGATCATCTCTTCATATTCATGGCCGAGAATTTTCTGCTTCACGGCAAGTATCGGCGAGTTCCCCGAAACATAAGCCCAGCAATCGCGCCGGTGGCGCACGTAAAGCGAAAGCTGCTGAAGGATGACTTGCGCGCGGGCCTTGGTTATCGGAATCGAAAAGTATCGCTCTAGTTCGGGCGAAGACATCGTTTGCCGCGCCAAGTCGCCGAAGGCTCCGGCCCAACCGTTAGCATCCATGGAAAGTCCTCCTGATGATTGTTTTTTCACTGCCTCTCCGATTGCTGAAAGACCCCTCGTCGAGAGAACCCCGTTTATGCTGAGCTTGTCGAACCATTCTTTATTTTGATTCAGCGCCCTGCTCGGCCAGCCTCTCCATCTCCTTTGAGATCCCATAGCGGAATATTTTTAGCAGCTCCATGGATTCCTTGGCGGCTTGGTAGACCTGTGCTTCCTTTTCACCCGTGGCGAATCTTTCGAGATCTTCCAAAAACATGTCGCTGTGTTCTTCATCCGCCTGGCTGTGCACTTTGAAATTCGGCATCTGCTCCCAGCCGAACCCAAGATCGTCCATCCATCGTTTGGCCATGCGGCTCGACAACCCGCCGCCGACATCCTGCAGCAAACGATCATCGTTGGCCCACTCGGTGATCGTCAGTGAAGCAAGGCCTTCGAGCCAACTCTTCTCCCGCGTCATCCAACCCCAGGCATAGAGAGTAGCCATAGTCGATGGCAGCGGCTCGACGTTCATGACCTGTTCAGCGGTCAAACCCAAAGTCTTGCCTTGCTGGACAATGAGCTCCATGTGTCCATGCTCCGTGTAGTTGTCCTTGATCACTTCGCCGTACTCATGCTGGAGAATTTTTTGCTTCACCGACATGTGCGGGCAGTTACCCGAAACATGCGACCAACAATCACGGCGGTGATGAATAAAAAGACCAAGCTGGGTGATCAAGACTTGGGCACCCGGTTTGGTTATTTTGACATTAAAATAGTGATCCAGCTCTGGCGAGCGCATCGCGTCGCGAACCAACCCGCCCAGCTCACGTCTCCACTCCACTCGATTCATGCTCATCTCCCTCGATCACCTGTAGAGCCGCTCGACAAATCCCTCTTTGATAATCCGATCGATAATCGAATTGTCAAAAAAATCATTGACCGAAGTTTCGCCTTTACTCTCCCAATTCAGAACGGTCTGAATGACCGCCGGCTCCACTCTCGCCTGTCGGTCGAGATACTTGACGGCGTACTCATAGGCTTCGTCCAGAGAATCACCGCCGCCGAGCAGATATTTTGCCAAAACTTTATAGGCAAGTTCCTTCCTAGTTTTCAGCGCCGCCACTCCCTCGATATAAGCCTTGAGCATTGCCTCTACCGTCTTGGGAGAATTCTTGGAAAAATCTCGCTTCA
>WNGE01000920.1_pt1 | contig 38190 bp, 39 predicted proteins | sample 5400651 | NCBI WGS metagenome assembly WNGE01 (sample SAMN13153370, study PRJNA577476) | soil metagenome | isolation source: 60 cm soil or saprolite under grassland replicate 2 | place: USA:California | collected 2016-06-15 | reverse complement strand
CTGGCCAGCCGCTCAGGCCCGCGACCCTGACCAGGACGGCCAGCGGCACCGGGCAGGGTGTCCAGCAGTGGTAGTAGGCCACCTGGTCAGCCGGCATAGCCGCAACCAGGCAACGGTGGTCATCTCCCCGCAGCACGCCATCGCAAGGTCACGATCCCGATTGGAGTACCAGGCTCCAGGAACCCGCGGAGATTCCGAAGCCCACCGCCCAAGAAGCCGTGGGTTCACGCTGAAGAACCTTCAATCAAGCTGAACCTGCGGGCTTCGTAGGAGTAAGAACGCTGCCATCAGCCGTAATGGCGACGACCTTGCGGTATCGAGCCGGAAGGTGACGAAGATCGGGCTGGAGCAGCGTGGCGAGGACATACGCTGCCTGCTCGTCACGCAGTGTCGGCAGCCCGGCCTCCAGCCGCCTCGGGTGTGAGCAGCCCGGCGAGGTAGTCGTGGCGAGCGTCATCGAGCGCGTTCGCGAAGCGGAGGACCACACGTGTTCGCCGTCAAGCCGGGCGGCGCGGGGCTGTGGATCGAGGCGGCTCAGAGGTGCCAGAGCAGGGCCCAGGCGGCGGTGGTGCCGACCATCCAGGTGAGGCCGCTCCAGGCTGAGGCCAGGCGTCCATCGCTGCGGTCGTTCCAGACCGACAGGCCGCCGAGGGTGGCCAGTGACGTCATCCCCGCGTCCGCCAGCGCGCGGTCCGGGCCGCCGAGCGCGACCACCATCATGGCGATCAGCGACCCCACGTAGACCGGCGGCGGCAGCGCCCGCACCATCAGACCGGCCACGGCGGGGGAGCGAAGCCCGCCGCGGCGCATCAGCCGGCGGGCGGCCAGCGCTTCCGGCACCCAGCCGAGCGCGGCCGATTCCACCACCAGGCGCCGCCAGTACGGCCACGGCCCGTTCGCCTCGTCGACGCGGTCCAGGAGCCGCCGCAGCCCGCCGCGGTCGTCCTGGCGCAGCTTGGCGATCGCGGCGATGGCCGCGGCCCCCTCGCCGCCGCTGCCAAACGCGCGGCTGGCCAGTTCGTCGGCGAACGCCGGGTCCCCCGCGGTCAGCGCGACCATGGCGCAACGGGTGAGGTGCTCGCGGTCGGCGGCCGGGTGGTGGGCGGCGCGGTAGGCGTTGACCAGCGCCAGCTCCGGCGCGCAGGCGCCCGGGAGCAGATAGGCCGCGGCCAGCAGGCTCAGCGCCTCGGCGCCCTGTTCGGGATCGTCGGCGGCGCCGCGGAAACAGACCATCGCCTGACGAACCTGGCCCCGGGCGACGTGCCGGCGACCGGCCTCGACAAGCTCATCGGCCTGCGGCAAGGCTGACCCTCCTGTCGCTGCTCCTCCGTCCGGCTCCAACAGGGGCTGGTGAGGCTGGAGCTGGATCGTAGTCGATCGGAGGGGTTCGAGGCGACGTCGAATCGACGAAGTGATCCCGATTCAGCTTGACAAATTCCTGATGTGAGATCGGTAGCACTTCATCCACCCAGGGGGGTTTCGGTGGCTACGGGCGTACCGCCGCGGCCAGCGCGCGTACCTCGTCCGGCGTGGACGCCATCGCCACCACCGCCCTGGTGTCGATGCGGCGGATGAGGCCCTCGAGGACCTTGTTCGGCCCCAGTTCCACGTAGCGCGTGGTGCCCAGCGACCGCAGGCGCTCGACGCACTCGGTCCAGTCGACCGGGCTGGTGAGCTGCCGCGCCAGCAGCCGGCCGGCCCGGCGGCCGCTGCGTACCACCTTGGCCTTGGCATTGGAGACCAGCGGCACTTCCAGTCGGGGCAGATCGATCCGGTCGAGCGCTTCGCGGAACGGCCGCCTGGCCGCCTCCATCAGCGGGGTGTGGAAGCAGCCGCCGATCGGCAGGTTCAGCACCCGCTTGGCGCCCGCCGCGAGCGCGCGCCTGCCCGCCTCCTCGACCGCGGCCGACTCGCCGGAGATCACCACCTGCCCAGGTGCGTTGGAGTTGGCCAGGAACACCTTGCCCACCTGGCGGCGCACCTTGCGGCACAGCTCGCCGACGGTCTTGTCCGGCAGGCCCAGGATCACCTGCATGACCCCGGTGCCGGCGGTGGCGTGGGCCAGCTCGGCGCGGCGCACCACCAGGTCGAGTCCCTGATCGAAGGTGATGCCACCGGCCGCGAGCATGGCGGCGTACTCGCCGAGCGAGTGCCCGGCGACCAGGTCGGGGCGCAGGCCCTCGGCCTTGGCGAGCATGAAGCAGGCGGCCGAATGGGTGTAGATGGCCGGCTGCGCCTTGCGGGTGTCGGCCAGCACGGCGTCACCCGACTCGATGACGTCGATCACGTCCCAGCCGAGCCGCATCGAGGCGCGCTGGAACGGCCAGCCGGCGGGATCGTCGGTCCAGGGCACACCGCTGCCCTTGGGGATCCGGCCCTGGCCTGGGAAGGTGAAAGCGATCTTCTCCACGGTAGGCAGCATCGTACCCGGAGATGAGGTCCTGGCAAACAAGCGCACGAACGCGCCGGCGAATCCAGACGCATCGCAAGCGCGACTACCCTCTTGGAAGACCCTTGGAGGACCATGCGGCCCGGACCGTCCAGGCGGAGGAGGATGCGTGCCCAGCCAGTCGAATCCACAGTTCGCCCTGCCCGCGGCCGGGGAGCGCCTGCGTTGCGGCGCCTGCGGCAACCTGACCCGCTTCGACGTCGTCTCCACCCGACGGACCACCGCCTTCTGGCACTACTCACTGGCGGGGGAGCTGACCGTCGAGGAGGAGCGCGCGCTGGAGGCCAGCGCCGAGGAGGTCCGCTGCCGCTGGTGTGGCTCGACCACCGAGGTCGAGGTGGTCCCCGCGCTGTGGGCCGCGGCGGGGACCGAGCCGGCGGAGCGGTGAGCGGTCCCGTGGCCACGCCCGGGCAGGTCCCGACCGGTTCGGACCCGGATCGCTCCGACCCCACCATCGGCGCATCCGACGGGGACGGTCGCCAAGCCGTTGCGGAGGAGGCGGCCGCGGATGCCCGGCCGCCGATGCCGGTGCCCGACCTGGCCGACGCCTTGCTGGTCGGGTACCTGGACGCGGCGCTTGCGACGCTGCGGGCGTCCAGCCCCACCACCCTGCCGGGGCAGCTCCGCCAGTACCAGACGTGGACGCCGCGCCGGCTCAAGCACCCGCGCGTGCTCGCGGTGGTCCGCCGCACGCTCGACCTCGACCAGAAATTCAGGGCCGCTGTGGATGAGCGGGTGCTCCAGGAGGAAGACGTGCTCGCGCGCCTGATCCGCGCCGGCCGGCACGCCGAGGCGCTGGCCAGCGGCGAGCCGCCCGAGGCGGTCGCGCGCGTGGGCGTCGCGCTGGGCCACGACGGCGAGGCCGCGGTACGCGCCGCCGAGGACGCGCTCGCCCGCAGCCGCGCCCAGGCAGAGGCGGCCGCCGCGCGCTCGGCCCTGGCCGGCGCCGAGAGCGAGCTGGAGCAGGCCAAGGCGCGCGCCGACCAGGAGGCGACCGCCGCCCGCGCCGCCAGGGAGGCGCTGCGCAGCGCCCGGCACGAGCTGCGCCGCGCCGAGCGTGAGATCCACACGCTCAGCCAGCGCTGCCGGGCCCTGGAGCAGGAGGTGAGCAAGGCCGCGGCGACGCTGCAGGCGGCCCGCGCGCAGACAGCCGACGAGCAGCGCCGGCTCGGCGGCCGGATCGCGGAGCTGCAGGCGCTGCTGGCCCAGAGCCAGCGCCAGTACCGAGCGCTGCGCAAGTCCTCCTCCCAGGTCGACCCCGTGGTCGCCGAGGCGGTCGGGGCGCTGGAGCGCGACCTGTCCGCGCTTCGCCGCGCCGCCGGCCTGGAGAGTGTCAAGTCCCCGGCCGGTGGGGCGCCGCCAGCTCAGCAGCCGGACCGCCGCGAGCCGCTGTCGGTGCCCGGTGGGCTGGCCGCCGACGACCCGGAGACGCTGGCCGCCTGGCTGGCCGCTCCCGACGTGCTGGTGCTGGTCGACGGGTACAACGTCACCAAGCACGAGCGCGGCTTCCCCGACCGGAGCCTGGAGGATCAGCGCACCCTGCTGCTCGACCTCTGCCGCAGGCTCGCCCGACGCTGGGGTGCCGAGATCACCGTGGTGTTCGACGGCGCCAACGTCGCCCCGGTGCCCACGCGGCTGCCGCTGGGCCCGATCGGGATGGTCTTCACCGACGCCGGACGTACCGCCGACGACGAGATCGTCGCCCGCGTCAACGCCGCGCCCTCCGACCGCCCGGTGGTGGTGGTCTCCTCCGACAACGAGCTCCGCGAGCGCTCCGCCGCCCTGGGCGCCAGCGTCAGCCGCGCCACCGCCCTCCTCGGCCTCGCCAACCGCTGACCAGCCTACCGTCAGCCGAACCGCGGATCCGGCAACGGCGCCGCGGCTGGTGCTCCGCCGGTGCCGCCGAGACCCGACCCCACCTCGGCTCGACGGCTACGACGCGCGCGAGACGCCACCCCGGTTGGGGCGGACCGCCAGCACCTTTGGCTGCAGGCCGGCGGCGATCAGGGTCGTCAGCGCCCGCTCCAGATCGGCGTCCAGCGGCCGCGGGGTCGCCGCCGTGGACGCTGTGGAGCGTGCCGCCTCCTCGCCACCGAGCCGTACCACCTGAGCCTCCCGCTCGGCCAGGAAGAACTCCACCAAGCAGTCGTCGCACCCGCCGGAGCAGCCGTCACAACTGATTCGCAGTGGTTGCTGGTGCCTCATCTGGGTCACGTCCTCCTGATGCCGTTCGGGTCGGCCTGGACGAGGACAACCCTACCGAGGGGGTGTGACAGTGGATTCGGCACCACCCGCTCCAGCCCTGCTCGACCATGGTGCCGCATCCTGGCCGCGGCCTCCAGGGCCGCCCGGCCAGCAGCCCGACCGATTTGCAGTTTGCGTCGCGCACTCGTTACCTTCGGGCGGCACAACCGCCGTGCTCGCCTTCCCCCGGCAGCCGGAATCCCGTCTCACCGCCTGCTTTCGCGTCCTGTAGAAGGGAGTGCCACCGCGCGTGCCCGTCCCCCAGCGGGCCGGGAAGCCACGCCTGTCCCGCATCGCGGTCATCGCCACGGCCATGACCCTGATCGGCGCGGGGCTCATGATCGTGCTTCCCGTCGCCACCGCCGCCCCTCGTGGAACCCAGGCCGACCTCGAGAAGCTCGGCACCCAGGTCTCCCAGCTCGACGAGCAGCTCAACCAGGCCAAGATCGAGCTCGACCGGCTCAACCGGCAGCTCGGCGACGCCCGGCGCACCGCCAAGGTCCAGTTCGGCTCCCTCGACCAGATCCAGAGCCGCATCGCGGTCCAGGCCGCTGCCGAATACAAGGGCAGCGGTCTCGGCTCCGTCGCCGCACTGCTCAGCGACGCCGACTCCACCACGCTGGTGCAGAAGGCGGAGACGCTCAACCTGCTTGCCCGGCAGGACGGCGACCTGCTCGCCGCCGCCAGAGCGGAGCAGCAGATCTACGAGGCTGCCGTCGCGCAAGTCCAGCGCGCCAAGACCGCCCAGGCCAAGGAAGTCGCCGGGATCGCCAAGCGCAAGGGCCAAATCGAGCGCAAGCTCAACCAGCTCGAACGCCTGCGGTCCCAGATCGGCGACCCGCGCTCCGTGGCACTCCCCACCGACCTGCCTTCCCCGACGGGCGCCGCCTCGGTCGCCGTGCACACCGCCCTCGCTCAGCTCGGCAAGCCCTACGTCTGGGGTGCCGCCGGCCCGGGATCGTTCGACTGCTCCGGGCTGACCATGTATTCGTGGCGGGCGGCCGGCGTCAGCCTGCCGCACTCCGCCGCCGCCCAGTACGGCGCCCTGCCGCACGTCTCCCAGAGCGCCCTGGAACCCGGAGATCTGGTGTTCTTCGGCAGCCCCATCCACCACGTCGGCATGTATATCGGCAAGGGATTGATGGTCGCCGCGCCGTCCAGCGGCCGCGTCGTCCAGATCCAGAAGGTCTTCCGCAGCGATTACGTCGGTGCCGCCCGGCCCTGACCGTCGCCCTTCCCCCGCGGGAGGCGCTGGAGGCTCTCCCACGGCCGTCAACTGCCCGCATCTCCAGTCAACCAACCCGGCCGCTCCACCTCCACGGCGTCCAGCAAGGCGTCCAGCCGCGACCACGGCATGTCCGCCAGCAGCGCCAGCAGCTGCTGATCCGGCAGGCCCCGCAGGTAGCGGAGCACCCTGGTCGCGTCCACCGAGGCCGGGCGCGTGCTGCCGCCGTTCTCGACGCGGACCGCCCAGCCACGCAGGTCGTGGATGGCGTTGCTGACCGGTGGCGGCACCGCCAGGTCGAGCTCCTCGGCGCTGGAGACCGTGCCCGCCAGCGAGTTGGCGATCGTGACCACCTGCGCCGCCAGGGCGCGCCGGCGGAGGAAGGGGCTGTCGAGAGGTATGTCTCTGCGGTTCGGCTTGTTCCTCATGGCGGCTCCCAGTTCTCGCGCCAAGCGGACGCATGGCATGATTCGGGAGCCGGCCCCCGGCACTGGGGTCCTACTTGGCGGTAGTTCCCTGCCGGGGGCCGGCCGTCTGGAGGGGAACCACGCATCCGGGAGCTGGAGTGGCCGGGAATCTCGGCATTCGTCTCGACGCCGGCGCGGGGCGCCGGGCGCGCGAGGGAACCCGTCGCCAAACGATCCGGCGGCGATATTCGCCGGACGAATGGCGAGGAGGGCAGCAAGAATCGGCCCAGTCACGGTGGCGGTAGTTCCCCTTGCTCGGGGGTCCTCAAATGGGCGTGGTGAAGTAACCACAGACCGTGTGGAACAGTCAACGAAAGGGCACCGAGCGCAATCTCGCAGTCGGTTACGATCTCGCTGATGAACCCGAACGAGCGGGATACGAACCCGCCATCCCCGGACGCCACCGCGCATGAGCCAGAATGGGTGGATCCCTGGGCTTGGCGCGCCTACCCGGACGAGCCTGCGGCGCCGGATGAGCCGGAGGAAGCCGAGGCCACCGACGGCGCCGGCGAGGGTCCCGCGCCGGCGCCGAAGGCCGAGGCGCCCGCGGCTCCCGCCGAGCCGGCCACCGCCGAACCGCCTTCCGACCATGCTGTCGACCAGCCGGATCCTGCTGAGCCGGACGAGCCCACGGAGTCGCCGGAGCCCCCGGAAGCGGCGCTGGTGGTGCTGCCTCCGGAGCCCGAGGGGGCGGCGGACGCGGACCTCGGCGGCGCGGCCGAGCCCGCGGAGGCGCCCGGCGAGGCCGCTGAAGCCGCGGAGCCGGCCGAGGACACCGAGCCCGCCGGCCCGCCGGAGCCCGAGCTTGCGGAGGAGCCGAGTGAGGGCGGGGGGGAGGCCGAAGAGGCGGAGGAGCGGGGCGTCGGTGAGGAGCGGCCTGCTGCCGGGGAACCGGTTGCCGAGGAGCGGGGCGCTGAGCCGGAGGGAGGCGAGCCGGTTGGGCCTTCTGACTGGGACGAGCGGGTACAGCTGCTGGAGAGAGTGGAATCGCGCGAGCCGGCTGATTTCCGGGAACCGGGCGATTTCTGGGATTTAGGGGATCTGGCCGACGAGAGGGCTCCCGAGGAGGCGTGGGAGCCGCTCGGCGACGGAGCCGCCGACCCGGCGCACCCCACGCCGGCGGAGCCGCCCGCGGAACCGCCCAGGCCGGTGGGGCCACCAAGGGCGCTGGAGCCGCCCAGGGCATTGGTGGCGCCGCCGTGGCTGCCTGGACCGGCGGAGGAACCGCGCGCAGCACCCACTGGACCCGCAGGGCCACGGTCGCTGCCGCCGCGTCCGGCGCCTTCGGGCGGCTGGGGGCCGCCGGCCGGGCTCGAATCGCCCTGGGGCCTGCCACGGGCACCGGCCCCGGCGCGACCGGCGCGGACCCGGCGGCGTGGCTGGATCATCGCGCTGGCGATTGTGGTGGCGCTGGCGGTCATGGCCGTGCAGCTGGTGCAGCTCGGCGTGCTGCGGCGCACGGAGCCGGCGACCTCGTCGCGGGGTGCCCAGGTCGCCGCCCCCAACGCGCCAGCGCCGCGCGGCCCTGGCGCGTCCGCGTCGACGCTGTCGCCGCAGGCGCAGGTCGTGCGGCTGCTGGCGAGCCGGTCCGAGGCGCTGCTGCGGCACGACAAGGCGGCCTTCCTTGCCACCGTCGACCGGGGGCGGGGCGGTTTCTACCGGTCGCAGGCGGCGCTCTTCGACCGCATGGCGACGGTGCCGTTCGCCAGCTTCTCCTACAGCGTCTCCGACCCGTTGCAGGACGTGGGCAGCGACCGGGCACGCCAGAAGTACAGGCCGACGGCCGTCTCGATGTTCCCGGTGGAGGCCAGCTTCGGGTTCCGTGGCCAGGATGCCAGCCCGTTCGTGGCGCACTACTTCTACACCTTCGCGGTCACCGACTCCGGCTGGCGGATCGCCGGGCAGGACGACGTGCCGAAGCCGCTGCAGAGCGACGTGGAGATCTGGGACGCCGGCCCGGTGCGGACGGTGTCGAGCTCGCGCACGCTGGTGGTGTTCCACCCAGGCGACGTCGGCCTTGCCAGGCGGCTGCTCACGGTGGCGGAGCGCGGCTACACGCAGGTGGCCGCGTCGTGGTCGGCGAACTGGGACAGGAAGGTCGTGATCCTGGTCCCCAAGGACCAGCGGGAGGCGCAGCGGCTGGTGCGCAGCAGGGACCTGTCGGACGTGGCGGCGGTGACCTCGTCGGCGATCGAGGCGGGGCCCTTGCACCGCCTGCTCGGCAACCGGATCATCGTCAACACCGGCGTGGTGGACGACTACCGGACCCTGGACCTCCAGGTGGTGCTGACACACGAGATGACCCACGTGGCGACCCGCGGGATCGGGGTTGGCGTTCCGTTGTACCTGGTCGAGGGCTTCGCGGACTACACGGCACTGCGGCCGCTGGACGCGCCGGTGCGGCTGACGCGGCCGAGCCTGGCGCTGGCGGTCAGGGCCGGCCGCTTCAAGGGAAAGCTGCCGTCCAGGAGCCAGCTGGTGGGCAGGGACGCGGCGCTCGCCTACGACGAGGGGTCGACCTTCTGCCTGTGGGTGGTGAGCACCTTCGGGGAGGCAAAGCTGCAGGCGCTGTACAGCTCGTTCGGCGACCTGACGGGCGACGCCGACCGGCGGGACGAGGACCTGCGGTTCCGGCGGGTGCTCGGGGTCTCGCGGGCGACCGCCGAAGCTCGCTGGGCGGCGTTCGTCAGGGGAGTCGTGTGAGCTCGACCCATGCGCGGCGGACGACCGGTCGCGGCTGGCCGCCGCGCGTGCCCAGGCCGCCGGCCGGCGATGCGCTGGAGGCGTTCTCCGCCGAGGAGATCGCCTCGTGCGTGGCCTATGCGAAGCCTCGCCAGCGGTGGGGGCTGGTGGCCTTCGCGGTCGACCTGCTGCTGCTGGTCGCGCTGGCGCTGAGCGGTCCCGGCCGCCGGGTGGTCGAGTGGTTCGCGGGGCTCGCCGGGGGGTTCGAGCCTGGCAGGGCGGCGCTGGCGGTGACCGTGGTGGTGCTGGCGCAGGCGCTGGTGCTGCTGCCGTTCTCGCTCCGGACCTTCCGTCAGGACCGGCGCACCGGGCTGGCAACGCAGGGGCCGCGCAAGTTCCTGCTCGATTGGGCGAAGGCTCGGGGGGTCGGCCTGGTGCTGACGGTGGTGCCGCTGGCCGCGCTGATCCTGGCGGCGCGCTACCGGCCGTTCGGCTACCCGTGGAGCGCCGCGGCGGTGGGGGCGCTGCTGGTGGCGGTCCTGGCGATGCTGGGGCCGGTGGTGCTGGAGCCCCTGTTCAACCGGTTCGTCCCGCTCGGGCCGGGACCGCTGCGCGAGCGGGTGCTGCGAATGGCGGCCGAGATGCGCGTGCCCGTGCGAGACGTGCTGGTCAGCGACGCGAGCCGGCGCACCACACGGGTGAACGCCTACGTGTCCGGCGTCGGCGCGACCCGGCGGGTGGTGGTCTACGACACGCTGCTGCGGCCGGGCGGCCAGGAGCCGGTCGCGGCGGAGCGCGAGGACGAGGTCGCGCTGGTGCTCGCGCACGAACTGGCGCACGTGGCGCACCGGGACGTGCTGTGGGGCACGGTGGCGGGGGCGCTGCTCACCGGCGCGGGGGTCCTGGTGGTGAACTGGCTGCTCGGGCTGGGGTGGGTGCGGGACCTGCTGCAGGTCGGCGGGCTCGGGGATCCACTGGTGACGCCGGGGTTGCTGCTGCTCGGGGCGGTGGGCGGCCTGCTGGCCTCGCCGCTGGCGAGCGCGGTGAGCCGCTGGGCGGAGGCGCGGGCGGACTGGACGGCGCTGGAGGTGTCGCGCGACCCGGGCACCGCGGTGGCGGTCGAGCGCCGCCTGGCGCTGGAGAACCGCGCCGACCTGCGGCCGAACCGCCTGCTGGTGGCCGTGTTCTCGAGCCACCCGCCGACCATGGCCCGTATCGCCCAGGCCCGTCTGTGGGCGGACCGGAACCAGGGCCCCTCCCGCGTCCCGGCTGGATGACGGCTCGGCGGGAGCCCGCGACGAGCGCAGCGGGAGCCTCGCGATTAGAATCGCGCGCCGTGAGTGTCTTGCTGATCACCAACGACTATCCGCCCCGGGCCGGCGGCATCCAGCAGTACTGCCACAACCTCGTCCGCCGGCTGCCGCCGGGGGAGGTGGTGGTCTACGCGCCGGCCTGGCCGGGTGCCGAGGAGTTCGACGCGGCCGAGCCCTACCGGATCGTGCGCCATCCGACCAGCAACATGCTGCCGACCGGGTCGGTGGCGCGCCGCGCCGTCGAGTTGATCGGGGAGATCCGCCCGGACCTGGTGTGCTTCGGAGCGGCCTTCCCGCTCGGGCTGCTGGCGCGGCGGGTCACCAGCGAGACGGGCGTGCCGTGCGCCGGCTTCACCCACGGGGTGGAGGTCGCGGTCAGCGGGGTGCCGCTGGTGCGGCGGCTGATGACCCGCGTGGCCGGCGACCTGCGCCTGCTCACGGCGGTGAGCCGCTGGTCAGCGGCGCGGGTCGAGCGGGGCGCCCGGGGACGGTGCCCGGTGGAGCTGCTGCCCTCCGGGGTGGCGGCAGCCACCTACCACCCCGAGGTCGACGGCTCGGCGGTGCGCGCGCGCCACGGGCTCGGCGGGGACCCGGTGTGCGTGTGCGTCTCGCGGCTGGTGCCGCGAAAGGGGCAGGACCGGCTGATCGAGGCGTGGCCGCGGGTGGCCGCCAGCGTGCCGGCCGCGCGCCTGCTGATCGTCGGCCCCGGCCCCTACCGGCGCAAGCTCGAGCGGATGGCCGGGTCGAGCCCGGTCGCCGAGCGGATCCACTTCACCGGGGAGGTCCGCTGGGAGGAGCTGCCGGAGCACTACGCCGCCGGGGACGTGTTCGCCATGCCCTGCCGCACCCGCTGGCTCGGCATGGACCTGGAGGCGCTGGGCGTGGTCTTCCTGGAGGCGGCCGCCACCGGGTTGCCGGTGGTGGCCGGCCGCTCCGGCGGCGCTCCCGAGACGGTGGTCGAGGGCGTGACCGGCACGGTCGTCGACGGCCGGCGCGCCGCCGAGGTCGGCGACGCGGTGGCGAGCCTGCTCGCGGACCTTCCAAAGGCGCGGGCCATGGGCCAGGCCGGCCGCCGGCGTGTCGAGCAGGAGTTCTCCTGGGAGGCGGTCGGCGCCCGGCTGGAGAAGCTGCTGGCGGAGGCGGCCAGATAGTGGACGTCCAGGCCTGCGCCCCCCTGCGGATCAGTTTCGCCGGCGGCGGGACCGACGTGCCGCCCTATCCGGCCACCAACGGCGGGGCGGTGCTGTCGGCGACGATCGCGCGCTGCGCCCGCGCGCACGTCCGCGCCCGTCCGGACCGCCACTACCACGTCGAGTCGCTCGACCTCATGGCCAGGGCGGCGTTCGCGCGGCACGAGCTGGTGTTCAACGGCCATCTCGACCTGGTCAAGGCGGTGCTGCGCGATCTGGCCCCGCAGCGTGGGCTGGACCTCACCCTGGCGACGGACGCGCCGCCGGGCTCCGGGCTCGGCTCATCGTCGGCGCTGGTGGTGGCGATGCTGGCGGCGGTCGGGGTGGCCTGCGGAGGCCGCTGGTCGCCCGTGGAGCTGGCCCGGCGCGCCTACCAGGTCGAGCGGGTCGACCTGAAGATCGAGGGCGGCATGCAGGACCAGTATGCCGCCGCCTATGGCGGCCTCAACTTCATGGAGTTCCACGGCGAGGAGGACGTGAGCGTGCGGCCGCTGGAGGTCGCCGCCGGCACGGTGGAGGAGCTGGAGCGGTCGCTGCTGCTGGCCTGGTCGGGCCGCAGCCGTACCGACGACGGCATCCTGCGCCGCCAGGTCGACGGCGTGCTCGGCGGCTCGGCCCGGAGCCTCGACAGCCTCGAAGCGATCAAAGCCCTGGCCCTGGCCATGCGGGACGCGCTGCTGCGGGGCGACCTGGGCGCCTTCGCCGACGGGCTCCACCAGGGATGGCAGCAGAAGCGCCGGCTCGCATCGGGGATCGCGACCCCCTGGCTGGACGAGCTGTACGCCGTGGGTCGCCGCGCCGGCGCGGCGGGAGGTAAGGTGCTCGGCGCAGGTGGCGGCGGTTTCCTGCTGTTCGCCACAGCACCCGGGCGCAGGGCCCGGGTCGCCGACGCGCTCGAGGCGGCCGGCGCCCCCTGCACGCTGGTGGAGTTCGACTTCCGGGGAGTGCACTGGTGATTGACGTCGCCGCCTACCTGGCCACCTCGGCTGCCGCCGCGGCCTCGCTGGCGGCGCGGCCTGGCGCCGCCCTCATCGAGCGTGCCGCGCGGCTGGTCGGCGAGGCGCTGGCCGCCGGCGGGCAGGTGCTGTTCTGCGGCAATGGCGGCAGCGCCGCCGACGCCCAGCACCTGGCCTGCGAGCTGGTCGGCAGGTTCGCGATCGAGCGGCCGGGCTACCGGGCGGTGGCGCTGTCCACCGACACCTCGGTGCTCACCGCGATCGGCAACGACTACGGCTACGCGGAGGTGTTCGCGCGCCAGGTCGAGGGGCTCGGCCGGCCGGGAGACGTGCTGGTGGCGATCACTACCAGCGGGCGGTCCGAGAACGTCCTGCGCGCCGCCGCCAAGGCCAAGGACCGCGGGCTGCGGGTGGTCGCGTTCCTCGGCCCCTCCCGTTCCCCCCTCGACGAGCTGGCCGACGTCGCCCTGCACGTCGACGCGGGCAGCCCCAGCGTGATCCAGCAGGGGCACATCACCATCGGCCACGCCCTCTGCGGCTGGGTGGAGGCGTACCTGGCGAGTTCCCGGTGACCGCGCGGGCCCGCCCGGCGGTCTTCCTCGACCGTGACGGCACGCTGGTCGACGAGGTCCCCTATCTGCACGACCCGGAGCTGGTCCGGCTCGTGCCCGGCGCCGCGGCGGCACTACGGGACCTGGCCGCCGCGGGGTTCGCCCTCGTCGTGGTCACCAACCAGGCCGGCGTGGCCAGGGGCTACTACGGCGAGGACGCGGTGCTGCGGGTGCACCGCCGCCTACGCGAGCTGCTGGCCGCCGGCGGGGTCGCGCTCGACGGGGTCTGGTACTGCCCGCACCACCCCGACGGCACGGTGGCGCGCCTCGGCCGGCCATGTCGCTGCCGCAAGCCCGGCCCGGGCATGCTGGAGGCCGCCGCCGCGGAGCTGGGCCTCGACCTGGCGGCCTCGTACCTGGTCGGCAACCACCCCAGCGACGTCGGCGCCGCCAGAGCCGCCGGTGCCGCACCGCTGTTCGTGACTACCGGGCGGGCCGCGGGCCGGCCGGCGCCGGTGCGCGTGCCGGCCTTCGGCTCGCTGGTCGAGGCCGCGGCGGCGATCCTCGTCGGCTCCAGCGTGCGCGCGCGGCACCCAGGCGCGGGCCCGCCTACGGGCGCGGATCCGGCGGCCCGCTTACGGGCCCGGCCGGCCAACGGATTGGAAGGCCAGGCCCGCGCTCGGCCGTGACGAGGCAGGCCTGGCCCAGGATGCCGGCCGGTCGTGAGAGCGGGCCCACGCTCCTGGCCAGCACCACCGGCGGCCGGGCTCCCGGCGATCCCCCCATCGTCAGGAAGAGCGCCCGGGCCGCCTGGCCCTCTCGTTTGCCCTGGCGGGCTCCTCCTGTACGTTCCGCGTACTCGCCAGGACTGGGGAGGACACAGGCAAGCTACCGTTGGCGGCCGCCCGCTGTCGGTGACGCCGATCACCCCTGTGGTGTGTCGTTGGGCACACGACCGGGATCAGATCAGGCGGCGGAGGCCCTCCGGGTCGAGCAGACGGATCGCGGCGGCGTCGTAGTGCAGCAGCCCGCGCCGGCGGAAGGCCGCCAGCGCGCGGCTCACGTTCTCGCGGCTGGCCCCGACCATGCCCGCCAGGTCGCGGTGGGTCAGGCGCACGGCGATCACGGTGGCGCCGTCGGGAGCGCCGTGGCCGTGGCGCTCCGCCAGGCCCAGCAGCGTCTTCGCCAGCCGGCCCTTGACGTCGAGCGAGAGCAGGTCGTCGATCAGCGCCTCGCGCGACGCCAGCCGCTCGGCCACCAGCCGCAGCAGCGCCGAGGAACCCGACGGCGTCTCGTCCAGGAACGCCCAGAAGGCCTCGCGGCCGATCGCCCAGGCGACCGTGTCGGAGGTCGCCCTGGCGCCGGCCGTGCGCCGGCCGTTGGCGAGCAGGGCGAGCTCGCCCCACAGCTCTCCCTGGCCGACGATGGCCAGCACCTGCTCGGCACCGCTGCGCGCGGGGGAGACGATCGCCACCTCACCCTTGGTGAGCACGAATACGTGCGCGGCCGGCTCGCCCTGGCGGCACAGGAAGGCGCCCGCCGGGTACCCGAGCGGCGTCGCCTGCTCCACCAGCGCCGCCAGGCTCTCGGGCTTGCCGCCGCTGAACACCGGGCTCCTCCCCAGCGTCCGCAGCAGCGTTTCGGTGTCGGTGGCGGCCCGGGCGCTCATCTTCCGGCGCCCGGCAGGTCGTTGCCGCCCGCGCGCGTCCCCCGGGCCCAGCGACTCCAGCAGGCGGTCGTGCTCATTTCCTGCCTCCTGAGGGGTGCCCGTCCATGCAGGCGCTGGTCGAACAACGCCAGGAGTCTACTTCGATCGCGCGGGCGCAATGCGCCCTCCGCAGGGTTCTGTCGAGAAACCGACTATTGCAAATGGTGTGGTCATGCCCTGCCCGGGCAGGTCAGAAGTGTCTGTTCGAGGCGGTCGGAGGGCGCCGAACGGCTGACTGTGACGTATTCTTCCTCCCGGAGACCTTGCGGCCGCAGCGAGCTGGCCAATTGAACGACCAGTACGTTCGCTCTGGGATCTCCGGGTGCGAATGCACAGCGCGGAAGGAGCCGTCCAGATGCGCACGCCAGCAGCGTCCACCGACGTCGCCGTGGTCGGCCTCGGCGCCATGGGCAGCCACGCGCTCTGGCGGCTCGCCAGGCGCGGCGTCCGGGCCACCGGCGTCGAGCAGTTCACGCCCGGCCACGACCGCGGCTCCAGCCACGGCGAATCGCGGATCATCCGCACCGCCTACGCGGAGGGCGCCGACTACGTGCCGCTGGTCCTCCACGCCTGGCGGCTGTGGGACGAGCTGGAGGCGCGCAGCGGCCGGCGGCTGCTGGAGCGCTGCGGCGGTCTCACGCTCGGCACCCCGTCCTCGCCGATGGTGCGCGGCGCGTCGGCGTCGGCCAGCGAGCACGGCCTTCGCCACGAGCTGCTCTCCAGCTCGGAGCTGCGCAAGCGCTTCCCGCAGCATCGCGTCGACGACGACACCGTCGGCTTCTTCGAGGCGGCGGCCGGCGTCGTGCGGCCGGAGGGCGGGGTGGTGGAGGCGGTCCGGGCGGCGCGGGCGGCGGGCGCCGAGGTGCTGGAGGGCGAGACGGTGCTCGAGATCGTCCCCGACGGCGATCGGCCCGCGGTGCGGCTGGCCGACCGGACGCTGGTGGCGCGCCACGTGGTGGTGGCGGCCGGCGCCTGGGTGCCGCGGCTGCTGCCAGGGCTGGACCTGCGACTGCGGGTGGTGCGCCGCGTGCAGGCCTGGTTCGGGACGCCGTCGCTGGAGGCGTTTTCGCCGAGGAGCTTCCCGGTCTTCGTCCGTGACGACCCCGGCGGCGACGGCGCCTGGTACGGCTGCCCCAGCCTGGACGGCGCCACGGTCAAGGTGGCGCTGCACTCCTGGCCTGGCATCGACGAGCCGGTCGACCCGGTCCAGGGCCCGCGTCCGCCCGACGCCGCCGACGCCGAGCGGGTTGCCGCCATCGTGGCGGCGACCCTGCCGGACCTGCGCCCGCGGCCGGTGCGCATGAAGTCGTGCATGTACTCGCTGACGCCGGACCAGCACTTCGCCGTGGGGCAGCGCCGCGACCTCCCCGGCCTGACGCTGCTGGCCGGCTTCTCGGGCCACGGCTTCAAGTTCGCGCCGGTCCTCGGGGAGATCGCGGCACAGCTCGCCCTCACCGGCACCACCGACCTGCCGATCGAGCTGTTCGACCCGCACCGCTTCGACGCGCTGCCCCTGTAGCGGTCAGAGATCGAAGCCGGGCAGGGGAGGCTCGGGCCAGAGGCTCCTGGGGTCGGGGGCAGGCTGGCCCAGCCGGCGCCGGAGCGCGGCGGCGGTCACGAAGCCCGCCCCCTCGAAGCGGTTGTTGGCGAACGCGGCGGCGGGGCGGCCGTCGCCGGCGCCGGACAGCAGCGCCGCCCAGCGGTCCAGGTCGGCGGCCCGGTCGCGAACCGGCCGGCCGATCACCGGCGTCGCCTGCCGGTCGCCCAGCAGCCGCAGGTAGCGCACCGGGCCCTCCCAGGCCGGCCACGGCGGCTCCCCGGGCCGGTCGGCCAGCGCCAGGTCGGCCCCGGCGCCGGCCAGCAGGCCGGCCAGCCAGGGACGGTCCCACGAGCGGTGCCGGAACTCGACCACGACCGGCAGCCCGTCCGGCCTGGTGCCGAGCAGCCTGGCCAGCCGCTCGCGGCCCTCGCCGGCGCCCAGGCTCGGCGGGAGCTGGAGCACCACGGCCAGCAGGCGGTCGCCGAGCGGCTCGAGCGCGCCCGCGAACACCGCCAGCATGGCCGCCGCGGCCTCGCCCTCCAGCCTCGCCTCGTGGGTGACGGCCCGCGGGACCTTGGCCGCCAGCGCGAACTTCTCGGGCAGCGCCGCCGCCCAGGCGGCAACCACCGAGCGTTCGGGCGGGCGGTAGAAGGTCCCGTCGAGCTCCACCGCCTCGAACACCCGCGCGTAGAAGCCGAGCCACTCGGCCGGGGTCAGCTCGGGCGGGTAGAAGCGGCCACGCCATTCCTGGTAGCCGAACCCGCAGGTCCCCACCACCGGCCCACCCGGCAACGGCACGCTCTCCTCCATTCGTCCGCTGGTGGCTCCCCGCCGCGCCCGCCTGCCGCCCGCCGCCCCGCCAACGAGGTACCCACAATGACCGGCGCACCCGCCCGCGGGCGAACCGAACGGCTCCGGCCGTAGCATGGGCCAGCACGCCTGGACGGGCCAGCGCCCGAGCCGCCGGAGGGAGCCGTAATTCGGATCAAGGTCGTTTCCGACATCCACGGCGCCGCCGAGCAGCTCCGCGTGGCGGCCGCAGGGGCGGACGTGCTGCTGGTGTGCGGCGACCTCCTCAACCTCATCGACTACGGGTCGCTGCAGGGGATCATGGCGGAGGTGTACGGGCCGGAGGCGACGCGGCGCTTCGCCAGGCTGCGGACCGCCGGGCGCTTCGACGAGGCGGGCAAGGTCCTCCGGCAGGGGATGGCCGGCCGGGAGGCGGAGATCCGCGGCCAGGTCAGGGCCGCCTCCCGTGCCCAGTACGAGGCCGTGTTCGCCGGGTTCCCCGACCGGACGTACCTGACGCACGGCAACGCGGACTTCCCCGAGCAGTTCCGCGACCTGCTCCGGCCGGGGGTCCGCCACCTCGACGGCGAGGCGGTGGACGTCGACGGGCTGCGCGTGGGCTTCGTGGGCGGCGGCCTGCCTCGAGGCTCCCGGCCGCACCTGTCCGAGGTCGGCGAGGGCGAGTTCGCCGCCAAGGTGGCGCGGCTGCCACGGGTCGACGTGCTCTGCTCGCACATGCCGCCGCTGATCGACGACCTGTGCTTCGACGTGGTCGCCGGACGTCCGGAGCCCGGCAGCCAGGCGCTGCTCGACTACGTCGAGGAGCACCAGCCGGACTACCTGTACTTCGGGCACGTGCACCAGCCGAGGGCGAGCCGCATGCGCGTCGGTCGCACCCGGCTCGTCAACGTGGGGCACTTCCGGGCCACCGGGCAGATGCTCCAGCACCCCGTGGAGTAGACCAATGCCAGAGCACGCCGAGGGTTCGATCGACATCTACGCGACCCCCAAGGAGATCCTGCGGGTGATCTCGGACTTCGAGTCCTACCCGGACTGGGTCGGCAACATGGAGGACGTCGGAGTGCTGGAGCGCGACCGCCGCGGCCGCGGCTCGGTGGTGGCCTTCCGGCTGCGCACTCCGGTGCTGGCCGCCGAGTACACCCTGGCCTACCGGTACGGGCCGCGGGAGGCGGGCGTTTCCTGGACCTACCGCGAGGGCACGCTGGAGGACCTGAGCGGCTCGTACGACTTCGAGGCGCTCGACGACGCCACCCGGGTCACCTACCGCCTCGACGTCGAGCTCGGCATGCCGCTGCCGGGGCTGGTCAAGCGGCAGGCCGCCAAGCAGATCGTGAGGTCCGCGCTGAATGACCTCAAACGCCGGGTCGAGTCGGGCTGAACCGCGAATCCGGTGCTCGGGCACTTTGTCGAGCGCCGTGGCGCGAGCGTAGGCTGCGGAGCCCTGGTGACGAAACGAGAGCCAATCGGGAGCGCCATTGCGGATCCTGTTGTTCACCGGCAAGGGAGGCGTCGGCAAGACGACCGTGGCGGCGGCCACCGCCACCCGGGCCGCCCGGCTCGGTCACCGCACGCTGGTCCTGTCCACCGACCCCGCCCATTCGCTGGCCGATTCATTCGACCTGGAGTTCGGCAGCGAGCCCACCGAGGTGGCGCCGAACCTGTGGGCCGAGCAGATCGACAGCCAGGCCAGGCTCGAGGCCAACTGGCGGGCGATCCAGGACTACGTGGTCAGCCTGCTCAATTGGGGCGGGACCGACGCGATCGAGGCGGAGGAGCTGTCGGTCATCCCAGGCCTCGACGAGCTCTTCAGCCTGATCGATATCAACCGCTATCACGAGCAGGGACGCTACGACCTGCTGGTGGTCGACTGCGCGCCGACGGCCGAGACGCTGCGCCTGCTGTCCCTGCCCGACGCCCTTTCCTGGTACATCGACCGGATCTTCCCGTCGTCGCGGCGCATCGCCACGGTGGCGCGCCCGCTGCTGGGCCGCTTCGGCAACCTGCCGCCGATCGCCTCCGACGCGGTGTTCAGCGCGGTCGAGCGCCTGTACCGCAACCTCGAGCGGGTGCGCACGTTGCTGGCCGAGCCGGAGTCGTCCACCGTCCGGCTGGTCGTCAACCCCGAGAAGATGGTCGTCGCCGAGGCGCGCCGCACCTACACCTACCTGTCGCTGTTCGGGTACCGGGTGGACGCGGTGGTGGTCAACCGCCTCCTGCCCGACGACGTCACCGACCCGTACTTCGGGAAGTGGAAGGACATCCAGGCCGACCATTTCCGCACCATCACCGAATCGTTCTCGCCCCTGCCGATCCTGACCTGCCGCCTGTTCGACACCGAGATGATCGGTCTCGAACGCCTCGCCGAGGTCGCCGACACCGTCTACGGCCAGCGCGACCCGGCCGCCGTGCTGGCACGGACCGAGCCGATGCGGGTCACCAAGGAGAAGGGGGGTGGCTACGCGCTGCGGGTCGAGCTGCCGTTCACCGACCGGGACGACCTCGACGTGCTACGCAAGGGAGAGGAGCTGTACGTCAAGGTCGGTACCTACAAGCGCAACGTGCTCCTGCCGCAGGCGCTGCACTCCCTGGACGTCGTGGCCGCCACCCTGCGGGCCGGCGCCCTGGTGGTCCACTTCGCCGCCCCCGAGGCCAGCCCGGCCAAGGGCGCCAGGCGGTCCTGAGACCGGTCGTCCACGAGCGATCGCCGAGCAGCGGCCGAAGGGCCGAAGGAGATGGCATTGACGGAACAGGAGAGCCAGGCGGCCGGGGCGGCCCCGGAGTGTCTCGTCTGCCCGCTGTGCATGGGCGTCGCAGCGCTCCGCCAGGCACGGCCCGAGGTGATGGAGCACCTGGTCAAGGCGGGTGCCGAGCTGCTGGAGGCGTTCCGGGCGCTGATGGAGCCACCGGCGGGGGAGCGGGCGCGGGCCGGCGGCCTCCAGCGCATCGACATCGGCTGACCCGGTCCGTATGGCTCGCGGGTGCTCGACACGCCGCGCGAGCGCCGGCCCGCCGCCGTGCTCGCTGCCGCTACGATGACCTCGCCGGGAGCCGGCTGTCCGCGCCGCGGGCAGGTCACCCTGGCGCTGGATTGCCGTCGCAGGGGACCGGCACTCGAGACGGTCGGCAGGGTCGGACGGTGCCGCGGTGCTGGTCCCGCCGTGGCCCAGGACTGGAGTGAGCTGGCTGGAGCCGATGGAACCTGATCTGGAAGACGACGCGACCGGCTCGTCCCCGGAGGGGCCCGGGGAACTCCGGGGGGGTCCCCCGGTGGGTCGGGCCCCGGTGAACCGGGCCCAGGTGGACCGGGGCGATGCCGCGCTGCCCCCCGATCCGGGCGCCCGGCGGGCGATCGGCATCGACATCGGCGGCACCAAGATCGCCGCCGGCGTGGTCACCGCGGAGGGCCGGATCGTCGAGCGCGCGCTCGTGCCCACCCCGATGGGCGACGAGCCCGCCACCATCTCGGCGATGCGTGGCGTGATCGGGGAGCTGCGCGAGCGCCACCCGTCCGTCGAGGCGATCGGCGTGGGCGCGGCCGGGCTGGTCGACTGGCCGAGCGGGCGGATCCGCTGGGCGCCCCACAACGCCTACCGGCAGCTCCCCCTGCGGCGGCTGCTGTACGAGGCGACCGGGCTGCCGACCGTGGTCGACAACGACGCCAACGCCGCGGCCTGGGCGGAAGCGCGCTACGGGGCCGGCGCCGGCAGCGACCACATGGTCCTGCTCACGGTGGGCACCGGCATCGGCGGGGGGCTGGTGCTCGATGGGCACGTGTACCGGGGAAGCTCCGGGCTCGGTGCCGAGGTCGGGCACATGACCGTCGACCCCGCCGGCGATCTCTGCGACTGCGGCAACGTCGGCTGCCTGGAGGCGGTGGCATCCGGCTCGGCGCTCGGGCGCGCCGGGCGCCGAGCCGCCCAGGCCGATCCGGGCGGGCTGCTGGCGCAGCTCGCCGGCCACCCGGAGAAAGTCACCGGCGAGCTGGTCTTCCGGGCCGCCCAGCAGGGCGACGCCACCGCCATGGAGCTGTTCGAGCGGCTCGGCTTCTGGCTCGGGGTGGGGATCGCCGCGCTGGTGACGGTGTTCGACCCCGAGCTGGTGGTCATCGGCGGGGGACTGGTGCACACCGGCGATCTGCTGCTCAAGCCCGCCAGGGCGAGTATGGAACGCTACACCTTCGGCCTGATGCACCGGGAGCTGCCGCCGGTGGTCCCCGCCCGGCTCGGTCCCGACGCCGGCATGGTCGGCGCCGCCACTCTGGCGCTCCGGGCCGGAGGCTGAGCCCGCGGTGGCGAGCATGCCAGCGCTGGCCGTCACCCTCCCGCAGTTCCGGTCAGCGCCCGACGAGACCCTCGACGCGCTGGAGGACAGTTACCGGCTCGGCTACTCGGGCGGGTTCGTCTTCGACCATCTCTGGCCGCTCGGCCAGCCGCAGCGGCCAGCCCTGGAGTGCTGGACGCTGCTGGCCGCCCTCGCCGGCCGCCTCAGTGCCCTGGCCCGGGAACCCGGCGCCTCCGCCCCGCAAGGCCCGCAAGCTGCGCCCGGCGCCTCCCGCCCGCAAGACCCGCCCGGCGCCCAAGCGCCTGCCGCCTACCGGGTGGGGACCCTGGTGACCAGGGCCGGGCTGCGCCCGCCGGCGCTGCTCGCGCACATGGCGCGGACGGTGGCATCGGTCGCCGGGGCGCCGCCGATCGTCGGGATCGGCATGGGCGACGACGGCAATCGCCCGGAGAACGAGGCCTTCGGCATCCCCTACCACAGCGATCCGGCCAGGCGAGCCGCCGAGCTGCTGCGGGCCGTCGACGCCCTCCGCGGGCCGCTGGCCGGCCAGCCCACCCCGCCGGTCTGGGTCGGCGGGACCAGCCGGCGCGCCCGCGGGCTGGCCGGCCGAGCCGCCGACGCCTGGAACGCCTGGGGCCTGGACCCAGACGAGCTGGCCGCCGGCCTCGCGGAGGTGCGCCGCGCCGCCGGGGACGCCGGGCGCGACCCCGCGACCGTCGAGGGCACCTGGGGTGGCCAGGTCCTGGTCGCCGACGACTGGGCCCAGGCGCAATCGATGCTGGAGCGCTGGGGCGCCGGGCGCTCACCCGCCGAGGTCGCGCGGACCGTGGCCGGGGACGGTGCTCTGGTTGCGCGCCGGCTCGCCCGACTGGGCGACGCCGGCGCGAGCTGGTGCGTCCTGGCATTCGTCGGGGGCTCTGGCGCGCGGATGCGGGCGCTGCTCGCCAAGGCAACCGATCTTTCCGTACGTCCGAACGGCGTTCCACGTTACGATCGGTAAAGGAGACCAAGTTATTCGACCGAACAAGCAATCCTCGGGGTCCGATTTGGCGTCGATGCGCATGCCTCACGTGCTCACAGCATAGCAATCCATCATCGCGGCAGCCGCGCGGTCTCCGCCAGTACTCGCAGGCCAGGGTGGATTATCAATCCTGACTAGCAAATCTGGTCTAGGTATCTGCGCGCCCTAATTGGTGCGTTTCTCTTGCGATCCCGCTTTGCAAAAGGGCTCGCCCCAAAGGAAAATCCCGACCTCACCTACCCGTTGCTGCTGAGCGTCCCACTCAAGCTGGGAAGCAGGGGAGGAAACATGTTGACTGCCGTTCGTCCAAACACGCCCGCCGCAACACCGGTGGTCGTCGCTCCACGTTCGTCTCAGAGGGCTTCCACGACGCGCTCCGGTCGAGTAGCCTCTGCCTCATGGTCCGCTCGCGTGGCCCCCACCATACCGTTCACCCCCGTCGCCTCCATCGCAACGCCGTCCACGGTCGCATCCGTGACCTGGGGAAGGCCCGCTGCGTCGGTGACGTGGGGAAGCTCCGTGGCGTCGGTGACGTGGGGAAGCCCCGTGGCGTCGGTGACCTGGGGAAGCCCCGTGGCGTCGGTGACCTGGGGAAGGCTGCGGAGGGCGTCCTTGGCGACGCCCTGAGCCCCGCGGCTCCAGAGAGCGGGTGGCACCGATGACCGCCACGCCGCTGCCTTCCAGCGCCCGGAATGCGGTGCCGCGCCGCGTCTGGCTGTTCGTCCTGGTCAGTGGGTGTCTCGCCGCCGCGGTCGTTGCGGCTATCCTGCCGGACGCCATCCGGGAGGTCACCGGCAGCGACTGGCGGAATCTGTGGCGGCCGGTCGTGTATGCGGTTGGTCTTGTCGTCGCCGAACGGCTCGTGGTGCGCGTGCCCGTCCGGAACCACCAGGTGATGGTGGGCGTCACCGACCTGGTCGTGGTGCTGGGCGTCGTCTTCATCGACCTGCCGATGCTGGTCGTGGCCACCGCACTGGGGATCGCGGTGAGCCAGATTCTCACCCAGCCGTCCACGGTCAAACGGCTGTTCAACGTGCTCCAGTACGTGCTCTCAGCCAGCGCGGCCGCCGCGCTGACCTCCGCGGTGCTCGCGCTCCTGAGCCGCTGGCATCTCCTCGGCCTCGCCGCCGGCCGGGAGGCGCAGTTTCGACCGTCACTGGCCTTCGCGTGGGCCATCGGGATGATCGCGTTCGTCCTGGTGAACTATTCCATGGTGGCCTTGGCGGTGGGGCTGTCGGTGGAGCAGCCGTTCCGCTCGTCCTGGCTACGGGCGGCCCCCGTGGCCGCCGCCGACTGGGCGGCCAGCACCGCCTACGGCCTGCTGATCGCCTCATTGCTCGCGCAGAACCAGGCACTGCTCCCGCTGCTGGTCATCCCGCTCGGGCTCACGCTCCTTGGCAACCGGGCCTGGGTCCGGACCCTGGCCAAAGGGCAGCGCATGCATTCGCTCTACGAAGCGGGCAGGGCGCTCTCCAACGGGATGGGCGAGGTCGACGCCTGGCGGGACTTCGTCGGCCGGGTGTCCGAGGTACTGAACTGCGAGGGCGCGGCGGTGTTCCTTGGCCGCCCCGACGACGGCGCGCTCGACGTGATCTCGACCCAGGGCGGCCCCGACAGGCTGATGGTCTCCGCGTCGCCGAGTGCCTGGGAGCAGGCGACAAAGGGATATGTCACCCGTTCGCGCTGGCCGCGCGCGGCGACGGTGGTGATGGAAACCGAGGGCCGGGCGGTCGGCTACGCGGTCGCGTACGGGCCCAGGGTGGAGTCCGACTTCACCTCAGAGGACCGCGAGACGCTGCTCACCCTGGCCAACCAGGGCGCTGCCGCGCTGCGCAACGAGTCGTTGTACCGCGAGGCCGAGGGCGAGCGGGCGACGCTGCGCGACATCGTCAGCCACTCGACCGACGGCATCTACACGGTCGGGCCCGACCGCGCGGTCCGCTCCTGGAACCCGGCGATGATGGCGCTCACCGGCTACTCCGAGGAGGAGGCGGTCGGCCAGAAGTGCTTCAACCTGCTGCGTGCCCGCGACGGCGAGGGCGTGGACATGTGCGCGGCGGACTGCCCGATCCTGGCGGCCGCCAAGTCCGGGCAGGAGGAGGTCCGCGACGCCTCGGTCCTCAACAAGGACGGCGTGGCCCGCTGGATCCGCTACGCGCACGCGCCGATCGTGGGCTCCGACGGCGAGATGGACGCCGACGTGGTGGTGGTCCGCGACGTCACCCGCGAGCGCCAGACCGACGAGCTCAAGGCCGACTTCGTCGCCAGCGTCTCGCACGAGCTGCGCACGCCGCTGACGCCGATCAAGGGCTTCCTGATGACGCTGCTGCGCGAGGACCGCGACTTCACCCAGGACCGCCGGCACGAGTACTACAAGCTGATGCTGGTGCAGTCCCAGCGGCTGGAGCGGCTGATCGAGGACCTCCTGGAGGTGACCCGCCTGGAGACCGGCGCCGGCCTGGTCGACTCGAGCCCGATCGACGCCATCGACCTGGTCGGGCAGGTGGTGGACCGGTTCACCAGCGAGGACCCGCAGCGGATCGTGACCGTGATCGCGCCCAGCCACGCCGTCTACTGCCGTGGCGACTGGATGCGCACCGACCAGGTGCTGGCCAACCTGCTGTCCAACGCGCTGCGCTACTCGCCGGCGCACGAGCCGGTGGAGGTGCGCCTGCTGCCGCAGGGCCGCGAGGTCGTCTTCGAGGTCCGCGACTGCGGCCCAGGCATCTCGCTGGATGAGCAGTCGCGGATCTTCGAGCGCTTCCAGCGCGGCGGCCACTACCTGACGCGCGAGCAGGGCGGCGCCGGCCTGGGCCTGTACCTGGCCAAGCGGCTGGTGGAGGCCATGGGCGGCCGGATCTGGGTGTCGAGCCGGCTGGGGAGCGGCTCGGTGTTCGCCTTCGCCCTGCCGGCCGAGCCGAGCCTGCACGTCGTCACGCCACGGGAGCGCTCCATCGGCTAGCATCCACGCCCATGAGTACCGATGCGCGCAACGACGAGTACCGTTCCTTCCTCGAGGACCAGCCGGTCGAGACCCTCCGCGACTGGGCGCTGCACCTGGCCAGGCAGCGCCGTGACGTCGGCTTCCTCTGGGACCTGAGCAAGCATCTGCCCGATACCGAGGACGCCAACACCGACTGGGCGGCCGAGGACCCGATCGACGCCGTCCGCGAGCTGGTCCACCTCGTTACCCATTTCCGCGAGGAGGCCGCCAGCCCCGAGATCGGCGACCTTCTCAGAGCCCGCTACGTCGAGTACCTCGCCGAGCACGCCGACCAGCGGCGCTTCGGCGGGTCGTAGGCCCACATCACCGAGCTTCCGCGGCCAGCATCGCCGTGACCTCGTCAGACGGGCACGCTACGGGACCAGCTCGTCGGCCAGCGCGCCGAGGAAGAGCCCGACGTCGGTGACGACGCCGGTGGCCTGGGTGGAGCCGCGGTCCGCGAGCTTGGTGACGGTGGAGAGGTTGATGTCGACGCAGACGAGCGGCACGGAGGCGGGGAGCAGGTTGCCGGTGGCGATGGAGTGCAGCATGGTCGCCACCATCAGTGCGTAGCCGACGCCGGGCAGCAGCAAGCGCATGACCCGCTGGGTCTCGATCACGTCGGTGATCGTGTCGGGCAGGGGACCGTCGTCGCGGACGGAGCCGCCGAGCGCGAACTCGACGCCGTGCTGCACGCAGGCGTGCATGATCCCCGACGTCAGCACGCCCTGCTCGACGGCCTTGGCGATCGAGCCGCAGCGGCGGATGGTGTTGATGGCGCGGATGTGGTGTTCGTGCCCGTGCTCGACCCCGACGCCCTCCGAGAGGTTCACCCCCAGCGAGGTCCCGTACAGGGCGCCCTCGATGTCGTGCGCCGCCAGGGCGTTGCCGGCGAACAGCACGTCGAGGTAGCCGGCCTGGATCAGCCGCACGACCGCGGGCGACGCGCCGGTATGGATCACGGCCGGCCCGGCGACCCAGAGGATCTTCTCGCCGCGGCGCTTGGTCTCCCGCATCGCCTCCGCGACCTTGCGGACGATCAGGCCCTGCGGCTTCTCGCTGGAGACCTGCGAGGACATGAACTCGAAGACCTCGCCGGCCCGGCCGCGGTCGCGCGGCTGCACGCGGATGCCGAGGCTGCCGACCACCACCGGCTCGCCCTGGCGCACCTCGCTCATGGGCACGGTGCGCGCACGGCCGTCGGAGACCACGATGGCGCAGTCCATCTCGGGGTGCTCGACCTGGAACCAGACGCCGCCCGCGCGCACCTCGGTCTCCAGGTTGGTCGAGGAGTAGAAGCCGTCGGGCAGCACCCCGTCCATCTCGGCGGGCACCAGGGTCGCCTCGCCGGCCTCCACGCGAGTCATGCCGAGGCCCATCAGCGACCCGACCAGCTGCTCGAGCTGCCCGGGGCGCTCCGCCTTGACCACCAGCCGGGCGTATGACGGGTCGACCGGGGTCCGTCCCACCTTGAACTCGACGATCTCGTAGTCGCAGCGCGCCCCCCGCACCTGGTCGAGGATGCGGGTGAACAGCATCGAGTCGATCACGTGGCCCGTGATCTCCAGGGTCTCCAAGTGGACGGGCATGGCTCCTCGTGGTCGCGTCGGCTGGGTTTGACGGCAGATTCTGGCACGAGCGTAGCGCCCCCGGGGCGGGCCCGGCGGGCGGGGAGGTGCCACCGCCGCGTCGGGCGGCCCTGGCCCCCCGGGCTGCCGCCGACCCCCGCGGCATCGGTGTCACAATCGACCCATGGCCATCGATCTACGCTCGGACACCCTGACCAGGCCCACCCCGGCGATGCGCCGCGCCATGGCCGATGCCGAGGTCGGCGACGACCTGTATCGCGAGGACCCGACCACCAAGCGGCTCGAGGCGGCCGTGGCGGAACGGTTCGGCCACCAGGCCGCCCTGTTCGTGCCGTCCGGCACGATGGGCAACCAGATCTGCCTCCGGCTCGCCGCCGCGCCGGGCACCGGCTGCCTGGCGCACGAGGACAACCACCTCCTCTGGCACGAGGGCGGCGCCGGCGCCCGCCTCAGCGGCATCCAGTTCCACACGCTGTCGGGCCCGCGCGGGCTGGTCGACCCACAGGCCCTGCGCGCCCGCGTGCGCACCGCGGAGTACGGCGTCCCGACCAGCGCGATCGCGGTCGAGCAGACGCACAACCGCGGCGGGGGAGCGGTCTGGCCGCTGGAGACGCTGGCGGCGGTGCGCGGCGTGGCCGACGGCGCCGGCCTGCACCTGCACTGCGACGGCGCCCGCATCTGGAACGCCCACGTCGCCGCCCGCGTACCGCTGGAGCGCTACGGAGCGCTGTTCGACAGCCTCTCCGTCTGCTTTTCCAAGGGGCTGGCCGCGCCGGTCGGCTCGGCCGTGATCGGCGACCGCGACCTGATCGAGCGCGCGCGGGACGAGCGAGGGCTGCTGGGCGGCGGCATGCGCCAGTCGGGGGTGCTGGCGGCGGCCGCGCTGGTCGCGCTCGAGGGGATGGTCGACCGCCTCGCCGAGGACCACGCCAACGCGCGGCGCACGGCCGTGACGGTGGCCTCGGCGGTGCCAGGCAGCGTCGAGCTCGACGCGGTCCAGACCAACATGGTGATGCTGCAGGCCGGCGCCTTCGGCACCGACGCCCCCGGGCTGGTCAAGCGGCTCGCCGATCTGGAAGTGCTGGCGGGCGCCACCGCGCCGGACCAGGTCCGGCTCGTCTTCCATTACGAGGTGAGCGCGGGCGACGCCGACCAGGCCGCCCGGGCGATCGTCGCCGCGGCGGGATGAGCGGCGGGGGAGCCGTCCGCGACGCGGCGCGCTTCGGGCTCGCCGACGTCCAGGCGGCGGCCGCGCGGATCGCCGGCAGGGTCCACCACACCCCGGTGCTGCGCTCCCGCAAGCTCGACGCGGAGCTTGGCTGCGAGGTGCTGGCCAAGGCGGAGCACCTGCAGCGCGCCGGCGCGTTCAAGGCGCGCGGGGCCTTCAACGCGCTGCTGTCGCTGGACCCGGCGACCCGGCGGCGCGGCGTGATCGCGGTGAGCTCCGGCAACCACGGGCAGGCGGTCGCGCTGGCCTCGGCCGAGACCGGCGCCGCCGCCGTGGTGGTGATGCCGTCCGACGCCAACCCCGCCAAGGTCGCGGCCACCCGCGCCTACGGCGCCGAGGTGATCACCCGTGGCGTCACCCCGGCCAGCCGCGAGGCGGTGGTCCTGCGGCTGGCGGCCGAGCGGGGCCTGCACCTGGTCCACCCGTTCGACGACCTCGACGTCATGGCCGGCCAGGGGACCGCTGCGCTGGAGCTGCTGGAGGAGGTCGGCGAGGTCGACGTGGTGCTGGTGCCGGTGGGCGGGGGCGGGCTGATCAGCGGGACCGCCGCGGCGGTCAAGGGTAGCCGGCCGGCGACCAGGGTGGTCGGGGTCGAGCCCGCCGTGGCCGCCGACGCGCGCGACTCCATGGCCGCCGGCCGCCGGGTGGCGCTGCCCGCCGCGCCGGAGACGATCGCCGACGGGGTGCGTTCCCTGATGGTGGGGGAGCGGCCGTTCGAGGTGATGCGCCGGCTGGTCGACGAGATCGTCACCGTGACCGAGGACGACCTGCTCGATACGCTTGCGCTGGCGTGGTCGCGGACCAAGCAGCTCATCGAGCCGACCGCCGCCCTGCCCCTGGCCGCGCTGCGCACCGGCGCCGTCCGCGCCCGGCGCGCCGGTGTCATCCTGTCCGGAGGCAACGTCGACACGAACGCCCTGGCCGCGTCGCTGCGAAAGGAGTCAACCGATGCAGCCGCCCGCCGACCCTGACCCCCTGGCGCCGGAGCCGTCGCCCGAGGAGTTCCCCGGGTCGTTGCTCGACCCCGTGCCGGCACCGGCCGCCCCGCCCGCACCGGCCGCTCCCGCGATCCGCGCGTCCGACCGGGAGCGGGACGCGGCCGTGCAGCAACTGCAGGCGGCCTTCGCCGAGGGCCGCCTCGATGACCAGGAGTTCGACCAGCGCATGCGGGCGGCGCTGGTGGCTCGTACCCGCGCCGAGCTGGACGGTGTCCTGGCCGACCTGCCGCGGTCGGGCGGGCTGGCGACCGCGCAGGTCCAGAGCACCGGGCAGCTGCTGCTGGCGCTCAAGGGCGGGCTTGCGCGCCGCGGGCGCTGGCGCGTACCCGAGCGGCTCGACGCGGTCGCCTGCAAGGGCGTCGTCGATGCCCGCCCCACCCCCACCCCTCGCGGCGAGATCACCCGGGGCTGAGGTGCGGACGGCGACCGGGGCGGGAGCGGTGGCGCCGTGGACGCGGCGCTTCGTGTGGGCGTTCCTGGCCGCCTTCGTGATCGCCGGGGTGTTCGGGTTCGAGGCGTGGCCGCTGACGGGCTGGCGGCTGTTCGCGGACGCCCGCTCGGCGAGGCAGGTGAGCCTCCAGGCGGTCACGGTCGACGCCGCGGGGCGCGAGCGGCCGGTCCCCTGGGACGACCTCCCGATCCGCTTCCGCGGGAACGTGCAGGTGCTCAAGGGCTTCGAGGACCTCCGTCCCGGCCAGCAGGCCGCCGTCTGCACGGCCTGGGCGGACGCGGTCCGCGCGCGCGGCGGCGAGGTCCGCGCGGTGCGGATCTACCGGGTCGAGACGGACGTCTCGCGCCGCGCCGGCGACCGGGCGGCCCCTGGCACGCGCAGCCTGCGCTTCACCTGCCGCGGAACCGTCGAGGCCAGCGGAGGCCCAGGTGGCTAGGCGTCCGGCCGAGCCTGGCGCCGGCGCCGATAGTCCCGGCGAGGCCGCCGTGGGGCCGCGGGCATGGACCGGCCGGGTGGAGGGGTGGCTGTTCGCGCCGGGGGATCCCAGGCGGCTGGCGGGGCTGCGCATCGGGCTCTGCGGTGTGCTGGCGATCCGGCTGGCGGCAGGGCCCTACCTGGACCTCGCCCACCAGCCGGCGGCGCTGTTCCGCCCGATCTCGTTCATGAGGCTGCTGCCGTCGATGCCGCCGCCGGCCTTCGTGCTGCCCGTCCAGGTCCTGGCGGTCACCGCGGCGGTGCTGGCCACCGTCGGTCTGGCCACCCGGGTCAGCCTGCCGCTGGCGTGGCTGGCCGCCGTGCCGCTGATCGCGATGACCTCCAGCCTCGGCAAGACCGTGCACAACGACGTGCTGCTGCTGCTGTGCCTGCTGCCACTGCTGCCGTCACCGGCGGGCGCCGCCTGGTCGCTGGACGCACGCCGGCGGGGCGACGGGGAGGCGACGGCGTCGTGGCGCTTCGGCTGGCCGGTGCGCACCGCGATGGTGGTGGTCGCCGGCGCCTACTTCTTCTCCGGCTTCGCCAAGCTGCTGCACGCCGGGCCGGCCTGGGTGACCAGCGGCAACCTCCGCTGGGTGCTGTACGCCTCCAGCGACGCGCAGGCGCACGCCAACCAGGCGGCGCTGTTCGTGGCCGGCCGGCCGTGGCTGGCGCACCTGCTGGCCGCCGGCTCGCTGGCCATCGAGCTCTGCTTCCCGCTGGTGCTGTGGCGGCCCAGGCTGGCCTGGGTGCTCGTGCCAGCGGTGGTCGCCCTGCACGCCGGCATCTGGGCCGCCATGCGCCTGGACTACTGGCCGATGGCGGCCACCGTGCTGATCGTCATGGTCGACTGGCCCGCCGTGCTGTCCAGGCTGCGCGGCTCCCGAGCCCGCCCGCTCCCCTCCGCCGACCCGCGGGGACCGGCCAGAGCGCCGGCTCCCACGCCCCGCTCGCGCTGAATCGAGCGGGACCCGACGGTGACCGCACCCACGCCGAATTTAATTCGGGTGCTTCGCCATCGGTAACTATTCAGGGCGCCTGGCCGTGTGAGGCATTCCCGATGGCGATGATGGGGACTCGGGCGCGCGCGTGTAGAGAGTGTGGCTGGTTACGCGCCCGGGTCAGGATCTGGCTGTGGTGGTGTTCGTAGTTGACGGACTGCTACTGGAACCAACAGCCCGAAGACGAGTGTGTAGAAGACCACCTGCCAGGGACGTAGCTGCAACGGGTGCGGCCGTTTGTGCGGGGTATGTGGTTGGCTTGCCTGCTGGCCGGCTGCGATCCGGTGCGCCAGCCAGGTCAGGTAGATCACCACGATGGCGATAACGGCCAGGGGCACGATGATAATCGGGGGTGCGTTGGGGCAGCTGTCCCTTGTGTCCCCGGTGCAGGGTGGGCCGTAGGCGCCCACGACGATGGTCGCCACCACGGCGAGGATCGCGACGGGCAGCGCGACCAGGTAGGCGCGGGCGTGCCGAGTGGTTGGGAAGCGAAGGTCTGGCGGCGGGGGCGGATGGTGAGCGTCAGGGGTGCGCATGTGGTTGGCTTGCCGATCGTTGGCGGGTTGGGTTCGAGGGAGTCTTGCCCTTCTGCGGTCACAGCTCAAGGCCTTGCTGACATCGAGGGGCAGCGGGTGTGGTGTGGGGCCGTGGACCCGGTCCGGGGTCGAGCAACAGGGTGCCGCGGGCGTGCTGGCCTGCCGAGGTGCGTCGGTCGGCGTCGCCGTTTGTGTCGCAGTTGGCGCTGGATCCTGCTGCTGGGCTGACCGGCTCGCGTTGTGGGCGGTTGACGACGTGGGGGTTGTGGGATAGCTGTCCCGTAGGCCCATGGGCAAGCGGGCGTGAGCACTCGACGTGCCGGAGGCCCTGACCTGCTCCCCGATCCCGATCCTGCAGCGGATCTCGACGCGGTCGTTGCTGCGCAGGCGGCCGTCATTGTGCAGCTGCGGGCGGCTGCCGCCGAGCAGGCCCGCGTGATCGAGCGGCTGCAGGCGCGGGTCGCGGAGCTGGAACGCCAGCTCGGCAAGCACTCCGGGAACTCCTCCAAGCCGCCGTCATCTGACGGGCTCGGCAAGCCGCCAGCGCCCAAGCGGGAGCGCCGTAGTGGCGCCCAGGGTCGTCGGCCGGGCAAGCAGCCAGGCGCGCCCGGTGCCTATCTGGCCCAGGTCCCCGAGCCTGACGAGGTCATCTGGCATGTCCCGGATCGCTGTGGCCGCTGCGACGCGGACCTGGCCGATGCGCTGGTGGTCGGGGTCGAGGCCCGCCAGGTGTTCGACCTGCCGCCGCTGCGTCTGGCCGTGGCCGAGCACCGGGCCCGGCGTCGCCGATGCGTCTGCGGGACCACCACCCAGGCGGTGTTTCCCGCCGAGGCTCGTGCGGCGGCCTGTTACGGGCCTGGGGTGCGGGCGCTTTGCTGCTATTTGCTGGTGCACCAGCACCTTCCGGTTGACCGGGCCGCGCAACTGTTGGCCGATCTGCTCGGCGCGCCAGTCGCCACCGGCACGCTGGCCGCCGTACTGGCCGAGGGCGCGGCCGGGCTGGAGGGGTTCTGCGAGGTGGTGCGCGAGCGGCTGGCCACCGCGAGCGTGGCGCACTTCGATGAGACCGGCGCCAGGGTGGCGGGCCGGCTGCACTGGGTCCACTCGGCCTCCACCGCCAGCTTCAGCCTGTTCACCGCGCACCCCAAGCGGGGCACGGTGGCGATGGACGCCGCCGGGGTCCTGCCAGGATTCCACGGGGTGGCGGTGCACGACGGCTGGTCGCCCTACTGGCGCTACGAGCAGGTCACCCATGCGTTGTGCGGCGCGCACCTGCTACGCGAGCTGGAAGCGGTCACCGACGAGCCGGGCCAGGGCTGGGCGGCCGGGATGGCGGAGCTGCTGGCCGACGCCAAGACCCAAGCCGACCGCGCCCGCGCGGCCGGTGCCGAGCGGGTCGACGACAGGGTGCGGATCAGACTGCACGCCCGCTGCCAGCGGCTGCTGGCCGACGGGCACGCGGCCAACCCGCCACCACCACTCGGTCGCCGCCGGCGCGGCCGCGCTCGCCGCTCGCCCGCGGCCAACCTGCTGGGACGGCTGGACACCTATCAGGTTGAGGTCCTGCGCTTCCTGGACGACCTACGGGTGCCGTTCGACAACAACCAGGCCGAGCGGGATCTTCGCATGGTCAAGCTGCAGCAGAAGATCTCGGGCTGCTGGCGCACCCTTGCCGGCGCCCAGGCGTTCCTGACGCTCCGCAGCTATATCTCCACCGCCCGCAAGCACGGCCGCAACCCGCTCGCCGTCCTCGGCGAGCTCTTCCGGGGCAATCCCTGGCTTCCAGCCCCGATCAGAGCCTGAACGCGATAGGGTCGCGACTGGTGACAGCCATGGTGTTCTTTCTCATCGACACTGACGTCAACGAAGTCTCGGTTTACGCATCGTCGGAGTCGCTCACCGCCGACCTTGAGGTCTACGACGTCGATGAAGGCATCTACCAGGTCTACGACTCGCAGGCCCGCTACCTCCCCCTGACCTGGCAGGCCCCCAACCCCCGCAGCCGCTGGGACGGTCAGGCACAACTGGCTCCACCACAACCGGGGCGGGAGGACGGGCTCTACGACGCACTGCGGCGGTTCCTGCCAGTCATCGGCCGGGCCGACCTGGCCGACGCCCCGGTCTTGGACCTTCAAGCAGCCGCCCAAGTGATCAGCGATCATCCCGGCAGGCCGTCGTCCCACCCGCGGTGACGATGGCCGTCTGGAAGGTCCCCGGTGCTGCTGACGACCTGAATAGTTACCGCCATCGGTGCTCCGGTATGGTCAGGTTGTGGCATCAAGGACGGGATCGCATCGGCTGCAGGCACTGTGGCGAACCCGATCCTACGTCCAGCCGTTTCGGGGACAGATGCTCGCGATGTTCGCGGCGGCCCTGCTCGGCGTCGGCGCCGGCATCGTCATCCCGCTGGTGACCAAGGCGATCATCGACGGCCCGGTGGCGCGTGGCGAGCGGAGCCTGCTGCTGCCACTGGCACTGGTGGCCTTCGGGCTCGGCGCGGTCGAGGCGATCCTGACCTTCGTGCGCCGCTGGATCCAGTCGACCGCGGTCCTGGGGATGGAGACCGCCATCCGCGGCGACCTCTACCGCAGCCTGCAGCGCCTGCCCGTCTCGTTCCACGACCGCTGGCAGTCGGGGCAGCTCCTCTCGCGCGCCGTCACCGATCTCGGAGTGATCCGGCGGTTCATCGGCTTCGGCCTCATCTTCCTGATCGTGAACGTGCTCACCTACGCCACCGTCCTGGTCCTGCTGCTGCGCCTCTCGGTGACGCTCGGCCTGATCGTCCTGGTCTCCACGCTGCCGATCCTGACCATCTCCAGGAGCTGGACCCGGCGCTACTTCGAGATCTCCAGGCGGGTGCAGGACCAGCAGGGCGACCTGGCCACGGTGGTCGAGGAGTCGGCCGGTGGCGTGCGCGTCGTCAAGGCCTTCGGCCGCCGGGAGCTGGTGGACGCCCGCTTCGGCCAGGCGGCCGAGCGGCTCGCTGGCTCCTGGATGGACGCCGTGGCGCTGCGGGCACGGTTCTGGACCCTGCTGGACGTGATCCCGAACCTGTCCCTGGCGGTGGTGCTGTGCGTCGGCGCCCTGGCCGTGGCCAAGGGCCTGCTGAGCCTCGGGGGCCTGATCGCCTTCCTGTCGCTGCAGCTCCAGCTCGTCTGGCCGATCGATGCGCTCGGCTGGATCCTGGCGATCGGCCAGGAGGCGGCCACCGCGGCCGAGCGCGTCTACGAAGTGCTCGACACCCCGGTCGAGATCGCCGACCTCCCCGGCGCGGTCGCGCTCGGCCGTGTGCAGGGCAGGCTGCGGTTCGAGGGCGTGGGTTTCCGCTACCCGGGCGCCGACCGGCCGGTGCTGCGCGACGTCAGCCTGGAGGTCGAGCCGGGCGAGACGCTCGCCCTGGTGGGGGCGACCGGCTCCGGCAAGACCACGCTGGTGTCGCTGGTGCCGCGGCTCTACGACGTGAGCCAGGGGCGCATCACGATGGACGGGCACGACCTGCGCGGCCTGCGGCTCGACTCGCTGCGGCGGGTGGTGGCGGTCGGCTTCGAGGAACCGATCCTGTTCTCGGCCAGCGTCCGCGAGAACCTCATGCTGGGCGTGGCCGAAGCGACCGACGAGGAGCTGGCCACGGCGCTGGAGGTCGCCAAGGCCGAATTCGTGTTCGAGCTGCCGTGGGGCCTGGACACGCGCATCGGCGAGCAGGGGCTGAGCCTGTCCGGCGGCCAGCGGCAGCGGCTCGCGCTGGCCCGCGCGGTGCTGGCGCGGCCGCGTGTGCTGGTGCTGGACGACCCGCTGTCCGCCCTGGACGTGCACACCGAGGCGCTGGTCGAGGAGGCGCTGGCGCGCGTGCTGGCCGGCACCACCGGACTGGTGGTCGTGCACCGGCCGTCGACCCTGGCGCTGGCGGACCGGGTGGCGCTGCTGGAGGGCGGCACGATCAGCGCGGTCGGCACCCACAGCGAGCTGCTCGCCTCCACGCCCGCCTACCGGGCGATCCTCTCCCAGGACCCGGAGGGGTCCGGGGAACCCCAAAGGGGTGCCCCGGTGGGTCGGGAGGGGTCCGGGGAACCCCAAAGGGGTGCCCCGGTGGGTCGGGAGGGCGCGGGCGCTGACGCCGACGGCGCCCGGGCGGCCGCCTCGTGAGCCAGAGCCTGGACCAGTGGCGCGGAGTCGCCGCCGAGGACGCCGATGAGCTGCCCGGCGGCCTTGCGGTGCTGCTGCGGGCGCGCAGCCGGCGGCTGCTCGGCGCGGTGCTGCGCCCACGCCGCAGGCTGGTCGCCGCGGCCGTGGCGGTGGTGCTGGTCAGCAACGGGGCGACCATGGCCGGCCCCTACCTGGTCAAGGTGGGCATCGACCGCGGCATCCAGCCGGTGGTCGACCGTGGCGACGTGCGCCCGCTGGCGCTGATCATCGGGCTGCTGGTCGCCGCCGCGCTGCTCCAGGCTGCCACGCTGCGGCTGTTCTTCCTGCTGGTCGGGCGGCTCGGCCAGGAGGTCCTGCTGGACCTGCGCACCCGCGTGTTCGACCACTTCCAGCGGCTGAGCCTGTCCTTCCACGAGCGCTACACCTCCGGCCGGGTGATCTCGCGGCTCACCTCGGACATGGACGCGATCACCGAGGTCCTGGACGGCGGGCTGGAGGACCTGGCCACGGCGGTGCTGTCGATCGTCAGTATCGCGGTGATCATCCTGCTGCTGGACGTGCCGCTCGGCCTGGTGACCCTGGCGGTGTTCCCGCTGCTGGTGTGGCTGTCGCTGTGGTTCCGGAGCCGCTCGGCGGCGGCCTACCGGCGCACCCGCGAGGCGATCGCGCTGGTGATCGTCCACTTCACCGAGTCGCTCGGCGGCATCCGCGCGGTGCAGGCCTTCCGGCGCGAGCCCCGCAACCAGGAGATCTTCGACGGGCTGAACGAACGCTACCGTCAAGCCAACAGCCGCTCCTACAAGCTGCTGGCGATCTACGGCCCGGCCATCAAGCTGCTCGGCAACGCCACCATCGCGCTGGTCCTGCTCTACGGCGCCCAGCGGGTGCTCGACCACCACATGACCGTCGGGGTGCTGGCCGCCTATCCGCAGTGCTGTACCTAGCGAGGCGCTGACCTGCGCAAACGCGAATCGTGGCTAGCGGTGCGTCGCGTCGGGGTCTGGCGTCTGGCCGTTGCGGATGGCCGTCTCCAGCATCGCCAGCAGCGCCGTGACCGTGTCGCGCTCGATCTTACCTGCCCGGAGCTTGGTCCTGATGTCGTCGCGCAGTGCTGGAGATGCCGGCCAGAGGCAGCACTTCGGCCAGTGCTTGCAGCGCAAGCCGCACGATTCTGTATCCGCGAGCTTGCCGCAACCGTGCGCGCAGGTCGTCAGGGACATCGGGACTTTTCCGCTCCCAGCTACAGGAATGGCCGGTCGCGTCATTTTCGGAAGGACTCGAATGTGTGTTCGAGATCGTACCACGGACGCCGCGCTATTCCCGAAACGCCCGCTGTGACGCGCAGCCGCGGAGGCAAACCAGGCGGGAGGGTGTACGCGCAAGAAACCTTGAGTGAAGCCCTAACGTCCGCAAGCGATCAGTACCGGCTCCAATCCGGGTGGTATTGGCCGGGCAGCACCGCACGAGCTTGTGGGTGCCGAGAACCTGTGCACCTCACGCGACCTGGGCGTACTCGTGGATCAACCCACCGAGACGATCGTGCCGTAGAACCCGCACATGGGCCGCTGGAGCGGGCGGCGGGACGGCCCCCAACGGTGGTGCCTGGCCGAGGGAGCGGTGCGGCCGATGCCCGTTGTAGTGCGTGACGTAGTCCGACAGCGCGGTCTCCAGAGGTCGGCGACCCAAGATCAGCATCCGGTCCAGCAGCTCACGACGTACCGTCCCGACCCATCGCTCGGCGACCGCGTTCGCCCATGGCGCCCGCATCGGTATCAGCAGGATCTGGATGCCTTCGGAGGCGAAGACGGCATCGAAGGTGTCGGTGAACTTCGCGTCCCGGTCGCGAATCAGGAACTTGAACTGCCCGATGCGCTCGTCGAGGTCCATGAGCAGGTTCCGAGCCGGTTGACTCACCATCCCCCGGTCGGGGTCGCGGTCACCCCGAGGATATGGACCTGGCGGGTGCCAAGCTCGATCACAAACAGCACGTACAGGCGCTTGAGTAGCACCGTGTCGACGTGGAAGAAGTCGCAGGCCAGGATCCTGTGGGTGCCAGAAATTCGGTCGTAGGCGCTGAGCTGCGAGTTCGTCGAGGAAGCCATCGGGCCGCGATGATCGGTGAATGACCCTTCGACTGCTCTATCTGCTGTTCTGCCAGGTGACGCGGTGGCTTGCGCTGCTGGCGAGGAGTTCGGCGGCCAAGGACGCCGAGCTGCTCGTGTTGCGCCACGAGGTCGCGGTGCCTTGGCGCCAGGTGACCCGGCCGCGGGTCGACTGGGCGGACCGGGCGGTGCTGGCTGGGCTGGCGCGGCTGCTGTCCCGTCCGGCTTGGCGGGGCTTGTTCGTGCAG